>Ga0209834_10000119_pt1 | contig 46279 bp, 36 predicted proteins | sample Mar14236cmmetaG_FD_184134 | JGI IMG/M metagenome (GOLD analysis project Ga0209834, IMG submission 184134) | Marine hydrothermal vent microbial communities from Guaymas Basin, Gulf of California to study Microbial Dark Matter (Phase II) - Marker... ... | reverse complement strand
CTCCGGGTCCCTGAGGGTCGCAAAACCCACATCAGGCAATTCTTTTTCCGCCGGATCGGATAGCCGAATTATTGTAAGATCATGTTTTTTTGCAGTCATTTTCAAGGATTTTTCAAAGCCTGTATCCATGCAATCGGATATCAAGAATACAATCGCATGACGCCTTATAACCCGGTTTAGATAGACAAGGACCGTCTCCAGATTGGTGGTCGGATCTTGCGGTTTATATGTAAATATCTCTTTAATGAGCCTCCATACATGGGATGTACCTTTCTTAGGAGGAATAAATTTTTCCACCTTGGAGCTGAACAGAATAGCGCCGACCTTGTCATTGGTCCGTATGGCCAGAAAGGCCAACATCCCGGCGACCGTAGCCAAGAGTTCTCTCTTGAATTCTTTCCTGGTACCAAACAGGTGAGAGCCTGAAAGGTCCAGCAGCAGTATAATGGTAAGCTCCCTTTCTTCATGAAAGACCTTTACAAAAGGATGGCCGAAGCGGGCCGAGACGTTCCAGTCAATGGTCCGTATATCATCACCTGGTTGATATTCCCTGACCTCGGCAAACTCAATCCCGCGGCCCTTAAAAGCGCTTTCGTACCGGCCTGCAAACATGTCACTGGCCATGTGCCTGGTCTTGAAATGAAATCTTTGGATCTTTTTTAAGACTTCTTCCGGGATCATCTCAGGGGACCTCTATCCTTTCCAACAAAATCTTTATCAGGTCATCAGTACTCTTTCCCTCAGCCTCCGCCTCATAGCTGAGGATGATCCGGTGGCGAAACACATCAGGCGCCATTGATTTGACATCTTGTGGGGTCACATAACCACGGCCGTTTAGGAATGCATGGGCGATTGAGGCCTGTCCCAGCCATATTGAGGCCCTGGGTGAGGCGCCATAGCTGATCATCGGCCCCAACTCAAGGCCAAAATTTTCTGGGTTTCGAGTGGCCATCGACATGCTCACGATATAGTCCAGGATTTTTTCTTCCATGTGGATCGACCGCATTGTCTCCCTGGCAGATTCAATTTGTGATATGTCCACCACTCCATTGATATCTTCGACAAGCCCTTTGTTGACACGCTGCATTATTTCTTTTTCTTCCTCAGCCGAAGGATATCCCACCTTGATCTTAAGCATAAAACGGTCAATCTGGGCCTCCGGAAGGGGATATGTACCCTCTTGTTCAATGGGATTTTGGGTTGCAAGGACCAGGAAGGGGCTTTCAAGCGGAAAGGTGGTTTCTCCGATGGTTACTTGATGTTCCTGCATGGCCTCAAGCAGGGCACTCTGTACCTTAGCCGGTGCCCGATTGATCTCGTCTGCCAGAATAATGTTATGGAATATGGGACCCTTCTTGATTTCAAAAGATGCACTGTCAGGCCGGTAGATCTGGGTTCCAAGGATGTCGGCAGGCAGGAGGTCCGGTGTAAACTGGATTCTTTGAAATGTTGTCCGTATGGTCGCTGCCAGTGTTTTGACGGCCGTTGTCTTGGCAAGACCCGGCAGTCCCTCCAAGAGCAAGTGGCCATTGCACAAAAGCCCTATCAGCATCCTTTCCATGAGGTTCCTCTGGCCTACTACGACCCTTTCTATTTCGGCCAATATCTGCCGGAGAACTAAGCTTTCCTTTTCGACCCTTTGAGTAATTTCTTGTATATCCATTGATTCATTCCTGTTTTGTCTTTAAATCCTTATCTTGGCCTGTTACAGAATTCGATTTTCAAGGAAAAAATTCCTCGTTATCTTTTTTATAAGAAGGGGATGGGGAATTTAGTCCTTGGCTATTTATTGCGGGTAGTTACGATTAATTTCCGGGGGTTCTGTCCTTAAATCCATGGGTATCGTTCAAATAGCAATCTTTAGAAAGTTAAAAGAAATTGGACCCCACTGTCAAGACACAAATTCAGCGGAATTCGCCAAAGCTGTCAAGGCTTTGAGACAGGAGCCCAAAGAGGACTTGGGTTTGAGAAGTCTACTTTAGCAGATGCCATAATGGGCAAAGCGATATACAGTGATTACCGGCTGGAACCAAAGAGAAGATCAAGAAGAAAAAGATAAAAAGCTTGACTTAATCCGGCTAATAAGGTGAATATAAATAACTGGGAAGTTTTTAATGTGTAAAAGACTGGTAGGCATCGAACTTCTATTACTTCTTTTAGCTGTTTTGGCAGACTATGCCTACAGCGCTGGTTTCGCAATATTACAGCAGGGAACCGGTGCCATGGGTCAGGGGAATGCCTTTGTGGCTCAGGCCGATGACCCCTCTGCAGTATTTTTCAATCCTGCAGGCATAGTCCAACTCAAGGGGAACCAGGCGTATCTCGGCTCGACATTTATAGCCCCCAGGGTTAAATATAACGGCTCAGGTAACCAGGACGAGGCAACTGTAGCCAGAATCCATATACCGCCATATGCGTATCTGACACAACAGATATCACCTCAAATCTATTTTGGACTCGGAATCTTTTCTCCTTTTGGGCTTTCGACGGTATGGAATGAAGATTGGGAAGGACGCTATCTTGGCACCTATTCCAGTTTACAGACATTTAATATTAATCCTAATCTGGCCTTCAAAAAAGGGGGTCTGGCTGTGTCCGCAGGATTAAACGTCTTGCGGGGCGACCTTGAACTCAAAAAGAAACTTCCACTTATGCCTTATCCTGACGGCGAGTCGAAACTCACTGACGATACGTGGGGTTATGGTTACAATCTCGGCTTTTTATACCACGTGAATGATTACTGGCAGATGGGTATGTCTTACAGAAGTGAAATAAAATTGAGCTTTGACCATGGGGAGGCTGAATTCGATGTGCCTGAGCCCTTAAAAGGCATTTTCCCTGATACGAAGGGTGAGGGCGATCTGGACCTGCCTCCCTCTCTTACCGCCGGAGTATCCTTTAAGCCGGACACCAGGTGGACCCTGGAATTTGATGTTACCTGGACAGGCTGGTCTACTTATGATGAATTAAAGATCAAGTTCGAAGATCCGGTAAACGGGCAATATTTATCTGCTCAGCCCAAGAAGTGGGAAGACGTTTTTGCTTACAGGTTCGGCATAAAATACAGTATGTCTGAGCATTACACCTTCAGGGTCGGATACATTTTCGATGAAGCACCCATGCCTGATTCAACCGTTGATCCACAGCAGCCTGACGGGGACCGCCACATATATACGGCCGGTCTTGACTGGAAACTCGGAGCCAAGACAGTCCTGGGAATTGCCTATAACTTCATATATGGCGAGGAGCGCGAAAAAGACAACAGGATAATGCCCGGCCTGCCCGAACAGCTGAGGGCCAATGGGGATTATAAACAGAGGACTCATTCATTGGCCTTTAGCCTGTATTATAGGTTTTAGCAAGCGGCGAGGACGGAACTGATTAGTCTTTAACAATCTCATTAATCGTTCACAAAGCCATATGTCCTTATGAAAGATTGGGAGACAGCAAGGGGCTTTCAGAGGGTGCTGACGTCTCTTCCAGGTGATCTTTATCGGTGTTCCGAACAATATGTTCAGACAGTGCTGTCGCAGCATCTTTCCATTGATACCACTGTTGGGGATAATTGAGTATATGGTTTTCAAGCTTTTTCCATGCAATGACGGCTAAAGATTCATCTTTACTGCCATCTGCAAGGGAATCAATACATAAGGTAAAGCCGTCTTTCCCCCGCCTCATAATTCCCATGAGTGCAGGCACTTTTGCCCTTTTATATAAAAAGTCCAGTGTCTTGTCTTGTGGCATACTGTGGCCGAAGACTGAGATCTGCTTGTCCGGATATGGGCGCCATTCTGAGAATTCGTCGCATTCGGTGATTAGTATTCTTCCACTTTTTATGGCCCGGAGTGCCCTAAATACCACTTTAGGTTCATTGGCATCTATTAATATGACATCAAACTTTTTAGCCCTTTTTATCAGTTCCTCTTTTAGCTTTTTCGTTTTGAATCTACATATTAATGCTATCTTGTAGCCCTCTATAGCCAATGACAGCGGAAGGAATTCTACTGCCCCAAAATGTCCGGTGACAAAGATACACCCTTTTCCTGTTTTTTTGATTTTGTCCAAACAACTCTTGTTTTTGATGTGTAAATTCAGGCGCAAAAAATCAATCATCTCTGATAGAGGCCTGTGGGCCATTATTAATTTTTCAAAGTAATGATCAAAAACGCCCAGAAAGGTCTTGATGGAGTCCAGATAAGACACATTTTTTTTGAGATTTAGCTTCAATACATAATTTTGACAGATTACTATATTTTTTCTATCATGTCTTTTTACGAAGAAGTATAAAAATCCCAATATATAGAGGTAGAAGCGAAGGCACATGAGTGGTGATAACCGAGCCAATTTTACATTAAAGGAAAGTTGAAAGAACTGACTTAAGCCAAGACTGGTAACATCAGGTATTCCGTACATCATATCCTCCTTTTTTCAGTATTTTTTAATATTATGAGAAACGTTTTCTATGCCAGATGAAAAACAATATTAAAAAACAGATTGAGGGATCGACTTCAGATTGACGTTCATTATTTTTAAATATACGCAAAATTAATGCCGATCTGTTATGCCTGCACTACCGCTATGTAACTTGCCAGAAAACAATTAATGAGACAAATTATAATTTGTTTATCAATTAATTTTAATAAGTAAAGCAATTTTTTAATTGCAAGATCTAAAAGAATATGCCTTTGTTTGAAATGTCTTGTTGTGTTCTATGGGCATTGCGTTTTATGTTATTAAAATGCTTTCATAACGCTCATATGATTACTTTATTAATTAAAGGCTATGTTATTATCTAATTTTTTGCTTTGAATGAATTAGAAAATTGACATCGGGATCATACCAAATGGATAAACACAATAGTTGTATTAATTCTCTTGCCGTTATTCAGTATATAGAGGATATGGAGCCTGGGAGATTGTCTGAGTTGTTTGAGGATTTTGGACAGGAATTGGAGGGAATATCCGATCCAAAGGCTTTTCTTTCTGATATGAATAACTGGGTTTCATCCAACGTAATGATTCAGCTTTACGACAGGGCCAGGAAGATTTCGGGCGATGATGATGCAGCTTACAAAATAGGTTTTAATTCCGTATTAAGGCAGCGTCTGGGCTATATCCAGAGGATTATAATCTATGCCTTTGGCAATCCAGAAATGGGAATAAAGCATACCCAGAAGGTAAATGACTATTTCAACAAGACCAAGAGGATAGAACTGCTTAGCTCTTCTCGTAATAACGCCGTAATACGTCTCATATGGTCAAAGGATATCCCGCTCAGCCCTGATTTTTGTCTTATGAATAAAGGTATTTATCAGGCGATTCCAACGATTTGGGGCCTTCCACCCAGCTGTTTGGAAGAGACCAGGTGTTTTTTCAGAGGGGACGACTACTGCGAATACCACCTCCGGTGGGAGACTCGAAACAAATTTAAAGATTTTTATCACATGATGTTAACGCCATTGAAGGTATTCAAAGACAGCAGAAGGGAGCTTGAGAGGGATAAGGAAATCCTCAGAGAAAAATATAATCAGATCCATCAACTAAATAAGGACCTGCAACAAAAGGTGAATCAACTTACTACCATTAATGAGTGCAGCGCCGCAATCCTTTCCACACTCAGGCTGGAAGAGCTTCTGGAATTGATACTCAAAAGGCTCTTGAAGATTGCTCACCTCGATAGAGCAGGTATATTCCTGTTTGATGAAGCCAAAAACAGCCTGATTCTGATTCACGCAGTGGGAGTGGAACCCGATATCTTTTCAGACCTTAAGGGTTATCAAATTCCCCTGGATAAAAAGGACAACATTATTGCCCGTACTGCCAGAGAAAAAAGGTCTGTCCTGATAAAAGATGTGGGGGCAATGTCCCTTAATTTCCAAAATCCTCTTTTGATGAAGTTAAAGCCAAAGGCCTTTATTCTGGTGCCCATGATTGTGCGGGGCCGGTTGGTCGGTATCATGCTGGGAGACAATCAAAATGATCAGAATTTTGTTGCGGAAATCGATAAGGATTTTCTTACCAGTTTTGCTAACCAAATTGCCATGGCCCTTGAGAATGCAAACCTTTACAGGAGACTTGAGGACTCAGAGCGCAAGTACCGCGACATTGTAGAGAATGTCAACGAGGGTATCTGGATTTTGGATGAAAAAGGAGTGATCAATTTTTCAAACTGTCATTTGAAGAAAATGCTCGGCTATAAACATCTGACAAATCGAAGCGTATATAATCTTGTAAACAAAGAGGGGAAAAAGATACTTCTTCGAATACTTATGGAGAACAAGAGGGGAAAAACAGCCAAGGAAGAGGTCATATTGCATTGTAAGTCAAATGAACCTGTTAATGTTTTGATCAGCAGTGTTCCTATCATGACAGACGATCGGTACAGCGGTTGTCTGGCTATGTTGACTGATTTAACAGAAAAAAAATATCTTGAGAACCAATTATTGCAGTCCCAAAAGCTTGAATCCATAGGGACTATGGCCAGTGGTATTGCACATGACTTCAATAATATACTTACCGGTGTTTTAGGTTATACAAATCTCTTAAAACTGAAAATCGGGCAGGATTCTGAGATAGGTCGCTATGCAGATATTATAGAGCAGTCCAGCCTGAGGGCTGCCGAATTGGTGGCAAAACTTTTGGCCTTCAGCCGTGGCAGCCGGTCCGAAGAATCCAGCGTATCAGCGGTCAATGAGATTGTACAGGAAACAATAGAACTCATGAAAAGCTCTTTACCCAAAAATATTGAGATAAGAATTTCTCTTCAGGAAAATCTCCCTTTTATTAATTGTAATTCTACACAAGTTCAGCAGGCCATTCTAAATATATGCCTTAATGCTCTGGACGCTATGCCTGATGGAGGTAGTCTTTCGCTGGCCACAAGTGAAGTAGAATACAAAGAAGCCCTTGCCCTTTGTCCGGATTTTACAGACCATTCTGATCGTTATGTCTGCATCAGCATCAGTGATACAGGGACTGGCATGGAATCCGAAGTAAGGGACCGGATATTCGATCCCTTTTTTACAACCAAAGAGGTGGGCAAGGGGTCTGGTCTTGGACTTCCCATGGCTTACGGGATTGTGAAAAGCAGTAAAGGGTGTATTCAAATTGAAAGTGAGAGGGGGCAGGGAAGCACCTTTAAGGTCTTTTTCCCTGCGTGGGATTCCGTTACGAAATCGGCCGAAGAACCTCTGAAAAGTCAGAAGCTGGGCGGATCAGAGACCATTTTGGTGGTTGACGATGAAGAAGTCGTTAGGGATTTGGCGAGAGAGGTCCTTTCCGTCTATGGTTACAGTGTGTTGCTGGCACAGGATGGTCTCGAAGCCTTGAATGTCTACAGCGCCTTTGAACACGATGTTGACCTTGTACTCTTGAATATATGTATGCCGAGGATGGGGGGCAAGGAAACCTATGAGAAGCTCAAAGAGATCAATTCTAATATAAAGGTGTTATTCTGCAGCGGCCATAATCCAGATAACGAGATATGTGGAGCATCAATAATTAATGATCCGAATTGTGTCGGCAAGCCTTTTAAAATAGGCGAGTTAGTTGGGAAGGTGCAGCAGGTTCTGAATCATAAAAATGCAAATAATTGAAGTAGTTACCAAAAAATTACAAAAATTTGTCAAAAAATCGTGTTATTATCTGTACTACTTCGGTTTTAGCTGATAGCTTCAGCAGAGATTTCTGCTGAAGTTCACTCTGGAAAATATCTTCACTTGCCGGGATACAGCCTCCAAACAAAAGATCAGTTTTTTGTATGACCTCCCTTATCTGATCCTCCAGTGCTGCCGGCAGGTCCTTTGGCACCCTGTTTACTACGAGTAGTTTATTTCTTACTTCTACTTTTAAAGCCTTAGTAAGATTAGCTATGCGCGCTGCTGTCACTATCCCCCGTATTGAAGGGTCAGATACGACAAATAAGGTGTGTATTTTCCGGAGATTTAAGCGGCTCAGATGCTCCATTCCAGCCTCATTATCGACTATGAGGTAACGGTAACTTCTGGCCAGTCCTTCTATTATTTGTGCCAATATCGTGTTGGCCATGCAGTAACAGCCAGGGCCTTCGGGCTGACCCATGACCATTAGGTCAAAACCTTTGGTCTCTATAATGGCCTGGTTTATATACATTTCCATATAGTCTCTTTTGGCCATGCCGGGAGGCGTATCTGTCTTCATCCTTTCTCTGATATCTCCCAGGCTGGTCTTTACTGAAAGGCCGACGAGTTCATTAAGATTTTCATTTGCATCGGCATCAACGGCCAATACAGGAGTCAGTCCTTTCTCCACAAGATATTTGATCAGGAGAGCACTGAGAGTGGTTTTGCCGGTACCACCTTTGCCAGCCACGGCAAGTATTTGGGCTGTTTCTGGAATATGGGTATTAGTAATCAAATTCAACAGTTAAGTATGGGGTTATAGTCTCTAATAGTTTTGGACTAAGGGGGCTATTGATGGTATCAAGCTCATCAACAGAGAGGAAAAAACCAATAGCCCGGCGAAATTGAACAATTCTGCACGCATTAACCTCGCCGATTCCGGGAAGCAAGGTCAGCTCCTCTAAAGACGCAGTGTTTATATCCATTGGACGAAAAAAGAGCAAATCCTTTACATTGCGGCCATACTGTACATTATCTGCAGTAATTTCTGTTTTCAGAGGAGATTGCATCGGTCCCTTTTGATTTGAGATTACCAGATATTTTGTTAATAAAAAACAGCTGATGACCAAGACAGAGACAAAAATTGGTTCCATACATATTTTATGCCCTGAAAGGATACGACTATACATTTTTATAATTCAAGAAAGATGATGTCTTCCGGTAGTTAAACAGGGATTGATTATTTTAAAAGCTAACTTCACAAAATCGAATATCTATTGATAGTATATCTCTCATACAGTAAGCTATTAACGATTATGAAGCAATATATAAAGCTTGATAAAGCAGAACTCTATGCATTAAAAATCCCGTTTAAGATGGATTTTACTCATGCAATGGCCTCCCGATCCTTTTCTGATTCCCTGATTCTTAAGATTGAGGGGCAAGGGAAAAGGGGCTTCGGTGAGGCCATCATACGAGATTATGTATCGGGCGAGATCGGAGAAAATGCCTACTTATTGGAAAATGCCAAAGAGATCATAGCAAAAATTTTTGAGCCCCTTATGGAAAAGGAGATTTCCTGGAAAGAAGTAAAGGAATATTTTAATTTTCTCTCGCTCAAATCACACGAGCTTCCATTGCTGTGTGCAGCTGAAACGGCATTACTAGATATATTTTGCCATACTTCAGGGGGAGACATCTATGATGTTTTAAAAAAAGGACCGGTCAGACAATCAGTTCAGTATGGTGGAATTCTTCCTATTCTTCCCTTCTCAGCAGCAGAATATTTTCTGGGTATGTACGAAAGAGCAAATATACGCAATATAAGGATCAAGGTCGGCACTGATTTAGATTACAATGAGGAGATATTTAAGCTATCACGAGAAAAACTAGGTCGGGATTTTGATTTAAGAGTCGATGCTAATGCCTCATGGTCATTAGAGACAGCACTTGCATGTCTAAAAGTATGCCGTAAATATGGAATATTTTTGATTGAAGAGCCTTTTGGCAGAAATAGCGAGGAGATATTCTTTCTTCTTAAGGCTCCAGAGAGCAGCGATTTTAAATTTGTAGCAGACGAATCAGCCCTTACTATCAATGATATAGAGTCTATGGCGGAAAATAAAAGTTACCATATGATCAATCTTCGGCTTTCAAAAAACGGGGGACTCCTTAAAATTTTAAAACTGGCTGAAATCGCTGAAAAAGGAGGGCTTAAGTATCAAATTGGATGTCACGTTGGGGAGACTGGAATTCTTTCTGCCGTAGGCCGGGTAGCCGCATCTATTCTTTCAGGCGCGATGTATGTTGACGGCTCTTATGATAGTTATCTTCTTTCACAAAATATAACATCGGAGGATTTCTCTTTTGGTTTTGGTGGAGTAGCTGAAATAATAAGAGGACAGGGATTGGGTTTCATAGTAGATGAAAACAAACTTGAGATGTTGAGTATTGGGAAAACGCGATGTTTTCCAAGGGTTGGAACCTAATGAGACATCTGCCGGCTTCCATTTTCGGCGCAAAGTGCCGCTCTGAGAATAATATTCGGATGGCTGTTTGACTAAAGGATCAGACGGACACATTGAGTCAGTATATATGGCGAGAAAGGTACTGATATTATGCAGAAAATAATTGAGAAGATAATGAGATTCCATGAAGAGGAGAAAGGGAGTCTGATTCCGATCCTCCAAGCTGTTCAGAAAGAATGTGGATACATTTCCGAAGAGGCTGTTAACGCTATCGCAAAAGGCATTAAGATGTCAGAACATGAAATCTATGGAGTGGCAACCTTTTATGCTCAGTTCAGGTTTACCAAGCCAGGAGATCATCAAATAAGGGTCTGCGTCGGCACGGCCTGTCATGTAAGAGGTGGTGAGCAAATTATGGAAATGGTAGAAAAAACACTAAATATAAAATCTGGTGAAACTACACCGGATTCTATTTTTAGTCTGGAAAGTGTGGCATGTATGGGCTGTTGCGCACTTGCACCGGTAATGGTGATAGACAATAAGATCTATGGAAATGTCGCTTCCCCTGCGGTCGATAATATCCTGTCTCACTATCGATCACCAAATGTAGAGGAGTGAGTATGGATTTTTCTGACATTCAGAAACAGGCTATTGCTAAATGGCAGGATTTATTATCAAGCAAGACCCCTGTCATCTATTTAGGAGCAGCTACATGCGGCCGGGCGGCCGGGATAGAGGCAGTAAAAGAAGAAATAAGAAAATGCACAGGTAGGCTTGACCTTGAAGTGAATCTGGTGGAAGTAGGTTGTTTAGGTCCTTGCTATCTCGAACCTTTGATCTACATTCAGAAACAGGGACGTCCTCCTATTTGTTACAGACGGATTACACCTGAGATAGTGACGGATCTCATAGAGGATTATCTTTTAAAGGATAATCCCAGGTCTGATATGGCCTTGGGGACACTGGGAGATGATAAGATCGACGGCATACCCAGGTGTTTCGATCATCCTATGCTCAAACCACAGACTCGGCTGGTCTTGAGAAATTGTGGAATCATCGATCCTCAAGAGATAGATCATTATATCGCTCGAGATGGATACCTGGGAATCAAAAAGGCCCTTGATATGACTCCCGGGGAAGTAATTGACGAGATAAAGACTTCAGGGATCAGAGGACGTGGAGGTGCTGGTTTCCCTACCTGGAAAAAATGGGAAATCTGTCATAATGTCCAAAGTGATGACAAGTACCTTATATGCAATGCTGATGAAGGCGATCCGGGCGCCTTTATGAACCGATCTCTGTTAGAGGGAGATCCCCATGCGATGCTTGAAGGTCTTTTGATAGGTGCTTATGCCATTGGGGCCAATCATGGATATATATATATTAGAGCGGAATATCCCCTGGCAATTGAGCGTTTGATGCATGCTATCGATCAGATGCGCTTATACAATCTGTTAGGTGACAATATTCTGGATAGTGATTTCAGTTTTGATGTCAAAATAAAGCAAGGTGCCGGTGCCTTTGTATGTGGCGAGGAGACGGCCCTTATCGCCTCAATCATGGGGAAAAGGGGCATGCCCAGACCCAGGCCGCCTTTTCCTGCCATTTCAGGTGTATGGGGCAAACCGACTATTATCAACAACGTAGAGACACTGGGGACTCTGGGGACAATCATACGACAGGGAGGTGAATGGTATGCAGGATACGGATCAAAGTCATCCAGGGGCACCAAGACCTTCTCTTTGGTGGGCAAGGTAAAACGGACTGGATTGATTGAAGTCCCATTGGGTACGACACTCCGGGAGATTATCTTTGATATCGGTGGAGGAATATTGGGAGACAGGGAGTTCAAGGCCGTGCAGACAGGTGGCCCTTCCGGTGGTTGTATCCCGGCGGATCTTGCAACTCTTCCGGTGGATTATGAATCACTGATGTCAGCTGGTTCTATAATGGGGTCAGGCGGCATGATCGTCATGGATGAAGATACTTGTGTAGTAGACATTGCCAGCTATTTTCTTTCTTTTACCCAGGCAGAATCGTGCGGAAAATGTTCTCCCTGTCGGATCGGGACAAAGGTAATGCTCGATATATTGGAAAGAATCAAGTCGGGTCAAGGGGAGGAAGAAGATCTCGATCGCCTATCTGAACTTGCTGCTACGATTCATAATGCCTCACTTTGTGGACTGGGCCAGACAGCCCCTAATCCAGTGTTGACTACTTTGCGCTATTTCCGCGATGAATATGAAGCCCACATAAGAGATAAGAGTTGCCCGGCACTGGTATGCAAGGACCTTATCAAGTATATAATTTCTGAAAAATGTGTTGGCTGTGGGATCTGTAAGAAAAAATGTCCTGTTGGCGCCATTACCGGCAAAAAGAAAGAGTTACATGTTATAGATCAATCCCTGTGTGTAAAGTGTGGCACATGTTACCAGGTATGTCCATCCAAGATAGGGGCGGTGGAGAAGGTAACGGGTTTTAGGGAAACAGAGAGGACTGTGACCAATGCTTACCATTGACGGCAAAGAGGTAGAGTTCAGAGAAGGAGCAACTGTTCTTGAAGTTGCCAGGGATAATGGAATCTATATTCCTTCTCTTTGCGCCCATAAGGAGCTTTCTCCATTTGGGGCGTGCCGGTTGTGCCTGGTGAAGGTTGAGAATATGCGGGGATTTCCACCGGCATGTACTACGCCGGCTGCCAGAGGAATGAAGATCATTACAGAGGATCCGGAACTCCGTAATCTGAGAAAAAATGTATTGGAACTCATCCTTTCGGAGCATCCCAATTCTTGTCTTATATGTGATCAAAAAGAATCCTGTGAAAAGTACTATATATGTCCTACAAAGTCCGGCAGGGTGACAGGCTGCACTTTTTGTCCCGCCCGTGACCGGTGTGAATTGAGAAAGGTAACAGAGTATCTCGGGCTAAAGGAGATCAGGATACCTTTCAACTATAAGGATCTGCCAATGGAGAGGGAAGATCCCTTTTTTGATCGCGATTATAATCTCTGCATTTTATGCGGTCGCTGTGTGCGGGTATGCCAGGAGGTCAGGGGTATCGGGGCTATTGCATTTACAAAGCGTGGGCACGATACTAAGATAGGTACCGCCTTTGGCAAATTTCACCTCGATGGGGGATGTAGATTCTGCGGTGCCTGTGTAGATGTATGCCCTACAGGTGCTCTTTCTGCCAGGGGGAGTAAGTGGCATGGTCTCCCCGAAAAAGAGGTGACCACCACCTGTGCCTTGTGTAGTGTTGGATGCAGGCTAAAACTGGAGGCGAAGTGGGAGAGAGTGATGGCCGTCCGACCGGATGAAGATGGCCCGGTCAATCACGGGCAGGCCTGTGTGAGGGGGCGTTTTTGCATCCCGGCTCTGGTCAATGGTGCTGAGCGCCTGAAGTATCCACTGATCAGAAAGGAAGGTAGACTGGTCCCGGCAGACTGGGAAGAGGCTGCTGAGCTGGTTGCAAAAAGATTGGGCAGCTATTCTCCAGAGGAAGTGGGGTTTTTGGCTTCACCGTTTCTTACGAACGAAGCAGCATATCTGTTGCAAAAATTCGCTCGCATCGGAACGCGCACGAACAATATAGATATAGCCTCTGCTTTTTCAGGCCCAGTAATAGATGCACACGTCCGGCGCTTAGGTGTGGGAGCCGGAACAGGAACCATTGAAGATATCGAGAGGGCAGAGTGGATTATAGTAATAGGTGCGGATGTTCTAACCTCACATCCCGTTCTCACGGTGAGTATCAATAAAGCAAGAAGACAGGGAACAACCGTCTGCCTGATAGGTCCAGAGAATGATATAATTTTAAGGATGGTCGACAGTTTGGTTCCCGTTCAACCATCCGGATATCTGCCTCTTCTTTCTGGTATTTTGAAGATACTTGTGGACGAGGAGGCCTTTGACAAAGATTTTGTAGCTCGTCGGTGTACCGGGTTTGAAAATCTCAAGAGGTCTCTCCTTGATATGGATTTAGAGGAAATTATAGCGCCTTGCGGCCTTTCCGTGGATAGAGTAAAGGGTCTTGCATCTCAGATCCTAAAGTCAAAGAGGGGATGCATCCTCTATGGATCAAAGATCCTTGAAAGCAGTAACCCGCAACAGGTCATCCATTTGCTCTTTAATATCCTTCTTTTAAAGGGTAGCCATTCAGGCCTTATACCATTGAGAATAGAAGGGAACGAACAGGGCGCAGGTGATATGGGTGCCCTGCCGAACTTTTTCCCCGGCTACCGAGATGTCTCTGACAAAGATGCCGTGTCAGAACTAGAAGAGGCATGGTCTGCAAAGTTACCTGCAGAAACGGGAGCCAGCTATTCGGAGATGATCAGGGCGGCCGGCAGAGGTGCCCTGAAGGTCCTCTATATAACAGGTGGATGGATGCCCGACCAGATCCACCTGCCGCAAATCGATTTTATCGTCCTTCATGGAATTTATCCCTCACCGCTTTTTGAGATAGCCGATGTAGTGTTTCCATCCGTAGCTTTCACGGAAGAAGATGGGACCATTACTTCACTGGAACGAAGGGTGCAGTGTCTTGCTGCTGTGGTAAAGCCGATAGGTATGGCCTTGCCTGACTGGAAAATTATATGTCTGATAGCTGAAAAGATGAAGGTCGAAGGCTTTGATTTTACAAGTGCTGAGGAGGTATTTAATGAAATATGCAGGGTCAATCCCCTCATTTCCGGGTACGGTATCTGGTCTCCAAGAACTTCGGCGGAGTTTGCACTGACCCCTGTTGAAGATTCGGTGTGGAAGGAGAGTGAGATTATCTCTGAGAAGATGCCTCTACATCCTCTATATTATCGAGGTATTGACATAACTGAAAAGGTACAAGACCTCAAGCTTGTGTATGAAAGAATCCTTGGAGAATAAGATGTACGAAGTTGTACGGAGAGATGAGATTGTACCGAATATTCACCTTATGGTGATAAAGGCACCTGCTATAGCAGATAAGGCAAAACCGGGTCAATTCATAATAGTTATGCCGGATGAAACCGGGGAACGGGTCCCTTTTACCATATCGGACTGGGACACGGGAAAAGGGACGATTTCCATCTTTTTCCTTGAAGTGGGATTATCGACAGCCAAGATGGCCAGGATAGAAAGTGGTGGTAAGCTGTATAGTGTGGCAGGGCCGCTTGGTATGCCGACACATATAGATAAGCTGGGTACAGTTGTCCTTGGAGGGGGCTGTTACGGCATCGGGGCCATTTTCCCTCTTGCACGTGCCATGAAAGAGGCAGGGAACAGAGTTATCTCCATCATAGAGGCCCGAAGCGCATATCTCCTGTATATGGAGGACTCCCTGAAAGAATTTTCTGATCAGTTAATGGTCAGTACAGCTGATGGATCAAGGGGGATGAAGGGCAGGGTCCATGAGGTCCTTAGCAGACTGATCGACTCCGGTGAAAAGATTGATCGAAGTTATTTTATTGGCTGTACGTTTATGATGATGAACTGTTCCATTGTAACCAGGCCTCATAATATAAAGACACTCGTTGCCCTTAATCCGATTATGGTAGATGGTACAGGCATGTGCGGGTGTTGCCGGGTGACAGTAAAAGGAAACACAAAATTTGCATGTGTAGATGGTCCTGAATTTGACGGTCATGAGGTTGATTGGCAAGAGCTCTTCGCAAGAAGATCTTTATATCTGAAAGAAGAGGCAATGGCCTATCAAACCTATAGGTAAAGTATGTCCAGAAAGAGAATTCAATGAAAAACGAGGACAAAAAGAGTTCCCGTCAACATATGCCGGAGCAATTGCCCGAGTTGAGGGTAAGAAATTTCGAAGAGGTCCCGTATGGTTATTCTCCTGAAGCGGCTGTAAAAGAGGCGAAACGCTGCCTTAATTGCAAGAGGCCGGGTTGTATGACTGGTTGTCCGGTTCAGGTGAACATTCCAAAATTTTTATCACTTATAGCAAAGGGTAATTTCGCCGCAGCGGCAAGGACGGTCAAAGAGAAAAACGCCCTTCCCGGCGTAACCGGCCGTGTGTGTCCTCAAGAGATCCAGTGTGAATCCGGTTGTATTCTAGGGAAAAAGGGGGCCCCGGTTGCTATCGGCAATCTGGAACGTTTTTGCGCTGACTACGAACGCGAGAACAACCTGATTGAGTTGCCCGGAAAGGTCCCGCCTACCGGCAGGAGGGTTGCCGTGGTGGGCAGCGGACCCTCCGGACTGACTGTGGCAGGTGATCTGATCAGATTGGGACATGATGTAGTCATATTCGAGGCCCTGCACAAGCCGGGGGGGGTCCTTTTTTATGGCATTCCTGAATTTCGTCTTCCCAAGTCTATAGTTGAGGCAGAGATCGATTTCCTGTTGAAGATGGGTGTAAAGATAGAGCTTGATTCTGTTATCGGAAATATCCGTACGGTTGACGAGCTTCTTACAGGAGATGAGTTTGACGCTGTCTTTATAGGAGTCGGGGCAGGCCTGCCTGCCTTTATAAAGATCCCCGGTATGAATCTCTCCGGTATATATTCAGCTAATGAGTATCTGACCCGGGCCAATTTGATGAAGGCATATCTGTTTCCTGAATACGATACCCCTCTTGTCAGAGGTAAAAATGTGGCTGTGTTCGGGGCAGGAAATGTGGCTATGGATTCCGCACGCACCGCCATGCGTTTGGGCGCTGACAGAGTACGTATCGTTTACCGCAGGTCTCGGGATGAAATGCCTGCTCGACACGCAGAGATTCATCACGCAGAAGAGGAAGGTGTTGAGTTCTTTTTGCTTACGGCACCAACCAGGTTCATGGGTGATGAAAGTTTACGTCTGACCGGTGTAGAGTGTCTCCAAATGAAATTGGGTGAGCCTGACGAATCCGGGCGACGGCGTCCCATACCCATAGAAGGCTCCGAGTTCAAATTGGATTGCGATCTGGCGATTATTGCTGTGGGCGCAGGCGCTAATCCTCTTTTAACTAAGTCAACCAAGGATCTGAAAATCAACAAATGGGGTTATATTGTGACGGATCCCCAGACAGGCAAGACCATGAAGAGAGGCGTATGGGCCGGGGGAGATATAGTAACAGGCCAGGCGACGGTCATTTTGGCCATGGGGGCAGGCAGAAAGGCCTCTGGTTCAATACATCATTATCTTACATGGGGATGGTGAAAACAGAGAAAGATCTGATTGAGATCCGGATTTTCTATCATAAAGACAATTCCATATTAGTCTATAAAGGCCATATACCGCCTATGTTGTTGCCTTGAATCGGGTTATATTAGCATCATCTCTATCCATTTTGATCTCACATCTTATTCGATCTTAAATTTTTTCTCCTCACTACCAATTTAATACATGTTATGTCTTAATAATTGTTAGTAGTTGTTTGAATAGTATGGATTTATAATGAATCTCATTTTTTAATTTTCTGCCTAGTAATTTTCATTTTTAGCATTTTATAGATGATAATCTTTATGGTTTTTAGGTATATTTACTGTCTTAAGCCAGGATTTATCGTGAGTTTGTACAATTTTACAGCTATTGACAAGCTATGCTTCTTTTTGTACTTCTACTATAGAATTTATTGGTCGATTTTTTTTGCGCCTGAAATGAGAAAAAGTGCCTCAATTTTTAAATTCATAATTCCCTTTGATGTAATTGGCAAAGAAATAGAAATCACTATATAATAAATATATATTGAATATTTTAATAAACTAGAAAGGAGTTTGCCATGACTGGAAGAAAGAGAAGTAGGCCGTATAATGTAGATGACGTACGATATGTGCATAAGCATTATGCTGAAATGACGGCTTCCGATATAGCCGATAAGCTTGGTATCAGTAGGTTTCAGGTGTCAAAGATTGTCAGTGAACTCAGGAAACATATAGATTTACCTAAGAAGACTGTGCATCGGCCCAATCCAATTCTTAAGTTTTTGGAGGAAGAAGGTATTGAGCCAAAAGAGTCAGCCAAGACAAAAACTAAGGGAAAGCGCAAGAAGTCTTAGCTATCAGCAAGCTATATCTTTAAAGATAAATGCAGCTGTGTCAAATATGATGTAGCTGCTTTTTTTATTCATTTTATGACTTCGTTACAAAAATTTATAAGACTTGATTTTACAGACTTTGTAGAATGACTGGAGTTGTGTTTCTGTTGATTGAGAGGGCATGACGTGTTAGCCTAATGAGGTTTCGATGTGAAGATGTAGCTGTTGTGAAGGAGTTAGATTTATGGAATATGAGGCGGTAATAGGCCTTGAGGTCCATGTCCAGTTACAGACTGAGACGAAGATTTTTTGTCCCTGTTCAACTACTTTTGGGGCGCCACCTAATACGCATTCATGTCCGATTTGTATAGGAATGCCGGGCGTTCTTCCTGTTCTTAACAGAAAAGTTGTGGAATTTGCCATTAAAATGGCACTGGCTACACATTGCGAAATAGCCCCCTTCAGCGTTTTTGCCAGAAAGCACTATTTTTATCCTGATCTCCCCAAGGGCTATCAGATTTCTCAATATGATCTTCCTTTAGCTGAACGCGGTTGGGTCGAAATCGCTATAAACGGACACAAAAAGAGAATCGGTATTACCCGCATTCATTTAGAAGAGGATGCAGGTAAATTGATACATGATGAAAACAGGCCGGTCAGCTATGTGGATCTTAACAGGGCAGGGGTGCCTTTGATTGAGATTGTAAGTGAGCCTGATATTCGAAGTCCCGAAGAGGCTGCTTTATATCTTAAGAAAGTGAGGCAGCAGGTCCGTTATTTGGAGATCAGCGACGGCAATATGGAAGAGGGCAGCCTGCGCTGTGATGCCAATATTTCCTTGAGACCCATAGGCCAGGAAGGTTTCGGCGTCAGGACGGAACTTAAAAATATGAATTCCTTTCGTAATGTGCAGAAGGCATTGGAGTTTGAGATAAGGCGTCAGACAGCTCTTTTACTGGATGGTCATGAGGTAGTTCAGGAGACACGTCTTTGGGATACGGCCAAAGTTATAACAGTAACAATGAGAGGCAAGGAAGAGGCCCATGATTATCGATATTTTCCTGATCCTGATTTGGTGCCGGTTGAGATTGATAATACTTGGATAGACAGAGTTAAGGCAGAATTGCCTGAACTGCCTGATGTAAAGTGCGCTCGCTTTGAGGAACAATACGGTCTCTCAGGCTATGACGCGAGTGCTCTCACAGCTTCGAAGCCCCTGGCTGATTATTTTGAGGAATGCGTAGTACTGTTTCCGAATCCAAAGATTGTTAGCAACTGGATAATGGTAGAACTGTTTCGCCTTCTGAAACAGGAGGAACGGGAAATTGAGGCCAGTCCGATATCTCCCGCCGGTTTGGCGGAATTGCTCAAGCTGATAGACAACGGCACTATTAGCGGCAAGATGGCAAAAGCTATTCTTGAACAGGCATATGATTCCCAAAAGAGTCCCAAAGAGATTGTGGAAGAACAGGGCGTTGCCCAGGTAAATGACGAGTCGACCATAAGTACCGTGGTTAATCAGATACTGGCGGCCCATCCAAAAGAGGTGGAAAAGTGCAAGGGCGGAAAGACCAGGATACTGGGATTTTTAGTCGGACAGGTCATGAAAGAGACAAGGGGCCAGGCCAATCCCCAAAAAGTAAACGAGCTGCTGCGAAAGGCTTTGGGCGTATAAGAGTAAATATACATTTCCCCTTTGGCTGTAGCGGACCATAAACGTGGACCTATGAAAGAGATTAATGCAGAAGAAAAATACGTCTTACCCTTGAGCCTGCTTAGGACCAGAGGCAACACATCTGTCGTGCCCCTTAGTTGGGAAAAGCACATTCTTTATTTGTTAGACCAGAGGTTGTTACCTCAGGAGGAGACATGGCTTACCTATAGATCTGTGAAAGATGTGGAGCAAGCTATAAGGGACATGGTAGTGAGAGGAGCACCGGCCATAGGTATCACGGCTGCCTTTGGTATGGTTCTGGCCGCTTATGGACTCAAAGATAAAAATGAGGGTCTGTTTGTAGAAAAATGGCTGGAGAAAGCAGCTTTCATGCTCCAGGCCCGGCCTACGGCAGTGAACTTGAAGTGGGCGGTGGAGAGGCTGGAAAAGCTTGTGCGTGAACATTATAAAATGAGCCCAAGCAATCTCACCTCCATTTTGGAAAAGGAGGCCATTTCTATTTGGACAGAAGATGTAAAGGCCAATCTAGCCATCGGGTTTTATGGCCAGGACCTTTTACCTGAAACGGGCGGCGTGCTCACTCACTGCAATGCTGGCGGCCTTGCTACCGGTGGATATGGAACGGCCCTTGGAGTTATCAGGGCTGCCGCTTCCAGAGGCAAGGAGATCAATGTTATTGCAGGCGAGACCCGCCCTTGGCTCCAAGGCGCCAGGCTTACGGCTTGGGAGCTTATCAGGGACGATATTGCGGTTACTCTGATTGTGGACGGGGCTGCCGGTTTTTTGATGCAAAGGGGCTGGATCAACTCTGTAGTGGTCGGGGCCGATCGTATAGCAGCTAATGGTGATGTTGCCAACAAGATCGGTACCTATGCTATAGCTGAACTTGCCAGGGCCAATAATGTTCCTTTTTATGTAGCTGCTCCTGTTTCTACTATTGATCCGTTTATTCATTCTGGAGATCAGATACCCATAGAAGAGCGTGGGCCTGGAGAAATTATCACTTTTGCAGAAAAACAGATTGCCGCCAGGGGTGTGAGAGTTCATAATCCTGTGTTTGATATAACTCCTCATCATCTTGTAACCGCCATAATCACCGAGTTAGGTGTGCTTAAAGAGCCATACGGTCCTGCTATTTATGCCTGCTTCTCTTGAGCATTTAGTCCGGTTGGTTGCAAATGTTTTTGATTCTTTCACGACCGCCCTTTTCGTCCGTAGTCATCAAGGTGATGACGTCCTCCATTTGATGGCATGGGAGAGTCTTAGTCCCTATATAGTGCCTGAATGTAATATAGAGGTTGGTCAGGGGCTTATAGGCTGGGTTGCACGGGAAGGGAAAAGGTTGCATGCAACCAATTTCGATAGAGATACCAGGACCTTGGGTATTTACAGCAAGGATGTTGGTATAAAGGCATTTCTGGCAGCTCCCTTACTTCGCGGTGAAGGGGTCTTGATGGTTGATAGTAAGAATCGTTATTCTTTTCCTGAAAAGAAACAACGTATTTTAGAAGATTGTGCAATAATAGCCACTGATTTATGGTTTTCCAGGAAAACTTGTAATGAACTACAGTTCTATCGTCGTTGGAACCAATGGCACCATAACCTTTCAGGGGGAATAGGGCATATATTGGTAAGTTTGAAAGAATTGCTAGGGCTTAAAAGCGGTCTTGTGGCCTTTCATCAAATGGATGGGAAGGTCTTTATAATTAAGGCCACAACCGGACTACCACAAGACATTAGTCTGGAAGGTCAGTGTTTTAATGTAGAGAAAGGTCTTGTAGGTTGGCTTTTAAAATACAGAAAGCACTTGATGCTTATTAATCGCTATGAAGCGGATAAGCACAAGTCGTATTTTTTATGGCCTGGTGAGCCTTTTGACAGAGGTCCGGTTTTAATAGGACTCATCCAGTCAATTGAAGCCGGCACATTGGTTTGGATAGTTACCGGAGATACAGACTTTTCAGGTTGGCCCGGAGGTCTGGCCGAACTCCTGGTTTTTTCTCTTGATCGAGTTATCAAAGATTATACTGTAAATTGAGTTGTTCCAGCAAAATTACTATTGATTGGAGGTCCCGTGGTGCTTAAAAACCTTAAAAACATGATAAAACAGGACCTGGCAATGGATTTGGGGACTGCCAACACCCTTATTTATGTTCAGAGGGAGGGCGTTGTCCTGAATGAACCCACTGTAATTGCATATTCAATTAACAACCGGATAATTGAGGTGGGGCTTACCGCAAAAAAGTATCTGGGCAGGACTCCTCAGGGTATCAAGGCTATCCGTCCGATGAAGGATGGAATCATAGAGGACTTCGATGCAGTAAGTCAGTTGATAAAAGTCTTCCTAAACCGTGCACAAGAAAGAAAGGGTATCTTTTCACCAAGAATAGTAATTTGTCTTCCTTCTAATATTACCCAGGTGGAAAAACGGGCTGTGCTTGAGGCGGCTTATGAGGCTGGGGCAAAAAAAATTTTTTTATTGGAAGAGACCATGGCTGCTGCTATAGGTGCGGGTCTTCCCATCCATGGAGAAGAGCCTCAGATGGTGCTGGATATAGGTGGTGGGACGACTGAGTTGGCGGTGATAGCCAAGTGGTCTTATTTACATTCTGAGACATTACGGGTGGCAGGGGATGAATTTGACGACGCCATTGTTCGGTGGTTGGCCGAAGAACATAATCTGGTGGTTGGCTTGACTGCTGCGGAGATTATTAAATGGGACATTGGAACGGTCTGGGGTGATGAAAAGGGGTTGGATCAAGAATATAATGTGAGAGGAAAGCATTTTCTGCGAGGGTTACCGGTAAGTTCTGTAATTACTCCTCGAGAACTGAGACCTGTTCTGGAAAGGCCGCTAAATGCAATCGCCGATATGATAGAGGGTGTCTTTGGGCTTTTGTCTAAGGACATTAGAGCTTCCATAAAGGCCAGCGGCATAACATTGACAGGGGGTGGGGCTTTGCTTAGAGGTATTGTCCAATTCTTGGGTTTAAGGACTGGTCTTGCTTTTCACCTTACAACTGATCCACTTACAACTGTAGTGCAAGGTGCTGGTCAAACAATCGAAGTCTTTAAGGATTACGAAAGGGTATTTATTAATTAGCAGGCTCTGTGATCAAGTGAGTTCCGTTTTTAATTTCTTCGTTAAATATTATTTTATTACCCCCCCCTTTTTTTGCAGCATACATTGAGCTATCGGCTTTACGTATAAAATCGTTAATATCTTCGCGCAAACTCTTGTTTGTTCTTCTGAAGCGGGAAATACCTATGCTAAGTGAAGTTTTGCCTATATCTTCATTCATGTAATTGCTTCGTATACGTTCTGCTATTTGATTTACCTGCTCTGTGTCGGCTTGGGGAATCATTATAGCAAATTCATCTCCTCCATAGCGAAATGGAATATCAACATTACTCCTGATGGAATTACTCAACACCTGAGCTAAGCGTTGGAGCACTTTGTCTCCGGCCTGATGTCCCAAGGTGTCATTTAGCTCCTTGAAATTGTCCAGGTCTAATATGATTAGAAAAATAAAATAATTTTGACGTGTGGCCCTCTCTGCCTCCTGTTCAAGTTTATGATCGAGAAAGCGCCTGTTGTATAGATCTGTGAGGACATCTCTTGTAGAAAGTCTCTGCAGCAGGGTCCTATATCCACGTTCTATAGTTATTCTGTTGAGTTTGGCCTCTAGCTCATCGAGGTGAAAGGGCTTTTGAATGAAGTCAGATGCCCCGGCTTTAATAACGTCGGTATAATTAAAGTCTCGAACATATCCTGTTATTGCTATTACGTCGGTTTCAGGCCAGAGTTTTTTGATTTTAAGGATAAGCTCCATTCCATCCATTCTGGGCATCTGGAAGTCAGTGATTACGATCGTGCTGGGGGACTGTTTTAACAATGCCATGGCCTCCACACCGTCAACCGCTGTACGACATTGGTGTCCCAAACGGGAGAGAAATTCTGTCAGCAAATTTCTTATAGCAGGATCGTCGTCAACAATTAGGAGTTGTTGTGGCTTTTGTGACAGTTTTTTTGGGATCAAATTTATTTGGTCGTCAGATGATTCTAAAAATTCAGACAATTTATTCCCCGAGATTTTATTGATATATTATTTAGCATACAAAATTTTCTTGAAACAATTGCTTTATAAAGTACAAATTAAAGAAAATGATGCCTACTTTATTAAGTATAGTTTTTCAACCCCTCCAATCAAAGTGATTTATAATCATTTAAAGAGAACGAAACAAGATATTCCTTGATTTGAATAAAATATTAAAAATAGTAGCCTTGTTGATTTTGATTTGCCTTCTTGCTAAGGTTAAATTAATTTTACAGTTAATATTTTTCACTCATGGGTGTTTTTTCTCTAGTCAAAAAATAAATGAACTTAATGATTGGCAATAGTCCATCGATCAGGCGCATCAAGGATCTGATAAACCAGGTAGTGGACACCGATTTAAATGTCCTTATTTGTGGAGAAAGTGGTGTAGGTAAAGAACTGGTTGCCCGTACCCTGCACCATCTTTCTTATCGTCGGGAGCATCCTCTGGTCAAAGTTAATTGTGCTGCGCTACCGAGTGAGCTTCTTGAGAGCGAGCTATTCGGTTACGAGCGTGGTGCATTTACCGGAGCAATACAGCCAAAGCCAGGAAAATTTGAATTGGCTGACAAGGGGACCATATTACTGGATGAGATCGGCGATATGCCTGTCGCATTACAGGCCAAACTTTTACAGGTATTACAGGATTCTGAATTTGTTCGTGTAGGCGGGGTAAGAAATGTTCATGTCAATACCTGGGTGATATCCGTTACTAATCACAATCTTGATGAAGATGTAAGTACAGGTAGGTTTCGAGAGGATTTCTATTACCGAATCAATATTATAAAGATAGTAGTCCCCCCCCTTCGGGACAGAAAGGAAGATATTTCATACCTTCTTGAACACTTTATTCGAAAGTACAAGGGCATGTCCAAGGGTGGAGTTATTGACATACCCAGTAAGCTTGAAAAGGTTTTTGCTGAATATCATTGGCCTGGGAATGTAAGGGAGCTTGAGAACTATGTGAGGAGATTGATAGTCCTAGAAGACGCTGATTTGCTTGAAGAAGAAATCCTTAAGTCCAAGGGCCAACAGATGCCGGAAGATCGATCCGTTGCTGAAATATGGATGCCGGATGAATCTCTGATAAAATCTGTGATAGATAACTGTAGACATGAAATGCAAATACAGTTTCCGTCTTTAAAGGAAATCCGAAAAAAGAGTCTGGCTCGTATTGAGAAAGTAGTGATAGAAGAGGCCATAAGGCGGACTAAGGGTAATCGCAAACAGGCTGCTCAGCTACTCCAAATAAGTTACAAGGCACTTCTTTATAAGATAAAAGATTTTGGGGTAGAGGTGCCGGACAGGGATTCATCTGACGGTAGCTTGGAGTTGAAGTTGCCAAAAGAACTGGAACTATTCTAATGATTTTTGTATTCGGCAAATAATAAAGAGAAAAGCTTTTCCATTTATGGAAAAGCTTTTCTCTTTATTGGTAAAGATGTTTAGATATTAGACTGTATCCCCAGTATTGAATTAGTAAATTTTTTTATTTTGGTACCTTATTTGCATTTAGTTCAAATACTTAAGTTTTTTCTCTAACATAACATTTTTTATTTAAGGATAAGGAGACTCTGTGCAACAAGGAGTCCATAAAGAGCGGCGCCGATCCTTACGAATACCGCTAAATGTTTCTCTGTGCTTAAAAACAGGAACCCATGGAACTGCGACCCGTGCAGTCTCAACTGATTTGAGTCCGTATGGCATACAGATTAAGTCTGACAGTCCTGTGCATCATCATGAGACTGTGACCCTCGGGCCTAGTGAAAAGGCCTCTGGTACTGATTACATTGTGAAAGGGCAAATTAAATGGGTTAAAAAAGAAAAAGGCAAATTCAGGAGTGGAATAGCCTTTGAAGATGTAACTAATTGGACTTTTTCTGTTTCTGATCTAGTTAAAGGTCTTGAGACTGAACTCAGTCATTTAATTTATTTTCAATACCTTTTAGATAGTCTGGATGACGGAATCCTGATCTTTGATTCCAAGCTTAATATTGTTTTTTCTAATATTAATCAGCCATTTTGCCTGCCTAGAGATCCTAAAAAACTCCGAGGAAAACAATTTGCAGAGGTTTGCTTACTATATAGGGGTTCTAAAGGAGAGGCTTCTTTTAAAGAACTGTTCGATAAAGCATTGGTTGATAAAGAAGACGTTAGGATAAGCTCTTTCCCTTGCGACTTGCCGTGGCTAAATGATCCGGATTGTCATAATAAATATTATAATATCTGGCTTTTGCCCTTAATTGGCCCTTGTGGGGATACAATAGGTCTGTTTTTGCGCAATCGCGATGTTACTGCACTACATCGGTTACAGGATAGGGAAAAAGCTAGGGAGGAGACCCTCTGGCAACAGTACAGGCATTTGATTTTTGGTCAACTGTTCGATGATCTCCTTGAGGATATTGCAAATCCTTTATCCGCAATAATCGGGCGTCTAGATCTTATAGCTAAAAAAATATCCAGATGTGAAACTGCCATAGATGAAACACAGATCAAGGATTGGGTCTCTGATATCGAATCAATTCAGATTATAACAGGTCAAATAACGGAATTTTGTTGGGCCATTGCTCGTAGGAGAAAGAATGAGACAGTAGGAGCAATGGTGCCGTTTTCCTTGAATAGCCTGATAAAAGATGAGCTAAGAATTTTAGACCTCCATTTCTTTTTCAGAAAGATAAACAGGCAGGTATCTTTATTCCCTGATCTCCCTCTAATTTATGGAAATTATTCAGAGTGGGCTAATGCATTTTTAGCTCTATGCCTAGTGCTGATGAAGCAGATGGCGACTCTTGACAATATGTGGATGTCGATCCAAACTTTTAAGGAGGATGAAGACTTGGTCCTCCGCATCAGCCACAACGGAAAGGCTCTGAATACCCCTTTAGATAAAGATCCCGCCCTTAATATTTTGCCGCTCTTGAAAAAGAAATATGGAGTTAATGTATACGTTTCAGGCAATTCGGGTTCTCAAACAGTGATATTTAAGGTGACAACATCAAAGATACAAGAACCATTAAGAAAATCTGTTTCCTTAAGTGATACGCCAAACTTTCCCTTCTCTTCTTCATTTGGCTAAATTTCTACGGACAGAGGATTTGAGATCATCTAAGTTGAAGGATTTGACTATATAGTCATCTGAGGCCCATGATGCCAAATCCTGTTTATACTCAGGATAAGCAGAACTCAAGATAACAGGCACTCCGGGCTTTTTCTGTTTCATTTGGCGGAGTACTTCTATGCCGTCCATGCCGGGCATATTGATATCTAAGATGACAAGATCCGGTTCCTGAGCATCAAATACTTTAAGGGCGTCTTCTCCACTCATCGCCGAGTAGACTTCATAGCCTTCTTCTTCCAACTCTTCCTTGTAAAGGAGATGAATACTTTCTTCATCATCAACTATGAGTATTTTTTCTTTATTCATGGATCACCTTCTTGGCTGCTTATTATTGATATTGATTATATAGCAGTTTAATACAATTATTAGTACTCCATTATTCTAAAGTGATTTTTTTAAGAAACTGAGCGGACTCTTCTGGAGGGGTGGGATTGATATAAAATCCGGTACCCCACTCAAACCCCGCTACCGTGGTCACCTTGGGCATTATTTCTATATGCCAGTGGTAGTGTTGCAGGAAAGGGTCACGCAATGGAGCAGTGTGCAACATGTAATTATAAGGTACTTCCGGCAGGGCTTTGTTGAGTCGTTGCATTGTCTCCAGGAATAGGTCAGTCAATGAGTGAAATTGATTATCGTTCATAGAAACATAAGAGGACTGGTGTTCCTTGGGCATCAACCACATCTCAAAAGGCGAACGTGGTGCAAAGGGGCAAATCGTAATAAAATTATTATTTTCACATACTATTCTTGTGTCTTGAGATTTTTCCTGACGTATGATGTCGCAAAAGATACAGCGTTCCTTAAACTCATAATAGTGTAAACTGCTTTGGACCTCTTCTTGTATACGGTGAGGTACAATAGGAAGAGCAATAAGCTGGGAATGAGAATGTTCTAAAGAAGCACCTGCAGCCCGCCCGAAATTTTTGAAAATTATTATATAGCGAAAACGGGAGTCCTGCGCCAAATCAAGTATCCGGTCTCTATAGGCCCAAAAGGTCTGGATAAGCTGTTCATGAGACATGGCTGGGATGGTTTCGTCATGCCTTGGAGTATCTATTATAACTTCATGGGCACCGATGCCGTTCATTTTATCATAAATACCTTCACCCCTTTTATTTAGATCTCCTTCTATAACCAGTGCGGGGAATTTGTTCGGCACTACCCTCAGGGTCCAGCCTGGTCCATTTGGTGCATACTGTGGTCGTCCATAGGCCAGAACTTCAGGCGGGGTCGTATGCTCATTTCCTGGGCATAAAGGACAGAATCCTCCCTTGGTCTTGTCTTTTTCAATGACGAAATCATATGGGCGTTGCCCCCTTTCCTTGGCTATAATAACCCATCTGCCTATGATTGTATCCCTGCGTAGTTCAGGCATTAATAATTCCTCAAACCAGCCAAAGCCTGCGTTCAAAGTCCTTATCCGGTACTTTGACCATTATATAGCCTTCCCGGGGCAACCTATCTCTCACCAATTTGTTTTGTATTGTTTCAACATAAAAGGTCAATTCATCTTTGGGATTGGAGTCTAGAAGTGAGAAAGGTATTGCCATTTCTGCCAGTTTATTTACAGCGTATCTTGCTCCAGTTTCGTGAAAAACAAGGGGCTTTCCATTTTTTAAAAGCCTGGATTTTTCATCAAGAGAGCCTATAGATCCGTTGATAGTCAGCTCGATAATAATTATGGCCTTGGATGAGATGGTTATCTTGATACCGGAATCAGTGTCCCATGCATCAAAGCCCCCTTCTCTAGTATCTATCCTGATATAAAAAGACTCAAGGTCAAAGCCGTAGATAATCTCAGTCAGTGAGTCCGCTCCGAAATACATGGCTCCCCCGTTGTCTTCCAAGGTAATTGATCCTGCACCTCTCCATTCCCCAAAATAGCTCAATCGTCCATCGATTCGCGGGTGTATAAAACACGTTGGTTCAGTATTGGGCGCTACTTGTCTTGGAGCCCTGATCGGACTCAGCAACTCATCAGGGACTGCCATATTAAGGCTATTATAGACTTTTTTGAGATGAGTTCGGAAGAGGCGGTCAAATTCATACGCATAACCAGTCTTAAATTTGTTTCCATACCACCAGAACCAGTCACTTCCTTCGGCAGCAAAAATAGATTCCATGGCTATGTCCACGGCGTCTTCATTAATGTTTTCCTGTTTTTTAGCATTGTCGATGGCCTTTCTTGTATGACCAAGGGCTTCCCACGCCCGGTTTTCATCCTGTCCACCGATCCAGATGCCGAAATCATGATTTATCCAAGATCCTGTATATAGCCGCGGCAGGATCAATGTCGGCGGATGGTTTTCAAGATATTGTCCAATGGTCACAAGAGCAAGCGTTGGTTCTTTGATAATTGCATCATATAGACCTGTCAGGAAGGATTCGCCACCGTCTTGGTAATATTCCCATGGATTTTCCCCATCCAAGATTATAGCAACAAAAGGGGGACGATCCATTCTCTGAAGGCTATTATAGATTTCTTTTAACCTGGAGACAAAGTCGGTGATTGCAGCCTGGGGGTGGTTTTTCTGATAAACAAAACCTATCAGGTCCGAAAGCTGACGGTGGCGAAAGACCATGTCTGCGTGGCATCCATTGATTTCCACTCTATAAGGCTGAAATAGACTTTGTGATTCGATTTTCTCAAGTGAATTATATAGGATGGCTTCGTCTGTTGCTGTCCATGAGAATCCAGCCTCTTCAATAATAGGGATAAGCTCAGGGGAAACGGAGCCTTCCGATGGCCAGACTCCTAAAGGGTTTTTCCCCAAGACCTCCCTACAGTAATGCTTACCTCTTTTCAGCTGGGTTCTGGCATCTTCCGGGCAAGTCAGCCGCACGGGGAGCTTGGTCTCCGGCCTGGGCCTTTTCCCCAGATCCGTATCGATCAGGAGGGGAAGAATAGGATGATAAAATGGGCTAACGCTGATCTCTATCTGCCCTTCGTTCCATTTCGAACTATAACGGGGAATGATGCCTTTCATGAGTTCAATATGGAATTCCAGTAGATCCATCTTTTCTTCTTCGCTGAACAGTTGCCCTTTTTTCAAAAGAGAACTTATCAAGGGGTGATTTCTCGAGGAAAAACCGACCCAGGTGAGATTAAACCATACCTGAAGGTCTAAATAATCCTGTGCTGAAAATTTCTTTCTCACTTGTGAGAAATGCGATGGGCTAAAGTCCCTCCCCCGCAACTCCAGCAGTTGCAGATATCTCTTATAAGGTTCTACCATAGTAGGCCACTGGCAGCTGAAAAAATGCGTGAGGATGAACTCCTGCTCTGAAGGAGAAAGCTCGAAGGCAGGGCGGCGGCTCAATTCCAGGAAACCGTCGGTTTTGCCTTGGATATAAGACAGGATTTGGGAAATAAGCGATGGAACCAGATTGAAAGTTACCTTTGCCTCGGGCCTGGAGTCCAGACATGCTATCATGTCGGAGTAAGCCTTGACAGAATGTAGTCTGACCCATGGCATCGCAAACCGGTCCCAGATCGGGTCAAGGTAAAGAGGTTGATGCATATGCCAAAGAAAAGCAACATTTAACTGAAGCATTATATGCCTTTGGCCTTTTCCTCTTTTTCTTGCTTTGATTTACACTCAATGCAACGGGTGGTGACAGGTCTGGCCGTAAGCCGTTTAATACCTATTTCCCCGCCGCAATCTTCACAGATGCCGTAAGTCCCGTTTTCGATCCTTTCTAAGGCCTTATCTATCTTTTTTATTAGCTTTCTTTCCCTATCTCGAATACGCAGTTCAAAACTACGATCAGATTCTGCGGACGCCCGATCTGTCGGATCGGGAAAGTGATTGTTCATGTCAGTCATCTCTTCCAGGGTCCTGTCCGCTTCATCTAAAAGGTCATCAAGTTTTTTCTGGAGTAGGGTGCGAAAATACTCCAGTTGTTCCTTTTCCATTCTGATATTCTCCTCAGATTTTTCTTTTCCAGGTTCCGCTCTTTCCGCCGGCTTTATAATCTAATTGTATTTTTTCAATAGTTATATTTTTTTCTCTTGACTTGCACATATCATAAATGGTCAAAGCAGCAATTGAAACAGCCGTTAATACTTCCATTTCTACGCCGGTAGCGCCTTTTGCCTTTGCTCGTGCCAAAATTTCTATGGCATTTTTCTCTGGGTTTAGGGTAAAGTCAATCTCTATGTTTTGTAATGTTAAAGGATGACAAAGGGGAATCAGACACCCGACCTTTTTGGCGGCCATGATCCCTGCTATCCTGGCCACAGCCATAACATCGCCTTTTAGGATTTTACCGTCAACAAGAAGATTAAAGGCATCAGGACCTATTATTACCTGCCCTGAAGCAACGGCTTCCCTCTGAGTCATAGCTTTTGAGCTTATGTCCACCATTTGTGCCCGGCCCTTCTTGTTCAAATGAGAAAAGGAGTTCTTGTTCAAGATGTCCTCTCATGACTGGAGTGCCCATGCACCTCGGAACGTTTAAACAGTTTGCGAAAGAAGCCCCCTTCTTTTTTTTCTCTTTCGATATCAGCAAATTCCTGAAGCAGAGTACGTTGGCGGTCTGTCAATTTTGTTGGTGTTACAACAACAACTTCAATTATCTGATCTCCGGATCCGAATCCCCTTAGATCAGGAATGCCGAGTCCTTTCAGCCTAAAGTGTTCTCCTGTCTGGGTTTCTGCCGGGATTTTTAAATTACGTGGTCCATCCAAGGTGGATACTTCAATTTCGTCTCCTATGGCCGCCTGTACAATAGAAATGGGAAGCCGTAAATATATGTCATTGCCATGACGTTCAAAAAGCTCATGGGGTTTTACGTGGATTACTATATAGAGATCCCCTCTGGGTCCGTGCCTGAGTCCAGCCTCACCTTCTCTCTTTAGTCGCAACCTTGAGCCTGTATCTACGCCTGCCGGAATATGTACTCTCACTTTGTGTCGTTCTCGAACTCTGCCTTTACCTTGGCATGCCTGGCAGGGGTCGGTAATGATTGTCCCGCTTCCGGAACAATGTGGACAAACGGATGAAATCCTGAAAAATCCTTCCGACCTTATTATTTGACCTCTTCCATGGCAGGTCGGACAAGTAGCAGGGCGGCTTCCGGAGGCCATACCTGTCCCCTGGCAGATGGAACAAGACTCAAGACGAACGATTTCTATTTCAGTCTCAGCACCTCTGGCTGCGTCTTCAAATGATACTTCAAGGTCATATCTTAGATCTGCTCCCGCCTCTGGCCCCATGGATGTGCCGTGTTTCTGATGCACGGTAGAAAAACCGAACAGGTCTTCAAACAGATCACTAAAATTACTGAATATGTCTTGTGGTCCGGAAAAACCTCTGAAGCCTGTCCCGGCTATTCCTTCGTAACCATAAAGGTCATAGGTCTGCCTTTTTTGGGGATCTCTGAGCACTTCATAGGCTTCTGCCGCCTCTTTAAAGCGTTCCTCCGCGTCTTTATCACCCTGGTTTTTATCAGGATGATATTTTAAGGCCAGCTTCCGATAAGCCCTTTTCAGTTCTTCAGATGAGCAGTCTCGGGAGACCTCCAAAATCTCATAGTAGTCTCTTTTCATCGATAATGCCTAAGCAGTCTTTTTTAACCTTCTGCTTGATTAATATCTGTTTGTAATGCTTGAAAGATTCGTTGTTCTTCTGCCTCTCGGGCCAATTCTTCCAGATTCTCAAATTTTACTTTATCTTGGGCGATTTCTCTCAACGCCAAGACTATTTCCCTGTTTTTACATTTTACCAAGGGCTGAGCGCCTTTACGTAATTGCTTCACCCTCTCGATAGCAAGATGTACTAATGCGAAACGGTTAGGCAAATTTTTCAGGCAATCTTCTATGGTTATTCTGGCCATTTTATATTCTCCAGTTAAAAAATTGGCATAATATGAATAAGTAGATAGTGTATTGGACTCAAATTTTCAAAAATTAGCTCCTTGCTTTTCGGGATAGCACAGGATCCAAAAATCCTATATCATTTAGGCCTTTATCATCGTTTCGGCCGATACTGTTTTAGACTGCAGAATAATCAAACAAAGAATACTAAATTGTGAAGATTTTTAAAGTCATTCCCTTTTGTATCCGAATATTTATGTTTTGATGGTCTAAACGGCAATCAAGGCCCTCTATTTTTTTGTGACAGACCCTTAGAGCAAGATCTGGTATTTTGCAAGTGTCTTTTTTAAATATATTACTATAATATCAGTTTTAGTTGTCGCAATCCTTATTCGCCATAGCTATTGTGTAACAGGATTAATATGAAGGACCTTCTTATAGGCTTTTTTTTATATTTCATTCTTTTAGCGTCTGCTGCAACTGGGCAGGATTTTGTGAAAATTTCTCAAAATAACATACCAAAGGCAAGGATTCAGGTAAATTATGAGTCGGTTTTCCCTTCATGGCAGTTGGTTTGGGATGAAGCTAGGGAGATGGTGAAAAAAAATGAACTTGATGGTGCTGTAGCCCTTTACAAAGAATTGTTAAGGGATCGCCAAGGTCTTATAGAGGCCAGGTGGGAATTGGGTTTAGTTTTAATGCAGTTAAACAAAGAAAGTCAGGCCATACTCGAATTTGAGCGTGTTGTGGAGGCCAGGCCCGATGATATTCAGACATTATTCATTCTTGCGGAACTTCTAAGCCGTTCAGGTCAGTGTGATAAAGCTATTGCCATCTATAAAAATTTGGTGGAAGAAGTCAATCTCCGGGGGAAAGACTTCCATATAGCCAAGAATGAATTGTTTGATATAACTGAAGACTTGACCTTGGTGAAGATTATAGAGAGTCTTGCCCATTGTCTTAAATCCCAAAAAAGGTTTAATGAGTCTATAAAATATCTGCTAAAGGCTTTAGCCCTAGAACCTGACCGAAAAGACCTTGAGTTTGATCTGGCCTGCGGACTTCTCCGTATAAAAAAAGAAAAAAAGGCCTTACCAATCTTCAATAAATTATTACCTCAATATAAAGATGATACAGAATTTTTGGCCAACTATGCAGAGGCACTTTTAGCTGTGGGAGATCGAGATAAGTCCATTAAAATACTTGAGAGGTTTGTGACACTTTCCACTGATATTAGCAGGGAAGATAAAGCAGATAGTCTGATATGGGGTGTTAATGAGCTTGTCTCCTTATATTTAATGGAAGGAGATATCCAGTCAGCAATCAAAGTAATTGAGGACTTGAAACATGAGCATCCGAAAGTGCTTGATAAAAAGCTTTTGGCAACTGCCGGGCGTTTGTATTATGCTTCGCATAATTATCTCAAGGCCCTTGACACATTCAGAACTTTTCTGGGAGAGGAACCGGACAACAAAGAGGCGTTGATGTTTATGGCTCGAACGTATGAGCGCCTTCAGCTCTTTACACCGGCCATTTCTATTTATAAGCAACTCTTAATTCTTGAACACAGTCCGGACATTACTGTCCATCTGATTAAATTATTTTTAGAATTAGAAGATTTTGATCGGGCAAATCTTCTAATTACCGAGGATGTGCGCAGTAGGCTGGAAAATGATATCAAGGGGAGAGAACTCCTGCTAGATGTCTATCACGGGAAGGGAGATGCGCAAAGAGTTGAAAAGCTTTTAGACGGTGACAGTCTCCTTTTTAAGGATGATGATATATTAGTATCATACGTTTCTCTTGTCGTTTCGATTGGCTATGTGTCTAGCCGGAAAGGACTTGGCTTATATGAAGACGCCTTACTTGCTTTGGCTGCCCAGGCTGAAAAGAGGAAAGACCTTCTACAGGCCGGAGTCAAACTGCTTGAGGGCATTGGCCAACAGGATATGGCTGAGAGGGTGTTAAGGTGTTGCTGGTCTGAAAGCCGGTCCCTTTGGTCTGTTGACATGTTGATCAATCGATACCTTGAGAAGGATATGTGTGAAGATGCGGTTGCTTTGCTTGAAGATGCCCTATCTATTTATCCTTCTTCGGCGAGGCTTAAATTAAAACAGGTCTATCTGCTTCTTAATATGACTAGGGCTGAATTGGCGCGGGAAGTGCTTTTTTCAATCTATGTAGAGAATATTTGGGAGTGGGGGAAAGAAAAAAGACTGCTGTATGAGGCATGTGCTCACGGCTTGGCAGGAAGATATGAAGAAGCGCTCGATGTTTACGGAAAAATAATTCAACAAGCACCGAATCATTTGGAAGCACATAGAGGCAGATGGTTCAATTTTGAAGCCTATGGGTTGGGGTATGAGGCGGATGCAGAGGCCCGAGGTTTAGAATTAATTACAGGAAGTAGGTGCATAGATCTTTTGCCCGATGGCGACAACGAAAAGTTCATTCCAATATTTGTAGCGAATGGGAGCGTGATACAGGCTCCTGGAGCTTACTTGAGTGGGTTTATATGCAGCAAGAATTTGTTGCCGCCTAAAGATATTCTTGATTCTTCCTTCTGTGAAATGGAAGGAGAAGCATGTCCCTTACTACTTGCTTTATCCTACGAACATTTCGAAAATTTTTCAGAAGCGATTACGATGTGGCGCACATTCTTGAAGAGGCATGATACATACTGGCCCGGTTATGAACGTCTGGTACGCATATATAATAGCATAGGTAAAGCAGACTCGGCACAAAAATTAAGGTATAGTGCTTGTAGCAAAATAAAACAGCTAAGATTATTTCTTTATTACGGAAAAGATAACAATGAATTAAGAACTGTTTCTGGAGAAGCGGCCCCTTCGGGCATTTGGATGTGGCAAAATCTTGATGTTATGGCCCTTAAATCCTGGGAGGGGATATTCTGTTCCGATTAGGATTTTTATCCCGTTATTCCTTGATTTTTTCAAATATTATAGCTAAAAAGGTAAAATCAGTATCTGGAGATATATGCAAATGAATATTTTAGTGACTGGCGGAGCCGGTTTTATCGGATCTCATTTATGTGATCACCTTATTTCTCGAGGAGATTATGTTTCAGCTATAGATGATCTCTCCACCGGTTTCTTTGAAAATATAATTCATCTGCTCAGTAATTCAAGGTTTCAATATATAAATGACACCATTCTAAACAAGGATAGGATGGATAGTCTCGTTCAACAATGTGAACTAATAGTCCATCTTGCTGCTGCTGTAGGTGTCAAATACGTCGTAGAAAATCCGCTTTCCTCTATCGAAACTAATATCTGCGGCACTGAAATAGTGCTCAATCTTGCTAATAAGTATAAGAAAAAGATACTAATAGCGTCAAGCTCAGAAGTCTACGGGAAACACATGCATGCCCCTCTTAAAGAGGATGACAATTTAATTTATGGTCCTCCCACTACCATGCGATGGAGCTATGCTGCCTCGAAGCTTATAGATGAGTTTACCGCGCTTGCATATCATCGTACTAAAAAGCTACAGGTGGCTGTATTCCGTTGCTTTAATACAATAGGACCCAGGCAGACAGGTCTCTATGGAATGGTGGTACCCAGGTTGATTCAGCAAGCCCTGAGAGATGAACCTATAACAGTTTTTGGTGACGGCCAGCAGACTCGGACGTTCACTTATGTTGGAGATGTCGTGGAGTCCATATGCAGACTTATGGAGTGCGAAGAGGCATATGGTGAAGTAATAAATATAGGAGGCACGGAGGAGATTTCTATATCAGAGCTTGCCGAGCGTATTAAGTCTCTTATTGGGAGTAAGTCGGAAATAATCTATATCCCTTACGAAAGAGTCTACGGTAAAGACTTTGAAGACATGATGCGCAGGGTTCCTTCATCTGAAAAACTCAAGAGCTTAATAGATTTTGTTCCACAAACTCCTTTTAATACGATTCTTGAAAAGACCGCAGAATATTTTCGTTCCATTATTTAGGAAGACTGGAATAGTGCCTAAGGATTGTGATGTGCGATTTCTGCGTGGTAAATAAAAATGACCAGAATCAAATTTCTTAAAGATTATATACTATTGTCATTAGTTCAAATCTTTAACCGCAAAACAGGGGATTCGATCCGGTTCTGAGTGGATAGCGTGTAGTTACTTTAACTTTATGTACTTTAAGGCCAATTAATTTAAAGACATTTCACCGCAGAATACAAAATTAATGTACTAATTGTATTGTATGTCGCTTACCCTTCTTGACGCAGGCCTTTTTTTTCTTTACTCCTTTGGGCTCAGCGCGTTTTTGATTCCATGCGTGATATGGTTATCGAAACGCATCGGCTTTGTGGCTCAGCCCAGAGAGGACCGCTGGCATAGGCGTCCAACCGCCCTTCTGGGAGGCATTGCGTTATTTTTGTCGTTTATGCTTCCCAATTTGTTTCTCGGTGAAATTCCACGTCCCATGCTTATCTTGATTCTGGGGGCAAGTGCCATGTTCTTGTTGGGGCTGATTGATGATGTCCACGATTTATCGCCTCAAAGCAAATTTATAGCTCAATTAATCATCTCTGCTCTGATTGTTGCCGGTGGAGTCAGAATACAGGGACTTGGGCATCCCGCCGCGTCTATAATTGTAACACTTTTTTGGTTTGTAGCTATTACCAATGCAGTCAATATTCTTGACAATATGGATGGTCTGGCAGCCGGCATTTCGTTTATAGCTGCCTGCTCACTTTGGGTTTATAGTCAACTCGGAGGTCCTATTATATTGGGTCTGCCGGCTATGCTCCTTGCAGGGGCTACGGCTGGATTCTGGATATACAATTTTAATCCCGCCAAAATATTTATGGGAGATTGCGGAAGTCTCTTCTTAGGCTTTCTCCTGGCAGGTTTGACCATAACAGGTACTTGGACGTCAGGCATACCCAATACACCATCCGGTGTTTACACTGGATTTACTAATTTGGTACTAGTTCTGGTGGTCCCTGTGGCCGTTCTGATCATACCACTCTTTGACACCGCTCTTGTGTCCTTTACCAGGGTCCAGACCGGACGACCTATTTCTAAGGGGGGACGTGATCATACCTCTCATCGTATGGTTTTGCTGGGATATTCAGAAAAAAGGACTGTATTAACACTTATGGCGTGTGCCGGAAGTATATCGGCCTTGGCATTATATCTATCATATCAGAGTGCCCAGGGTCTTTTGGTTATGCTGAGTGTAATAGCTGTAATTTCTTTATTTTTTGGAACATTTCTTACACATTTAAACGGCACTGTCTATAATAGCAAGGCAGGGAATTCATATACCAAATTTCGAGGCTCATCGCTTTTATCCCAAGTACTTAACAAGAAGCAAATTCTCCAGGCAGCGGTAGATACTGTGCTTATAACAATCGCCTATTTGACTTCTTATCTTCTTCGATACGATGGTGTTATTAATTTATGGAATCAACAACTTATAGAAAAATCTCTTCCTTTGCTCATACCTATCAAGCTATGTTTTTTTTGGATTTTCGGGCTATATAGAGGTCAGTGGCGCTATGTGAGTATTGGAGATTTGTGGCAGATTCTTAAGGCAGTTGCGGTTAGTTCTCTAATTATTGTTGGATTGCTTTTATATGTTTACCGTTTCGAGGGTTATTCTAGGGTTCTTTTTCTGAATGATGCCCTGTTGACCTTGGTAATGATAGGTGGCGTCCGTTTACTTATGCGATTATTTAAGGAATATTTCAGCCTGCAGGCTGAACGCAGTAATTCAATACCCATTCTAATAGTCGGGGCAGGGGATGGCGGAGATCTGTTCCTTAGAGAGCTTAGGCACAATGCAAATCATGATTATCTGCCCGTGGGTTTTATTGATGACGATCCAGCGAAAAAAAGCCAGATAATACATGGTATCAAGGTCTTGGGATCCAGGGAAGACATACCTGAAATTGCTAAAAGATATGGAGTTCAAAGGGCCTTTGTATCTATTATGTCGGCATCAAACAGCCAGGTTGAAGGAATTTTTGATATCTGTAAAAAGGGCGGTGTGAAATGTGATAGGGTGCGACCGCTTTTGCCTATAGTGAAATCCAAAGAAAAAGAATCTGTATGTTCAAAAAAAGACAAGGTCGTACCTTTTAGTCCCGGAATGAGGAAAAGGAAATGAATGAGAAGCGTTTTTCTAAAACAGAGTGGAAACGCCTTGAAAAGGGCCTATGCCGTAGTCGAAGGCCTGTTTGGCCCCAGCTTACGGCCAAAGACCGAAAAAAGGCTCTTTTGTATGCAGACAAGTATAAGTACTTTATAGGCAAGGCAAAGACCGAACGGGAGTCTGTTAACATTATTGTAAATATGGCACAGGAAAAGGGCTTTGTGCCGTTTGAACAGGCCGGCCCCGGTTCCGATCGTTTTTTATGGACCTTTAGGGGGAAGGCAGTTGCTCTGGCTGTAACAGGTAAGGTACCTGTCAGTAATGGTATCAGGATCATTGCTTCACATATAGATGCACCCCGTTTGGACCTGAAACAGAATCCAATCTATGAAGATCTGGAGATGGCCTTTTTGAAGACACATTATTACGGAGGGATCAAGAAATTCCACTGGGTAGCCCGTCCTCTCGCTATCCATGGGTTGGTATTGAAAGGGGACGGGGAGGCAATTCCTGTCGAGTTTGGCGAAAATCCTGATGATCCTGTATTTACAATAAATGATCTTTTGCCACATCTCTCCCGCAAGGTGCAGGGTGAAAAAAAGATTTCAGAGGCCATACCCGCAGAGAAACTTAATGTGTTGATAGGGGGTTTACCTCTTTTAGGCCCTGAGGACATGAAGGATGGCGTAAAATTACGTATTTTGAGAATTCTAAACGAAAGGTACGGCCTGGTGGAAGAGGATCTAATAAGTGCGGAATTGGAAATTGTTCCCGCAGGTGATCCAAGGGATGTCGGCCTTGACGGGGCTTTTATAGGTGCCTACGGGCAAGATGATAGATCTTGTGCATATGCCTCTCTTTCTTCCATTCTTGAACTTGAGAGACCCCTGGTTACTTCAGTTGCCCTGTTTCTCGACAAGGAGGAGATAGGCAGTGACGGTAATACAGGGGCCAAATCCAGTTTTTTTGAGGTGGTATTATATGATCTTATGCGCAATGGCGGCCTTCAAATCGAGGCAGATAGCCTCGTACGAATGCTTATTGCATCCAAGGCCATTTCGGCGGATGTTACGGCGGGCATAGATCCTGATTATAAAGAAGTCCATGAAGAACATAATGATGCACTGATCGGACACGGGGTCTGTCTGACGAAATATACCGGTTCAGGAGGAAAGTGTTCAGCAAATGATGCCCATGCTGAATATGTTAACTGGTTGAGGCGCGTCTGGAACGGTTCAAAAGTCGTCTGGCAAGCCGGAGAGCTGGGAAAAGTAGACGAAGGCGGAGGAGGTACTGTAGCCAAATATTTAGCCCAGCGCGGCCTGGACATTGTCGATATAGGACCTCCTTTGCTAAATATGCACTCCCCGTTTGAGATTGCACATAAGACTGACCTGTATATGACCTATAGAGCATTTGCTGCTTTTTATAATGCAGAGGACTGATCAGCATCTTTTTAATCGAGTTTTAAGTAAAAATGCCTAAAGTCTTAATTTACACCATTTGAAGGATTTGCTTTTACTGTCGGGGTGGATATCTCAAAATGGTGTTTTTGTTCCCGTGCTTTTTCTACAGAAAAGGGATTTATTTATATGCAGTTCAAAACTGATTTTTTGATTATAGGGAGTGGAATAGCCGGGCTGAGTCTTGCAATAAAACTTGCCCCGCTGGGCCGGGTAACGGTAGTTACAAAAAAGGCCGCATCCGACACGGCTACGAGTTTGGCTCAGGGCGGCATAGCCTGTGTTTTCGGTACTGATGATAGCTTTGACTTACACCAACAGGATACTCAGCGCGCGGGTGATGGCCTGTGCCATGAAGATATAGTAGAGATGATAGTCAGCCAAGGCCCTTATCATATAAGGGAGTTAGAAAACCTGGGGTTGAAATTCAACAGGGAATCACACAATTCTGACATGCTGGATCTGGGACAGGAAGGAGAACACTCACGGCGTCGTATAGTGCATGTTGGAGATTATACCGGCCGATCTGTTCAGAAGGTCTTGATGGATAATGTCGACAGCCTGCCTTCTGTTAAGGTCTTCGAAGACTATGTTGCAGTTGACCTTATCATTGAAAGCATGATCAAGTCATATTCACCCAGCAGCCCAAAAAAGGAACGTTGTCTGGGGGCTTATTTGCTTGAAGTAGCAACAGGTGATATTCATACTTTTCTTGCCCCAATTACAGCGCTCGCCACGGGTGGATCCGGCAAGGTTTATCTATATACCAGTAATCCTGATGTGGCCACAGGTGATGGCCTAGCCGTAGCGTACCGTGCCGGAGCCAGGATCGCCAACCTGGAATTTGTGCAGTTTCATCCCACGTGTCTTTATCATCCCAAGGCAAAAAACTTTCTTATATCAGAAGCGCTCAGAGGAGAAGGTGCCAAGCTGTTAGATCCTTTATACAGGCCCTTTATGGAGAAATATGATTCTAAACAGAAGGAGCTTGCCGGAAGAGATATAGTCGCCAGAGCAATAGATACTGAATTAAAGAATAGTGGAAAGGATTGTGTATATCTGGACATTAGCCATCGTTCCGCTGATTTCGTTCGGGAGCGTTTCCCAAATATCTATGAGACCTGTCTAGGCTTTGGTATCGATATCACAAAAGAGCCGATTCCGGTTGTGCCTGCTGCTCACTATATGTGTGGAGGGGTGGTCACTGATAGCTATGGGGAGACAGATCTTGAAGGCCTTTTTGCATCAGGAGAGGTTGCATGTACCGGTCTGCATGGTGCTAATCGGCTTGCGTCAAACTCCCTTCTTGAGGCCCTTGTCATGTCTCACCGGGCTTTTCTAAGAATCAGGGAGATATTCCCTGATTTGAAGAAGAAATTGTTTCCCCCAGTGCCTCCTTGGGAAATTAGGGGAGCCGTGGATTTAAAGGAGGCTGTTCTCATATCTCACAATTGGGATGTAATTAGACGTCTTATGTGGAATTATGTCGGTATTGTCCGTAGCACAAAAAGACTTAAATTGGCCAGGCAGAACCTTTCGCCTATTCTCGAGGAGATCCAGCAGCATTACTGGGAATATATCCTGACCCGGGATTTTATAGAACTGAGGAATCTTGCACAGGTTGCGGAGCTTATAATTATCGCAGCTGGCAAGCGAAAGGAGAGCCGGGGAGGGCACTTCACAATAGACTATCCCAACAAAGATGACTGGAACTGGCGTAGAGATACAATTGTTGAAAAGTTTCGAAAGGAAAAGTGAATATAGCCAAACCTCTGTCTTTATAGTTCAAGTCCAGGGGTCTGCTGTCCTTATTTTATTTTTCATCTCTAGGCTTCGCTGGATCAAGAGTTGTGAGCTATGTCCTCTCCGGCTTGGTCTGTTAGATGCATTTTAACAATAGAGAGTCTTTACTGGCATATGTTCTTCTTTCATGATTAATTGGCGCATTTCCTTATTTTAACTGCAGGTCCTTCAGTTCCTATATTTACTGTTCCCGTTGAGGCAATGGGTTTTGTGTGTGGTTATCTGTTTTGTAAATGGACAGGTTTTGGCTTATTCCACTTTTGGTATTACCGTAGAATCCGTAATTGCTTTTTTCGGTTTCATTGCTTTAGTCGTTTGATATTTGAAGACACATAGCCTTAAGGAGTAATATGAATGCGGCAAGCCTTCCTTGATTGTTTCTCCGGGATCAGCGGAGACATGTTTTTAGGGGCACTTGTTGATGCAGGATGGCCTGAGGAGGAATTGATATCTTTACCAAAAAAATTGGGTCTTGAGAACACAGCAGTTGAGATCCATGAAACGAAAAGGAAAGGGATAAAGGGTATTCAAGTCCGGGTCTTCGGATCCAGTCCCCATCCTTTCAGAAGTCTTCGTGACGTGGAAGCAATTCTTGAAGGATCTGATCTGGGACCTGAAATAATTCGACCTTCGTTAAAGGTGTTTAATCTCCTTGCGCATACAGAGGCCAAGGTACATGGCTGTTTATTGGAAGAGGTCCATTTTCATGAAATCGGAGCTGCAGATACATTGGTGGACATTCTGGGGACCATTAGCGGTTTAAACTATTTTTCTGTTGGAAAGATTTTTTGTTCTCCTATTCCATTAACCAGAGGATGGATAAATTGTGAACACGGCAGACTACCCCTGCCTGCTCCTGCCAGTGCTGATTTGCTAAAAAATGTGCCTACTTATGGAGTGGATGGAGAATGGGAACTTGCTACACCAACCGGATGTGCCTTGATAAAGGTTCTGACAGATCATTTCAGCACCTTCCCCGAGATGAAAGTGGAAAAAATCGGATACGGGGTTGGCTCAGGGGATGTTCTTCAATGGCCCAACCTCTTTCGCATCTGGATCGGTGAAGCCCGGACATCGGAAAAGAGACAGGTTGTAGTAGAGTTAAAGAGCTATATAGATGACATGAACCCTGAGTGGTATGAATATCTGATAGAATGCTTGTTTGGTGCAGGTGCCCTAGATGTTGTAATGTGTCCAATATATATGAAAAAAAATCGACCAGGTATTGAGATTACCGTCTTAGCAAAACCTAGCCATGAATATAGTCTCAGTAAGATCCTTTTCGAGGAATCCACTACTTCAGGGGTGCGCCTGAACAGGTGTTTTAGGTACATTTTGCCCAGAAGGAATGGCATGGTTACAACTAATTGGGGTAATGTGCGAGCCAAATTGATTACAAGGCCTGATGGGCAGTCTATAATTTCTCCTGAGTATGAGGCATGCAAAAAGGTGGCACGCAGGTTTAATATCCCTTTAGGTAAGGTCTATCAGGCCGTGAGCCAGATATCAGTTGAAAATTTCGTATATGAAGAAGAATCAGCCATACCGCAAGGTTCAAGTGATGACGGTTAATCTTAGCTTTTGCAAATGGCAACCAAGACTTTGAATTTCAAAGATAGATCAGTTCTGTTTTTTGCGAGCGGACTGTTCCTGGGGTTGATTCCCTTTGCACCAGGCACATTCGGAAGTCTTCTCGGCATCCCTATTCACTGGGTTTTCAGCCGTCTTCCAATTTTTCTGGAAATGTCTTTTCTCGGGCTTGTTGTCTTGATATCTGTATGGATTTCAGGCAGGGCGGAGATTTTACTTAAACATAAAGATCCGTCTCAAATAGTGATAGATGAAGTAGTGGGCATGGCCGTGGCTCTTGCAGGAGCTCCCCTTGAACCTTCTTTGGTTGTAATTACCTTTTTGGTTTTCCGTTTTTTTGACATATTTAAGCCTTTTCCAATCAGATATATAGATAGATCTATCCACGGGGGATGGGGCATTGTTCTCGATGATGTTGCAGCCGGTTTTATGGCAAATATGGCATGGAGACTGTGGAATTTAAGCTTCTAAAATGCCTCAAATGAGCTGAAGTTTCGGAATTCTGAGATCTTGGCCTGTTAACAACATGAAGTCTTTTCTCCTTAACTTTAGGCACTTTAGTAAACATTTATGTCTTTTGGTTTTATATAAAGATGCCGAATTTTGAGATTCTCAAGGTAATCAGTCATGCATGGTGAAATTATAGCTATAGGAGATGAACTTGTATCCGGCAAGGTATTAAATACTACCGCCAGCTTTGCGGCTAATAAGCTTTTTGCTGCCGGCTACCAAGTGACCCGTATAACATCCATTGGTGATGACCCTGATGATATTGAAGAATGCCTGCTGGCAGCAATAAAGAGATCAAAATACGTTATCATTACCGGCGGACTCGGCCCTACTACCGATGATATAACAAACGAGGTTACATCTAAGGCATTAGGACGTCCTCAAGTCTTGAATGAGATGATTTTAGAGAAGATCAGGAGGGCGAAAAAGAGGTTTGCGAATTCTGCTTTTTTGCGGGAAAAGTTGGCATGGTTACCTGAAGGTGCTGAAGTTTTGAATCCGGAAGGCCGTGCTGCGGGTTATCTTTTGATCCACCAAGATATCCCGCTTTTTTTTCTACCTGGAGTGCCCAAGGAGTTGGAAGATCATCTGATAAATAGGGTTATCCCAATGCTTAGCAGATTTTTTTCCGGAAAAATATCTATAAGACAGCAGACGTTCAAAGTATTTGGTCTATCAGAGACAGAGATAAACAAGCTTTTTGAGAAGCTTGAATCCAGCCAGGATGGCTTGAGCATTGGTTATTACCCTAATTTTCCAGAAGTTAATGTAACTGCCACTGTAAAGGGCCGGAATTCAGGGAAAGTCGCCGAAATTTTCCATATGGCTTGTAACACAATAGAACAACTGCTTGGCAGATATGTAGTTGCTGTCAATGAGGAGACCCTGGAGGAGGTAGTAGGTAGACTTCTGCTGGAGAAAGGAGGTATTCTTTCCCTTTCGGAGTCCTGTACAGGTGGTCTTGTAAGCCATCGTGTGACCAGCATTCCCGGCAGTTCCGGGTGGTTTGAGGGGGGAGTAATTACCTATAGTAACAAATCGAAAGAAGATTTCCTCGGGGTCTCTCCCAAGACATTATCTCTCCATGGCGCGGTGAGCTCCCAGGCTGCCATGGAAATGGCAAATGGTGTAAAGCGCTTGGCCGGTACAGGGTACAGCCTAGCTATTACCGGTATTGCCGGTCCATCCGGAGGCACTACTCAAAAACCTGTGGGTACAGTCTATATTGCTTTATCAACTCCGGAAAGAACAGTAGCCGAGCGATTCCAGTTTATCGGAACAAGACACATGATACAAATTTTGGCAGCAGAAACTGCTCTTGATTTGCTGAGGTTGCATTTAAATTATGGTACGTATTTTCCTTGCAATAGACCCGCCCAGTTCACAGCGCAAGATACTTGAAGCACATCAGGGCCGGTGGAAGTCTACAAGGGCGGATGTTAAGTGGATCTATCCATCTAATATGCACCTTACACTCAAATTTTTGGGTGAAATACAGGAATCAAGCACTGAAAATGTCATAGCTGCCTGCAAAGAGGTCTGTTGCCTTTATGGGGACTTCCCTTTGTTTTTTAATGGTACAGGCGTATTTCCAAATCTTAGGCGCCCCAGAGTACTATGGATAGGGATCGGGGGCAAAACAGATCTTATGCGCAGACTGCAAAACAGTCTTGAGACAGCTTTGGAGGAAAAGGGCTTCCCACGGGAAGACCGTACTTTTAGGTCGCATTTGACTGTAGGCAGGGTTCGCTCTTCCTACAGACTTTTAAGGCTTCTTGAAGTATTTTTAAAAGATGATATCGTATTTGAGCCTTTTACAGTAAAAGAAGTAATAGTATACAAAAGCAGGCTGACTAAACAGGGACCCGTATACACTCCTCTGGCCAAATGCCCCTTATGGACTAATGAACGTCCAACATCGAACGTCCAACATCGAATGTTGAATGGGAAAAGATGAAGAAACAGAGGTCAGAAGCCAGAAGTCGGAAAAACAGCAACCAAATATTCCTGAACCTTTATTTCTCATTTGGTGTTTGTTTTTCATTCGACGTTGGACGTTCGATGTTCGATGTTC
>Ga0209834_10000118_pt1 | contig 46326 bp, 53 predicted proteins | sample Mar14236cmmetaG_FD_184134 | JGI IMG/M metagenome (GOLD analysis project Ga0209834, IMG submission 184134) | Marine hydrothermal vent microbial communities from Guaymas Basin, Gulf of California to study Microbial Dark Matter (Phase II) - Marker... ... | reverse complement strand
ACATTACCCGATAGAGATCATTGCCCAGGTCATAATGTTTTTCACCGACCTCAAAGGACCGTTTTGGAGACTGCAGATTCAACACCTGAGCCCGCAGTATCTGCAGCAGGATTTTCCAATTTCCCCGGATCTCCTGATCCAACCGGGCTCGCAAAACCCGATCAATCAACTGGTCGATTGCCTGGCAATCCCACCAGCCATCCATATAAGATTCCCCCAATCCCAGGGCCGCTTCCCGCAGCACGCGGTCAAAAAATCGGCTGTCATGGACCTGGATATCCCAGGGATCCTGTCCTCCGATCTCAATGCCAGCTCTGGATAGCAGGTCTTTGACAAGTCGTTCAGAATCTGCTGGCATGTTCCCCTCCCCAATCTAGCAACATATTTATATATAACCGAGATCCCCCCGTTCAGTTACCGAGTTCTCCTGTTTGCCCTCGCAGTCACTCTTCCAGCATTTTCATCACGCCCGGGCCAACAACATCCCAGTCCACGCAGGGCCGCTCAAAGCCATCCGGCTGGATCAGCGGGCATCCGAAGGCAGCGTCATCGATATAAAGCTGTCCGTAAGCCTTTGGACTGCTGGTCCAGTGAATCTGGGTGGGGTTTTTATTGATCCCATAGAGCTGGATACCATTATCCTGCAAGTAAGTTACAGCGGCGGTCAGCACATCCCCATTGCGCCCTCCATCAGAGCGCATCGTGAACAGGATCAGTCTAGCCCCGGCGTTCTGGAATTTCCCCAGCCATTCCAGGGCACCGGGCACTGGCGGGCCAATTTCCGGAAAGCGGTGGTCGACAATGGTGCCGTCAAAATCAATACAAATGTACATAAACAATCCTTATATTCCAGATCAGGGGAATCCAAACCAAGTATACCAATAACAACCGCCAGTTACAGGGCTGGCACCGCGGCCGGACTCCGGAATTCCTTACTGCTCTGATTGAATTAAATGTAATTGGATTCCCCAACTAGACTGTCTGGAGCAGTCGGATCATTTGATCCGGGTCTGTGGTTGGTTGGGAGCACCGGAAATCCCGGCACACATAAGCGGTCGCTTTTCCATCCAGGGAGGTTTGTTCTTTGAGTATGGGAATCAGATCGAGCAAGACCTCATCCGGGTGGTCAGGGCGAAGGAGCACTGCTTTAGAAGGGAAATAGTGTGATTGCAGCCTGCGGATCATTTCTTGGGTATCAGGGTCCTCTGGGTTCCCGGATATCACCACCTGACAGGGTGGGCTCTCCCCTGCCAGCAAGCCGACCATCAGCTGGGTATGACCCAGGGGGATTTGATTGACCTGAGCAGAAAAAGCTTCCCGGATTGAGAGAGCCATATCTTCGAATTCCGGTCTGGCAAGCATGCGTCCCAACCAGATCAGGATATTATGAGCGACCGAATTTCCGGAGGGAATAGCGCCATCATAGATTTCCTTGCGGCGTTGGATAAGATCGGATTGGCCCCTGGCAGTGAAGAAAAATCCCCCATTTTCCTGATCCCAAAAATCATCTACCATGATCTCTGTCAGGTCGAGGGCCCTTTCCAGATGCCCGGTCTGAAAATCAGCCTGATGCAGTTCCAGCAATCCCCAAATCAGAAAAGCATAGTCATCCAGGTGGGCTGGTAGCCCGGCTTCTCCATCCCGGTAGCGTTTGAGCAGTTTTCCGTTTTCATCCCGTAGATGGGTCCAGATGAAATCGGCTGCCCTACTGGCCGCCTGGATATAAGCGCTTTCCCCAAGTCCTGCACCAGCTTTCGCCAGCGCTGCAATCATCAAGCCATTCCAATCCGTTAATATTTTATCGTCCTTAAGGGGGTGTTCCCGTCTTTCCCGGATAGCGAAAAGCTGTGCCCGGAGGTCTTCCCATAACCGTGCCAGCCCTTCCGGCTGGAAATTGACTTCGCCTGCCAGCTTTTCCAGGGGATCGCTCAAATACAGCAAATTCCTTCCTGTCAGGCTGCGCGTGGCTTCATCTGCATAATTCCCTTCTTCCTGGAAATTAAACAGGGAGGAAAAAAGCTGATCTGCTTCTGGACCGAGGTGTTCCTGGAATTCATCCTTGGTCCAGAGATAAAACAAGCCCTCCTCCCCTTCGCTGTCCGCATCCTCAGCAGAATAAAAACCTCCTCCTGGAGCGGTCATATCCCGCAGGACGTAAGTAAGCACTTCACGGACAACCCGGGCATACTCTTCCTTTCTTGTGGCAAGAAAGCCTTCCATATAAGCCATCGTAAGCATGGCCTGATCGTAAAGCATTTTTTCAAAGTGGGGAAGACGCCAGGCAGCGTCCGTAGAATAGCGATGGAAACCGTAGCCAATCTGATCGAAAATTCCACCCAGGCGCATTTTCCGGAGTGTTTTTTCAACCATCTCTAAAGCTTGCCTATCACCTGTCTGCTGCCAATAGCGGGTTAAAAACAACAGATTATGAGGAGAGGGAAATTTCGGTGCCGTCCCAAACCCTCCCTGGACAGGATCAAAGCGCCCGCTCAGCTGGTCAAACGCCTGGCGGACGACATCCGGATCCATTTCTCCCCGGGGTTTCTGAGTAGTTTCCTGCAAATGCCTGGTGATCATCTCAGCGCTTCCCAGCAGCTCATCCCTTTTCTTCTGCCATAAATCCGCCACTTTGGGGATCAATTCCATCAAACCCGTTCTGCCGGAGCGGCCTTCAGGGGGGAGATAAGTCCCTGCAAAAAAGGGCTTCTTGTCCGGCGCCAGGAGAACTGTCAGCGGCCAGCCTCCCGTACCAGTGACAGCCTGGCAAACTGCCATGTAGATCTGGTCGATATCCGGGCGCTCCTCCCGATCCACTTTAATCGGGATAAAGTGCTTGTTGATCAGGTTCGCCACCACCGGGTTTTCAAAGGATTCTCTCTCCATAACATGGCACCAGTGACAGGTGGCATAACCAATGGAAAGGAAAACAGGTTTGTCCTCTTGCTGAGCTTGCTGAAATGCGTCCTCTCCCCAGGGATACCAATCCACAGGGTTGGCAGCGTGCTGCAGAAGATAAGGGGATTTCTCAAATATCAGCCGGTTGTATTTTTCCCCGCCATGGGGGGGGAGGTGGTTGATTTCCTCTATGGGGGGCAAATTCAGCTGCATGGGCAGAACCTCTTTTTGAAATGATTAAATTAGCCCACTGGACAGCAGTTTTGTCAGGACAGGGATTCCAATCCATGAGCGAGCAGCAAATCCTCATCTTTTAGAAGCAGCTGGGTTTGGCCATCAGCCACAATCTTTCCCTCATCCATGATGACCATGCGCGGGAACAGATCAGCTACCATCCGCAGGTCATGCGTGGAAACCAGCATGGTAATCGGCAGATCCCGCAGGAAATTTATCAGCGAGCGCCTGGCCCGGGGATCCAATCCCGCGGTAGGTTCATCCAGCACCAGGATCTGGGGATGCATGGCGAGCACCGTGGCGATGGAGATCCTTTTCTTTTGGCCCATGGATAAATGGTGGGACAGCCGGCTTCCAAAATTATCCATCCCCACTGCCGCAAGGGCTTCTTCCACGCGCAACCGGACTTCTTCCTCAGGCAATCCCATATGCAGGGGGCCAAAAGCTACATCCTCGAAAACAGTGGGCGAAAAAAGCTGATCATCTGGATTCTGGAAAACCAGCCCTACCAGGGCTCGAATCAGCGGCAGATTTCCCTTCTCCAGCTTAAGACCAGCAATGGTGATCGGGGTGTCCTCTCCCAGTATCCCGTTCAAATGCAGCATTAAGGTGGATTTTCCCGCTCCATTCGGGCCAACCAGGGCAATTTTCTCTCCCTCGCAAATAGACAGGTTGATGCCCCGCAGGGCTTGATGTCCATCCGGGTAGGCAAAATGCAGATCCTGGATCTGCAGCAGATCCCCTTCACACTCAGGAATGATCAATTCAAAGGGAGTTTTATGTTTAACTGGCATTAGAGAATCCATCCTACGAGTTGAATCAAGATCAGCATCCCGGCGGAAATCCCCAGCACCAGCCAATCCTGGCTCTTGACCTGGTGAGGGTTCAAAGTCCGGATATGACCGGTATACCCACGGGAGATCATGGCCTGGTAAATACGGTCGGAGCGTTCATAACTGCGGGTGAAGAGCTGCCCGACTATGCTGCCTGTCGTTTTGATCCGCCAACCCAAATTTCCACCTCCACGGACATTGGGCAAACGGGCGCTGCGGGATTTTCGAGCCCGCTGGATCCGGTGAACCTCATTGGTGAGTACAAACAGGTAGCGGAATAAAAAGGCAATGATGGTGGTCAGCGTCCGGGGCAGGCGCAGATGCTCCAGGGCGTGAATTAGATCAGGAAATTGCGTGGTTGCCACCAGCAGAATTGCGATCTGGACCGACAGCCAGGATCGGAGCATGATGCTGGCAAATCGGATCAAGCCGGCATCCGTAGGAACCAGGATCATAAAACCCAGATCCCAATCTGCCAGCGGTTCTCCCAGGGGGGAGAAGATCGCACTCACAGCGACCAGGGCAAATGGCAGGGCTATCAAAGAGCGCTTCAAAGTAAAACCCAGTCCCAGATTTGACAGGTCGTTCCCCAGCAGGAGAAACAACCAGGCCAGCGCCAGGGCAAGCCAGCTGCCATCAGGCAGAATGGCGTTGGACAAAATAAAGGCTACCGTAATAACCACTTTCACGCGAGGATCAAGCGAGTGCACTCTGCTTTCTGAGAAATGGAATTGATCAAAAACATCAACGTGCATAAAAGGCAACCTTCAAACAACTGAGTTTATCCATCCAATCCATCCTTCTGAATGCGGCAGTCAGGTTCAATCAAAGTATCCCCGGCTAGACCTCCGTCCGCCTGCGCAGGTTTCTACCCACCAGGATCAAGAGGCCCATCAAGATCACTGCACCGACCACGCCAGCCAGAATGGTTGAAACAGCCGTTTCCCCGAGAAAGGGAATCGTGTAATCAGGCAGGATCTGGTAAGGCGCATCCTGACCGCTGCCCAGGAAGCCCAGGTTTTCAGCCACACGCTCCAGTCCATCGGGACTGCCGGAGGCGAGCGGAGAGATCAGCACAGCCGCCAGGGTTACCAGGACACTTCCCACAATCCATCCCCTACCTCCTTCCCGGGTAGTTTTTTCCGCGTTAAGCAGGTCTGGGCGAGTTTGTTCAATATAGGCCAGAGCGGCAACCGTGATCAACCCTTCACCGACGCCAATCAGGGCGTGAACGCCCAGCATGGCCGGCAGAACAATTTCCAGCCTGGTAGTCCCACTCAGCCAGAGCTGGAGCGAAGCGGCCAGGGCTGCGGCCATGGTGGCAATCCAGGCTCCTCCCCCTGCAACTACAAGCCGAACACCACGCTTCTGGTGTACCACAAGCCGGTACAGACCAAAACCAATCACGGCGGTTAGGATCCCCATGTTAAAGATATTGGCACCCATCACCAGCAGGCCGCCATCCTGGAACAGCAAACCCTGAACACCCACAACCGCGGTCATCACCAGGATGCCGGCCCAGGGACCCAGCACGATCGCAGCCAGTGCTCCCCCTAGAAAATGGCCGGATGTTCCGCCGGCAATAGGGAAGTTGAGCATCTGGGCAGCAAAAATGAAAGCCGCCATCACACCCATCAACGGGACCTGCTTCTCACCCAGGCTCTTGTTGGTCTTTGAGACTGCCAGCCCAACCATTACGATGGTGATCAGCCAGAATATCAAGGAAACAATAATCGTTAAGAAACCATCAGGGATATGAAGATTTGTTGGTGCGTACAACATGATACTCTCCTCCTATAAGAATGTTCGGAATGGCATGATCTTACTGATCCTGACATTCCGAACAAACACCAAAGATTGAAAAATGATCCAGATTCGGGTCGAAACCATACTTCTCACGCAGCTTATTTCCCAGCGTGCTTAACACCCCAATATCCGCGTCAATCACCTGATTGCACTTGCGACAAACCAGGTGGACGTGGGGGCCATGCAGCAAAGTTGCATAGACCGTTTTTCCCTCACTTAAATCGTTCCGGCAGGCAAATCCTTCCTGCCACAGCCAATCAAGCGTGCGGTAGATCGTAGCGATATTGATCGCGTGCGTGTGTTCCTGAAGATGAACTGCTATCTCTTCCGCAGTGATATGCTTTGGGCTGTGGGCAATGGCCCCAATGATCATTTCCCGCTGGGGAGTGATCCTGTAGCCCCTCTTGCGCAGCTCGGCAATAATCGTATCGCTATGTGACATAGACTGTCCTGTTGCGAATACTTGTAATAACTAATATTATATTTTGATTAATAGGAAGTGTCAATTGGAAATCCAGTAAAAACCCCCTGTTCTCGAGAGGCTGATCCAACCTAAAGAAACCAAACCCATCAGCCTGTAGAGTCAGACAGAAGGATGATCTCTCCCTGGTGGAATATTGGGCCAATCTGCAAATTCAAGGAAGGATGGGCGAATAATCCGGGTGGCACACCGATATCCGCCAGATAGAGCTCCCCCACTATATCTTCCGGGGCCTCCTGAAATCCAGTCTTGGGCAGCACCAGGGTCATTGTCGCCGAAGCATGAATAGCCGGCTGATATACTTTCCCGCTGGTGGCATCCAGACCAGAAGGTACATCCAGCGCCAGGATGGGGCACTTCTGCCTGTTCGCCCAGCAGACCATCTCCGCAGCAGACCCGAGAGGAGCACCGCCCAGGTTGTAGCCAATGATCCCGTCAATCACCAGATCCGGAGTCTCAACCCCAGCAAGACCATCCAGTGAGTGGAGCTCTACCGACAAGGATTCCAGAATCTCAACCTGCTTCCGGATCACTCCGGAATAGCTGGCAGTCGATTTGCTTAAGACCGCCGCAACCTCGGCGCCCCAGTTGTGCAGGTTGCGAGCACAGGCTAACGCTCCCCCGCCATTTCCACCGCTGCCAGCCAGGACAGCAACCTTTTTCCCTTGCGGATTACCATTCAGAAACCGTTTGGTTCCCAGCCTGGCCAGCTGCCGGCCGGCGTTTTCCATCATTTGGATCAATTCAATGCCATATTCCTCAACCATCAAACGATCCACTTCAATCATCTCTTCGGTCCCGATACAGGGAATTCCCTTGATATCCATTAGTCTATAGATGGCAGATAAAAGCCAGATATTACGGGGGAGTTTTCAGAGATCTTTCTTGGGATAATCGAAATCGGCGCTTGAGGCCAGAACGTCGCCAATTTCTGACCAGCTCTCAACATTGAACTGCAGGATGACCACCCCGCAGGTCGGCAGGTTATCGAGATCCAGGTCAGAGAGATCATTCACCAGGTAGGTCATACCGGGATTGTGGCCGAACAACATCAGCCCATCCAGGTAATCCTCCTGTTCCCAGATCAACTCCAGCAATTCGGTTTCCGTCGCATGATAAAGATCGTCATCCACCTGGATCTCATCCCAGGGCAGACCCATTTGACCCGTGACCAGTTCCGCGGTTGCCAGTGCCCGGAGAGCGGAGCTGGAAATCACCCTGTCAACCGGAGGCCCCCATTCCGCCAGCCTGGCTCCCATTTTCGGCGCATCCTTCAAGCCGCGTTTTGCCAGAGGACGCTGATGATCTGGCAGGAAAGGGTCCTCCCAGGAGGATTTGCCATGGCGAACGATAACGACTGTTTTCATCCTGAAAACTTGGGTTACTTTAATTGGTAATAATTGGCTGCAGCCTGAAAGGTAAGACGATTCAAGGTATCTTCCAGGAGCCGGCAGGTTCCAATTAGATTCTGCTTCTCTTTTTGAATCCGGATCAGGTTCCCCACCTGGATATGTACCGTGCTAAACGGAAGTGGAAGCGTATACCGGTCCCACCTGGGAACATGATAAGCATGGCGGCAGTAGCAACCCAATGGCAAGATCCGCGAACCCGCTTTCCGCGCAATGTATGGCAAACCAGGTTTGACCTTATAGGCCGGTCCTTCAGGACCATCCGGGTGGATCAGAAAATTCCTGCCCCTTTTCAAGTCTTTTATTAACATCACCAGCTTTTTTCCTGTACCCATGGTATCGTCCCCGCTGAGATCCAGAGGGATTGCTTTTACACCAAGGCGGTCAGCAAAAACTCCCAGCGTGTCGCCTCGATTGTCATCAGGCATGATCACATTAAAAGAGGTGATATCGAAATATTTTCGGATGAATCCCGCGACCATCATCGTCATACCATGCCAACTGGTCAGAATTAACGGCTCACCACTTTTTCGTACCTCTTCTATTACAGGATCAGCGCCTGAAATCGAAAAACGGCAGGTACGATAAACCAGATTGGAAAAAAAAGAGAGAAGGGTTCCGTTAATATGGGTAAACATATTTTTTCTCGGATAGGATCGACTTATAAAATATTAGATTTGAAGGAAATCAAAAAAAACTGCCGGCTGATAGAAACTGCCAGACCGCCCAGATAGATAACCAACAGCATGGTGAAAATTGAAGAGACATACACCAGGACCGCTCCCAGCAGTAAATAGAAAAGATAAAATAGTCTTGTAGGCGCATACCAGCCTGGCGAGGGAAATATCAATTTACTTACCATCAGGTAGCTGATCAGCAAGGAAAGCAAGGCAAATGTCCATACAGGGAGGGCATAGGTATCTATTGACAGATCAGAAAGGACCGCCAGGGCGAGGGCTAGACCGGATTGGGTGATGGTTAAACCCAGTGTTTCAGCATGGCTGTGTTGTTTGGGGGTTTGAAGATTGAACCGGGCCAGGCGAAAAGCCCCAGCAATGATCTGCAGGACAAAGACAGGTAAAACCCAGATGCTTACTTGAGCAGCAATGTCAAGATGCTTCCAAACCAGGAGGATCGGAGCCACACCAAAACAAACGATATCCGACAGGGAATCCAACTGCATTCCAAAATTTGACGCTGCCTTGAGCTTCCGTGCCAGGTAACCATCCAGGGAGTCCAGAAAAACAGAGATCAGGATGCAGAAGGCTGCCTGAAGGACAAACCCCTGGCTGGAAAGGATTATTGAGATCAGACCGCATCCCAAGGATAAAAAGGTTATGCTATTCGGCAAATAAGCAGGGAAGATCCGCCGCCATTTCGATTCAGTCATTTTTCATCTCCGCCAGAGGTGTAACACCTGCGATTACATTATCTCCAATTGATATATTGGTCTTTACATTCAGAGGCAGAAAGAGCTCTACCCGAGATCCAAACTTAATTAAACCATATCGCTGCCCAGATTGTATCTGTTCACCAGGTTTGGCGTAATTCACACATTTTCGAGCCAGAATCCCGGCGATTTGTTTCACCAGGATCAAACCGCTGTCAGTCTTGATCCCCATGGTAATTTGATCGTTTTCTACCGAGGCTGCCGGATCGTAAGCTGGATAGTTCTTTCCTGGTTGGTGGCTGACAAAATCAACCACGCCATTTAATGGGGAACGCTGGACATGAACATCCAAAATCGACATGAAAATCCCCACCCTGAGAAAATCTGATCCCGGAAATTCTTTAAGCGAGACAGTTGTGATATCCGCAACCCTGCCATCCGCCGGGCTGTAACAAAGATTTATATCGCGATCCAAGATTCGCTTGGGATCCCTAAAAAAATACAGAACCAAACTAAAAACAATCCCCACCAAAAGGCAAAATATCCAGGAGAGCCAGTGTGATGCTGCAATCGCCAGGATCACTGCCAACAGGAATAATAAGGCAAACCCCAGAATATATTTGTCGTGGATTTTCCGGAACGACCAACCGGGAACATGGGGATCAACCTGCATTTTCACAACCTCCATAAAGGAACTACCGGTGCAGTAATCAAATAGCTACCTTTACCAATCAGTATACTTCACAAATAAATAAAAGTCCCCGCTCCATCCGCCTATGGGGCGGGGCGAAGGGAGAGAAAAATGACCTCCGGTCGGCAGAAAAGCCGCATTTGCGGGGCGTAGTCGCGCTCCAATCCTATTCCCCGGGATACCAGCAGATATTTACCTGGTTGGATCTCTGTCAGTCCTGAGGCCCAGCTGCGGGGGACAACAGAAAGGGTCAGCAGCGGACCAATACCCGGCAGCTGGATCTGGCCTCCGTGGGTATGGCCAGCCAGTAATAGATCCCCCTCGATTTCTCCCAGGCTGAAGTTTGGAGAATGGCCCAGGACAATATGATACTTTTCTCCTCTCCTAACCTGTAAGGCGGGATTTGCCGAGTCCAACCAGCCTACACCAGTCAGCAGGACAGGACCCAGGTCGATGGTTTCAGTCTCCTCGAAAGTCCTGACTTCAAGGTCCAGGAAGATTTCCTTCCAGCTGTCCCGATCGACATTACCTCGCACCGCATAGATGCCCATCCTTGGGGATAAATCGCCCTCAAGGAAGATCCGATTTAATACCTCACTCTCCCGCTGGTATTCTTCCAGATCTCGCTCTTGAATATAATCCCCTGCCAGCAGGATCAGATCAGGGTCTTCCTCTCTGACAATCTCCAGGACACGAATTTCATATTCCCCGGGCGAATCTGTCTGGATATCCGCCAATACCGCGATGGTCAGGGGTTCTTCCAGTTTTGGGGAAGTGATTTCCAGCCTGGTGACCTCCAGCCAGCGGGGTTCTATCAGGAAGCTCTCAGCGGCGACCAGCAGCGTGATCAGCAATACAGCCCCCAGGCCGATCGCCAATCGGCGGTTATGCGCCCAGAAAAAGCCCAATCCCATTAACAAGAACAGTGGAAAAAATAAAAATACGACCCAGGCAAGCAGCTGGATCCGGGCGAAGCCATTCACCGGGATGAGGAGTGCCGTTAAAGCCAGTCCGAAGAGAAGGGACATCCCTAACAAGAGTATTCTTATTACAGATCTTGGACCCTTCCTGCGATACAGAAGCAGGGCAGCCACAGCGGTGACAAGTATGGCGAAGATATGGTAGAAGATCATCACCCGAGCCATTACCCCTCCTGGGTAGAATATTGCGGTCCGGCGTGGAAGAGTTTAAAGAAGCGCTGCACCAGGGGTCCGATAAACAAAGCAAAAACCAGCGTTCCAACGCCAACCGGGCCATTCAGCAACCATCCACCAATCACCACCAGGATCTCAATCACCGCTCGCGAAAACTGCACGCTTTTCCCAGTCACGCGGGAAACAGCCAGCATCAGGCTGTCTCTGGGGCCAGCCCCGGCATCCACGCTGATGTATACCGCTGTCGCCACTCCGGAGAGAATCACAGCCAGGACCAATGCGGGAATTTGAAGCCATAAATTGCCCTTCAGGGATGGAATCAGAAGCAGGAACAAATCAGTCCAGGGGCCAATAAACAAGATATTCCCCACTGTGCCCCAGCCAATCCGTTCCTTAAGTAAGACCGCGCCAAGCAATACCAACAAGCCGGTGAGAATGATCATTGTCCCGGGGGTTGTCCCGGTAAGATCTGCCAGCGCCACTGAAAGCACCGCCCACGGCCCAGTTCCCAGGTCGGCTTGAATGATCAGGGCAATCGCCAGGCCATAGATAACAAATCCCACCATTGCAATGGTCAGATCACGCGGAAAGGTTTTCCAGTGGATGGACTTTAACATGGTGAAGAGTTTACCATACCTCGCCTGAAACAAGGGACCGAAATCATCCCTTCCCAAGAAAGGGATGAGCAGCCGATTAATGTCCAGGAATTAAGCAGCATTCGGACCAGCCGGATTTAAAAAGCACTCCGGGCAAGTTCTGATAAGTTCATCAGTAAATCCTGCTTGGAAAGCAGGGGGCGTTGTTTACTCCGTTACCCGAAGGGAATTGAACCTGGCCCCCCGCGGCCCCAGATAATTGCCGTAAAATCCAACTTCACTGGACCAAATCACGTCCGCCAGGGCATCCAGCAAATTCCCTACCAACATACCACCTTTGAAGGGTTTTCTCTTGCCTTCTTCAACCAGGTAGCCCAGCCGGATCTCACAGGCGAAATTACCGTTCAATCGATTGGGATTGAACCAGGAAAATTCCGCAATCTCGACATAGGATCCAGTCTGTAAATCCGCCAGGGAGGTATTTCCAGCTGGCATTTCCATACAACCAAAGCTGCCAGTAGGTTTTATTCCCAGATAGTAGGCATAACGTTGATCCGCTATGAAAGAAACCAGTTTGTTCTCTTGGATAAGCGGCACTCGCTGAGCCGGGATACCTTCCTTGTCGAAAGCGCTGGAGGGCACACCGAAAGCCAATTTCCGGTTGGCCCAGATAGTGAAATCATCCCCTTTCACTTCCTGGCGAAAAATGGATTTTCCAACTTCCCAGGGAGTTTCACCGCTGTATTTCAACCCGGCGTTAGACAAGGTTCCCAGCAAACTTCCTGAGAGCATTTCTCCGGCTATCATGTCCGCCAGGGTGCTCCCCTGGATGACAACCGGCCCGGTGTAGCTCTGGGGCTTGCCTGCCTGCACCAGGTCCAATGTGGACTGTGCTTGACGGGAGACTGCTTCCTCCAGGTTTAAATCACTTGTTCTGCGGCGCTGAATTTCTGCGAAGGTCTCCACCTCATCCTGACCTTCCCCGCCAATATAAACCCACTGCAGGTAAATATCTGTGGCGGTCTGGCTGGCATCAATCCCTTTGCTGCTGACCAGGTGTGTTTGTCTTTCCTGGCCAAAGCATTCCGCTGCTGTCAGCCGGACATGGGGATAAGCCTTGCTGGCTTCTTTTAAGGTTGCCAGGACTCTTCCGAGTTCTTTTTCAGGATCCTTCTGGTAAGCCGGATCTGCCAATTCGATCTCCGGGATAGCGGCCGGGGCCGCGAAATCATAGGGCTCATTGTGCACCAGTTGGGCGGTGAGGATTGCTTTCTCAAGGGTGCTTTCAATATCGCCTCCCGGCAGGATGGAAACCGTTCCCAATCCACTGCTGATTTTTCCTTCGCTGTCCTCTGAATCACACAGCACATCCACTGTATAGATCTCTGTATCCACTTCCCTGACAGCTTCAGACCGATCCTTAAGATCGTACTGCTGGAAGCTCCGGGAGATTTCCTGCCGGATGATCCAGGCTTTGATCGCTGGTTGGTTCTCAAGTGCTTTTCGGATTCTACTTATCATCAGCCTAACCTCGCTTTCAGCAACAGATGAGGGCCGCCGTCAGTAACGGGGACGAGTTCCTTGGTTCCTTTCCCGCAGTATCCCCCACTCAGCCCGAAGTCATTGCCCACCGCGGAGATACTCGATAAAACTTCCGGCACATAACCGGTCATGCCGATTGGTGAATACATCTTTTCAGTTATTTCCCCACCTTTGATTTCAAAACCGTAGTGTCCAGTCACCTGGATCCCCCAGCCTTTAGGATCCTCCATGCCGGAAGATATCTTGGCAATGTAAATCCCATCTTCCACCTGGCCGATCAAATCCTCTACAGGGGTTTCGCCGGAGCCAAAGAAAGTATTGGTCATCCTGGGGTATACTTTCCGGGTTAGATCCTGCCTGCGTCCGTTCGGAGATCGTTCAATCCCCAGGGCGGTTGCGGAGTACAGGTCCGTTAATCCACGCTCAAAGACACCCTTGCTGACGATCCTGGTGGGTTTTGCAAGCAGCCCTTCATCGTCAAAGGAGTAGGACCCAAACTCTCCCGGCAGGCTGGGATCATCATAGATATCCACCAGCTCAGAACCCACACGTTTACCGATAAAATTGACGGCTTTGGCGCGCTCCTTGAGGAACATATCCGTTTCCACCCCGTGGCCGAAGGACTCATGGCAGATCACGCCTGACACGCCTGGAGCGGTGACCACCGTGTATTCACCCGGCTCGATCCTGCCGGCATCCAGCAGCTTGATGGTATTTTTTACCAGCTTTTCAAGTTCCTCATCGCTAAAAGTGAGGATCTCCAGACCGGCGGTCCCGCATTTTGTTTTCGTATCATAGACCACACCCTTGTCACCCATCACAGTGACAATAATGGACATATGCACCCGCTGGATATCCTGAGCCAGATCCTCAGCCCGGTTACGGAAAACAGTCTTCTCTCGGAATTCTGTCAACCTGACCCGGGCGTTGACGATCCGGGAATCGAACTGGTTCACACGCTGATTCATTTCCCGAAGATAATCGAGCTTTTCCCGGGTTGGTACCAGGGCTGGATCGCGTTCCATCTTGGTCTGGAAATTCTCAACCCGTTCCTCTCCAGGATCAATCTTCCCATTTCCCGCGAACTCAACACCCTGAATAAAATCCTTGGCCTCCCGGAGCACCTTCTCCCGGTCGAATCCTCCCAGGCATCTTTCCCGCATGGTCTGACCGTCAAAACCCCTTAAGATCACCCCGGCGGTCGGTTCACCAGGAATCACCCGCTCCTGATTGTTCTCAACCATGTATTGGGTCATCTCTCGAGATGATAAGCAGACAGCGCCGTAGGGTGCTCTGGTCTCCAGAAGGGAAACCACCTCCCCCAGATCAGGCCGAAGTTCCTCCATGGCTGGTGTTAATAGGCTATCTGTCATGTCCTCCTCCAATCTTTGGTAACGCTAAGTGTGTAAATTTTCCCTGAGAACTAGAAAGCCCACTCTCCGCTACGAAATAGTGGTTCAACTTCTCCACCCCTGAGGACCCCGTCGATATCCAATTCTCCGGATCCGATCATGAAGTCTGAATGGACCAGGCTGTTGTTGCCACCGAGTTCTTTGAAAGTCTCCCCTGTCATATTTTCTCCGCCGGCCAGGCTGAAGCGGTAGGCGCTGCCCAGGGCCAGGTGGCAGGAAGCGTTTTCATCCAACAAAGTGTTATAGAACAGCAGTCCGGATTGGGAAATCGGAGAGCTGTTTGGCACAAGGGCGACCTCACCCAGCATTCCTGCCCCTTCATCCGTAGTGATCAAACTCTCCAGGAAATTCTCTCCCTGTTCAGCAGAAAAATCAACGACTTTCCCTTCCTTAAAGGTCAAGGTGAATTTATCGATCACATTCCCGGTATAGACCAGCGGACGGGTGGACCTGACTGTGCCTTCTGTAAAGCGCCGATCCGGCAGAGTAAAGACCTCCTCGGTCGGGATATTAGCCGTGAAGGGCAAGCCGCTCTGGGTCTTGAAACCTGCCGAGCGCCAGATATGGTCTTCCGGCAGAGTCAGCTTCAAATCCGTCCCTGGAGCCCGGTAATGCAGCTCCCGGTAGGCTTTCTGATTCAAATAGTCGCTGCGTTTTTGAAGGTTCTTCAGGTGGCTTTCCCAGGCAGCGATGGGATCTTCTTCGTAGACCCGGCAGATCTTGAAGAGGGCATCCCAGAAAGCTGGTATCTGCTCCCCTTCAGGTAGATCGGGGAAAACCTTGGCTGCCCATCCCGTAACTGGGATCGAGAGCAGGGACCAGTTCATGGCATTTTTCCCAATATGGGCGCTGATCGGTTTCCAGGCATCAAGATATGCCCGCTGCATCTGATCCAGCACCACAGGGTTCTGCCCTGCCAACAAATCAGGATCAATAGCGGCAATTGTCAAAATCGCACCACCGCTTTCAATCACTTCCAGAATTCCATCTGCCAGGTAAGTGGGGTACTCTCCAAACGAATCCTTGGGGGCATATTTCAGCCGGCTGAGGATCAGGTCGTCATCCCGCCACTGCACCTCCACCAGGGGTGAGCCAATCTGGTAGGCGCTGGCAACCAATTCCCTGATAAAGGGAGCTGTTTGAATGGGCACGCCACCATTCCGGAGACTCTGAACGATGAGCTTCTGGCCAGGCTGCAAGTTTAAACCTACTTTGACAGCAAGTTCAGCATATTTCTTTATATTAGTTTGAAAATTTAAATCCATACCTTCTTCTCCTACCACACCTTTCTAAATAGTTGGGCGGATATCATAAATCCATTCCGCTTCTGGATTTTACCATCTAGAAAATACCTGCTTTAAAAAGTAAATCCCGCAGGATAATTGTACTGTGGATTAGATGACTTCTTACACTCTTCTGGAGATGATTTATCAGGGTCGGCTTAAGTTACTGGGTTCTTTCTATGATGGCAAGAAATTTCTCTGCGGACAGGCTGGCTCCCCCCACCAGGGCGCCATCGATCTCCGGCTGATTAAAATATCCAGCCGCGTTACCCGGATTCACAGATCCCCCATACAGAACCCGGATTCCCCCTGCAAATTCTACTCCCCACTGACCCGCCAATCCAGGCCGGATGACGGAAGCGATCATCTCTGAGATATCCTCCGGAGACGCGGAACGGTCTGTACCGATGGCCCAAACAGGTTCATAGGCAATCACCATTTCCGCAGGGTCGGAAATCCACACCCCCTCCAGCGCACCCCTGAGCTGGCGGCTGATCACTGCCGATGCTTGTCCGGCATCCCGCTCTGACAGGGATTCACCCACACACAGGATCGGGAGCAGCCCCCATTCCCGGGCTGCTTTCACCTTCCTGTTGATCAAGGCATCATCCTCCCCGTAATAAGCCCGCCGTTCACTGTGGCCCAGGATGACGTGGGAGCAGAACTCAGCTGCCATTCGTCCCGATATCTCTCCGGTAAAGGCGCCAGAAGGTAGGTCGGATATGTTCTGGGCCCCCAAGAGGATCGGGGAACTGACCAGCAGTTTGTGAAGTTGTGATAACGAGGTAAAGGGAGGGCAGATCAAGACCTCCACCCCAGAATAGAAACGGACCCGCTGCAAGAGCACCCTCACCAGCGCAATCGCCTCCGCTTCAGTTTTATGCATCTTCCAGTTGCCGGCGATCAGGGGAACGCGCATGTCTACTCCAGCTCCTCGATATGCAAGGAATCCACAATACCCACGATCACAGAGATCACACAACCATCAGGGTTATCCAGGATCTGACGGGCGCCGTTGCCCTCTCTGTTAACCAGCACAGTATCGCCTACCCCGGCCTGAGAGTTATCCAGGGCTACAAAATCACCCTCCGGTGGATCCCCCGGCAGTGTCAGGGGTTGAACAACCAGCAAGCGGCGGTTCTTATAATGAGGGTGACTGATGGTAGTCACCACGGTTCCGGTTACTTTTCCAAGTATCATTTTTCAGGTATATCTCAAAGTCCCTTTTTTCAGGGTGATATCGAACTGGTCATCCGGATGAACAACAAGCTCATCCACAATCCCGATCAGCGCCAGGTCCACCGGAACGAATGTGTGAATATCCATCGCCAGGGCTGCTTCCCGGGACCTGACCATCACACACAGATCCCCCGGCCCTGCCTGGACAACATCTACAGCTACCTGCAGCGGTCCAGCGGGTTCCAGGTGTTTATTGAGAGGCTCAACCACCAGCAGCTTCATCCCGGTAAGATCCTGGTACTTAACAGAAGCCACCGCAGTTCCACGGACCCGTCCAAAAAGCATCTCAGCTACCTCCCACGTTTTTGAGCACCCGCTGAATGACGGTCTTTAACAAACCAGGGTCAACACTATCACCCACCTGAGCCTGAACAGCCTGGTAAACACGAGTCTCGAGATCCACCCTGGTTGGCGCTGGTGACGGGGCCTGCGGCATCGGAGGAGCGGCGCTGGGGGAAACATTTTTTGTGATATAGGGCCGGATCGGTGCGCTGGAGGGCTGGTCATGCTCCTTCAACAGCTCCACTCCCAGCTTGCGCGCTTTTTCCCTGGCCAGGTCGGTAACCACCACATCATCATTTACCACCAGGGTGGTTACTCCGCTGTGGTAGAGATCCTCAATGTCCCGTTCCGTATAAAAGATCTTGGGCATAAGAAACCTCCTGTTCTATTTACTTGCAATGCCTTCCACATTCTCCATGGCCTGGATGGCGGCATCCCGGGCTGTGACCATTTCGGATTCGGTGCCCGACATCCACATCCGTCCAAAGCGACCCACGGATGCGATGTGGATGATCTTGACATTGGTTTTCTTTTCCGCCTCGTTAGCCGCCAGCATAATATAAGCTGCCGGGGCCACCTCCAGCACAAAGAGGGTTTCACCAGCCACCAGCATCGACCCCCGGCGCCAGCGGTTCAAGAGCTGTGCCTGGTAGGGATCCACCCGGGTGATCAAGTTGGAGGAATACACACTGGGCTTGATGCGGTCTTCCTTGACCAACCCCAGACGGTCAAGCACGATCTGCCCCGATTCCAGCACAGCGGCCTGGTTCAGGGAGTGCACCTCGAACATGCCGAATTCCCTTTCCACCACCTGGGCACCGGGCTTGGCTTCTGTGGCCTTGACCGCGATATCTACCATTCGGAAAACCTCATTGCCTGGCGACATCTCCACATACAGGGAAGCCATGCCTTCTACCGGCAGGTCACCCTGGGTGATGGTGCCCACAAAGGCTGCCACTTCAGACTGCATGCGGTCAAGATAACAGTACACACGTAATTGAAAATCTGATTTTGCCATACTATCTCCTCTGGGACTTGGGCCGGGAACCAGTTGGGGTTCTCAGCTTGGGTCCACGTTGTTATGCATCGCCATGCCAATGGGGGTCACCAGGGCAGGGTGGTCCGGTACCCAGGTAGGAATCCCTGTATACTCTGCGACAACCTCCGCAGCACGGTAGAAAGCGCTGGTTCCGCCCACAAGAGCGATCTCTGGCACATGGAAGCCCTCAATGTGCCTGGCCACAATGCTGGCGACCTTCTCAAGGACCGGCTTGACCACCGGAAACAATTCAGGCTGCTTCTCAGGGTCAATCTTGAGCCTTTCGGCTTGCTCAAAGAGAATGTCGTGAGCGCCGGCGATGACCAGTGAAAAATGCGTGCCACCAGTCGCTTCATCCGCCGTGTACACCACCTCGCCATTTTCCACCACAGCAATTCCGGTAGTGCCGCCCCCCACGTCCACGATGACACCGTTCTTCAAGCCCACCAGGGCGTTGGCTGCGGTGGGCTCATCCACCAGACCGGTACAGATCAACCCGGCGGCTTCCACCACATGGGCTGTAGCCTGAACTTCCACCCGGGGAACACCCGGCGGGAAACCGCTGGCTGCGTGGGTGAGCTCCCTGCCGAGGCGCTTTTCGATGCTGTCCTTCATGCGCTTGACAAGATCGACTGCGCCGACAAAGTCCACTACCAGCCCGTCCCTGGCCACCTGCGCGAACTGATATTCACCCGTCAAGGGCTGGTCATTTTCATTCAGCACAGCGACTGTTAGGTAGGCGGTTCCCAGATCCACACCCACTTTGAGATTCCCCAATGGAGGAGAATCGAAAGGGGCGGGTTCCGGATGATCTACCCAGTGAAACAGGTCAGCAGCCCGGCTCAAGACCTGACGGAGTTCCGGTGAACTCAAGACAGCACCATCATTTCTTGTCTTCTGAACGTCCGCCGAAATTGCCCTTGGAACTCTTCGGCAGCACCATTTCCACGTTCTCGTGCGGGCGCGGGATGACATGGATGGATACCAGTTCCCCAACCCGTTTCGCGGCAGCGCCGCCAGCATCTGTGGCTGCTTTGACAGCACCCACGTCGCCCCGGACCATCACGGTCACATATCCGCCACCAACATATTCGGATCCGATCAGGACCACGTTGGCTGCCTTGACCATGGCATCAGCGGCTTCCACTGCGCCAACCAGGCCGCGGGTCTCCACCATACCGAGGGCGATAAAGGAAGGATCTTGTTGTGCCATTTTTTACTCCTTGTACTAAATGAATTGACTCATATTTTTGATATAGGTACTATTTCTTACCCAGTATTTCCATTACAGTATCCTGGACCAGCTTTTCCAGGGCTTGATAATCTGGCGCCTGAGCGCTCCCTGCCGGCACCCTGCCAGGCTGAAAAGCCTCCAGGGGCGGTTGGCGGATCTCAAAGGCCATGCGCTTGACGTTATAAAGATGGTGGACGTCGATATTATCTCCGGTGATCGCACCGCCAACACCGCCGGATCCCAGGGTCAGAGAAGGAGAAATACCTGTCGTGTAGCCGATCATTCCCAGCGTACCCATGGTGTTGACTCCTATCCGGAAAACAGGCTTTTCAAGGCCAAAGGCATAGATGATATCCTCGTTGGTAGCATGAATGATCAAACTGTGGCCCCTGCCCCCAAAATTGATCAGCTCCAGGCAGCGTTCGCAGCCAGCTTCCCAGCCGTCCTCGATGAAAAAGCCCAACACCGGCGTCAATTTCTCCCGGGAAAGGGGTTCTTCCTTCCCTACATGCTGCAGATCCGCAACCAGGATCCGGGTGCCCTCCGGAATCTGGAACCCGGCTTTCGCAGCCAGGAACTGGGGGGATTTTCCCACAGCAGAGGCATCGATCGCCCCATTGGGGAAGAAAAGGATCGGGCGTAAGGCTTCCGCCTCTGCTGGTGATACCCAGTAAGCTCCCTGGGCCTGCATGAGTTCCTTAAGCCGGGCTGCAATCGGGCGATCCGCTACTACGGACTGTTCTGTCGCGCAGATCAAGGAATAATCAAAAGCCTTGCTGTTGACAATATAGCGAGCGGCTTTTTCCAGATCCGCGGAGCGGTCCACATAGACCGGCACGTTGCCAGGGCCTACGCCATAGGCGGGTTTTCCTTTTGAATGGGCAACCCGCACCATCCCGCTGCCGCCAGTCGCCAGGATCAATGCGGTGTATTTATGGGAAAGCAATTCATCAGTCCCCGGCAGGGTTACTTCAGACATGCAATGAATTAAACCCTCGGGAGCGCCAGCTTCCACAGCTGCTTTGTCCATCAATTTGGCCGTCTCAACACAACAGTTGACCGCGGAAGGGTGAGGTGCGATCACGATCGCGTTGCGGGCTTTGATCGCCATCAGGATCTTATTGATCACGGTGGAAGTGGGGTTGGTGCTGGGTGTCAGGGCAGCGATCACGCCCATCGGCCAGGCAATTTGATAGAGTTTTTTGACCTCATCCTTTTTAATGATGCCCACTGTCTTGACATCTTTGATCTCTTCCCATACTGCCTGGGAAGCAAACTGGTTTTTGATCTTCTTATGTTCCGGCACGCCAAAGCCGGTCTCTTCAGCTGCCATCCTCCCCAGGCGTTCCGCGGCGCCGTAGGCTGCCTTGGCCATGGCTTCACAAACCCGGTCCACCTCTGCCTGGGTGGCAAAGCCCCAGACCTTCTGGGCTTCCCGAGCGCTGACCATCATCCGGCGGGCTTGCTGTATTGAACGTAGATCTTTATCAAATTCTGGCATAGGAGTATCCTGTTAAGTTATTTTGAAGGTTATTCCTTCTTGTAAGTCACTTCTCCCTGGACGCTGAGATGGTCAATGACAGCCATGATGACAGCGTCTACCGGGCGGTTTTTGGTCTGTTCTGTCTGCCTGCCGCTGGATCCATGAGCAGTCAGCACCAGGTCCCCGATACCGGCATCCAGGGTATCCACAGCCACGTAGGGCTTGCCTACTGGCTTTCCGTCCACACCTGCCTGCCGCAAGATAAGCAGCTTCCTGCCCTCCAGGGTGGGTTCTTTGATAGTCGATACTGTCGTTCCAATTACTTTGGCAATCAGCATGAATTTCTCCTGAAAATCATTTCCTGAAAGTGATCTCGCCGTCAACTTCCAGGTGGTCCAGCACTGCCATAATCACCGCATCTGTGGGGGTATCTTTGGTGATATTTGTCTGCCGGGCTGCAGAGCCGTGACAGGTCAACACCAGGTCCCCCTCCCCGGCGTCGACCAAGTCTATGGCCGCATAGGGAATGCCCAGCTTATCTTTTCCAGATGGGTCCGTTTCCCAACAGAGCAGGAGTTTCGTGTCCTGAATACGGGGACTTTTAATGGTCGAAATTGTGCTGCCGATCACGCGGGCAATTTTCATTCTGGATTCCTTCTAATAAGCGGTGGCTTTCTCTGCTGTCTTGGCCGCTGTCCCATTTCCGTTGGATGCCCGCTGCCCCTGGACGATCTTCACTCCGGCGCTGGCACCCAGCCGGGTTGCCCCAGCCTTGACCATATTCTGGGCATCTTCGAAGTCCCGCACGCCGCCGGAAGCTTTCACACCCATCTCCGGACCGACCACTCTGCGCATCAGATTGACATCATCCACCGTGGCCCCGCCCCCCGAGAAACCAGTCGAGGTTTTGACAAAATCCGCTCCCGCCTCCTTGGCTAACAGGCAGGCAGTGACTTTTTCTTCATCAGTCAAGAGCGAAGTTTCGATAATCACCTTGACAATCGCTCCGGCATCATGGCCTGCGCGGACCACTTCATAAATATCCCGGGCCGCCAGGGTCAGATCGCCCGCTTTCAATGCTCCGATGTTGAGGACCATATCGATCTCGGTCGCGCCGTCTTTAATGGCTGTCTGGGCTTCGAAGGCTTTTACCTCCGGAGCGGAGGCTCCCAGGGGGAAGCCAATCACGGTGCAGACTTTCACCTGGGTTCCCTGCAGCAGTTCGGCGCAGAGTTTAACATGGGTGGGATTCACACAGACCGAGGCAAATTTATACTTCCTGGCTTCATAACAAAGCTGGGCGATCTGGTCTGCGGTGGCATCCGGTTTTAACAACGTGTGGTCGATCAAGCTGGCAATGTCAGGGTCTTCAGGGATATTCCCCAGCTGGGAGGTGATCCTGGAAGCGCCCGCGCTGATCACTTCACCTACCTTGTTAAAGCAGGTGTCCACACAAATGCCTTCCGCGCATTCCAGGGAACAGTAATCCCCTGCCGGCTGATTGGCCTGGTGATCATTTTCATTAAGGGCAATAATCACTTCCCGGGCAATGATCTCCACCAGATGTTTGACTTCCTGTGTCCTCGTGTCCATAAGTTAACTCTCGATTGCCATGATTTTGTCAACCCGGCGGGCATGGCGGCCGCCGCCGAATTCCGTTTCTAGAAAAGTTGTGGTGATCTGTTTGGCCAAATTGGCGCCGATCAAACCCGCACCCAGCGTGAGCAGATTGGCATTATTATGCTCCCGGCTGTTGGAGGCAGTGGCATGGTCATAACACATGGCAGCCCGGATGCCGGGGACTTTATTTGCAGCCATACAGCTGCCGATGCCAGCACCATCGATCATGATCCCCCGCCAGGCCTTCCCCTCTGCCACCTGCTGGGCTACTGCCCTGGCAAAATCTGGATAATCCACCGATTCCGTGCTGCCGGTCCCACAATCAATTACCTGGAAGCCTTTTTCCTCCAAGAACACCTTCAAGGTTTCTTTGAGGGGATATCCACCATGATCAGCGCCGATAGCCACCGTGTTCCTTTCAGCGGGACTGGGCTTTGTCGCCGCGGCAGGAGCGCTGTTCACCAGACTTTCCAGCTGGGAAGGCATCTCCCGGATCAGGCTGGAGACAACCTCATCCACAATTTTTTTCAGATCAGCTTCGGAGAGATTCTCCATAGTCATGACTCCTGTAGGCCCTCGATCGGAAAGCGTTGAAAAACCGCACCCGGTGAGGAAGCGGTTGCTTTCAGGTTGGTGTAGAATCGGAAGCGGTCCGCTCTGAATTCGGATTCCACATATTCTATGACCCTGCCCTCTGCTGTACGGGTTTCCCGACGGATGACCAGCACCGGCGCGGGATACTCCAAATCCATCAATTCCGCCACCTGGGGTGTGGCAATCTCAGCCCCAATTTCCTGTTCAGCGTGATCCGGTTTCATATTGAAACGGGCCGCCAGTACATCATACAGGGATTCTTTGCTGAAATCATGTTCAAGTATCCCATGGCAGAAATTATGGGGCAGATAAGCCCGCTCAATCGCGGCAGGCTTGCCATCCACCAACCGCAGGCGGTTCAAAAAGACCACTTCAGCTCCCAGCTGCACCCGCAGGATCCGGGCCAGAAAGGGATCCGCGGTGATGATCTTGGCTTCCAGGATTTGGCTGCCGACAGTTTTCCCGCGCTGGGCCATTTCCTGGGAGAACCCGTATAAAAATTCCACTGTTTTAGGGAAAAGGGTCTCGGTCACGAAGGTTCCCACCCCCTGGACAGATTCCACGTATCCCTTGGCAGCCAGCTCGCTTAATGCATGGCGAATGGTGTTTCTACCCACTCCATGCTGTTCACTCAGATCATGCTCCGATGGCAGACGAGCACCGGGCTCAAGGGCGCCAGTCTGGATCTGCTCCAGGATGGAATCGGCTATCTGCTGATACAAGGCTTTGGTCATATTCGAATCTCACCCGGCCAACCCGGCCATTCCCCTACATGTCCCTACTTGTTCCTACATGTTCTACTATGAGTATACAAGAACCCTGGGAAGCTGTCAAGCACCAATATCTCCCTCTCTATGGGGTTAAACACCCTTCTATCCCCTACCTATAAGGGGAAAATTGGAGAAGGGGTGTTTTGTCCTATAAATTTGATCCGAAAACATCCAGCTCATTGAGCGGAATCTGCAGGATGGACCGTATTCGAAATGGCGAGTTCAATCTACACGCCTCTTCGACTGCAACCATGCTGCGCCTGGTTTCCGCTCTGAGAGCCGGGAATTAATTAGGGAGGATTGAAGATTGAAAAAGGACCGGGGTACTGAAAACGGTTTGGTCCGGTCGGGGCTGGGTGCCACACCCGTCTCCTGCTTTCGGTCGCGCCACAGGCGCTCCCCAAGTTTCCAGTATCACAGTCTCCTTTTTACCGGCAGGAGGTGTAGTCAAATCCCGCAAAATCAAAATCCAGGTAGGGTATCCCCGCCGGCAATCTTTCTGCCCGCCCATCCAGATACCAGAGGCACCAGGGGTCATCCAGATTCTCGACATCGAAACTGCGGTGGATCACAGCATACAGATCAAGCTCGCGCATTTTCATAAAAAGCGGGATCTCTTTGAACCACTTCTGTTCCAGGGGGTAGGCGGCAAAGTATCCCGGCAGGAATCCATTTAAGAAGTGTTCCGTGAACGCTCCAGGATCCTCCTGCCCCATCACGGCATAAAAGAGGACCAGGGCGATATCCTCCACGAACCAGGAGTAGGAGCTGTCATCAAAATCAAAAAGGTGATCTTCCCTTGATCGTCCATAAAAAAATTCCCCCGGTGGGCATCCTGATGGATCAAACCCCAGGCATTCCTATCCACTGGCAGCTTGCTGATCTGTTGAATAGTTTCCCGGTACAGCTGGCGGATCTCCTCATCGCTCTCGGGAATAAAGGCTTCCACCTCATGATGGACCGGATCGTTCCAGTCCGGGCGTTTCCAGTCCGGATTGGAGGGTTTATAGGACGTTGCCAGCTGATGCATGCGCCCGATCTGGTTTCCATATTCTCACAGGAGCCCATCCGGCCAATCCGGTCCCCGATGGGGTTCACCACGGGCTTTCTCGAAAGCGGAGACCAGGAAAAAACCATCCACTCCATCTTCCAGGCTCTCCACCCACTTACCCTGGACAGAGCGCAGGGGCTGGGAAACACCTACTCCGTGATTGTAAAGATAATCGATCCAGTCCAGCTCCGCCTGGATCCAATCGGGATCCCGGCGGATGCAGTGGGAGATCCGCAGGACTCCCGGCCCTGCAGGACCCTGGAATTCATAGATGTAATTTTCAAAACCATCCAGCGCTTGAATAGTTCGTTTGTCAATTCCGCAGGCTTCCAGTGCCTGATCGAGAATGGCTTCCGAATAACGCTCCCGAATTCGTTCTTCCATCTTTCTTCCTTATCCTTCCGGGGCCAGCAGCGGCGGCTGAGTAGCCCGCAGGGAGATCAAAGCCGATGGGATCAGCAGGCCCACAAATAACCACAACGAGATCTGAAAGCTGCCAGTGAGGTCGAAGATCAAGCCAGTGATGAACGGACCCAGACTGCTCCCGGCCACCTGGGCGGTTAACACCGCCCCCCGCAGCTTGCCCAGGTGTTCCCTGCCAAAGTAGCGCGGCAGCAGCGTGCCGCCTACCAGGGAGATCAATCCGGTTGAGATACCGGTGACCACGGCATAGAGATGAGCGATCAAGGGCGTGGTTGCAAAGATCAGCACCGCAATTCCTCCGGCCAGCGCAGCCATACAAGCCATCAACAGGATCTGCAAAGGCCCGTTATTTGCCAGGGGTCCCAGGGCTAACTGGGTGATCAGGGAGGCCGCCGCATAAGTCGTGTATGTCGCCGCGGCCACAGCGGGTGCGATTCCCTGGGAATCAAAGATTGACAGCAAATTAAAAAAGACTGCTGTAATGATCATGGCCCACAAGGCATTGTTCACAAGCGCGATCCAGTAGGAGGATGTTTTGCGGGCTTGCTGGGGAGTAAAAGAATTTCCACTATCATCAAGATTCTGACCGCTCTTCCTCTCCCCACTTTTTACGCCATCCATTTCCTGACCCACATCAGCGGGATGGTTTTTATATACCATCCCCATTAATGGGAGAAGGATCAGCCAGACCAGGACACCCAGCCACCGGTAAGCGGACCGCCATCCCAGCCGGGTGATAAGGTACAGGAAAAAAGGCGGAATAACTGCCAAGCTCAGGGAAAACCCGCTGCTGACTATCCCCGTTACCGTTCCCAGTTTTTTCCGGAACCACATGGCGGGCATATTCCCCGCCAAGAGGGATAATCCACCCTGGCCTAACAAGCGCAGTAAAAAGAACCCGATCAGCAGGGTGAGGGTGGAATTCACCTGGCTGAAAAACAGGCAGGCGCCACCCAGAAGGATCCCTATCACGATCGTGGTGCGCTGGATGCCAAAGCGGTCCATCAATAAGCCAATATAGGGCTGGGGCAGGGATGCCGCCAGGGTACCGATCATATAGGCGCCGCTCAGCACAGAAAGGCTGATTCCCATAGATTCAAGTAAAGAGGGATTAAACACGGAGACCCCGTAGGTCTGCCCCACACCAGTGACCCCCTGGGCAATGATCGCCACAGGCAGGATCAGCCACCCGTAATAAAATGGCAGCTTGCCTGCCAGCCAGTGAAGCGTTTTTTGGTCTTGCTCATCCTTCATATGATTCCTAATAAGAGGATACTAAAACTAAAGCTGTCCCTTTCCTGACAGATCAATCCGCAGATTTTCTGCGGAGTCAAAATGGATGGCATCAAATCCCTGGCGGGCAGCCTCGGCGATATTTTCCGGCATATCATCAATAAAGATGCATTCTTCAGCAGTTCGGTCCAATTCCCGGAGCAGGATCTGGAAGATCAAGGGGTCCGGCTTGGCAACACCGACCTCTCCGGAAAGGACCAGGACCTCAAACCATTCCAGGAATCCATACTGGTCCTTCACCTGCGGAAAAGTCTCCCCAGACCAGTTGCTCAGAGCAGCCAATCTACAGCCAGCTTCTTTTAACTCCCTCAGTACAGCAACGCTATCCGGGAATTCCCCCCTGAGCATCTCAGACCAGTGGGTTTGATACATGCGGATCTGATCCGCGTAGGCAGGATGTTTGGGCAGCAGTTCCTCGATCCCTTCCTGGAAGGTCTTATCAGCATCCATCTGGGCATTCCAGGCTGGGGAGCAGATCTCTTCCAGGAAATATTCCATTTCCTCATTCCCGGAAAAGACCGTCCCGTACAGATAGCGGGGATTCCAGTCCAGCAGCACGCCGCCGAGATCAAATATGATGGTTTTATCATTCATTGATTCCTCGATTTTATAAAAAACACAAGGACGATTATACCCGGCCTATAAATAATTGAAGATTGGGTTTCCCAACTGCTAGAATACCAGGACAAACTCCTGGAAAGCCAGCAGGGCTGCAAAGGCCATGGTGACCGCGATGCCGATGGCCGCGCCAGAAGGCCCCCTTTCATATGCTTCAGGGATCAGCTCGGCAAATACCATCCAGACCATCGCTCCTGCTGCCAATCCCAGGCCCACAGGCAGCCAGGGTTCAAACAGGATCACAAAAATGAAGGCTGGCACCGCCATCAACGGCTGCGGCAGGCTGGTAAAGATCCCCCACAAACCTGCTTTCCAGGGCTTGGTACCTTTGGGCACCATAACCATGGCAATTGCCAGGCCTTCCGGGATATTATGGATGGCTATCGCTACGGTGATGAACAGACCCAGTTTCTGTCCACCCCCAAAAGAGACTCCCACTCCAATTCCCTCCGCGAAAGAATGGGCGGTCATGATGCCCAGGATCAATAGGGCTTTGCGGGCATCTCCCCCGCCCAATTCACCCAGATCTACTTCCCCCCGTTTGCTGATCAATTTGTTTGCCAGGACGATCAAAGCCAGGCCGAGCAGTATGCCCAGAAACGTCCGGTAGGGATTGAGATGGGCGCCTTCCTGGATGAGATTGTGGCTGGCTCCCAGCATCAGGCCAGCCGTAGCGGCCTGGAAAATGCCCAACCACCAACGGTTGAAGTTCTTAAAGAACAGGAATGGCAAACTGCCCAAGCCGGTGATTGCTGCGGTAAGGCTGGATGCCAGCAGGATGGTCCATAAGTTCACATCGAATTCCATATCAACATCCCTCTCCAATCCGAATTATTGGGCAGGATCAGGTGATCTTCTCCAGCAAACCAGCCAACTCATCGATTTCCTGGACAGTGAGGTTTCGGATGATCCTTTGGGCCAGCTTCTGATGGACCTCTCCGTGCAGCTGGTTGAAACGTTTTCCTTTATCAGTTAGGACCAGGTAATATACCCTGCCATCCTCAGTATATCGTTGTTTCTTCACGTAACCAAGTTGAATCAATTTCTTGACAATCCCAGAAACGGATGGGGGAGTCACCTTGAAATATTCGGCCAGGTCTCCAAAAGTCGGCCGGTCAAGCAGGCTGGATTGGATCTAACGGATGACCTGAACGGCTACAACCAGGAAGGTTTTGCGGCTTTTGACAGAAATATCCTTTCTGAGAGCTCCTGGTTGGGCGGCTTCCGGCAGATTTTCTACAGGTCGATTAGCCCATGTCCAACAGCCCGGATCATGTCCCCCTAAGCAGGAACATACTCGGCATACTGCAGCCGATGTTTCTTTAACAATATCTCCTGGTAACGTTTCACTTCTGCTTCTTTCTTATCAGCTGACCATCCCAGGACCGCAGCGCAGATCTCAGCAACTTCATCCAGGCTCTCGGGGGAGATTTTGCCAAGCTTGGCCAATGTGGTCCGCCGCAAGATGAGATCATCCAGGTGCAGGACATCTTCCGTTGCCAGGATCCACTCCAGTTCCCCGCGGGTGACCAGGGGCAAGGTTTGCAGCGGAATAAGGCTGTCTCTGTATCCGCTTAACAGCTGAGGTGTCTTGGTCCCGTACCAATCAAATAAACCTTCCACCAGACTCAGGCGGGTACCACTCTCTTGAACCCACTCCTTCAGCAATCTTTGCTTTTGGGCTTCATTCTCTGGATAATATTTACTGCCGCCGATCGGCAGGTCCCAGGTGGATACTTTCCGGTCTTTCCCCAGCAGTTCCAAAACTTGATCAGCAGCATGTTCAGAAAAAACCCGGAAGGAAGTCCATTTTCCTCCCACCAGGGAAAGCACAGGGATATCCAGCAGCTCACCTGGATCCAGCATCTTCACGGAATGATTGCGGCTGATCTGCCCGGTGGCGCCGCCTTCGGTCCATTCCAGCGGCCTGACACCAGAAAAAGTGTAGACGATCTGGGAGCGGTCCACTTCGATTGCTGGGAAAACCCGGCCGATCATTTCGAAGAAGTAATCTATTTCTTCTTCTGTGATCACGGCCTCATCCGGGTGATCGATCCTGAGATCAGAGGTGCCGATCATGACCTTATCCAGCAGGGGGAAGATCAATACGATCCGGCCATCTTTATTCTCAAAGAAGAACTCCTCCTCACCAATAGCTTCTTTCAAACGAGGATTGTCCAGGATGACATGACTGCCCTTCGTAGCACTGATAAATAGTGTCTCGCGGCCCATCTTCCCGTTGACAAGATCGATCCACGGACCGGCCGCATTCACCAGCACTTGAGGTTGAAGTGAAATCTCTTCACCGCTGACTTCGTCTTTAACCGTGACCTTCCCGTCTTTCGCTGAGACCAGCGAGACGTAGTTGAGGGGAATGGCGTTTTCATTAGCTTCCACTGCATCTTTGATCAGCTCAACTGCAATACGCTCAGGGGAGGGCATAGAGCCGTCGAAGTAGGTTGCCGTATAAAGGATCTCCGGGTTCAGATCCGGATAAAGGGCGAGGGATGTCTTTCGATTTCTGAAAACATGGGGTGGAACAGTTTTCTGCTTTCTGGTGAAGGCATCATAAAACACCATGCCCAGCTTAATCACCAGGGCACCCCGCTCCGAAGGTTTATCCAGCATTCCCAGGAATTTCAGGGGAGCGTTCAGCAGCCCGGAAAGCCGCTTGAAGATAGGAAAAGTTGTCGGCAGGGGTTTGACCAGATGGGGCAGCTTCTCGATCAGCTGATTGCGCTCCTGAACAGCCTCTTTCACCAGGCTGAACTCCCCGTTCTCCAGATAGCGGATGCCGCCATGGACCATATGAGAGGAAGCCGCGCTGGCTCCGCTGCAGTAATCTCCCCGATCCACCAGGACCACATCCACTCCCTGCAGCGCCAGGTCCCGGAAGGTTCCGATGCCGTTAATGCCCGCTCCCACGATCAAAACGCTGGGATAGGGATGTTCCTTGATTGATTGCACCCTTTCTGTTCTCGATTTCATTTCTAATTTCCTAATCCACCCAATTAAAAGTCCGGGTGACCGCCTTTTTCCATTCTTTGAATAATGCAGTACCTGCCTGGCTCTCTGGATCTGGCTGCCAGATTTTATCCACCTGCCAATTTTGTTTCATCTCGTCTTTGCTCTTCCAGAAACCCACCGCATAACCAGCCGCATAGGCCGCGCCCAGGGCGGTTGTTTCCGCCACCATTGGCCGGATCACCGGCACGCCCAGCACATCGGCCTGGAAAGACATCAAGGTGTCATTGTGGACCATCCCCCCATCCACCTTGAGGGCTTTCAAAGGCACGCCCGAGTCGGCATTCATGGCATCCAGCACTTCCCGGGTTTGGAAAGCGGTCGCTTCCAGGACGGCCCGGGCGATATGGCCCCGGTTAACGTAGCGGGTCAACCCTGCGATCACACCCCGAGCATCCGAGCGCCAGTAAGGTGCAAATAAGCCCGAGAACGCCGGCACAAAATAGACCCCACCATTGTCCTCCACGGTATTGGCCAGATTCTCAATTTCCGGGGCAGAGTCAATCATCTTCAGATTGTCGCGCAGCCACTGAACCAGCGCCCCGGTGATAGCGATCGAGCCTTCCAGGGCATAGACGGGTTTCTCCTCGCCAAACTGGTAGCAGAGTGTAGTCAGCAAGCCCTGTTGCGACTGGACGATCTCCTCCCCGGTGTTGAGGATCATGAAACAGCCTGTGCCGTAGGTGTTCTTGGCCTCTCCGGGTTCGAAACAGGTCTGGCCTACAGTGGCCGCCTGCTGGTCTCCCAGATCCCCTGCTACCCTGATAGAACCCTGGAAAGGGCCTTCCGGCAGGGTGTGCCCATAAACTTCGGATGAGGAACAGATTTCGGGAAGCATCCCCAGGGGGATTCCCATGAGCTGGCAGATCTCGGGGTCCCAGGCCAGCGTTTCCAGATCCATCAGCATGGTCCGGCTGGCATTGGTGACATCCGTAACGTGTTTCCCGCCGGTCAGGTTCCAGATGATCCACGTATCAAGATTGCCGAATACCGCTCTACCCGCTTCCGCCGCTTCCCGGACACCGGGCACGTTTTCCAGGATCCAGGCGATCTTCGGCCCGGAAAAATAAGTAGCCAGGGGCAGACCTGCTTTCGCTCTGAAGCGGTCCGGGCCGCCGTCTTCAGCCAGCTTGTTGATAATCTGGTCCGTGCGGGTATCCTGCCAGACAATAGCGTTGTAATAAGGGTGGCCAGTGGTAGGATCCCAAACCAGGGTGGTCTCGCGCTGATTGGTAATTCCCACCGCAGCGATGTCCGCTGCCTGGGCGCCAGCCTTCCGCATAGCTTCGCGGATGATAATTTCGGTGTTGCGCCAGATTTCCAGGGGGTCGTGCTCCACCCAGCCAGGCTGGGGGTAGAGCTGTTCATGCTCCAGCTGATCGACTCCCACCGGTTCCCCGCTGTGGTTGAAGATCATGCAGCGGGTGCTGGTGGTTCCCTGATCAATGGCAGCAATATATTTGGTCATCAGATCTCCTTTGAATTTCCGTCTTAAAAGACGATCACAGGGTTAATTATAAAGGGTTCTGAACATTGTGTCTATAAGCCTGCACGTTTGTGCAGGCATCCAGTAATAATTGGCCGGACTTATTGAAAAACTATTCTTTTCCGGGGATCATGATGAACTATTCGGGAATCTTGCAGGCAATAAATCTCCGGCACTTTCACGGACGCCCGGACGGGCTTCTCCCAGAATAGGACCACCCAGACTATCGCCCGGGAATTCCAGGCCTAGCCCCCAGCTCCCGCATAAGACCAACCTCGGAGGTTCAAGCCTTAAAAATCAGGAGATGGGTCGAGAGGGAGACCTCCGAGGTCTTATGGACCTCGGAGGTTGGCAGGTTCTACGCTTGCCAAAAGAGCCAGGACAGGATTAAATGGGGGTATGCCCAGCCGCGCTATCAAAGCCCTCTCGGTCAGCGACCGCCTGGATACCTCCCTCCTGCAGCCCGACACCTATGAGAATTTCAAGGATGTCGATCTGATCCTTTCCTGTGGCGACCTGCCATATTACCACATCGAAAAGCTCTTTCAGCTCTATGAGGTCCCGGTACTTTATGTCCGCGGTAATCACGACCCGCGGGTGGAGTACGGGAGAAGCGGGCCGTTGTTCGGGCCGCGGGGCGGGACGGACCTGCACAATCGGGTGGTGTTCCTGAACGAGCTCATCTTCGCGGGTTTTGAAGGCTCACTGCCCTATAAAGAAGGTCCCTTCCTGTATTCCCAATCCCAGATGTGGCGTTTCGTGCTGGGTTTGGTCCCCAGATTGTTATGGAACAAAGTGCTGTATGGCCGCTATCTGGATGTGGTCATCACCCACAGCCCACCCTACGGGATCCACGACCAGGACAGCAATGTACACGGTGGGTTCAAGGCATTCCGCTGGCTGATCCGGGTTTTCCAGCCGACCTATTTTTTCCACGGCCACATCCACGTTTATGATCAGGACCAGATCACAGAAACCGTGGTTGGGAAGACCAAGGTGATCAACACCTACGGGCACCGCAAGAGCATCCTCCGGCCCGGTCAACGGCATTATACGATCAAGGAACGGGCTTATATCCCTTCCTCCGCCAGCACCGCAGAGGATTTCCGGGATGCCCGCCGCAGGGGTGCCCTGGAGAGCATCTGGGGCACGCTGACAGGATCCGCCAAACACCTGATCCGCTTCCAGCAAGTAGAGGACCAGCTTCAATACGAGCAGGCATCCAAACTGGGCCTGGTGGAGATCCCCTTGGACGCAATTGTGGGCAGCGTCAGCCGGCCCGATGATTTCACCCGCAAGTTCTTTCCCCGCGAGGGAGTGGATCCGGGGCGTTGGCAGCAGGTCAAAAAGGGCATGGACCAGGTCATCCGCCCCATTGAGGTCTACCAGATCGACCAGACCTATTTCGTACTGGACGGCAACCACCGGGTTTCGGTCGCCCGCCAGCGGGGCATGACCCACATAAACAGTTACGTGACCAAGATCGAAAGCACGATACCGCTTACGCCGGATGACGACATCAACGACCTGATCATCAAAAATCAGCAGGTGTGCTTCCGGAAGGAAACCGGCCTGGAAAGGCTGCGGCCGGACCTGGAGTTCGCCACCAGCTTCCCGGGTGGCTACCAGCAGCTCCGGGAGCAGATCAGTTCCCACCAGCACAATCTGGAGAGAGGTCGACGGGGAGTATACAGCCTGCAGGATGCCGCTGAAAGCTGGGTAGAGGAAGTCTATCTTCCCATTCTGCAAAAGATATCCCAGTCAGGACTTTTACGCGATTTTCCCGAACGCACCCCGACCGATCTTTACATCTGGCTGACTCGCTACCAAAAAGAGCTCAGCGAGACCTACGACTGGGAGATCCAGCCCGAGGCAGCCCTGGACAGCCTGGCAGCAGCCTACAGCAGCCGGTTGATACAGCGCTGGCGAAGAGTAAGGAACAAGATATTTCCAAAATCCCTCGTTCCGTCCAGTGGGATCGGAGATTGGCGCAGACAGCACCTGATCCCCAGGAAAGAGGAGCAGATCTTTTCAGGTATCCTGGTGACCATCAATGGGATGGAACACGGCTGGAAAGCGCTGGAACAGGCCATGAGGATCGCGGAGATCGAGAACAGCCGGGTCGCTGCCCTGCATGTCAGGCAATCCGAATTCGAAGGTGATCCGAAAGAAGGGGATATAATGGCAGAGTTCGCGGAGCAAATCCAGGGTTCAGATCTTGATCTGAAACTGTATCTTGAAGAGGGAGATCTGGTGGACACACTCACCAAGCGGGCCTTATGGAATGACCTCTTGGTCTTCAGCCTGGAGCACCCTCCCGAGGATCGGCCGGCTTCCCGACTGCGGTCAGGGATCCGGACCCTGATCCAGTCCTGCCCCCGCCCGCTGCTGGCTGTGCCGGCTGTGACCGAGATGAGTCATGGATTGCTGGCTTTTGATGGCAGCCCGAAGTCCATCGAAGCCCTTTATCTTTCCGCCTACCTGGTTGAGAAGTGGGGCGTAAAACTCACCCTGGTGACCGCCCTGCAGGACAGCTCGGAAAGGGTCAACCCCCTCGACAGTGCCCGGGGATATCTGGAAGCCCGGGAGATCCAGGCAGAATATTTCAGTGAAATCGGTTCACCCGTTGATGTAATCCTGAAAGCGAAAAATACCAGGTCCTGTGATTTCCTGATCGTGGGCGGCTACGGCTACCAGCCGGTGATGGAACTGCTGTTTGGCTCCACCTTGGACGCCCTCTTACGCCGCTCCGACTTGCCGGTTCTGATCTGTCATTAGTTAAGACCTCGGAGGTCATTTAAAGGTTTCATGAATAATTTAACACAAGAAAGAAAAACACTGCGAGCTATGATCGACGTCTACTGCCGCCAGCAGCATGGGGGAAATCCACTCTGCGAAGAGTGCGCCCAATTATGGGATTACGCCAAAGAACGGCTGGCCCGGTGCCCCTTCGGGGACGAAAAACCCACCTGCCAGAACTGCCCGGTGCACTGCTACAAACCGGAGATGCGCCAACGGATCCGGGAAGTGATGCGCTACGCTGGCCCGCGCATGATCTGGCACCACCCTGTGATGGCAATCCGGCACCTGATTCATAACAGGAGACCTCGGAGGTCTTAAAGACCTCCGAGGTCTCCTGTTCCTCTGATCAGGAACCGTATGAAAAACGAGTGGTAATTGCGCGCTTTTGTGACAAATTCAACACACAAGATCAGATTGGCATTCTGATTAAAGTTACGGGAGGAGACGATGAATAGAATAACTCTGCTTCTGCTTGGTTTTACCCTTCTGCTGGTCACAGCTTGTGATAATTCGGGAACAACCAGGACACAAGACCCCATGTTAATGACTATAAATGAAAGGACCATATGGGAGTTAGAAAACTACAAGAATGAAGTAAATGAAATGGCAGTGGAGGCAGCAGAAATGGCAGCGGAAGATTTGGATCCGCTAATATGGCATATTAATTCACTAGCAGAAGAAATCAAGGATTATAAAGTTCCCCTTTTTGCTGTCAAGGCGCAATCAGCCCTCTACAATTACGCTAATTCTACATTCCAATGCTATTCAGCAAAACATTCGAAATATTTCAGAGAGAGCATAGGCGCAGAAACTCTGACTCCTAACAACTTTGACTATTGTGATGAAATTCAGATATTCAGTGAGAGTTTTGACATTTTACTCCAAGAACTTAAAGACATGGTCGCAGATAATTAAAACCTCCCCAGCTGCCAACGAGAAGGGTTGGTGTTTGTGCCAGGATCCCGGACGGGGGCAGTTACCGAAGACATAAATTCTCAAATGGTCCAGGCTCAGACAATCTCCTCAAGGGCTTGGGCGGCTAAAATCACTGTGGAAGCCCGTTTCTTCAACTCAGCAATCTCTTTCTTTGCCAGCTTTAATCCAGTTGGCTCTGATGGCTCCGGTACGGGGACTGGCTGGGGTTCATCTATTCCCAGGAATGCCTGCAGCTCTTCCACCGTCCCATTGAAAACATTCAGGTCCACATAAGGCTCGGGGCAGCCGAGAGCCGGGCCATCACCCGTACTTGAATGTTGCCAGATCTTTCCGTCCTTGCAGCACCCTTCCGGGAATGCTGGCTCTTCAATCAGGGGATTCAGATATTAAGGGGGTATCTGGGAAAAAACAAAACTTTCACACCAGAGGGTGAAGAAGTTTATGCCAATTGAGAGTACCCCGGGCGGGAGTCGAACCCACAACCTAGGCTTTAGGAGAGCCTCGCTCTATCCTATTGAGCTACCGGGGTCTATGCTCGGAAATTATAGCATTACCACTATCGTCAGACAAGGAAGCTCGCATCGCTCCCGACCTGATGCGCCTTTGGCTCAAAGAGTCCAACCGGTCCTTTTTCTATCTTCAATATTCAATTATTAATGGTTCATGCAACTTTTCCTCCCTTACTCCTGTACTACAATATAGACATGGCCCCATCCAGCGAGAAGGAACTCATTGAGCAGGTCCAGAAAGGGGATCTGGAGGCTTATGGAGAGATCGTCCGGGCTTACCAGAACTCGGTCTTCAACGTCTGTCTGCGGGTTCTGGGGAACATCCAGGAAGCCGAGGACCTGGCCCAGGAAGCCTTTTTAAGGGCCTACCGGAATATCGCCCACTACGACCTTTCCCGGCCCTTTGGCCCCTGGATGCGGGTCCTGGCCGCCAACCTGTGCTGCAACCATCTCAAGAAAGCCCGTCTGGAGTGTGCCCCGTTGGAGGACGAACGAGAGGTCCTGCCGGATGACCCTCATCGGAGCCCTGAATTTCTCCTGGAACTTTCCCAAGAACACCAGGACCTCTACCGTCAAATCTGGCAGCTGCCAGAAAGCCAGCGAATCACCCTGGAACTGCGCCACTTCCAGGGATTGTCTTACCAGGAAATGGCTGCAATCCTCAATCTGCCGCTCAACACCGTGCGCAGCCATCTCTACCGGGCCCGCCACAAGCTGGCGGAGCTCCTGAAGGAGGAAGAAGGTGACTGATCAAAAGCATCATATCAAGAACGATCAGCTGCAGGCCTATCTGGATGGCATCATGGACCCCGCCGCGGCGGAGAGCATCCAGTCTCATCTGGACACCTGCCCGGCCTGCCAAAACGAGTTTGCCCGCCTGGAAGGGATGTCAGCCCGGCTGGCAAGTCTGCCCGCAGTCCCTCTTTCCAGAGATCTCTCCCGGCTGGTGATCTCCCAACTAAAGGGGGAACAGGCCCTATCCCCTGTCATCACCTGGGCCCTGGTCATTGAAGCCCTGGCCGCCGGAGCGGTGATCGCCACCTTCCAGACCGCCAGCTGGCCGCCCCAACTGCTAGGCACCGGTCTGGAAATCCGGGCTGCGGTCAATATTTTCCTGTCCCAACTCTTCAGCAGCTGGATGGTATGGTGGGTTGCTCTGAAACTGCAGTTCAGTCAACTGCTGGGGGCTTTCAATCCCCTGGAAGGCCTGCGCCTGGGGGCTGTCTCCCCCTGGGGATTGATCGGGGCGGCTGGCGGATTGATGGCATTGACCAATGCCCTGCTGTTGGGGCGGCAAGCCCTGCTGGATCGCAATCATAAAGGCAGTCAAATCTAGAGGAGGATCTCATGCAAACCCTATCTGTACTCTTATTCGCGGTTCTCTCCCTGGCCGCGCTGGTCGCCAGCCTGATCTTCATAAGGGGGCTTTTTCCAGTCCGGGTGGATCGTGTCCGCCAGACCCTGGAAAATAACTGGAAGCGCTCCTTCTGGATCGGCCTGCTCAACACCGTGCTGATCACGATCTTTGTACTGGGTCTTGGATCGCTGGGTGAGGGCGCCCCGATCTTTTACATCCCCACCTTTGGGATCTACGGGGCTTTCCTGATCGGCCTCCTTTACGGCCTGGCCGCTTTTATCGGTCTCCTGGGAGATTGGCTCTTCCCGGACCAGCCCCCGGTTAAGAAAGATATTCGCGCCAGTGCGGTCTTCCTGCTGGCCAGCCTACTGCCTTTCGTGGGCTGGTTCCTGCTCTTCCCTTATGGGATCAGCCTCGGTGTGGGGGCGGTGATTATCACCCTCTTCCAGAACCGCAGGAGTAAACGGAACGAAGAAGACCCGGAATAATTATTGATCCCCTGATCTTCCCGAAAAGGGCGGCAGGATTTTCCTCCCCCGAATGCCTTCCCAAAAAAGTTCCCTGACCTGGGAGCTTTTTTTGCAGCCTGCAACTTAACCCACCCAGCTCCTGTATACCCCATAGAAATGTATTTGAACCGGACTGGCTACCTGCCAACCGCATCTCACTACAAGGAGTAAATCATGTCTGACAAATTCACCATCTTCGGATCCTTGATCCTGCTGGGACTGAGCTATCCGGCCACCCTGACAGCCTGGTTGCTGCTCTTCCCTGAACGGGTGGAAAACGCCCGGGTGAAGATCGTCGAAGAACCCCGCCGGAGCTTATGGATTGGGGTCCTGACCGCTCTGGGAGCAGCTATCCCGGCAGTCCTTTTCTTCGCCATCCAGGCGCCGCTCTTTCAAGTCCTGGGCTGGATCTGGCTGGCCGTCGTGCTGGGATTTGCCAGCCTGGGAGCTGCTGGCATCGCTGCCGAACTGGGTCTGCGTTTGAACTGGAAAAACGATGGGGCTTACCTATCCCTGGGTGCCTTCATCCGGGGTGCCCTGGTCTGGGAACTGGCCGCCGCTCTTCCTTTGATCGGCTGGCTGCTGGTGATCCCCCTGGGCACGCTGATTTCCCTGGGTGGGATGGTCTGGACCCTGCGCCGGGAGAAAGCTCCCCAAGAAGAGAACTGAATGCCAGAAAACAGGAATTTAACATCACTCCCCCCAGGCTGAAAAAGGACCGATCATGGACAAGGAATTTTCCATCCCCAAAAAACATCAGTGGCTGTTCTGGTTGATCCTGGCTGCCTTCTCGACCTTCTTTGCGGAGGTCTTTTCCGGCTCGGACATGTTCCCCTACTTCAGCCCCTGGGGGCTGCTGGTGGTGGTGCCCCTGTACGGGCTGCATATCATTCTCCTCGGGAGCCTGGTCCACCGGGCAGAAAAGCCCCGCTTCCCCAGCCTGATCTTCGCCGGGATGATCTTCGGCCTCTACGAAGCCTATCTGACCAAGGTGCTCTGGGCGCCCCCCTGGGGAGATCCCTTGATCATCGCTGAGGTCGCACCGGTGGAGACCCTGGTGCTGGTCACCTGGTGGCACTGCTGGTTTTCTTTCATCATCCCCCTGCTGGTGGCAGAAAAATTACTGACCGTCTCTACCCATCTGGGCCGGTGCCTGCCCGGCAAGCTGGGGGACTTCCTCAACAGCTGGGGAGGTTTAGCTGCGGTGATGGCTTTCGGCGGGCTGTTCCAGAGCATCAACTCCCCTTCGGTGAGCCAATCCCTGCTCTCCGGGTTCTCCACCACTGCAGTATTGGTTGGATTGACTTTGTTCTGGAAGCGGGTGACCAGGGGGCAACCCTACACCATGAAGAATTTACTGCCTTCCCAAAAGCAGTTCAAATGGCTGTTAATCCCAATCGCGATCATGTACCTGGGGATGGGGATCCTGATCCGGCCCGAGGCGCTTCCAGGGTTAATCGGCCACCTGGTGATCTGGATCACCTACGGGATCAGTTTCTATTTGCTCTTCAAGAGCCTGAAAGGAACAGCATCCCAGATCAATGAGAGAGAACTGGTAAGCTGGCCAGCGGCAAAATGGCTCCTCCTGGCAGGGATCTTCCCCCTGGCCGCCGTTGCCGGAGAAATATTACTGCAGGGAGTAATGGAACCTCTGGCTATATTCTTCTGGTTTGGAGGAATCCTCTTTGGCCTGGCGATGTTCTTCAAAGCCCTGGGAACACAATTGAAAACAATAACTTGAAGATTTAATTTTCTATCTATTCTATCGATTCGCAACTTCCCTCTCCCATAGACGTATATACTCCCAGAAAACAAAGAACAGGAGTTTACAGCATGTCTGTTTTGGGAAATATCATCTGGTTGATCTTGGGCGGTTTTTTGTCCGGGATGGGCTATCTCCTGGGGGGTGCCGCCCTGTGCCTGACAATTGTGGGCATCCCCTTTGGTTTGCAAGCCATCAAGATCGGCCTGGCCACCTTTGCCCCCTTCGGCCGCGAGGTGAGAGAAATGGAAAATGCCAACAGCGTCGGCAGCGTGATCTTCAACATGATCTGGATCATCCTCTTCGGCTGGGAAATTGCTGTCGCCCACCTGGTCCACGGGATCATCCTGGCGATCACCATCGTCGGTCTGCCCTTCGCCAAGCAGCATTTTAAACTCATCCCCCTGGCGCTGCTGCCCTTTGGACGGGGCTATAATTGATCCTCATGGCTTTATAAAGCTTTTCTCCTTGCACCCCCCGCCAGCTGCAGCTGGCGGGGTCACAATTTAAAATAAATGAAGCGGGGCTCCGGCTGGAGCCCCGCTTCATTGTGCCAATATCAATCCAGACTTCCCTTGGCGAGGGCCTTCTTGATCTCCCCAATGGCCTGGGTCACCTGGATGTCCCGCGGGCAGGCATCGGTGCAGTTGAAGATCGTGTGGCAACGGTAGACACCGAACTGCTCGTTAAGGATTTCCAGGCGCTCCGCAGCAGCCTGGTCCCGGCTGTCAAAGATAAACCGATGGGCATTGACAATAGCGGAAGGACCAACGTATTTGCCGTTCACCCAGAAGGAAGGGCAGCTCGTGGTGCAAGCCGCGCAGAGGATGCATTTGGTGGTATCGTCAAAACGCTCTCGCTCCTCGGGGCTCTGCAGGCGTTCCTTCGCAGGAGGGGGATCATCATTCACAAAATAGGGCATTACCGAGCGGTAGTGGTCGAAAAAGGGCTCCATATCCACGATCAGGTCCTTTTCCACCGGCAGGCCCAGGATGGGCTCGATCACCACCTGGCGGGTTTTCAGGTCCTGGACCAGCACCTTGCAGGCCAGCCTGTTGACACCATTGATGCGGATGGCATCCGAGCCGCAGACGCCGTGGGCACAGGCGCGTCGGAATCCCAGAGTGCCATCCTGATTGCCCTTGATCCTTTCCAGCAGATCCAGGACGCGGTCGGTCGGTTCAGCCTCCAGGGTGAAGGTATCGTAATGTTTCTTCCGGTCTTCTTCCGGATTATAGCGAAAGATCTTCAGCGTTACCTGCATGGTTCTCCCTCCTAATAAGACCGGGCTTTGGGCGTATATTTAGTCATGGTGACAGGTTTGTAGGCCAACCTGACCCCGCCATTCTCCATCCAGGCCAGGGTGTGTTTCAGCCAGTTGTCATCATCCCGGTCCGGGTAATCATCCCGGGAGTGCGCGCCCCGGCTTTCCTTCCTGGCCAGAGCCGATACCGCCGTTACTTCCGCGATATCGATCAGGTTGCTCAGCTCCCAGGCTTCGATCAGGTTCATGTTATATTTCGAGCCGTGATCATCGACCCGCACATCTTTGAAGCGTTCTTTCAATTCTCTGACCTTCTCCACAGCTTCCGCCATGCCTTCTTCCACCCGGAAGACACCCACATGCTCGGCCATGACCGATTTCATCTCACTGGCCAGGGTGATCATGTTTTCCTTGCCGCTGCTATTGCGGATGGCATTCAGCTGCTGCATTGCATAGGCTTCCGGATCGGGCGGCAGATCAACATAAGCTTCGCTGTTAGCGAATTCCGCGGCTTTGAGGCCGGAATATTTGCCAAATACGACCAAATCTAAGAGCGCATTGGTGCCCAGCCGGTTGGCGCCGTGAACGGAAACACAGGCCACTTCTCCCGCCGCGTACAGGCCGGGCAGGACCGTGTTTTTCTCGTCTACCACAACCTCCCCATATTTATTGGTGGGAATGCCGCCCATGGCATAGTGAGCGGTCGGTTGCACCGGCATGGGGTCCGTGACCGGGTTGACGCCGATGTAGGTCTCACAAAAATCGATGATATCCGGCAGCTTGGCAAGAATGTCGCTGGCTGTCACCCGGTAAGGAGATCCATCGGGATTTTTTCTGCCGTCAATTTCCGCATAATGGTTGACTACCTCAGGGGTTACATCAAGATTCATAAACCTCTTACCGTTGATCCCCCGGCCGGCTTTCATCTCCAAATACATGGCCCGGCTGATGACATCCCGCGAAGCCAGATCCTTTACAGTCGGGGCATAGGTCTCCATGAAGCGGTTCCCTTCCCCATTGATCAGCACCCCGCCTTCCCCTCGCACACCTTCTGTGATCAGGATGCCCATCTTGTAAATCCCGGTAGGATGGAACTGGTAGAACTCCATATCCTCGGCAGGTATGCCTTTCCGTAAGGCCAAGGCCACGCCATCCCCCGTGTAGGAATAAGCGTTTGAGGTGGTTTCCCAAACCCGGCCGTGGCCGCCAGTGGCAATGATCACAGCCTTGGCCTGGAAGATATGCATCTCGCCAGTAGCCAATTCCATGGCCACCAGACCAGCCGTTTTACCATCAACGATCAGCAGATCCAGCACATAAAACTCATCAAAGAACTTGACCTGGTTTTTAATGCTCTGCTGGTAAAGAGTCTGAAGGATCATATGGCCAGTGCGGTCAGCCGCGTAGCACGCCCGGCGGACCGGCTTGCCGGTTTCATTATTGGTGTGCCCGCCAAAAGGCCGCTGGGCGATCGTGCCGTCCGGATTGCGGCTGAAGGGCAGTCCCATATGCTCCAATTCGTAAACCGCATCCACGGCTTCGGCCGCCATAAATTCAATCGCGTCCTGGTCGCCCAGATAGTCGCTGCCTTTGACGGTATCAAAAGCATGCCACTCGGGATGGTCTTCTTCGGTATTTCCCAGGGCTGCCCCGATCCCTCCTTGGGCTGCGCCGGTGTGGGAGCGGGTGGGGTAAAGTTTGCTGATCACAGCTGTGCTGGCATTCCGGGACGCGTACAGGGCAGCAGTTAACCCTGCCCCCCCAGCTCCAACAACCACAACTTCGTATTGATGTTTTTGCATAACTGTTCTCCTCTCAGGAGCCGAGAATGACGTAGATGGCAACCAATCCAGAAAATACCCACAGCAGGAAGATAAGAAACCTCAGGGCTGCCTGCCAGAACCCTGGAGAGGTGTAGTCTTCCAGGACCACCCGCAGGCCGTTAAACCCATGAGTGGCGGCAAAGACAACCACCAGAATCTGCATGATCTGCCAGAAGCCATTCGCCCACAGGAAAATATCCGGGATCTCGCTGTCCAGGACATGGTTAGAGTTGGGGAAAAACGCCCAGCGCATCAGGGTTCCCATGTCCATCTGGGTCCTGGCACCCATCAGCAAGCCGAGTGAGATTCCCAGGACGGCCAGCAGGATCAGGGATAAACCCGAAATGCGGGTGAAGATCCACATCAGGTATTCCAGATTCCAGCTGGGTTTTGGCATTGCTCTTGATCGCATACCTGACTCCTTTAACCCGCCAGAAAACGCCGGATCATGATAAATGCGGTGAGAAGATAAAGAGGTAAGATCACAAACCACTCCAGCCAGGTGGATTCCTTTTGGTAGCGAATCAAACGGGGCCAGATATCCAGCACAATAATCCTGAAGCCGTTCACTCCATGAAATATGGCACAAAAGACAATGAACAGCTGGAAGTAGATCGATTCATAGAAAATATTGATCGAGATGCCCAGATCGCTCCCCATCTGCTGGGTCAAGAAAGAGGCAATCACGTGCAGGGTTACAAACAGGATGATTCCCAAACCAGAAATGCGGTGGAGAGCCCAGGCCAGCATCGGACCGCCCCCTTTGTATTTCGCTCCCGCCAGTAAACCCACTTTGCGGCTAAGCGCCATAATCTCCTCCTTGTACCTGGGTATTGAAAAGAAAACATCCTGGCTTCGGTTCCAGGATAGGATATATCACTTCATTATGTCATCCCTAGGCCATTTTATGAAAGTGACATTGTTCACAGTTTGTTAGTCTCAGATATCATCAGCCTTCACAGGGGTTCTGGTCTATAATGAGTGAATACTTTCACGCAAACCATCCATCCGAACCAATATTTGCGTGTGACCCATCCACAATTTAGCCTGGAGTGGTTTATGTCAAGGAAATATCGCTCTCCCGTTATGGACCGGCGAAGTTTTGTAAAAATTGTCACTTCCGCCCTGGGATCCCTCATGGCAGCAGTCGTCGGGCTGCCTGTCATCCAGTATTTTATCTCACCTGCTTTTGGAAAAGAAGCCGGAGATGACTGGATTTCCCTGGGCACACTGGAAGATTATCCATTCAACACACCCACCCTGTTCAATTTTACGCTCACCAAGATCAACGGCTGGGAGAGAAGCAGCCAGAGTTATGGTGTTTTTGTGCTCCGTGAAGAAGGCAAAGAGGTTGTTGTCTTCTCAGATGTCTGCACGCATCTCAGCTGCCGTGTAAACTGGAATCCAGAAAAAGAAGGGTATTTCTGCCCCTGCCATGCTGCCTTATTCGACAAGCACGGCAATGTGCTCTCCGGTCCACCTCCCCGCCCTATGGATCGCTACGAAACCAAACTGGATGGGGGGCAATTATTTATCCACCTCAGGGAAGGTTAATATGGCACAAAACGTATTCAGCTGGTTAGATGAACGCTTGGGGCTGAAAGCGATTTACGATACCGTTCTTGACCGTAAGGTCCCCAAGGTCAACTGGTGGTTCACGCTGGGCAGCGCCAGCCTATTCCTGGGCGCCCTGCAGGGCATCACCGGCATCCTGCTCTCCGTATATTATGTCCCCACACCAGATCATGCCTATGACAGCATCACCTACATCATGACCGGTGTCCAGTTCGGCTGGCTGATCCGGGGACTGCACCACTGGGGGTCTTCCCTCTTGATCCTGACCGCCTTTATCCACATGCTGCGGGTCTTCTTCTACGGGGCTTACAAATATCCCCGCGAGTTTACCTGGATCACCGGTGTGGCGCTGCTGATCAGCGCCCTGGGAATGGGATTCACCGGATACCTGCTGCCCTGGAACCAGCGCTCCTACTGGGCTACCACGGTTGGCACAGAGATCGCCGGCACTGTCCCCGGGATTGGGGATTTTATTCTCCGGGTCCTGCGGGGCGGGACGGATTTGAGCGCGGTCACATTATCCAGATTTTTCTCTCTCCATATCTGGATCATTCCTGTAATTGCCCTGGCAACAGTGCTCACCCATCTCTACATGGTGATCAGGCTGGGCATTTCCAATATTCCAGACAAGGACAGCTGATCCGGATGGCATTCTGATCAGAGCCATCTATGAGGAGGGACCCTGTGAACGAAGAACAGAAAAAAGCTTATCACCACAAATACGATCAGGCCAAACAGAAAGGGGTCAAGTTCTGGCCGGATATCATCTACAAAGACCTGCTGGTCTCTTTTGCTCTATTTATCCTGCTGATCGGCCTGGCCACCTTTGTCGGCGTGGCTTTCGAGCCCAAGGCTGACCCCAGCGACTCCACTTACGTGCCGCGGCCGGAATGGTACTTTTTATTCCTGTTCGAGTTTTTGAAATTTGTGCCCGGCAAGATCGAATGGGTGGGGACCTTTGTGATCCCGGTCCTGGGTATCCTGGCCTTGTTTGCCCTGCCTTTCATAGACAGAAATCCCCTACGCCACTGGAAGAACCGCCTCACAGGCATATCCATTATGGGTGTGATCGTGCTGGGGATGGTGGGATTGACAATCCGATCCATTCTGACGACGCCGAAAACTGAGGAAGCAACCATCAGCACGATCCAGGACAAATACGCGCTGGGCGGGGATCTTTACAGCCTGCACTGTGTTGAGTGCCATGGCCCGGATGGAGAGGGTGGGATCATCGCCGGCGTGGAAGGCCTGGAAGGTGTGGAATTAAAATCTATCAGCAGCCGGGATGAGATGTATACGCGTTCAGATGAAACCCTCTATTCAATCGTGGATTACGGACAGCAGGACCTGGGTATGCCGCCATTTGGTTTAGCGTACGGGGGAGAACTGAAAAAATCAGAAATGGAGGCGATGGTGCTTTATTTGCGCTACACCTGGGACGACCGGGCTGAACTGCCCGCGGATGCAGCCTCTGCAGGTGCGATCCCCGCATTAGGCGCTGATGAGGTGCCTTCCTATGAAGTGCATATCTCCCGCCTGGCAAAGCGCTACTGCATCTCCTGCCACCGGCCTGACAAGGAAAATAACAATTATCTCATGGGCAGCTATCAGGAAATACTCACCACTGGAGACAATGCCGAATCCAACCTGATTGCGGGCGATCTGGGGAGTTATCTGATCCAGATCATCAACGGTGGAAGCATTCTTGACGAGAATGGCGAGGAAATCATCCAACAGATGCCTCCCACCAAGCTCATGAAAGAGGAGTATATCCACCTCTTTGAAGTCTGGGTCCTGAACGGCATGCCGGAAACCGTAGCTGAGGCAGAAGCCCTGAGCACGGAAGTCCAGGAATAAATCGCTCACGATGCGGCATCATTTATCCTGAAATTAAAAAGCCTCCCTCG
>Ga0209834_10000117_pt1 | contig 46665 bp, 54 predicted proteins | sample Mar14236cmmetaG_FD_184134 | JGI IMG/M metagenome (GOLD analysis project Ga0209834, IMG submission 184134) | Marine hydrothermal vent microbial communities from Guaymas Basin, Gulf of California to study Microbial Dark Matter (Phase II) - Marker... ... | reverse complement strand
TCATTAATAAATTTCTCTTTCATATATAAATTTTATATTCGATACTACATGAAAAATTGAGTTTTACAAACTATTACAATATCTCTTTTCACGCTTCTTTATAAAAACTGTTTTAATTCTGTTGATTCCTTCAAAAATAATTTCCACTCTTGTTGTCAAATTTAATTTGTTTTCCTTTTCCAGAAAATATCTCCGTGTACTCTGTGATCTCTGTGGTTTATTTGTTCGTGTCATTTCGTGGATTTCGTGGTTTCACTCAAATCTGCATACTATTGTTGAGCCGTCAGGGACCACTCCCTGACGGTAATAGGTGTCACGGAATGGTCCATGACACCTCAAGTAATAATTCAATAAATAAATAAGCGTATTGTGTTTATTATACCAAATTTGCATTTCCATTTTATTTATCACTTTTTCCTTGTTACATACTCAAGTGGAGTTTTGTAAACTGTTGCATATTCTCTTTTCCCGCTTCTTTATACAGACTGCTTCAATTCCTTTGAGTGCTTTAGAAACAGATACCAATCTTGTTGTCAAATTTAATTTGTTTTCCTTTTCCAGAAAATATTTCCATGTACTCTGTGATCTCTGTGGTTTATTTGTTCGTGTCATTTCGTGGATTTCGTGGTTTCACTCAAATCTGCATACTATTGTTAGCCGTCAGGGACCACTCCCTGACGGTAATAGGTGTCATTGAATGGTCCATGACACCTCTGTTATTTGCCGGATTCCTGCTTTTGCAGGAATGACATGTTTTTTTTTGTTATTGTATAATCTCAGCGTTATTTGCGTTTTTCTTCTCTGCGTTCTTCCTGCCACGGCGAAATGAAATGAAGTCGGATGCGTGAAATCTTTTTTGTGTCTTTATAGGTGTCACGGAGTGGTCCATGACACCTCAAGTCAAATTTAAAACTGTTTCAAATGTGAGCATTGCATTAACAATATTCGTTTAAATTATCAGTGTATATCTGCTCAATCTGCGTAATCAGCGTTCTATTATTTTCCATATCTCAGCCAAGAACTTGACATGAAATTCTAAGTCCATTTAGAAGCTATTCAAAATAAACTACGTGGTGACAGTGATGGCTGAAAACCTTATCACAAAAGAGATGTGGATCGAGGAACTTCTGGAGAAATATCCAGCTGCTCAGGAATTCTTTTCGAAGAAAAATATCGTATGTGTGATGTGCGGCGAGCCTGTGTGGGGTTCTCTGGAAGAGGTTATGAAGGAAAAAGATTTTGATGATGAGAAAATCGCTACAATTATTCAAGAATTAAATCAATTTATTAAAAAATAGATTAAGGAGGTATGTTCATGCCTAATGCAAAATTGCAGGTGCCCTTTCCGACAAATGAACCGATTCTCGGGTACCGGGCTGGTTCACCCGAAAAGAAACTTCTTAAACAAACACTCAAGGAGATGATGAACAAAGAGATCGAGATTCCGCTTATCATTGGCGGAAAGGAGATCAAAACTGGAAATCTTGGAGAATGCAGGATTCCCCATAATCACAAGCATCTTCTTGGAAAATTTCACAAAGCAGGAGCAAAGGAAGTGCAGATGGCGATCGAGGTTGCACTTGAAGCGCGAAAAACCTGGTCAGAAATGCCATGGGAAGAGCGCGTTGCTATCTTCCAGCGAGCCGCGCAACTCCTCGCAACAAAATATCGCCCAATTCTTAATGCTGCAACAATGCTTACCCAAAGCAAGAATGTCTTTCAAGCAGAGATCGATTCAGCGTGTGAACTTATAGATTTCTTCCGTTTTAATACCTATTACGCAATGAATATCTATGAGCGTCAGCCGAACTCTGCACCAGGAATGTGGAATACGCTCGAACATCGTGCATTGGAAGGATTTATCTTTGCAGTAACCCCATTTAATTTTACTTCAATTGCAGGAAACCTTCCCTCAGCACCCGCGATAATGGGTAATGTGGCACTATGGAAACCTGCATCTTCCGCAGTATATAGTGCGTATTATCTTATGATGCTATTTAAGGAAGCTGGTGTACCGGATGGTGTGATAAACTTTGTGCCAGGATCTGGTGCACAGGTCGGAAATCCAGCGCTGCAGAGTCCGGAACTTGCAGGTGTTCACTTTACAGGCAGCACTGCGACATTCCAGAGTATGTGGAAAATGATTGGTGGAAATATTCATAATTATAAGACCTATCCTCGCATTGTTGGAGAAACCGGTGGGAAAGACTTCATCGTTGCACATTCTTCTACTGATATTGATGCACTAAGAACTGCAATCGTTCGTGGAGCGTTTGAATATCAGGGGCAGAAATGTTCTGCTGCATCACGAGCGTATATACCGAAGAGTGTATGGGATAAGATGAAAGATCCATTATTGGAAGATATACAATCTCTGAAAATGGGTGACGTGATGGATTTCAGGAACTTTATCAATGCAGTGATAGACAGAGCTGCGTACGATTCCATTACTGATTATATCAAATACGCAAAAGAAGCAAATGATGCAGAGATCCTCATCGGTGGCACCTTTGATGATTCAATAGGATATTTCATCGATCCCACAATTGTGCTGACGACAAATCCTCATTTCAAAACAATGGAAGAGGAGATTTTTGGTCCTGTTATTACAATATATGTATATGAGGATGAAAAATACGAAGACATCCTTCACCTCTGTGACGAAACTTCACCCTATGCACTTACTGGTTCGATCTTTGCCAACGATAGAGAAGCGATCCTGCTTGCAAAAGAGATATTAAGAAATGCAGCAGGAAACTTCTATGTAAATGATAAACCGACCGGTGCGGTAGTTGGTCAGCAACCCTTTGGTGGTGCTCGTGCATCAGGAACTAATGACAAAGCCGGTGATATGATCAATCTGCTAAGATGGGTTTCTCCGCGAACGATCAAGGAAACCTTCAATCCACCGACTGATTATCGTTATCCCTTCATGGAAGAAGAATAGGATCTTGCACCAAGAAACACACAAAAGTCACGAAAAAATAGATTTGTGTTTATGAGAATTATAGTTTTACATCTGTTGTTGTGTTTTTAGTGCTTTTTGTGGGAAAAAAGAAAATAAAGAACCAAGAAAATCATTGAATTTACGGAAATGAAACAAATTTTCAAAACAAAGGATTATAGCGTCCCCAAACAGGAGCTTGGGAACAAGTATACATTTGAGTTTGTTTTTGACTTACTCCAATTTTTCGTGTTATTTCGTGAATTTCGTGGTTCTATAATAGGAGATATATGAAAGAAATACTTGAAAAACTCGGAATTAAAGAGGTAAATCATGGCGCGTATTACGGAGAGTGGCTTCATACGAAAGGTGAGGAAGTAGTGGTATACTCACCAATTGATGACTCAGTACTGGCAAAAGTGAAGACAGCTACTCCAGAAGATTATGATGTGGTAGCAGAGAAAGCGCAGGAAGCGTTCAAGATATGGAGAGATATACCTGCTCCAAAGCGAGGAGAGATCATACGGCTGATAGGACTTGAGCTTAGAAAATATAAGGATGAACTCGGTAAACTTGTTACTATGGAAATGGGAAAGATCTATACGGAAGGTTTGGGTGAAGTGCAGGAGATGATCGATATGGCTGACCTTGCTGTGGGTATGTCACGTCAGCTTTATGGTGCCACGATACAGTCCGAAAGAGAAGAACACAGGATGTTCGAGCAATATCATCCACTCGGAGTAATAGGTATCATTTCTGCATTTAACTTTCCTGTTGCAGTGTGGGCATGGAACGCTTTTGTAGCAGGAGTATGCGGTGATACAATGATCTGGAAACCTTCTACATCAACTCCTTTGACTGCAATTGCTGTAACTAACATTGTGCATCAAGTTCTCGAGCTACAGGAAGTTCCAAAGGCGATCTTCAATCTTGTGATCGGACGGGGAAGCACGATTGGTGAAAAGCTTATCAATGACAAAAATATACCACTTATCAGTGCGACTGGGGGCTGCCAGATGGGCAAGCGAGTGTATCAGGCAGCGGCAAAGAGATATGGAAAAGTCATCCTTGAACTTGGCGGCAACAATGCCGTCATCGTGATGGAAGATGCTAACATAGAACTTGCTCTTAAGGCAGTGCTCTTTGGTGCAGTTGGAACTGCGGGACAACGTTGTACTTCAACCCGCCGCGTACTACTTCATGAATCTATCTTTGATGATTTTGTACAAAAACTGCAAAGAGCATATAGTTCAGTTCCCATTGGGAATCCACTTAATCCTGATGTACTCATGGGACCACTGGTTGATCAATCAGCAGTTAGTGCTTACAAGAATGCACTTGAAAAAATTGAAGAACAAGGGGGCGAGATCATCTATGGTGGAGAAGTGCTGACCGAAGATGTTCCAGGAAGCTGTTATGTCCTGCCAACAATTGCAATCGCTGAGAACAACATGCAGATCGTTCAGGAAGAGACCTTTGCACCGATTCTTTATATTATAAAGATCAAGAATATCGACCAGGCGATCGAACTGCATAATGATGTTCCACAGGGACTTTCCTCTGCAATATTTACAAACAATATTCAATATGCAGAACAATTCCTTAGTGATAGGGGAAGCGATTGCGGTATTGCAAATGTAAATATCGGAACAAGTGGTGCTGAGATTGGAGGTGCCTTTGGTGGTGAAAAAGAAACTGGTGGGGGGCGTGAAGCCGGTAGCGATGCATGGAAAGCGTATATGCGACGCCAGACCAATACTATCAACTGGGGTAAAAAAATGCCTCTTGCCCAGGGTGTAGAATTCGATCTCGATTAAATTCAAGAAAAGATGTAGTAAAATTCTTGAAATAAAATTAACAATATCACAAAGTGGGGCATAAATAAATGTCCCACTTAATTTTTAAGTAAGAAAGGAGCAACATGGCTGACCAAAAACAACAGATTAAGATCAATATTCCAAAGGAACACTCAGAAGGGATTTATTCTAATATTGCATTTATGAATTTCAATCAATCAGAATTTGTGGTTGATTATGCACGTCTTTTACCCGGAGTACCAGAAGCAAAGGTCTATTCACGTATCATACTCTCTCCTCAACACGCAAAACGATTCATGCAACTTCTAGAGAGGAATATTGAGAAGTACGAAAAACAATTTGGTGAAATCAAGCTTCCCGAACAGGGCACTAAACATAATATCGGCTTCCAGCAGGCAACTATCAATAACGATTAATTTCATTAGAAGGATGTGTGGATCATGCAGATAAAAAAAATATGTATCATAACGACTTTTTTTGTTTTGCTCACAGGTGTTCTTTTTACTGCAACAATCCAGAGAAGTGAATATATTTCCTATGTCGAGTTAGCTAATCCTCGTATCGTTGAGCAGACGCAGGCAAATAAGTATTTTAATCTCTTTGGTGAAAGAGGGCTACCGGGATTTAAGGACTTGAAACCGGTTGATGGCATGGATGATGATCGTTATGCACTGCTTCAAAGACTGGGAGTAAAATTCGCTCCTTATATGATTTTAAATACATTTCTCGTTCCAATGGATCTTAGGAAGTTCATCTATGAACCGCATCATCCTCTGCATATTGATACCTGGGATATTTCTGCTGATAAGGCAAGAATAATCGAGTCTGAGACAATAAATTTTCACCAGCTTGGTAACAGATGCAATCTGCTGCAGAGCAAAATACAGGATAGCTCTGACTCAACAAATTTGGGAGAAACTAATTTCATTGAAAATGCAGATTGTAAATATATATCACTTCTTAATGAATACGATCCCTATGACCCGGGAAGAATTATAATTCCTGACAGAAGAGATCCAACATTCCTTAAATTCAAGGTCTTCTTTTTTGACTTTCCTGGGGAAGATGAGTTGACTTGGAAAGAAGCATTCAGCAATTCTTTTTCTAATAGTTTGAAACGAAAGTATCAATCGTATATTACTACTTTCACCCATCCATTTATCCGTGCGGTAAGGTCAAAGTATGATAATTCCCTGCTGGGATATGAATTCATTATCCAGTACTGGTTTTTTTATCCTTATAATGATAGTGGAAATGACCACGAAGGTGATTGGGAGCACATCAATGTGGTTATCTCTCCGATGGACAAAGTTCAACAACTGCTTTCTGAAAACGACGTTCATAATATCCTTGCAGGAAGGGGATTATATGAGTCTCCAATCCATCGTGAAAAGGTTTCACAGGAGGAATGGAAATCCCAGCTGGTCATAAAGCGAGTGGAATATTTCTTTCATTACAAGGTCATGATGATGAATTATGCTGATCCTAATGTATATGCATCAAGATCTATCTGGGAAAAGGAAGTTGATCGGGCAGAGATGGATAGAATCGGTGAGGATTGGATCGACAAAAAGATACGGGAACGCGCCTATATTACCAAAGAAGAAAATGAGATCAATACACACCCTTTAGTATATGTCGGAGGAGATGATAAAGGAAATGATCAATTGCTTGCAAAACCCGGCGGTAAAAATAGAGATTCTCATGGATCTTATCCGTTTACCGGTCTCTATAAAGATGTCGGACCTGCTGGAGCTACTGAATTAGTTACAAGAACCTTTAATTATACAGATTATCTATCCTCACTAGATTCTTTGCAGGAGGTAACATCCAAAATCTTCCTCAAGCGAGGAAGTGTAGTTCCCTTGAATATGAAGGAGAGGATCTGCATTGTTCCAGATTGGGAAGTAATCTATCCCTATTTGAGAACAAATCCCTTGATACGTCGTGATTGGGGATGGTTGTTGTTTCCGATACACTGGGGTTATCCTGCGTCTATTTCACCTTTTGCAGGTGTAGTCAAGCATGCTGATACCGGAAATATCTCACCAGTTACTCCAACATATACTGCTGGATGGAATCAGTCAGGTAATAATTCTCGATACCATCTTTATTATCCTCATAAATTGAGTTCATTTTTCCCCTTGAGTTTAGAGGATAGTTACATGAATGACCTCGGTTACTTAAATTTGACGTTACCCATGCTCTCAAACATTCCACCTTTTGATTTCGTCTGGCGTGTTGCTGCTGCACCATTTAGAGCAATCCTCAAGCATACAGTACCCACATTCTATACAAAAGAGAACATTCCCTTTAGATTTGTGGGAGTATCTGGTGGATTAAATTATCAGATGTTCCCTGAAGAATATTTTGCACTTATGTTCCATCCCGATCAATATTTTGATATCTATGAGAAAGCTATTGAACTTGATCCAGCACTTGATTCTGTATCTACAAATATAGATATTAATGTGGAAAATGCCTTTGCACCACGCTTTGGAGTGAACTTCTATCTGGGAAAGCGGTTTGTCACAGAAAATGCGATTCGACATTCAAGGAGTGAAATCGCAGTGGACATCTCGCTCACCAATAGAGCTGAACCATTCAAGATACGTGCTGATATGAATTTCTGGGAGTATATTGGGAGTTTGCGCTACAATATAACGAGTGGAAATTTTCTTGTGTACCTAAAAACTGGATATGGCATTAGTTTTTATCGTCTTGAAAATATTAGAGGTGATGGGGAAAAGATAGCACATCCAAACACTCCATGGGTTCGCAGACCTACATGGCACAAACTCTATAATCTCTTACCCAATACCACTCATTTTGGATGGGGATTTGAGTTTATACCTTTCAAAAACTATGGAAAATTCCCCAAATCAATTGATATGAGTCTTCGCCTTGAATATCTATGGTTCAATAATAAACTTGGATTGGATTTCGGTGATGTGCTCGAATTTGGAGATTTCAAGCTGGGATTGGACGATATTACAGTAAACAGAAGTGTTATCAGCTTCGTTCTTACGTTGAATTTCTAGGCAGTACGGAAGAGCTATTGAAAAATAAAATTAGCAAAATCCAATTACATTTTTTCCTATTACTGGGCTGTATATGTCTTTTCTCTGTTTTCTCGCTCACTGCAGAAGAAGTTCATTTTTATAACAGACCGATACATCTGCATAAGGGCGATATACTGCATGTGGGAGATTCACTATATGTTGCGGAAAAAGATACGACACTTATATTACCGAATACAGTTCCTTACTTTATAGAAACTCGTCGATTTACATCACAGGAAAAGCTTGATTCGCTTCAGTACGAAGCAGAGCAATCCAAAATTACAGAAGAACACTATAAGCTTGCAGTGAAAAAACATCAATCCGAATCAAATGATCCACTCTATTTACTCGAGCAAAGTCAGTATCAATTTATGCCCTACAAAGGAATGATTATCAGGAAAATTGAGTTTGATCATCAACCAGTTTTCAGGAAAGTATCGGAGAGTACCCCAAGAATTGTAAAAATCCTGAGAAATGCTGCAACCAAACTTCACGTTACAACAAAAAGTACAGTTGTCAGGGATATCCTGCTATTCAAGGAAGGAGAACCTCTTGATCCCTTTGTACTTGCAGAAAATGAAAGGATTATCTATGAACTTCCTTTTATCGAGAATGTTGATTTTGAGATTAAGCTCCGTGAAGATGATCCACAAGGTGTTGATATCATAATAACAACAAAGGATAAATTCTCAATAGGAGCAAATCCCGGATTGTCATCGTGGTCAAAAGGTCGTCTGGAAGTTTATGATCTTAATCTTGCAGGTTTGGGACATGAAATAAGCACAACAGTCGCCTACGATGAAGCAAGAAAAAAACCACTCTATATCAAAGATGGTGAATATAAAATCTATCACATCGGCTCAACCTTTCTCTGCGGCAGAATGTTCTATTCAGATCAAGATGTGGAGAAGGAATATGGTTTCGAAATACAAAGAGATGCACTTCCTCCCAAGATCAATATTGCAGGTGGGCTGGGATTAAAAAGAGTACATGAGCTCTATACCAATATTCTGAATGATACTACCTCCTATTGGCTTGACTATCTTGAGAGTGAGTTATGTATTGGTATCGCCAATGATGTTTTAAGAAAGGAAAAGGGAAAATCTGCCTTTATAGTACCTACTTTAAGACTCGCATCCAAAAAATATTTATTCGGATCTGGAGTTTTTGGTCGAGAAACTAATGAAGAAGTATTTTTTGGTTTGAATTTCCTCAAGAGTCGATTTTATAAAAGCAATCTTATCTATGATTTCGGTAAGGTCGAATACATTCCGTACGGGCATCTTGGTGAGTTGATTGCAGGGATGGAGTTTGAAGAGGATGATGATAGAAATTTCTATATTGGTTTTCATTATTCGCAAGGAGATTTTATCTTCAATGATATCTTGTACTATTATTCTAAGATTTCACTTGGTAGTTATTTTGATAAACTGCTTATTCCTAATCTAGATAGAGGAGTGTTATCATTAAAAATACATTTTCTTTCTAAACTTTACAACGTATGGGATTATAGTGTACGGAATTTTATCAAAATAGATTATATTCAGGGAATTGATCAACCCCCATATAATGTTCTCTATATAAATGATCTCGAGGATATTGATGGATTCAAGGATGCAACAGGAACAGGACAGCAAAGGCTGGTATTTAATATAGAGAATGTAGCTTTTTCAGATTGGGAATTTCTTGGATTTCGTTTTGCTTTCTTTACCCTGTGCGATGTGGGATTTATTGGTAAGAGTGGGGATAATATTTTTCAAGATACTGGCTATATCGGAGTGGGAGCAGGAGTGCGAGCACGGAATGAAAGTTTCGTTTTCAAAACAATCCAGCTTGACTTCATGTATTATCCTGATATAGATGGAACCAGGAAATTCACACTTTCTTTGTCAGGTCAGCCAGAACTAGTGCTGCCAGATTTCGGAATAAAATGCCCCAAACCAATTGCGTTTGAGTAAGCATAAAAAAACTCCAATTACCAATAAAGCATTATAAAGATTCGAGGTTTTTGTTATAACATAAGTTCAATTGAAATCAGGTAATCTGTGTAAATTAGTGTTCCATTTTCGACAAAACATCATTTTGATATGTTATACTTGACGTATTCAGACGCACTTCAAAAATTCGTGAAATTTGAAAATATGAATATAAGTAACGTTTATGAAAGGGTTTCCTAATGAAGAAAAACTGGTTTAGGACAATAGTCATTATTGTTGTTTTTCTTATCACGATCTATTATCTTTTACCACTCATCGCGAAAAACAACTATGCCATTGTGAACATGAAGGTTTATGATCAGGATTCAACTCTGATCTACGAAATCAACGAACATGAATACAAAATGGGAAGTAAATTATTTGGTACGGATTTCGATGAACAGATCGCGATGGCTGATATAAATGATTCAATCTTTGTATCAGGGAAATTACCCGATTATATGCTCAGGAGTGTTGAGGGTGATATAGATTTCACTCAGGATCAGCTCATCCAAGCCGAAGTTGTGGAAAAAACATCCAAAGTCGAGCTTCCAAGTTGGTTCAGTAAAAAAGAACTCAAACTTGGTTTGGATCTACAGGGTGGTATGCACCTTGTGCTGGAAGTAGATACGGAAGATCTTTCCACCGATGCAACGACAAATGCAGTAAACAGCGCTCAAAAGATCATAACCAACCGTATTGACCAATTTGGTGTTGCAGAACCCACGATTCAGAAGATTGGTAGCAAGAGAATCTTAGTGCAGCTTCCAGGTCTTCGCGATGCCGGAAGAGCAAAAGAGCTCATTGGTAAAACTGCACTTCTTGAGTTTCGGCTTGTTGCAAATAATCAGGATATTGGTAGTGCTGTTGAAGCTATCGATGAATATCTGAAGGCAAATTATGATAAATATGCCTATCTTAAAGAGATTGAACAGGAGCAAACCTCGGCAGTAGAAGAAACATTACTTAGCGAAGAGCCGGATTCAACTGCTGATTCTACTGCAATAGAACCAGAAGAAACCTCTCGTGATCATCTATTTTCATCATTAGTATCTGTTTATGGTCAGCGTTTGATCGTTCGAAAGGAAAATCTGGATCTATTTAAGAAGATCATTGAGTTACCAGAGATAAAAGAAGTTATGCCAGAAGGTGTGATAATCCTCCTTGGTAAATCCGATGAAAAGAATTTTCCGGGTGCAAGACCTGTTTATTTTCTGTATGATACAGTTGAGCTAACTGGTGCAAGTTTGAAATCTGCAGATGTGCGTATTGGACAGGGAATGGATCCTAAGATTGCAAATAAGCCATACGTAAGTTTGCAGCTCGATAATGAGGGATCCCGAATTTTTGCTAATGTTACAGGTAATCATATTAATGAACAGCTGGCAATCGTACTCGATGATGTTGTCCAGACAGCACCAGTGATCAATGATAAGATCAGAGATGGAAATGCCATGATCACGGGTATTCCGGATATGGAAGAAGCTAAGGATCTAGCAATTGTCCTTAATGCAGGTAATCTTCCAGCCCCTGTTAATATTATTGAAGAACGCACTGTGGGACCAACTCTGGGTTCTGATTCAATCGATGCTGGTTTCAAGGCAGCATTGATTGGACTGGTGCTGGTTGTTATCTTTATGGTTATTTATTACAAACTTTCTGGTTTCATTGCTGATATTGCGCTCTTTGGAAATGTACTCATTATTCTCGCAGTTCTCACAATGCTCAACGCAAGTCTGACCATGCCTGGTATTGCTGGAATAATTTTAACTATTGGTATGGCAGTCGATGCGAACGTCCTTATTTTTGAACGTATTAGGGAAGAACTCAGGTCTGGTAAAACGGTACGAACAGCAATTGACAATGGATATAAACGAGCGGTGATCACTATCGCTGATGCAAATATTACTACGTTGATCACTGCGGTCGTACTCTACCAGTTCGGAACAGGAGCGATTCGAGGATTTGCTGTAACACTGAGTGTTGGTATTCTTGCATCAATGTTCACTGCGATCGTGGTTACCAAAGCCATATTTGATGGCGTAATAACCCGAAAACCCAGAAAAAGCTTAAGCATTTAAAGGAGATGACGATGAACTTTTTATCAAACACAAATATAGATTTTATCAGCAAACGTAAAATTGCTTTCATCTTTTCAGCATTGCTCATCGTTGCAGGAATTATATCCATTGTGCTTAATGGTGGAATGAAACTTGGCATTGATTTTACTGGTGGAACCCTTCTAGAATTTGATTTCACACCTTCAGAACCTACTACTACTCCCTTAGAAATCCAGAATATCCGCGATGTACTCAGCCAGAAGGGATTCAGTGATGCAGTAATTCAGGAATTTGGAAATCCAAATATTATATTAGTTAAGATAAAAGCTAGTGAAAAGCCCGAAGAAGATGAAGATATCCTTATTAGCGTGCTTCGCGAAGAATTCCCAGATTATGCGGGCAATAAATCAGAAATAGAATTTCTTAGAAGAAGCGAACATGTCGGAGCAAAGATCGGAGAAGAACTTAGAGGTCGGTCAGCGCTTGCTATTCTCATTGCTTTACTTGGCATCATTATCTATATTTGGTGGAGATTTGAACTAACCTTCGGTTTTGCTGCAGTGCTAGCACTTTTTCATGATGTTATCATCACCTTAGGTTTACTCTCATTATTTGGAATGGAGATCAGTATTGCGGTGATTGGTGCATTACTGGCAATTGTAGGTTATTCACTTAATGATACGATCGTACTCTTCGTTCGTATTCGAGAAGATCTTAAGATCTACAGGAAAGAGAGTTATACATCGATCATCAATCATAGTATTAATGAGGTTCTTTCACGTACTGTTATTACCTCCTTTACGACTTTGATGGTGGTTCTTTCGCTGTACATTTTTGGTGGAGAAGTGATTCGCGATTTTGCCTTTACATTGCTGTGTGGTGTTCTTGTTGGAACATACTCATCGATCTTCATAGCAAGCCCGGTCCTTGTTGCCTATAGAAACTGGAAGTCTAAACATTCAGAAAAGAAACGACGCAGAATATAATCTCGATTAATTGTGCATATTATAGCTGGTTTATTTAAGGGGCATACATTGGAAACTCCCCGAGGGAATGTGCGTCCCACAATGGACAAAGTACGTGAAGCTATCTTTGCTATGATTCGCGATGAAGTGAGTGACAGTAAAATCCTTGATTTATATGCAGGAAGCGGAAGTCTTGGACTTGAAGCGATGAGTGAAGGTGCCAAAAGTTGTGATTTTGTTGATAACTCATTTCACTCGATCCAGTCCATAAAAAAAAATATTGAAAAATTAGGGATATCTGAAGGAGTAAATGTACATAAATGCTCCGTACTATCCTATGTCAAAGATTGTGCTACAAAATATGATCTGATCTTTATTGATCCGCCATATAAAAAAGAACTTGGTGTCAAAACTGTGCACGAGATATTTACGCACAAGATACTTAGTATCAATGGACTCATTATTCTTGAATCTGGAAAAGATGAGGATTTTAAATTATTTGAGGATAGAATAATGAAAACAAAAATTTATGGCGATACTAAAGTGACCATTTTACATTGAGGTAACGATGTCTCTTTCATTATATAATACCTATACAAGAAATAAAGAAGACTTCAAACCTATCCATGATGGAGAAGTCGGACTCTATACATGCGGATTGACAGTATATAATTATGCCCATATAGGCAATTTGCGAACCTATATTTTCGAAGATATTCTCAAACGGGTTCTTCTGTACGATGGCTATAAAGTGAAACATGTTATGAACATCACAGATATTGGTCATCTTACTTCTGATGCGGATTCAGGTGAAGATAAGATGGTTATGGAAGCAAGGAAAGAAGGCAAGACAGTCTGGGAAATTGCTGATTTTTATACAAAAGCATTTGAGAGGGATCTTAAGAAGCTCAATATACTTCCACCAGATCATCACGTGAAAGCAACTGAGCATATTACTCAGATGATCGATTTGATAAAACGTCTTGAAGAACGGGGTTATACGTATATCGCTGATGGGAATGTATATTTTGATATCTCTAAATTCCCCGAGTATGGTAAAATGGCAAATCTTGATGTAAATGCGCTTAAGCCCGGCGCTCGAATTCAGGTGGATGCAGCAAAGAAAAATCCACTTGATTTTGTGCTGTGGTTTACAAAATCAAAATTTTCTGATCAGGAAATGAAGTGGGATAGTCCGTGGGGGAGAGGATATCCCGGCTGGCATGTCGAATGTTCTGCAATATCAATGTGCTATCTCGGAGAGCAATTCGATATTCATTGTGGTGGGATTGATCACATACCAGTTCATCACACAAATGAGATAGCTCAAAGTGAGGCTGCTACTGGAAAGAAGTGGGTAAATTACTGGCTTCATGGTGAATTCCTGGTTTTCAATGAGGAGAAAATGAGTAAATCCAAAGGTGGTTTTCTCACACTTGAATCTCTCGAAGATAAGGGTTTTACTCCTATGATGTACCGTTACTTCTGTCTTGGTGCTCATTATCGCCAACCCCTTTCTTTCAGTGATGAAGCAATGAAAACTGCCAAATCTGCGTATAATCGACTTATAAACAAGGTGATCGAGATTGGAAAGAATAGAGATTCTTCCAAGACAAATGAATCTTTTATCAAACAAGTAATAGATGAATTTAAAGAAAAGATAAATAATGATCTTAATATGCCGGAAGCCTTGGCAGTGATGTGGAAAGTACTTCGCTCAAACGAGATAGGTGATAAAGAGAAATATGAAATAATACTCGATTTCGATCGAGTTTTCGGACTTGAACTTGATAAAGCAGAAGAGATGCTTAAGACACAGGCAGAGAAGAAAGTTGATGTGGCGCTCGTAGAGAAACTCATAGCCGAAAGAGAAGAAGCAAGAAAGCAAAAAAACTGGAAACGTTCTGACGAGATCAGGGAACAGTTAAATGAGCTTGGAATAGAAATTCGAGATGAAGCTGGGGGAACTTACTGGCGAATAAAATAAGATTATTTTTTTCGTTAAAAAAATAGTTAACATTAAAGAAAAAAGGCATATTCTTTTAAAACACCTTTTAAATCTGAAAAAAAGTATAAAAAATTTGACAGTATTTTCCTGCATTCGGCAATCTGTGTTTTCTAAATATAGAGTGGTATAAAAGTGTATAAAATATAGTAGCCACCATAGCTCAGGGGTAGAGCAGGGGTTTTGTAAACCTCTGGTCGGGGGTTCAAATCCCTCTGGTGGCTCCAGAAATTTTTCAGTGGGGAGATACCCTAGCGGTCAAAGGGAGCAGACTGTAAATCTGCCGGCGAAGCCTTCGGAGGTTCAAATCCTTCTCTCCCCACCATCACTTGCGGGAATAGCTCAGCTGGCTAGAGCATTAGCCTTCCAAGCTAAGGGTCGCGGGTTCGAACCCCGTTTCCCGCTCCATGCTCATATAGCTCAGTCGGTAGAGCACTTCCTTGGTAAGGAAGAGGTCACCGGTTCAAGTCCGGTTATGAGCTCCAGTCAAAATGTATAATATTAGGAGGATACATGGCTAAGGAAACTTATAAGAGAACAAAGCCGCATGTTAATGTCGGTACCATTGGTCATATCGACCATGGAAAGACCACATTAACCGCTGCAATGACACTTGTTCTTTCCAAAAAGGGGCAGGCGGACTATATTTCGTTCGATAATATTGATAATGCCCCCGAAGAAAAAGAACGTGGTATTACCATTGCGACTGCTCACGTAGAGTACGAAAGTGACAATCGTCACTATGCTCACGTTGACTGTCCCGGTCATGCTGACTATATCAAAAATATGATCACCGGTGCTGCACAGATGGATGGAGCAATCCTCGTAGTAAGTGCAGCTGATGGTGTGATGCCTCAAACACGAGAGCACATCCTCCTGGCTCGCCAAGTGAATGTGCCTTATGTTGTGGTGTATCTTAACAAAACCGATATGGTTGATGACCCAGAACTCATTGAACTGGTTGAACTTGAAGTTCGTGATCTTCTCAATGATTATGAATTTCCTGGAGACGAAGTTCCCATTGTTCAGGGTAGTGCACTTGAAGCATTGAATAATCCTGACGATGAGGAAAAAACCAAGAGTATCCATGAACTTATCACTGCTCTTGATGAGTATATTCCCCTTCCAGAAAGAAAAATCGATCTTCCTTTCTTGATGCCTATTGAAGACATCTTCAGTATCCCAGGACGTGGAACGGTCGCAACTGGTAGAGTTGAACGCGGTGTGGTTAAAGTTGGTGACAAAGTTGAACGTGTTGGTATTAAAGAAACCCGTGAGATCGTTGTGACGGGTGTTGAGATGTTCAGAAAACTTCTTGATAGAGGTGAAGCTGGTGACAATATTGGTGTGCTTCTTCGTGGTATTGCTAAAGATGAAATCGAGCGTGGAATGGTTTTAGCTAAACCAGGTAGCATTACCCCTCACAAGAAATTCAAAGGTGAAACCTATATTCTGACCGCAGATGAAGGTGGACGTCACAAGCCATTCTTCTCAGGTTACAGACCACAGTTCTATTTCAGAACTACAGATGTGACCGGAACTCTGGAACTTCCTGAGGGCACAGACATGGTCATGCCTGGTGATAGGGTCATTATGACGATCGATCTTCTTACCCCTATTGCAATGGAAAAAGGTCTTCGTTTCGCGATTCGTGAAGGTGGACGCACAGTTGGTGCCGGAGTTGTCACAGAGATAATCGAATAAGGACAATATAATGAGAATTTATATTAAACTTGCTTGCTCTGAATGTAAGATGCGTAATTACGTAACTACAAAGAATAAGCAGACTCATCCCAATAAATTGGAGTTTAAGAAATATTGTCCAACCTGTAGAAAGCATACACTTCATAAAGAAACAAAATAGGTCAATGTGTAGGGCTGTAGCTTAATTGGCAAAGCGGCGGTCTCCAAAACCGAAGAGTGCGGGTTCAATTCCTGCCAGCCCTGCCATTTATTTTAAGGAAAAAATTTATGTTTAAAAAAATCGGTAAATTTTTGAAAGAAGTCCGCCAGGAACTTAAATACGTTGTCTGGCCAACAAAAGCTGACCTGAAAGAAGGTACAGCTGTAGTTATTGCTTTCTCTGTAATTCTTGGAATCTTTATTTGGATTGTTGACAACATCTTCACCCAAATAGTCAACCTTGTGTTATTTAGATAGGATCATGGAAAAGAAGTGGTATGTGCTACACACCTATGTGGGCAAAGAGAAAAAGGTGAAAGAAGCTCTCGAAAAGTATCTTGAGGATAGTGATCTGAAAGAATACTTCGGTGATATTGTTATTCCGGTTCATAATACCTTTGTAATGCGAGCTGGTAAAAAGAAAGTCATTGAGAGGAAGATTTTCCCAAACTATATCCTCATCGAAATGGAAATGAATCCCGAAACCTATCAGTTTGTGCTTCGATTACCAGCAACCACTAAATTTCTCGGTGGAAATAAGACGCCTAAACCATTATCAAAAAAAGAAGTGAATAGACTTCTTGGAACGAAAAAAGATAAAGATGCTATCTCAAATGAGATGAAATTTCTCGTTGGTGATCGTATTAAAATAATTGATGGTCCTTTTGATGATTTTGAAGGGGCAATCGAAAGAATTATTGAAGATAAAGAAAAACTTGTTGTAAGCGTAACAGTTTTTGGACGTATCACTCCAGTTGAAGTTAGCTTCAATCAAGTAGAAAAACTCGATTAAGGGTTACTATGGCAAAGAAAATTTTAGCAAAAGTCAAATTACAATTACCTGCTGGACAGGCTACTCCGGCACCTCCAGTTGGACCTGCTTTGGGTCAGCATGGAGTCAATATAGGTGAATTTTGTAAGAAGTTCAATGATATCACAAAGGATCAACCAGGTATGATCATTCCGGCTGAGATCACAATCTATACAGATCGTACCTTCACTTTTATAACCAAAACGCCTCCTGCTGCAGTATTGATCAAGAAAGAAGCTGGATTAGCAAAGGGTTCAGGTGTACCAAATCATGAAAAAGTCGGTATGCTGACCAAGGAACAGGTAGCTAAGATTGCTAAGATAAAGATGCCTGATCTCAATGCAGCAGATCTTGAAGCAGCAATGGAAATGATCGCTGGAACTGCCCGTAGCATGGGCGTTACAGTGCAGCAATAGGTTGAGGAGTTATCTAAATGAAACGAGGAAAAAAATATATTCAATCCACAGAAAAATTTGATAAAGAAAAAGCTTATGAAATCAATGAATCTATTACACTTCTAAAAGAGATGGCTAATAGAAACTTCGATGAAACAGTTGAACTCCATGTCCGTCTGGGAGTTGATCCAAAAAAAGCCAATCAAATGGTACGTGGTACTGTTGTGCTTCCTCATGGAACTGGCAAGCAGGTCAAGGTTCTGGTATTTGCAGAAGGAGATAAAGCTGAAGAAGCAAAGAATGCTGGTGCTGACTTTGTTGGAATGGATGATCTTGCAGAAAAGATCATGGGAGGTTGGACAGATTTTGATGTAGCAATTGCAACTCCGGATATGATGGGAAAGGTCGGTAAACTCGCTCGAATTCTTGGACCAAGAAGACTCATGCCAAATCCAAAAGCTGGTACTATAACTAATGAGATTGAAAAAGCCGTGAAAGAAGCAAAAGCAGGTAAGGTTGAATACAGAATCGACAAATTCGCTAACATTCATGTTCCTATCGGAAAGATTTCTTTTGATAATGATAAGATCTCTGAGAATAGTGAATCGGTGATGAAAGCGATTTTGAGGGATAGACCTGCTTCAGCAAAGGGTAGATATGTGCGTAATATTACACTTTGTTCAACAATGAGTCCCGGTATTAAGATAGATTCAGTTAATTATATCAAAGCCATTCAGGCGAAATAAATAGGAAAATTTTTATGGAACAGAAAGCTGTAAATCCTAGAAATATAGAGACAGTTCAGCAGATTAAAGAACGTTTAGACCAAGCAAAATCAATTGTGCTGATTGATTATAAAGGTATATCAGTTAAGGAAGATACAGATCTTAGAAGTAAATTCCGAGAAAATGATGTAGATTATTTTGTTGCTAAGAACACACTGATCAAGCTTGCAGCAAAAGATCTATCGTTGGAGGGACTTGACGAACATCTTCTTGGTCCTACTGCAATTGCTGTATCCAAAATTGACGAAGTAGCTCCATCAAAGATTATTGCTGATTTTGTTAAGGATATTCCAGAAGAGAGAGAACTCCTTAAATTTAAAGTTGGTATTATTGATGATCAGTTAATGGATGTGGAACAACTGAAACAAATTATTTCCTTACCATCCAAGCAGGAACTTCTAGCAAAGGTCCTTGGAGGTCTCAACTCACCAATCAGTGGACTTGTATATACCTTGAACAGCATTTTACAGAAGTTAGTTCTTGTCGTAAACGAGATAAAGAACCAGAAGCAAGCGTAATTAAAATAACTGCACATAACATTAAGCTAAAATGTAAATAATGAAATATATGCTTATTTAGGAGGATATAATGGCAGAAGGCAGCAAAAAAGATAAGATTATTGAGCTCATTAAAGAACTCAATGTTATGGAATTAGCCGAGCTAGTGAAGGCACTAGAAGACGAATTTGGTGTAACAGCTGCTGCACCAGTCGCGGCTGTTGCGGGTCCAGCTACGGCTGAAGCTGCAAAACCTGATGAAGAAAAAACCGAATTTGACGTCATTCTCAAAGATGCTGGTGCAAAGAAGATCCAGGTCATCAAAGTGGTTCGTCAGATCACAAAATTAGGTCTTAAAGAATCCAAAGCTTTAGTTGATGAAGCTCCAAAGCCAGTCGCAGAAGGTGTTTCAAAGGAAGAAGCACAATCTATCAAAGAGAAGATTGAAGCTGAAGGTGGCACTGTAGAGATCAAGTAAGTATAATGTGTGATCTTACACATTTAATCCAAAGATTATTAGACTCTTCATTCTTCGGAGTGAAGATGTCTTTTGCTAATTAAGGAGCACATGAAGGAAAGAAAAAACTTTTCCAAGATGGCCGAGAGTCTGCATGGGTTTAAACTACCAGAGGTAGAGGTCCCAAATTTACTTACTATGCAGATGGGATCATACTCAAAGTTTCTCCAAAAGGATGTTTTACCGGAGAAAAGAAAAAATATCGGCTTGCAGGAAGTATTCAATAATCATTTCCCTGTCGAAGATACTCAGGGACAGTTTCTTTTAGAATTTATTCAATACAATATTCTAAAGGAGAAATACACTCCAGATGAATGTATTGAACGCAACTTGACCTATAGCTCTCCTTTGAAAGTAAAATTCAGGCTGACAACCTTCGAGAAAACAGTCGAAGGAGAACAGCAGCGAGTAAAAAGTGTGAAGGAAAAGGACCTTTTCCTCGGTGAAATACCTATGATCACCGACAGGGGAACCTTTATTATTAATGGAGAAGAGCGTGTGATAATCAGCCAACTTCATCGTTCACCTGGTGTAACTTTCACTAGTGAAACCCATGGGAGTGGCAAGATACTTTATAACGCTAAAGTGATCCCAGTTCAAGGATCATGGTTCCAGTTCGTTACTGATGCACAGGATGTGGTTTATGTGCTCATAGACAAACGCCATAAAGTGCCAGTTACGACTATTCTTAGATGTCTCGGGCTATCTGATAACAACAAGATCAGAGAAAATTTCTATCATCCGCAAGAACTGGATTTGAGCAAAGAAGAATTTCTTGATAGAGTTCTTTTCTCAGATATTATAGACAAAAAAAGTGGTGAGATTATTGCTGAAGGTGGAGCGCTTCTTAATGAAGGACTTGTAGATAAACTACTTAATGCAAAAGTTAAGAAAGTACAGGTCATACCCCTTGAGCAGGAAGATGAGAAAAAGATAATAGAAAGTACACTTTCCAAAGATCCTACATCATCTGAGGAAGAAGCGTTGAAATTCATTTATAATATTATCCGTCCTGGTGAAGAACCTCCAATTGATACAGCGAGAGAACTTATTAACAGGATATTCTTTAATCCAAAAAGATATAGTCTTGGAGAAGTTGGTCGTTACAAAATAAATAAACGACTCCACCTCGATATTCCAATTGAAACCCAGATCCTGACAATTGATGATTTCATTGCGATCATCAAAGAGATTGTAAGTTTAATTAAGGGTTTGAGCACCACAGATGATATTGACCATCTAAGCAATCGTCGTGTAAGTGGTGTTGGTGAACTTGTCGCCAACCAATTTTCAATCGGTCTTTCACGTGTTGCCAGAATTGCACGAGAAAGGATGACACTTAGTTCAAGCGATGATGCTTCGATACTTGGTTTGGTGAATACCAATGCTTTAATGGCAGTGGTTAATTCATTTTTCCTTACAGGCGAACTTTCGCAGTTCATGGAGCAAACCAATCCACTTGCAGCTATCACGCACATGCGACGATTGAGTGCGCTAGGACCTGGCGGTTTGACTAGAGAAAGGGCAGGTTTCGAAGTTCGTGATGTGCACTATTCACACTATGGAAGAATATGTCCGATCGAAACTCCTGAAGGACCAAATATCGGCTTGCTTACATCACCAGCTTTATATGCTCGAGTGAATCAATTTGGCTTTTTGGAGACTCCATATATCAAAGTAGAAAATGGTACAGTAACGGGTAAGGTAGATTATCTTGATCCAACCCAAGAAGAGAATATGAAGATTGCTCAGGCAGGTATAGAGGTCGACAAAAAAGGGAACATTATGAAAGATAGGGTGATGTGTCTTACGGGTGGTGATTTTGTACTTGTACCAAAAGAAGAAGTAGATTATATAGACTCTTCACGTCAACAGATCGTCAGTGTTTCTGCTGGTCTTATACCTTTCTTGGACCATGATGATGCGAATAGAGCACTGATGGGATCAAATATGCAGCGACAAGCTGTCCCACTGATCAAACCACAACCTCCAACTGTCGCCACCGGTATTGAAAAAATCGTTGCCAAAGACTCTGAACTAGCTATCAAAGCTCCCTTTGATGCAATAGTTGAAAAGGCAACATCTGATAAAATAGTATTAAAAAGGATTTTATCAGAAGAGGACAAAGATTCTATTTCAGCTCTTGAAGAGGAAAGAACTTTTACCTTGAAGAAATTTCAACGCACAAATCAGGAAACCTGTATTAATCAGCATCCTGAAGTAACTGCTGGGCAGAAAGTTAAGAAAGGTCAACTCATTACAGATGGTCCTGCTATCAAAAATTCCGAACTTGCACTCGGGACTAATATGATTGTTGCATTTATGCCATGGTATGGTTATAATTATGAAGATGCGATAATTGTTAGTGAAAAGGTAGCAAGAGAAGATGAACTTACCTCTATATATATTGAAGAGCTTGAAGTACTGGTAAGAAGCACTCGTGAGGGAGATGAAGAACTTACTGATGACATTCCAAATGTCCCTAAATTTGCGCTGCGAAATCTGGATGGTTATGGAGTAGTTCGTGTGGGATCCCATATCAAATCTGGTGATATTCTCGTTGGTAAAATCACACCTAAGTCATCAAATGTAGATCTGTCACCCGAAGAGAAACTTATGCGTGCACTTTTCGGCGAACGAGCAGGAGATTTCTCCGACACATCACTAAAAGCAAAACCAGGTATGGAAGGTGTTGTTGTCGATGTGAAAGTTTTTTCAAAAGCAGAAAGTGATGAACTTTCTGACGCCGAGAAGGAAGAGAAACTTACGAAACTAAAGAATAAGTACGATTCTGAAAATAAGAAGATTTATAAATATCTGAAAGCAAAATTATCCGATCTCCTACTTGGTGAAACTGCATATAGAATTACTGAAGAAAAAACAGGTAGATTTTTTATACCTCCAAATACCAAGATCTCGAAAGAAGAACTAAAGAAAATATCATTCAGAAAATTGAATTTAGATAGTAAACTTGTTACGAATGATAAAAAGAATGAACAGATCTACGAGGAAGTTATTATTGATGTGAAGAATGCACTTGAAGAGAATGATAATAATTTCAAGAAGCAGAAAGATCGAGTCAAATATGGTGATGAACTTCCTTCTGGTGTGCTTAAGATGGTTAAGATCTATATTGCGAAGAAGCGACAGGTCGAAGTTGGTGATAAGATGGCAGGTCGCCATGGTAACAAAGGAGTGATAGCCAAAATTGCTCCAATTGAAGATATGCCATTTTTACAAGACGGTACTCCAGTTGATATTATTCTTAATCCTCTTGGTGTGCCCTCAAGAATGAATATTGGGCAAATCCTCGAAACTCACCTTGGTTGGGCTGCACGAGCTCTTGGTTATGATGTTGAAACTCCAGTTTTTGATGGTGCAACTATTAAAGAGATAACAGAACAACTAAAAAAAGCCAAACTTACTGAGGATGGTAAAGTTGTTCTCTATGATGGTAAAACTGGTGAAGCGATGCATGAGAGAGTCACTGTGGGAGTAATCTATATGATGAAACTCAATCATCTGGTAGTTGATAAAATGCATGCTCGTTCCACTGGTCCTTATTCACTCGTTACCCAGCAACCCCTTGGCGGTAAAGCTCAGCATGGTGGTCAGCGTCTTGGTGAAATGGAAGTGTGGGCATTAGAAGCGTATGGTGCTTCACGACTATTGCAGGAAATGCTCACAGTCAAATCTGATGATGTGGATGGTCGAAACCAGACCTATGAAGCAATTACCAAAGGTAAGGAGTTACCAGAACCAGGAATTCCTGAATCCTTTAATGTATTAGCAAGCGAGCTGAAGAGCTTGTGTCTGGACTTCGATTTGCTTTCTGAAAAAACAGAAAGCTCATCTACAAATAATAAGTAACACCCGACAAAATGAGGGTCATACATGATTAGAGAATTAAAAAGAGATAAAGTCGTAAAAGACTATGATTACGTAAGCATAAAGATTGCCTCACCTGAGAAGATTCGAGATTGGTCATATGGTGAAGTCACTAGACCAGAAACGATCAATTACCGCACCCTTAAACCAGAAAAAGATGGTCTCTTCTGTGAACGTATCTTTGGTCCAGAAAGAGATTATGAATGTTCTTGTGGTAAATATAAAAAATACCGATTCAAAGGATTAATCTGTGATCGCTGCGGTGTTGAAGTGACATCATCTAAAGTTCGCAGACAGCGTATGGGACATATAGAACTTGCTGTTCCTGTGGCTCATATATGGTTTGTGAAACAGATACCAAGTTCGATACAACTTCTTCTTGATCTCAAATCTAAGGAACTTGATAGAGTTTTGTATTATGAATCATATATAGTTCTTAATCCCGGAGCTTCTGATTATAACGTAGGTGATGTGATAGATGAAGAATCATACATGGAAGCCATTGAGAAATATCCAACTGGCTTTGAAGCAGATATGGGTGCTGAACCCATTCGATATCTCCTTTCTCAACTTGATTTGAATGATGAAGCTGATAAACTTCGTACGGCGATAAAATTTGAAACGAAACAGGCAAAAGCTAAACTAATTAAGAAACTCAAAATAGTGGATGCTTTTCTAAACTCAGGAAATCAGCCAGAATGGATGATCCTTGAAACCATTCCAGTGATGCCTCCTGACCTGCGACCACTTGTATATCTTGAGGGTGGCAGTTTTGCAACTGCTGATTTCAATGATCTTTATCGAAGGGTAATTACCCGAAATAATCGACTAAAAGCTTTGATAGAAGGTCATGCTCCTGAAGTTATTCTTAGAAATGAGAAAAGAATTCTCCAAGAAGCAGTGGATGCACTTCTTGATAACAGCAGGAAATCGCGTCCAGTGAAAGGTAGAGGAAATCGTCCTCTAAAATCATTAAGTGATCAACTCAAAGGTAAAAAGGGTAGATTCCGACAGAATCTTCTTGGAAAACGAGTTGATTATTCTGGTCGTTCTGTTATCGTGATTGGTCCTGAGCTAAAGCTAAACCAATGTGGTCTTCCCAAAAAGATGGCGCTTGAACTCTTTAAACCTTTTATTATTGAGAAAATCGAAAAGATTGAGGGAGTAAGCAATTCAAAACAGGCTAAGCGTCTCATGGAAGAAAAAAAGCCTGAGGTCTGGAAGATTCTTGAAGAAGTGATTAAGGATTATCCAGTATTATTGAACAGAGCCCCAACATTACATAGACTCTCCATGCAGGCGTTTTTGCCGGTTTTAATAGAAGAGAAGGCAATACAACTTCATCCCCTTCTTTGCTTCCCATTCAATGCAGACTTTGATGGTGACCAGATGGCTGTTCATATTCCTCTTTCTGGTGAAGCTCAGATGGAAGCTCGTGTTTTGATGACTCCTGTTAATAATATCCTCTCTCCCGCTAATGGAAAACCCGTTTTAATGGCAAGTCAAGATATCGTACTTGGAGTATATTTTCTCACAACTGCTCCGACAGAAGAACCAGAAGACCTTAAAGGGATTCCTAAATTCAATTCACCCGAAGAAGTACTTCTGGCTTATGAATTGAAGGGAACAACCGTCTATCAGAAATATCTGGATCAGGGAGAAGATACAGGACTTCACATTCACTCTTGGATAGAGCTTCGATGTTCTAAAGCAAAGAAGAGAATTTTAACGACTGTTGGACGTGTCATCTTTAACCAGATTATTCCTGAAGATATTAATTATAAAAATTATAGTTTCGATAAAGGTAAGATTAACCAACTTACCTATGAAGTATATGCAAAACATGGTGCTGAGCGCACTGCGTATTATCTAGATGATTTGAAGAATCTTGGCTTTAAATATGCTTCCAAATCAGGAACTACCTTTGGCATGGTCGATGTGATAGTGCCGAAGGAGAAAGTGAACATTCTTAGTAATGCAGAAGAAGAAGTCGAGGAAGTACAGGAAGAATATGAAACCGGAATTATTACTGAAAGTGAACGTTATGATCGTCTGATCGACCAATGGAAAATAGCAACTGAAGAGATAACTGACAAAATGATGGAAGAGCTCAAGCTTGATCGGCATGGCTTCAATCCGATATGGATCATGGCTGTATCTGGTGCAAGAGGTGGACGAGATCAGATAAAACAGCTTGGTGCTATGCGTGGTTTGATGGAAAAACCATCAAGAAAACTCACAGGGGAAATGGGTGAGATCATTGAGAATCCTATCAAATCGAACTTCAAGGAAGGTCTATCGATTCTCGAATACTTCATATCAACCCACGGTGCCCGTAAAGGATTAGCGGATACAGCATTAAAAACAGCTGATGCTGGATATCTTACTCGACGTCTTGTGGATGTTGCCCAGACCGTTGTGATATCAACTGAGGACTGTGGCACTATGCAGGGTGTTGAAATGACGGCTCTCAAAGAAGGAAATAAGATAATCGAACCACTCAGTGATAGAATTAAGGGACGAACAGCTGTTGAAGAGGTGATTGATCCGGTGAGTGGTGAGATTATTGTGGAAGCTGGAGAAACGATCTCGGATGAAAAGGCAAATCTAATACAAAAACATGGTGTGAGAAACGTCCGCATTCGTTCAGTGCTGACATGTGAAGCTGATAAAGGAATCTGCAGCAAATGCTATGGAAGAAATCTTTCGACTGGTAAACCTGTCACAATTGGCGAACCGGTTGGAGTTATCGCTGCTCAAAGTATCGGGGAACCTGGTACGCAGCTCACACTGCGAACTTTCCATATTGGCGGTGCTGCAAGCACTATGGTGGAAAAAGCAGAAGTTAACGCAGATAAAGATGGTGTAGTAAAATTTGAAAAACTCGATTATGTTATAAACCGTGACGAGCAGAAGATTGCTTCAAGTTATCAGGGTAAAATACTTATTGTTGATCCTGAAACCATGGAAGAACTCAGTCATTACGATGTCGAATATGGTGCAACCATCTTTGTAAGCGAAGATCAGCGAGTAGTAAAAGATACTTTGCTTTTCAGCTGGGATAACTACAATACTCCTTTGATCTCCACCGAAGAAGGTATCGTGCATTATGATGACTTTATCGCTGATGAGACCTTTAAGACCGAATTCAATGAACTCACCGGACGTACTGAGATAACTATCCTTGAAGCGCGTGAAGCTGGAAAACAAGCACAGTTGATCATAGAAACTGATAAAAAGAAAAAAGTGAGAGTTCCGCTACCTGTCGGATTGAATCTTGAAGTAGAAGAAGGAGCACGTGTATTCCCTGGAGAGATACTCGGGAAAACTTCTCGTGTTACTATCAAGCAGCGGGATATTACCGGTGGTCTTCCTCGTGTGGTTGAATTGTTCGAAGCTCGTTCACCATCCAATAAAGCAGTTATTACAGAAATTGATGGTATAGTAAAGATCGGTAAACTCACACGTCTTGGTAGAAAAGTTACTATCTCCTCAGAATCAACTGGAATAGATAAAGATTATATCATACCCTATGGACGCAGGATTATTGTGCATGAAAATGATGTGGTTGAGAATGGTGATCCATTATCAGATGGACCTCTAGATCCTCATGATATTCTCACTGCAAAGGGTGTTGTCGCAACTCAGGAATTTATAACGAATGAAATTCTGGAGATTTATAGAAAGCAGGGCGTTGATATCAACGATAAACATATCCGTGTGATCGTTCGTCAGATGATGCAGAAAGTAAAGATCCTTGATCCCGGAGATACGATTTTCCTCGAAGGAGAGATCGTTGATAAATTGTTAGTCAAAAAAATAAATATTGAAGTAGAACAGGAAGGTGGTAAGGTTGCAACATTCGAGCAACTACTCATGGGAATCACAAAATCAGCACTTATTACAGATAGTTTTATCTCTGCCGCCTCATTCCAAAATACTACTAAGGTACTGACCGAAGCAACTGTCTACGGTAAGGTCGATACACTCGAAGGACTGAAAGAAAGTGTAATTATCGGTCATCGCATACCAGCAGGTACAGGAAGTAAATATTATCGTAAGATGGTTAAGAAAACCTTAGATGAAGAATTGAGTTTAAAGAAAACTGTAGATAAACTCTTGCCCGAAACAGATTTTGATATAATGAATGAAAATTTAAAAAATAATATTCAAGAACAGGAGGCGTAAGTGCCCACAATATCGCAACTTATTAGAAAGGGTAGGCAGCGACAGAAGAAAGCAAAGAAGAACAAAGCTTTGCAGGGATGTCCTCAAAAACGTGGTGTGTGCACCAGAGTGTATACGACCACACCCAAAAAACCTAACTCAGCACTGCGAAAAGTTGCACGTGTCCGTCTTTCAAATGGAATAGAAGTTACAAGTTATATTCCTGGCGAAGGGCATAATCTGCAGGAACACTCCATCGTTTTGATCCGTGGGGGTCGTGTAAAAGACTTACCTGGTGTCCGTTATCATGTAATAAGAGGAACACTGGATGCAAGTGGTGTTGATGGAAGGAAAAAGAGCCGTTCCAAATATGGAACCAAGAAAACCAAGAAGTTAGGATAAAAGATGTCTAGAAGAAAAAGAGCACAGAAAAGAGAGATTCTTCCAGATCCAAAATATGGCGATATCATCATAGCTAAGTTCATTAACCAGATGATGATGCGCGGTAAGAAAAGTCTGGCTGAACACAAATTCTATCACGCTCTGGAGATCATTCAAGAGAAAACTAATGAGGACCCGGTCAAGGTCTTTAAGCAAGCACTTGAGAATGTCAAACCTCGCGTAGAAGTAAAAACTCGTAGAATCGGTGGTGCAAACTATCAGGTTCCTATGGAAGTCAGCAAAGAACGACAACAAGCACTTGCTTTTAGATGGATCGTGAATTTTGCACGTAAGCGTCATGAGAAGACAATTGATGAAAAACTAGCAGGCGAGATCATAGCAGCTTATAATAATGAAGGTGCCTCCATTAAGAAGCGTGAAGAAGTATTTAGAATGGCGGAAGCAAACAAAGCTTTTGCACACTTTAGAATCTAATTATGATACAAAAACACTATTCTCTTGAAAATATTCGCAATATCGGTTTTATTGCTCACATCGATGCAGGGAAAACGACTGTCACTGAGCGAATACTTTTTTATACAGGAATAGTACATCAGATGGGAGAAGTTCACGAAGGAACCGCAACAATGGATTGGATGGTTCAGGAAAAAGAACGTGGTATAACCATTACTTCCGCTGCGACAACTTGTTTCTGGAAAGATAAGAGGATAAATATTATTGATACTCCTGGACATGTTGATTTCACTGTTGAAGTTGAACGATCATTACGTGTATTGGACAGCGCTGTCGTGATTTTCTGTGGAGTCGGAGGTGTAGAACCCCAATCTGAAACTGTATGGCATCAAGCAGATAAATATCATATTCCAAGGATCGCTTTTATCAACAAATTAGACAGGATCGGATGTGATTTCGAGTATGTCGTGGAAACAATTAACTCTAAACTTCATCCCAATGCATATCCAATACAGCTTCCCATTGATTATAAAGATGAATTTATCGGGGTTATAGATCTTCTCACTCTTGACGCATACATATATGATGTCGATGAGTTGGGTCTTGAATTCTCTACAATCAAGTATGACAAAGATGAGAGAATCTCCCATGACCTTCAAAGAAAAGTAATTGAAACTCGAAATAAATTGGCAGAAAAATTAGCTGAATTCGATGAAGCGCTTCTCAAGAAATATATTGAAGAAGATGAGATAACTGCTGATGATCTCAAGGTTGCATTGAGAAAAGCCACACTTTCTTGTGAATTCATCCCCATAATGTGTGGTGCAGCCCTCAGAAATAAAGGTATTCAGCCATTACTCAACGCTATAGTCGATTATCTGCCCTCGCCTACGGATGTTCCAGCAATTGAAGGTATAGATCCTGTTACAGGTAATAAGAAAAAGATTCATGTTGATGAATCACTTCCTTTTGCTTCACTGGCTTTCAAAATTCAGGTGAATCCATATGTTGGCAAACTAACCTATCTACGGGCATACTCAGGTAAGATACACAAAGGTGATCATGTGCTGAATGTCAATACTGGCAAGAAAGAGCGAATTACCCGCATCATGCATATGCATGCAAATAAATCAGTAAACGTTTCTACTCTTTATGCTGGGGAGATATCTGCAGTTGCCGGTCTGTCTGAAACCGCTTCTGGAGATAGCATCACAGCAGTTGATGCCCCTATGCTGCTTGAAAGAATTCAGTTTGCTGATCCTGTCATGTCGGTTGCCATCGAACCCAAAACAAAAGCAGATCAGGACAATTTGCAAAACACCCTTCCAAGATTACTAGAAGAAGATCCCACATATATTATCACTGAAGATAAAGATACTGGACAAACCCTTATTTCCGGTATGGGAGAGCTTCATCTCGATATACTTGTTGATCGATTGAAAAGAGAGTTTAAAATAGATGTGAATGTTGGTAAGCCAAGAGTCAATTATAAAGAAACTATACTTGATGAAGCTGATGGTGAAGCTAAAGTAGAGCGTAGCGTCGGAGGACATGGTCAATATGCAGAGGTAAAACTTCATATTGAACCCTACTCTGATAATTTTGGTGGATCCTCGAACAAGATCCTTATTGAGAATCAAGCTACTGAAGACGAGATTCCAAAAGAATTCATAGAAGCTCTCAAAGCTGGAATTTATGAATCCGCACTCAGTGGTTTCTTGACAGGAAATCGTGTAGAAAATGTGAAGGTTACTATTACCGGTGGTTCATTTTCACTGGTTGATTCTTCAGAACTTGCCTTCAAAATTGCTGGATCTATTGCCTTTAAGCAGGCACTTCAAAATTCAAATGCAGCTTTGCTCGAACCGATCATGAAGATCAATATTACTACCCCTGAAGAGTATATGGGTAATGTTATCAATGATCTGAACAGTAGGCGCGGTAAAATTTTGGAAGTTCACGATAAGAATAAGATAAAAATTTTAAACGGGCTTGTACCCCTCAGTGAAACCTTCGGGTATACTACTGCCTTACGCTCTGCATCGCAGGGACGAGCATCATATTCAATGGAATTCAAAGAATATGAAATAGTACCTGAAAATATTTCGAATCAAATTATAAAAAAAATGCGTGGTTATTTAGAATAGAGGAAACATGAATAAGATTAGAATCAAACTTAAAGCGTATGATCATTTTCTCCTTGATAAGTCGGTTGTGGAGATCATCAGGAACACCAAGGGAACTGGAGCCAAGATTATTGGACCCATCCCGCTTCCAACCAGACGAAGATTGTATACTGTGCTTCGCTCTCCTCATGTGGATAAAAAATCCCGTGAACAGTTCGAAATGAGAATTTATAAGAGAATTATTGACATAGAAAATCCAACTCCAAAAACAACGGACGCAATTAAAAATTTGAACATTCCAGCCGGTGTTCATATTGAAATCAAAACATAACTCGAAGTTAATATAGATTTTTAGGAGTAAGTATGTTAGGTATAATTGGTAAAAAGATTGGAATGACAAGATTATTCACTGAAAATGGTGATTCAGTTCCGGTTACAGTTATCGAAGCAGGTCCATGCAAGGTTGTGCAGCAGAAAACCATGGAAAAAGATAATTATTCTGCTCTTCAGCTGGGTTTTGATGAAGTATCTGAAACAAAACTGAATAAACCAGAACGGGGACATTTTGCAAAGCGAAATATTGCTGCCTATAAAGTACTGCGTGAATTCAGGATTGATGAAGATTTGATGAAGGAATACCCGCAAGGTTCAGAAATCAAGGTGAATATCTTCAATCCCGGAGCAAAGGTACATGTAACTGGTATTTCCAAAGGTAAGGGATTTGCTGGTGTCATGAAGCGTCATAATTTCCATGGCAAGAATATGACGCATGGTACGCATGAGATTTTCCGCGGAACCGGTTCTGTGGGTATGTGCGCTACACCATCAAGGATACATCGAGGAAAAAAAATGCCAGGTCAATATGGTTATGATAAAGTTACTGTTCGAAATCTTGTGATCTATAAGATCGATGAAGATAGAAATATCATTATGGTCAAAGGAGCAATTCCGGGGCATAGAAACAGCATTGTGTTGATTCAAAAAACAAAATAAAGGTTTTGATATGGAAGCAATAAAGTATTCAAAAAAAGGTGAAGAAATTGGAAAAGTTACTTTGCCACAACATCTTTTCGACGCAGAGGTCAATAAAGCTGTCCTACATGAGGTCGTGACTCTGTATCTCAGAAATCAAAGACAGGGAACTGCTTCTGTAAAAGGACGTTCCGATATTCATGGTTCCACAAGAAAACTCTATCGACAGAAAGGTACTGGTAGAGCGCGTGCAGGAAGCGTAAAAAGCCCAATTAGGGTCGGTGGTGGAGTTGCATTCGGACCACGTCCAAAAGATTGGTATAAAGCAATTCCGAAAAAGAAGAAAAGAATCGCTTTGAAATCAGCGCTGAGCAGTAAAAAAGAACATGTTGCTGTGATCGAAGATATCGAAATGAGTGAACCCAACACTAAACAATTTCAGACAATTCTTGGTGCGACCAACATGCCTTATGAACGTTGTTTATTTATTATGACTGACAATGATCAAAATCTTGTGAGATCGATCAGTAATATCAAGAATGTTTCAAGTATTCGTGCTGAAGATCTCAATGCTTTTGAAGTACTGCATTCAAGCGATTTGTTAATTACCGAGAAAGCGCTGGAGAAAATGATAGAGGTGTTCAAATGAACAAGGATCCGAGAAGTCTAATTATTACTCCTATGATCACCGAAAAGGGTACAAAGATTCAGGAACAAGCAGGTGGCTATCTATTCAAGGTGAGAATGGATGCAAACAAGATAGAAATCAAGAATGCTATTCAGGAGATTTTTAACGTTCATGTGAAGAAAGTCAACACGATCGTCAACAAGGGTAAACCGAAGAATCTTGGACGTTATCAAGGGAGACGATCTGACTGGAAAAAAGCCATCGTCTATCTCGCTGAAGGTGAGTCTATTAGCGAATTTGAGGTGATGCAGTAAAAAATGCGTACCTTATCTTATTTTAATTGACATAAAATATTAACTATGAGGTTTTTAACACCTATTCCCAAAAATGGAGATGTAGTTCATGGCATTAAAGAAATATAAGCCGATAACGCCTGCCAGAAGGTATTATACGGGTTCTACTTTTGAAGAAATTACAAAAGAGAAACCTGAGAAATCCTTGATTACTCCAGTAAGAAGAACAGCTGGAAGAAATAATCAGGGTAGAATTACCATCAGACATCGTGGTGGTGGGCATAAACGTTTTTATAGAATTATAGATTTTAAACGACATGACAAAAAAGGTATTGAAGCAAGAGTTCATGCGATTGAATACGATCCAAACCGTTCAGCACGAATTGCATTGCTTTATTATGTTGATGGTGAAAAACGTTATATCATAGCACCAGATAAACTCAAGGTTAATGATGTTGTCCTTTCTGGAGAAAACGTTGAGATCAAAGCAGGTAACTCACTTCCTCTAAGGAGAATACCTATTGGCACGATGATTCACAACGTTGAGTTCAAGCCCGGTCGCGGCGCTCAGATTGCCAGAAGCGCTGGTGTGAATGCTGAGATTGTTGCTAAAGAAGAGAAACGCATTCATGTAAAAATGCCATCTGGATCAATACAGCTACTCAGACCAGATTGCTATGCAACGATCGGTCAGGTAAGTAATATCGACCATGGAAGTATCTCCTATGGAAAAGCTGGTAGAAAACGATGGCTTGGTCGTCGTCCTCATACACGTGGTGTTGCGATGAATCCTGTTGATCATCCAATGGGTGGTGGTGAAGGTAAATCCTCAGGTGGACGACACCCTGTTTCACCATGGGGTAAACCAGCCAAGGGATTTAAGACCAGAAAAAATACAAAGTATTCTGATAGATACATAATCAAGAAGAAACGGAAATAAGCGGAGGATTTTTAATGGCAAGGTCACTAAAAAAAGGACCATTTTATGATGAACACTTGATGAAGAAAGTTGAAAAGCTCGATAAGCAGAACAAGAAACAGGTTATCAAGACCTGGTCTCGACGTTCCACCGTCATGCCAGAGTTCGTTGGTCACACATTTGCGGTACATAACGGGAAAAAGTTCGTTCCTGTATTCGTAACCGAAGCTATGGTTGGACATAAACTAGGTGAATTTTCACCAACGAGAACATTCCGCGGTCATAAAGATAAAAAAGAAAAACTTGCAAGGAAACGTGGTTAATTATGGAAGCTATTGCGAGAGTTAAAAATCAAAGAGGTTCAGCGAGAAAAGTTCGTCTCGTAGCTGATCTGATTCGTAATAAGCGAGTTGATGAAGCCAGAGATATATTGAACTTTTCAAAGAAGCGCGCTGCACGTAATATTCTTAAACTTCTCGATGCAGCAATTGCAAACGCTGCAAATAAATCTGGAAAAATTGAAATCAATAAATTATATATTAATAAAATAGCTGTGGACGAAGGTATTGTCATGAAACGATGGCGTCCCCGTGCAATGGGTAGAGCAGATATGATATTTAAAAGAACCCATCATATTTATTTATCCATTAGCGATAAAATGGAAAATTAGGAGGCTAATTTGGGTCAAAAAACTAATCCTATTGGTTTTCGCATTGGTTTTAACAAAGATTGGGAATCTGTGTGGTTTGCTAATACTCGAAAAGAATATGTAAAGACCTTTTATGAAGATCTAAAAATTAAGGATTATCTTGAAAAGAGATTGTCTGATGCAATGATCTCCAAGATCGAAATAAATAGAAAAAGTGATAAAATAACCGTGATCATTCATACAGCCCGTCCCGGTATCGTGATAGGGCGAAAAGGTGCTGAGATCGAGAAGATCAAGCAGGAATTGATCACTCTCCTTGAGATGAATGCGCAGAATGACTATGCAAAACTAGCAATTGATGTGCAGGAAGTAAAGAAGCCAGAACTCGATGCTCGTCTTGTGGGCATGGATATAGCTCGTCAGATCGAAAATCGCATCTCGTACCGTAGAGCAATGAAGCGAGCTATTGAGCGTACAATGGCAGCAGGTGCAGAAGGCATTAAAATCAAAACAAGCGGACGTCTGCATGGAGCAGAAATCGCGCGTAGTGAAGAATATAAATCTGGCAGAACTCCTCTCCATACTCTACGTGCAGATATTGATTATGCTATTTCAGAAGCCCATACTCGTTATGGAATTATTGGTATCAAGGTATGGATTTGTAGAGGTGAACTCATGCAGAAGGAACATCAACAAAGATAAAATTTTAGGAAATTGACTTATGTTACAGCCAAAGAAAGTTAAACATCGTAAACAGCAACGTGGAAAAAGACGCGGAAAAGCCTATGCTGGTTCCAACATAGATTTTGGCCAATATGGTCTCATTTCTCTTGATAATGGTTGGATTACCGCCAGACAGATCGAAGCTGCTCGTATTGCCATCACGCACTTCATAAAAAGAGTAGGAAAAGTTTGGATAAGAATATTTCCAGATAAACCCATTACACTCAAACCTGCTGAAACTCGCATGGGTAAAGGTAAAGGTGCACCAGAGTATTGGGTCGCAGTTGTTAAAGCTGGAAGAGTTCTTTTCGAACTCGAAGGTGTTAATGAAGAAGTGGCAAGGCGTGCCCTCGAACTCGGTGGACATAAACTTCCAGTGAAAACGAAATTTGTTGTTCGTGAAGAAGTGAGGGGTTAATATGTTAAAGCCAGATGAGATTAGAGAAATGAATATTGCAGAACTTCAGATGAAAGAGCAGGACCTCAAAGAAGAGTATTTTAATCTTCGCTATCAGAAAACCATGAACCGTTTGGAAAATCCGTGGAAATTGCACGAAGTTCGCAGAGATATTGCGCGAGTAAAAACAATTATTCGTGAAAAAAAGTCAATGCAAAATGAGGAATAGTAGGTCTCAATGAAAAAGAATAAAATCTCAGTTCGGCAGAAACCAAGCAGAATTGGTGTCGTTGTCAGTGATAAAATGGATAAAACCATTGTCGTTCGCGTTGAAAGAAAATTCAAACATCCTCTTTATGGAAAATATATAAGAAAACATAAAAAGTTCAAAGCACACGATGAGAATAATCAAGCTCATATTGGTGATAAAGTGAGAATCGAAGAATTTATTCCTGTCAGCAAGACAAAGCGCTGGAAGCTCATCGATATAATAGAAAAAAGCAAGTAGGATTTTAGGGAGTTCAAATGATACAGCAGGAGTCAGTTCTAAAGGTTGCGGATAATTCCGGTGCAAAAATAGCGAAATGTATCAAAGTCTTAGGTGGTTCCCGTCGTCGTTACGCAAGCCTTGGTGATGTCATTGTGATCTCTGTCAAGTCTGCAATTCCTCACAGTGATGTAAAAAAAGGGAGCTTGCACAGAGGAGTAATCGTTCGAACTAAAAAAGCCGTCAGACGACCCGATGGATCATATATACGTTTTGGTGATAATGCAGTTGTTTTGATAAATGAAGTCATGGAGCCAAAAGGAACGCGTATTTTTGGTCCAGTTGCTCGTGAACTGCGAGAAAAGAAGTTTATGAAAATCCTCTCTCTAGCCCCTGAAGTTGTGTAGGAGTCAATGATATGAGAATTAAAAAAGGTGATAAAGTAAGAGTCATTAGTGGCGAATATAAAGGTGTCGAAGGAAATGTACTCAAATCATTTCCAAAGCTGGGCAAAGTTATCGTTGAAAAGGTCAATTTTGTTAAGAAACATCAACGCCCAACCCAGCAGAATCCTTCTGGTGGAGTGGTTGAGATGGAAGCACCGATAAATGTATCGAATGTTCAACTTATATGCCCAAAATGTGGTAAACCTTCTAAGCCAAGAATCAAGATATTAGAAGATAAAAGTAGAGTACGCTACTGCGCTAAATGCGGTGATATGATCTAACGAGGAACAATGAGTAGATTATTAGAAAAATACAGAAAAGAAATTATCCCGGAATTAACCAAAAAGCATGAATATGCCAATGTAATGGAAGTTCCCAAGCTGAAAAAAGTCACGGTGAATATTGGAGTCGGTGAAGCAACACAAGAGAGAGCTTCTCTTGATAATGCGCGTAAACAAATTGAAGCAATCACCGGGCAGCATGCAGTTATTACAAAAGCAAAAAAGTCTATATCAAATTTTAAATTACGTAAAGGTGTTCCAATCGGAACCATGACCACCCTGCGTGGAAAAAAAATGTATGAATTTGTTGATCGTCTCGTCAGTATTGTTCTACCCCGAATTCGTGACTTCAACGGTATCTCACCTCATGGTTTTGATGGACGCGGTAACTATACATTGGGTATCAAGGAACAGATCGTCTTTCCCGAAATTGATTATGACAAAGTTGATAAAGTCCGTGGATTGAACATTACATTTGTCACCAGTGCTAAGACTGATGAAGAAGGTCGCTCACTGATGAGAGCACTCGGGATGCCCTTTGCTCAGAAATAAAATCTAAAGGAAATATATGGCACGTAAAGCATTAGTAGTTAAAGCGAAAAAAAAGAAGAAGTTCAAAGTCCGCGAGTATAACAGATGTGAAATCTGTGGTAGACCCCGTGCATATCTGAGAGATTTTGGTATTTGTAGATTATGTTTTCGTAAACTTGCACTCGAGGGTAAAATACCCGGTGTAAAAAAAGCGAGCTGGTAGTCGGAGGAATACATGGCAAATTTTGATCCTATCGCTCAGATGCTTACCATTATCCGTAATGGCTTGCAAGCAAAGAAAAAATATGTAGTTATTGATTCCTCCAATCTTAAGAAAGATATTGCTCGCATTCTCCATGAGGAGAACTACATTACAAAATATTCAATTATAGAACCTTCTGACGAAGAGAATAAAAAATTTGAAAAAATTAAAATATATCTCCGCTATGTAAATGAAGAATCCGTAATAAGAGGATTGGAAAAGATAAGTAAACCTGGAAAACGCATCTATGTGAATACTAAAAATATTCCGGTTGTGTTAAATCATATTGGTATTGCAATTCTCTCTACCAACAAAGGTGTTCTCACTGATAGAGATGCCAGAAAATTTAATGTTGGTGGGGAATATATCTGCAAAATCTGGTAAATGAGGTGATACATGTCCAGAGTAGGTAAAGAACCAATAATCATACCTGATAAAGTTAAAGTTGATATCAAAGGTCATAATGTGAAAGTTACAGGACCTTTGGGTGAACTGAAACATATATTAAATGATAACATTACTGCAAAGATCAAAGATAATGAGATCATTGTAGAAAGAAAGAGTGATGAAAAAGAAATCAGAAGTCTACATGGTCTGAACAGATCACTAATAGCTAATATGGTTAAAGGTGTTTCTGAAGGATATCTAAAAAAACTTATGATCGTCGGAACTGGTTATAAAGCAGAGATAAAAGGAAAGTGGCTTGTACTTAGTCTTGGTTTCTCGCATGATGTCTATCTTGAGATACCGAAAGAGGTCAAGGTTGATATCGAGAAAATTGGTCGAGCAGAAGCAAGTAGTCTTCCTGGTTTGCAGGCTATTATCGATTTCAGAAGTTATAATAAAGAAATGCTTGGTGCATTCTGTGCCACAATTCGAAATGTTAAACCTCCCGAACCTTATAAAGGAAAAGGTATACGATATTCAGACGAACATATCCATATCAAACCTGGTAAGGTTGCAGGTGGAGCAGGTGCATAAGGAGCAAGTATGTTAAGAAGAAAAGTAAGAAAAAATATATTATTGCGAAAACGACGCAAAGTTGCAATAAGAAATAAGATTTCTGGAACAAAAGAACGTCCGCGTATGAGTGTTTATCGAAGCTTGAACCAGATTTATGTTCAAGCGATCGATGATGACAAAGGTGTTACCTTGTGTGCATTCTCCAGCTTGAGTCCTGATTATAAGGAAAAGGTAAAAAAGGATATGAAACCGGTTGAGAAAGCACAACTTGTAGGTGAACTTTTTGCACAGTTATGTCTTAAAAAGAAGATAAAACAGGTTAGTTTTGATAGAAATGGATTCAAATACCATGGACGCGTAAAAGCACTCGCAGAAGGTGCTCGCAAAGCTGGTTTGGAATTCTAGGAGTGTTAATGCAGAATAATCAAAATAGAAGACAAGAAGAGGAAGAACAACTCTACGAGCAAGTAGTTGATACTAATCGTGTGGCAAAAGTAATCAAAGGTGGAAGACACTTTAGCTTTAATGCCACTGTAGTTGTAGGTGATAAGAATGGCTTGGTCGGCGTTGGAATGGGTAAAGCTAATGAAGTGATACCTGCTATCATCAAAGCTAAAGATAAAGCTAAGAAGAGCATGTTCAGTTTTCCTATCAGGAATGGTACAATCCCTCACGAAAGTATCGGTAAGTTCGCTGGAAGTAAAGTCTTGCTCAAACCAGCCGCTCCGGGTACAGGTGTTATTGCCGGTGGACCTGTGCGTGCAATCCTTGAAGCAGCAGGTGTGGAAAATGTGCTGACAAAATCCCTGGGTTCTAGCACAAAGCATAACATGGTAAAAGCAACTGTGCTTGCACTGAAAGCCCTTCGCTCACATGAAGAAGTAGCAAAACTTCGCGGAAAGACTGTCTCAGAACTTCTATCATAAATAAAGGTATTGAAGATGAAAATTAAAGTTACGCAGATAAAAAGCTCAATTGGACAGAAACCCAATATGAAAAAAACCCTTGAAGCATTAGGGCTTCGTAGAATTCGTCATTCAGTCATTCATGAAAATACACCAGCAATTATGGGTATGATTAAAACCGTTAGTCATCTTGTAGTAGTTGAAGAAACTAAAAAAAAGAGAGGTTCTAAGAAATGAAATTAAATGAATTAAAACCTCCTGAAAATACACGACATGAAAAATCCCGACGCGGAAAAGGGGACGGATCCGGCAAAGGCAAGACAGGTGGACGAGGTATGAACGGACAGAAGTGCCGAAGTGGTGCCAGTATCCCTAATTGGTTTGAAGGTGGACAGATGCCGATCCATCGTAGACTTCCCATGAAAGGATTTAATAATACAGCTTTTAAGAAAAGGTATAGAATTGTCTCTTTGAACGAGCTGGCAGATATTGACGAAAGCATTATTGATATCACTATGATGGAAGAAAGAGGACTAATCGAACCTCAAAATCATAAGGTCAAACCCGTAAAAGTGCTGGCTAACAAAGAAAATAAATTTGATAAAAAGAAAGTAATCAAAGCCAACAAATTCAGTAGATCCGCAATCAAGATTATCGAGGAAGTTGGCGGAAAAGCAGAGGTTGTCTAGTGCTGAAATCACTATTTAACATCTTTAAAGTACCCGAACTAAAAAAGAAAGTACTCTTTACAATCGGTATTCTAATTGTATATCGTCTTGGAAGTCATATTCCAACACCTGGAATCAATACGACTGCACTTGGAGAATTCTTTGCCACGCAGGGTAATACTATCTTCGGAATGATCGACCTGTTTGTGGGTGGTAATCTGAGTAAAGCAACGATCTTTGCTTTGGGCATCATGCCCTACATTACCGCATCCATTGTTATGCAACTTCTTGGTGGTGTGATACCCTTCTTTGAGAAATTGAAAAAAGAAGGTCCAGAGGGACAAAAGAAGCTCACACAATACACTCGATATGGCACACTCATCATTGGAATTTTTAATGCTTTCTGGATAACCACGTTCCTTGAAAGTATTACTGCTCCATCAGGTGCAACTGTTGTTCCGTTCCCCGGATTGATGTTTAAATTTGTGACAATTCTCACCCTTGTAACAGGTACGATATTCATTATGTGGCTTGGTGAACAGATAACCGAGAAGGGTATTGGTAACGGTATCTCTCTGATCATCTTCATTGGTATTATTGCACGATATCCAGGTGGATTCATAAACATGTTCAAAATGGTTGCTACAGGAAATATGAGTCTTTTCCTAGCTCTCGGAGTAATAGTCTTCATGGTGTTGATTACTACTGCGGTTATTCTTATTACTGAAGCAACAAGAAAAATACCAGTTCAGTACGCCAAACGTGTAATTGGAAGAAAAATCTATGGCGGACAGGCTACTCATATTCCATTGAAGGTCAACTCAGCAGGTGTTATTCCTATCATCTTTGCCCAATCTGTTCTCATGTTCCCACAGACAATCACAACATTTTTTAAGGATAGTGATTTTATGAACATGATTTCTGGTTGGCTTTCTCCGGGTGCCTTTCTACATACAACTCTTTATGTCATCATGATCGTATTCTTTGCATATTTCTATACTGCGATCGTACTGAATCCAACTGAAATTGCAGATAATATGAAAAAATATGGCGGTTTTATTCCCGGACGAAAACCTGGAAAGAAAACTGCTGAATATATTAATAGTGTGATCGTTCGTATCACCTTACCTGGTGCAATTTTCTTTGCTTTTATTGCTGTGCTTCCAACATTTCTCATCAAATATGCCAGATTGCCATTCTACTTTGGTGGAACGGGTCTCATCATTATTGTGGGTGTGGCGTTGGATACACTCAAGCAGATAGAGTCACATCTTGTGATGCGACACTACGACGGCTTTATGAAAAAAGGAAAACTGCGGGGTAGATCAAGGTGATCGACAATAAAAAACGAATAGTAGTGTTATTGGGTCCTCCTGGTGCTGGCAAGGGTACACAGGCGGAGCTTATCATCAAAGAATTCTCAATTCCTCATATCTCAACTGGCAATATACTTCGTGGTGCAATTCAGGAAGGAACATCTCTTGGTAAGAAAGCAAATGCTTACATGACCAAGGGCGAACTCGTTCCAGATGAACTTGTGATAAAACTGGTAGAAGAGAGGGTACAAAGAAATGATTGTAGAGAAGGTGCTTTGTTTGACGGCTTTCCTCGTAATAAAACTCAGGCAGAGATGTTCTTTAGAATGGATTATATTACTGAGAATTCCAAAATAAGTGCAATTTTGATTGATCTTCCAGATGAAGAAGTTATCAAACGTCTCTCAAATAGAAGATACTGCCCGAACTGTAAAAGCATCTTTAATCTCATTCACAAAATTCCCAAGAAGAAAATTAATGATACGTATTACTGTGACAATTGTGGTTCAGAACTCATTATTCGCGATGATGATAAGGTTCAAACTATCAAGAATCGTTTAAAAGTTTATCACAGTACAGCAGGACCTTTGATCGAGTACTTCAAGAAGAAAAATGTACTTCATGTTGTAGATGGCAGTACTGGCCAGAAGCGTGTGTCAGAGGAAATATTAGATATCCTTACATAATTATGATCATGATAAAGAACAAGCAGGAGATCGAATATATGCGCATAAGCAATAAAATAGTTGCTTTGGTACTTGATGAACTCGGTGATATGATCAAACCGGGCATCTCTGCATATGAATTAAATGTACGCGCAGAAGAGATAATAGCATCTCAGATGGCAAGTGCAGCATTCAAGGGATATCAAATGGATGATCTCGATCCTTATGAATATTCAATATGTGCATCAGTCAATGAAGAGATCGTGCATGGCTATTCTACAAAAGATAAAGTCTTAAAAGATGGTGATATTATTGGCATAGATGTGGGTGTGGAGAAGAATGGTTTTTTTGGTGATGGTGCCAGAACATTTGTTTCGGGTACTGTTTCAGACGAGATTCAGCATCTTCTTGAGAACACGCAGCTTGCATTGATACGGGCAATAGAAATGTGTAGAGCCGGAAATCGTGTTGGTGATATTTCTGCGGTAATAGAAGAAACTGCTGATCAAGCTGGACTTTATGTAGCAGATTGGTTGACAGGACATGGTATCGGTCGTACATTACATGAAGATCCGATAGTATCAAATGTTGGTAAAAGCGGAACTGGTCCTCTTCTCAAGCCGGGCATGACAATTGCCATAGAGCCAATGTTCAATTTAGGTACATCCAAAACAGTGGAAAAAGAATGGGTTTTTTATACGATGGATGGTTCACCATCTGCCCATTTCGAGCATACTGTTCTGATAACCGAGAGTGAACCCGAAATTCTTACAAGGAGCTCACATGAGTAAAGACGGCCTCATAGAAGTCGATGGTACTGTCGTTGAGTCGCTTCCGGGCACGAAGTTTATCGTGGAGCTGGAAAACGGGCATAAAGTTCATGCCCATATTTCTGGTAAAATGAGAATGCACTACATCCGTATTCTCGTTGGTGATAAGGTGAAGATGGAACTCTCTCCTTATGACCTCACGAAAGGCCGTATTGTCTATCGATATAAATAGTTTTTAATAAATAGAGGTATCTATGAAAGTTCAAGCTTCAGTAAAAAAGTTATGTAAAGATTGTAAAATAGTTAAGCGCAAAGGGCGCATATACGTGATTTGTTCATCAAATCCAAAACATAAACAGAGACAAGGATAACAAGGAGGCACTTTGGCCAGAATAGCAGGTGTTGATTTACCTAATGAAAAACGTATTGAGATCGGGCTGACCTATATCTTTGGAATAGGGCGCTCTCTATCAAATGAAATATTAGATAGAGCAGAAGTCGATAAAGATAAAAAAGTTAAAGATCTTACTGACCAGGAAATTATCAAATTGCGTGATATCATTCGAGATGATTATACCATCGAAGGTGATCTGCGCAAAGAAAGAACGATGAATATTAAGCGACTGATGGAAATCGGTTGTTATCGTGGACTTCGCCATCGTGTTGGTCTTCCTGTGCATGGACAGAGTACACATTCAAACGCTCGTACCCGTAAGGGACCGCGAACAAGTAGAATTGGAAAGAAGTAGGCAGGAGTAACACATGGCAGAAAAGAAGAGACAGAAAAAAGTCGTAAGAAAAAAGAAAGTTCGTCTGCAGGAATCTGATGGCATTGCCCATATCCAAGCGACTTTCAATAATACGATCATAACCATTACAGATATGAGAGGAAATGTGATTGCCTGGTCAAGTTGTGGTAAGAATGGATTCAAAAATTCCAAGAAGAGTACATCCTATGCTGCGCAGCAAACAGCTAAGGATATTGCTTCTACTGTGATCAATATGGGATTGAAAAATATACATGTTCGTGTGAGTGGACCTGGCTCCGGTCGTGATTCAGCAGTTCGTTCTTTACAGGGAGAAGGTTTGAATGTACTATCAATTGTTGATACTACCCCGATTCCACACAACGGGTGTCGCCCACCTAAACGAAGAAGAATTTAAGAGGTTATTGAAATGGCAAGATATTTAGGATCAAAATGTAAATTATGTAGAAGAGAAGGCACAAAACTCTTTTTAAAAGGTGCGCGTTGTTATTCTCCTAAATGTAGTTTAGAACGTCGTAATACTCCGCCAGGAGAAGGGCGCAGAAAATTTCGCGGTAAAATGAGTGATTATGCGATCCATCTTCGTGAAAAACAGAAAGCCAAGAGAACATACGGTCTTCTGGAACGCCAGTTCAAAAATTACTTTAAAAAAGCTACTAAAATGAAGGGCGTTACTGGTGAGAATCTACTCAGACTTTTGGAAACAAGACTGGATAATGTTATTTATAGAATGGGATTCGCAACATCTAGAAATGCTGCTCGTCAGATCGTGAATCACGGTCACGTGCTTGTTGATGGGAAAAAGGTGGATATTCCTTCATATATTTGCGTTCCCGGACAAAAAATTGAAATTAGAAGCAATAGCAGACAAATACCTAATATTCACGAAGCAATGGAAGCACATAAATCTCTGGATCAATTTGATTGGCTGGAAGTACATCCACAGGAATTTTCTGGATATGTGAAAGCAGTACCAACTGCAGAACAGCTTCCTCAGGATATTGATCACAGATTAATTATTGAGTTCTATTCTAAATAATTAAGAGGAGAACAAATGGTTGATTTAGAACCGATACAACTACCTACATATATTAAAAAGGAAGAAGAAACATATTCCGATACCTTTGGTAAGTTCACCATCGGTCCCTTTGAACAGGGTTTTGGTACTACAATTGGCAATGCCTTTCGTCGAGTACTACTTTCTTCAATACAGGGTGGTGCAGTTCGATTTGTGAAAGTTAAAGGACTTCAGCATCAATATACGGCAATTCCTGGTGCAAGAGAAGATTATATCGAGCTTATCCTTAACCTGAAAAATCTTGTACTCAAGATCGACAGCAACAAGGAAGAAAAGCTCGAACTTTCTGTTAAGGGACCAAAGAAAATCACTGCGGATATGATCTCTACCCCCAAGACTGTGGAGATAATCAATAAAGATCTCTATCTCCTGGAACTGGTTGATAAAGTTGAGTTCGAAATGGAGCTTTGGGCTGGAAATGGCATAGGTTATGTGCGTGAAAATGAACATGATACATCAGAGATCCAGATAGGGGTTATTCCTATCGATTCAATCTATTCACCCATCCGTAAAGTGAACTTTCATGTGGGGAGAGAGCGTGTTGATGAAAAGATAGATTATGACAAGACCATCCTTGAGATCTGGACTGATGGCAGTATTACTCCAGAAAATGCTCTGAGTCTTTCAGCAAAGATCCTCAAAGACTGCTTCCAGGCAGTTATCCAGTTCAAAGAGGAACCTAAATATATCAAGAGAGAAAAAATTGATCCTGAACTTAAGAATCTTCAGAAACTTATGAAGATGAAGGTTACTGAACTCGAACTTAGTGTTCGTTGCAGTAACTGTCTGGCAGCTTCGAAGATAGAATATGTAAAGGAACTGGTTGCCAAAACAGAAAGCCAGCTTCTGCGCTTGCGTAATTTCGGCAAGAAATCTCTTGATGAAGTGAAAACAGTACTGGATCGATACGGATTGAAACTAGGTATGGATATTATAAAAATTGATGAACAACTTGAAACACTCAGGAAAATTGAGGAACAAAAATGAGACATCGTAGAAAAGGAACCACAACATTTGGTAGAAGAAAAGATGCCCGTAAAGCATTGATGAGTAGTCTTCTTATCGCCTTGCTAAAGAATGATAGGATCGAGACAACCCTTATGCGAGCAAAAGAGGTTGGTAGATTGGCAGAGAAGCTTATCACGTACGGTAAGAAGAATACAGTTCATACACGCAGGCAGGCCTATAAAATTTTAAGAGACAGAGATCTTGTAAAAAAACTCTTTGATGAGATTGCTATACGTTATAATGACCGCAATGGTGGTTACACACGGGTGATCAAAACTGGATTTCGTATCGGAGATTCAGCTCCTACTGCAATCGTAGAATTCGTAGAAGAAGAAGTTACTCCAAAGAAGAAAAAGAAATTAAAGACAGATAAGAAAAAAGCTCCAAAAAAACAGACCACTGAGAAGAAGACAGAAAAAGTTTCGGAAGAAAAGACAGTTGGGAAAACAGAAATGAAAGAAGAAGCTACTGAGATTGTCGAAGAAGTAGCTGAAGAAACTCCTGAAGAAAGGGTCGAAGAAGTTCAAGAAGAGGAAGAAATTCCCAAAACTGTTGAACCAGAAGAGGATGCAAGAGAAGAAGATGTGAAGCAGGCAAAAGAAGAAGTAGAAGAAGCATTAAAAGAGGAACCTGAAGAGAAGAGAGAAGAAGTTCCTGAAAAAGAAAAGGATAAAACAAAAGAACAAGTTGACAAAGAATAAATGAAAATTAAACTTTGAATTAAGTTTTCCCCCTAAAGCGGTAGAGATACTGCTTTAAAGACCTCCTCAGCCCAGGTGGCCTCCCCTCTGCCTGGGCTGTTTGTTATTTTGCTAATAGGTGATTTAAAATTAAAGGTGTGAAAATGACAGGAAAATGGAAATGTCCAAAATGCAATAATACGGAGTACGAAGTGGATCAATTCCAGGCAACTGGCGGTACATTTACCAAACTTTTCAATGTGCAAAGTAAAAAATTTACCACAGTAACCTGCACGAAATGTAAATATACAGAGATCTATAAAGCTTCTACCAGCGCTTTGATGAATATCTTTGATTTCTTTACGAATTAATAAACAAAAGTGTAGGTAATCTCCCCTGAAAAACATCTCAAATGCTGACGAATAACTTGACTACGACTATTTAAGTAGGTACAAAACTCCCAAAAAAAATGCAGAGAAGTGCAA
>Ga0209834_10000114_pt1 | contig 46764 bp, 48 predicted proteins | sample Mar14236cmmetaG_FD_184134 | JGI IMG/M metagenome (GOLD analysis project Ga0209834, IMG submission 184134) | Marine hydrothermal vent microbial communities from Guaymas Basin, Gulf of California to study Microbial Dark Matter (Phase II) - Marker... ... | reverse complement strand
TTATCAAGTATTGGATGGAAAAGGCTCATGAGTCTATGGAAGCAGCCCGAAGCGAATATGAGTCAGCAAGGAATGCGATTGCAGTTAGGAATCTATACTATGCTGCTTCTATGCGTTGACAGCAGTATTGTTAGACCAGGGACGAACGTTCAAAAAGCATACAGGAGTCAAAGCTGCTTTGCACAAAGACTTGATCAAGGCAGGTCTATTGGAAGCGGAGTAGGGCAAATTTTACAACAAGATCTTTGATAGTCGCCACGAGGGCGATTATCAGCCCCTCGGATCCTTTGACCAGGAAGAGGTAAAAGAATTCGTTCTCACCTGTCCTTTCTCACATGCCAGTATCCTAGATGGCCATCCGATTCATCTGGATTAGGATATTTCATCAATGAAAATCGTTATAGCCTTGAAGGGAGCAAAAAGAAGTGCGAATATTGGGAATCTTTTAATGGCAGAAGGATGGGTTTTCGTTTCCGGAGCAAATTTAAGATAGCCCCGCTCGTAACCCTGACGATTCCGCAGGGTCGTCCACATGACTGAAGGAGTGGAAAACGAATCCGAGATCCATGCCGCTCTTTTGCTTTACAAGGCAAAGGCCCTGAGGCGGCTAAATCTAAAGGAGGCAGCACGTGAAGTCCTTACCAAAGCACTACGACTCAAGAAAAACAGGTCGGAAGAACTACTCCACGCTCTCCGGTATGAGAGAGCCTTGACTTATGAGGACCTGGGCCAGCGCAAACGTGCCCGTTCTGAGCTTGAAATGCCCTGCCCGCGGCAGGCAGGTCTATGCCTAAGCCCCGGGGCCTAATTTCAGAGAAATGCGTTTTTCTCAGCTAATAGAAGAGGTGGAAGAAATCGCAGAACTGCGTTGGGAATATGCAGCCAAGAGCGAAAAAGATAGAAGAGTTGCTGCAGATTTCCAATATCATTCCTCAATTGCAACAAGTCTTTTTAATGAGCTTGTTCCTGGGCATGAGGACGAGAGTAGCAGATGGCCGGGGGAGCTACTAGCGCTTGCAATTGATCCCACTTATGCACCTGCAATACTAACCGTTGGGTCATATGAATATATTTATGGAAGAAAAGATGAGGCCGGACATTTCCGTTTTCCATAATGGACTAAGCTACTGTTACCAGAAATTAGGTGATTTTTCAAAAGCCACTGAGGAGGCAAAGATTGCGGTTGAGCTTGATCCTGAAAACCATGTGTATTTGACGGATCTGGGCTGGACGCTCGTAGAGGCAAAGAGATTTGATGAAGCAGAAGCTGTGCTGAAAAAGGCTGTTCGTTTATCTCCGCCCGATTATGATCTTGCTAAAAATAATTTAGAGGAGCTAAAAGGCGGCGATTTTTACTCATGACACTGACTTTCTCCGCATTGCTGCCAAATGGATGGAAGAAGGACATGGTCAACCACATAGAATTTCTCTAAATAGTGCCCATCCATAAATTCTGTACTCCTCTCCCCCTCAAGGGGGAGAGGCTGCGTGAGGGGGTGTGATATCAAGGGGTTACACCCTCACCCTATCCCTCTCCCTCAAGGGAGAGGGAATTCATGGATGGAAACTAAGTAACATGGCTTGAAGTAATATTGAAGTAATTTCGTGGCAAAATGGGGGTATTTCAAGGGATATAGTTTTATTTTGCCTTTTGAAATTGGCCAATTACGTGTATGATTAACTCGCTGATTTTGATACGTATAAACTGATCGGGGTTACTATTGCAAAGGCTCTGCGCGATGTCATTCCGAGGCCCGATTTAGTGGAACGAGGAATCTTGAAACAGAACGGGAAGAATCGGCTAAGACGCACAAACAAGGGGGAGGACAATGGCCTTGAAAAGCTATGATGAAGTAGTCCAATTTCATGGGCACAGTTGCCCTGGTTTGGCTATGGGGTATCGTATGGCATCAGCCGCACTGGAAGTTTTGGGTGAAAAACATTCAACAGACGAAGAACTAGTAGCGATTGTGGAAAACAACGCGTGTGGTGTCGATGCCTTGCAGTACCTGTCTGGCTGTACCTTTGGTAAAGGAAATTTGATTTTTAAAGATTATGGAAAACATGTTTATACCCTTTATGACCGGAGGTCGAGGAACGGCGTTCGGGTGCTGTTCAGGGTAGAAAATCTGCCCAGTGAGCTAAGGGGAGACCGAGAGGAACTTTTGCAATGGATACTTTCTGCACCCCAGGAACAGGTAATTAGGTTAGAAGAGGTTGTTATTGAAGAACCTCCGCCTGCCAGGATAATGAAATCAGTGATGTGTGACTTTTGCGGAGAGGCAGTAATGGAGACGAGAATCATAGAAATAGATGGAAAAAGGGCCTGCATACCATGTGCTGGAAAAAGAGGAAAATTCAATGGGTAACCGAGGGACCTCTATTTAACACCTAGAACATCCAGCGAGGAGGAAAGTTCATGAAAATCGGAATCCCAAAGGAAATCAAAAAGGCAGAAAGAAGAGTAGGGGCTACACCGGCTGGTGTAAAGGCGTTCATTGATCACGGGCACCAGGTTTTAGTGGAAAGGGGAGCAGGAATTGGATCTGGTTTCAAGGATGAAGAATACATTAAGGCTGGTGCCAGCATCCTTGACAGGGCGGATGATGTGTGGGCAGAGGCTGACATGGTGATGAAGGTTAAGGAGCCCATTGGTCCAGAATTTGACAGAATGAAGCCCGGCCAGATTTTGTTTACTTACCTTCATCTAGCGGCAGACAAGGAGCTGACCGAGAAATTGCTTGAGCGCAAGATTATAGGGATAGCATACGAAACTGTCCAGCTTGACGACGGGTCGTTGCCCCTGTTATCGCCCATGAGTGAGGTTGCTGGCCGTTTGTCCGTTCAAATGGGTGCCTTTAGCCTTGAAGCCAAAAATGGTGGGATGGGTATTTTGCTTTCGGGTGTCTCTGGAGTGAGGCCAGCTCACGTTACCATAATTGGCGGCGGTGTAGCTGGTTTTTCTGCAGCCATGGTGGCAGTAGGGATGGGCGCACAGGTTTCCATATTGGACAATAATCCACTGCGCCTGAGATACCTGGAGGATATAACTGACTCTAGGCTTGTTACTATTATGTCCAACCCGGCAAACATTGAGGAGGAGTGCGTCCATAGCCACCTGGTCATTGGGTCTGTGTTGATTCCAGGGGCCAGGGCGCCGAAGCTCATTTCAAGGGACTTGGTACGCCGAATGATGCCAGGAGCAGCAATTGTGGATATTTCTATTGACCAGGGTGGCTGTTGTGAGACATCCCGTCCCACCACCCACGAGGAGCCTACTTTCATTGAGGAGGGAGTGGTCCATTATTGTGTGACGAACATGCCCGGGGCTGTGCCCAGAACTTCCACCATTGCCCTTACCAATGTCACGTTGGCCTACGGGCTGGAGATCGCAAACAAGGGGTTGGAGAAGGCAATGGCAGATGACCCTGCGCTGAGAAAAGGCCTCAATCTTATTAACGGTCAACTGTGCTATCCTGCCGTAGCTGAATGCTTTGGTATGACGTGCGCGGAGATTGATTTTTAATTTGTACTAAGTGCCCACTGTGCGAGGGTTTAGATCTTGATAGACAGTTCTTTGAGTCGAGCGATATGAACGTTAGGGAGGAGTGTTGAAGGATGTTAGAAGATCTTCAAGTATGGGTAAATGGGAATCTGATTCCCTGGTCCCAGGCCACTGTTCACATGATGTCACATAGCTTCAGCCGAGGCTCTGCCATGTTCGATGTGTTTGGGATTCATCGTGGAAAGGAAGGCCCTGTTGCGTTTCGTATGGACAAGCATCTGGATCGGTTTTATAGAAGTGTTGAGCTGCTCGAGATGCGCACCAATTACACGCGTGATGAGCTGAAGCAAGCTGTTGCAAAGGTGGTGAAGGCGAACAAAATTGGCCGGGGGGTTGTTAGGATTACCGGCTATTACAGCGAGCAGACGATAGTCACCCTTGTCATGGACCAAGATCTCGATATCGCTATTTTCGCCATACCAGAAACTGAGGATTTCAAACTTAACCATGCCGAGCCCATAAGGGTTTGCATTAGTAAATGGAGAAAACTGCATCCCGCTACTGTTCCAGTGGAGGCAAAGGCATGTGCGAATTACCTGAACGGGATGCTTTCCAGAAAGGATGCGGCAGAAAGGGGGTTTGACCTGGCCATCATGCTCACCACTGATGGCTATGTTGCCGAGGGGGCAATAGAATCAATATTTATTGTCAAGGATGGAGTAGTAAAGACACCGCCATTGGGGAACATTGTGCAAAGCATAACCAGGCTTTCCATTATAGAGGCAACACCTTCCATCGGTATCCAAGTCAGGGAAGAACAAATCGTGCCTCAGGAACTCCTGGATGCCGATGAAATATTTACATGTCACACCGGCACAAAGGTCACTCCCGTAAAGCAGATTGAAGACAGAATACTCAGGGATGTGCCCGGTCCTGTAACATCTAAGATATTCAGACTAATGGAGGACATTATAAATTTCCGCAACAAGGATTTCGAGCATTGGTTTGAGCCCTTGTAGCAAGGTTAGGGAATACCAGGAGTGGCATAGTGAATATCCGTCCGACAAAGGCTGTTGTGGACCTTGGCGCAATCGCCTTCAACATAAGGAGCTTGAGAGGGCATATCGGACCAGGCCCTCGTCTGATGGCCGTGGTCAAGGCAGATGCCTATGGTCACGGTCTCATCCCGGTGGCAAAGGCGGCTGCTAAGGCAGGAGCTGACTGGCTAGGGGTTGCTTTGCTGGAGGAGGCAATTGCCCTGCGGCGAGCGGATGTAGAATTACCCATTTTGGTTTTGGGAGAAGCCCTCGGCGATGGCGCAGATCTCTATATTCAATACGACGTCAGGGCTACAGTGTGCTCCCTGGATAGCCTCCTTGCCTTGAATAGAGCGGCCGAGCAAAGTGATACCAAGGCGCGCGTTCATGTGAAGGTAGACACGGGAATGGGCAGGATCGGGTTAAGCCCAGATGATGTTCTCCCGTTCATAGAAAGAGCCCAATCTCTTAAAAATATAGAAATCGAAGGCCTGTTTTCCCATTTCGCATCTGCTGATGAACAAGATAAGGCCTTTTCATTTGAGCAATTGAATCGATTCAAGGGTGTGGTGTCAACACTTGAAGGGAGAGGGATTCAAATTCCCATAAAACATTTTGCAGGAAGTGCCGCCACCATTGACATTCCCGAGAGCCACTTTGACATGGTAAGGCCAGGTATCAGCATATACGGCGCATATCCTTCCGAAGAAGTGGATCATTCTGTTCCCCTTAAACCCGCCATGACAATGAAAACCGCCATCACGTTTTTGAAGGAAGTCCAAAAGGGCACAAGTATTTCCTATGGACGAACCTTCATAACAGGGAAAAGAAGTAGGATAGCCACATTGCCCGTGGGTTATGGAGACGGGTATCCCAGGTTGCTTTCTAACAAGGGAGAGGTACTGGTAGGCGGAAGGCGGGCGCCGGTAGTAGGCCGTGTGTGTATGGATATGACACTTGTTGACGCAAGCCATGTTGATGAAGCAGAAGTAGGGACAGACGTGGTATTATTTGGGAGGCAAGGGGATGCAGAGATCCACGTGGATGAAGTGGCAGCAAAAGCAGGAACAATAAGCTACGAAATCCTGTGCAATATTACCAAGAGGGTCCCTAGGGAATATGTAGATACTCTTTAGATGATTATCTTTGCAGTATTTGTTCTTCTCAGCCTTGAAGCCTTGTTTTTGCATATTGTATTGCAAGTCCAAGGGCCTTGACAGCTGCCTCTAGGTCCTTGAATACGGGAAATCCCATATCCTCTAATTGGAATCCCAATTGCCTAACGGCCTGGTTGTTGGGACCATAGATCCACGTGGCTACTGGTTTTTGATATTTGTCCTTGATAGCGTTGTAGGCCCGGATATAGTTTTCAATAATATTCCCTGATGGGTGGGCCCAAAGAACGTGCAAGAGGGCATCAATATTATCATCGGCCATTACGGCATCAAGAATCTCGGGATACCGTATACTTTGGGTTCACAGGATATATGTTGCCTTTGTATCCACCTTGCAGTAGTGATTTGACCACCACGTATCCACCAAAAAAGCCTTTCTTAAAGGAACCGATTATAGCTAGGGCCTTAGGGTCAAAAAATGCCGAGAGCGTGTTTGAGGGTATATGACTGGTCACATGCAAGCTATCCATTTGTGCGCTGCTATTAGGAAGTTTATCGGGAAAAGGATGGTTATGCACTTTCAATGGCCTTTATAATCTTGAAAATAAGTTCGTTTACCGGTGTGGCGATACCATACTGCTTGCCCAACTCTACGACACGGCCTGAAAACATCTCTACCTCAGTCTTTCTTCCCGCCTCTATATCCTGGAGCATGGATGTCTTGCCCCTTGGCGAGAGATTGGCCATAACCTTGTACCAATCCTCGATATCCTGTTCACGTAAATCCACTCCAGCCTGCTCCGCGATGGCCATAACCTCCCGCATTGCAGCCTCCATCAGTTCGCCCGCTTCTTTCACCTTGACAAATACGCCATACGGAGCTCTCAGAACAGCAGAGACCTGGTTTACGCCAACATTTATCATAAATTTCCGCCACAGGACTCGGATCATATCATCAGGGATATCTGATACAATAGCGGCACGATCAAAAAGCTCCTTGATGGCCATTACTCTCTCCGAAGGAGGATTATTATTTGCTTCCCCGAAGTAAAGTATACCCTCCTTACTGTAATTAACGCTGTTCTCATTTCTCACAGCATCAATACCAAGGGCCACTCCGTAAAGGATCCGGTCCATTCCATAAACCGCTCCTATGCTTTCTTCGCTGTCAATCCCGTTCATGACCGAGAGAATCTGGGTATGAGGACCCACCACATTACTTAGGTCGTCTATTGCCTGGGGAAGGTGGTGATGCTTGACCGCGACTATTATGAGATCTAGAAATTCACTGTCCCTTTCGGGATTGATCACCCTGAAGGAATATTGTTTTCCGTTTACCACTATACCGTTTCTTTTCAGCTTCTCGTATCGCCCGCCCTTTGCGATAAAGGCGGCAGACGCACTGTCCATTTCGTAAAATTTGCTTGCATAGAAGGAGCCCATGGCTCCTGCCCCGATCACCCCTATTTTTTCCATACGCTTCACCTCAATTGCCCCCGTTTCGCAAGACTTTGGTTGACCCATCTCCTTATACAACAACTGACAACACTCTGTCGAGCATCATTGGAAGTGGAGCGTTTTATCTTGAAGAGAACCATAGTTTGCCGTAGGATACGCAATCTCCATACAAGATAATATGTTTGTTTTGGCCGTAGTGGTCGAATAGATCGGAAAGGAATATATTGCAGCATGGTAATTAAGCAGATCATTAGGAGTGGAGATTCCAGTGGAAATGGTAAGGTAATGAAATTTAGGATGTCATCAGGTTTGGAAATAGTCTCATTTCCCACTGAAAACCCATATGGTGGTCAGTGGGACCTTGGTCCGACCTGGAATTATGCCATTATGTCTGATAATGCTTTTCTGGTGGATACTGGCAGATGGGGGCAGGGGAGAAACCTGATTTCAATGATGAAGGAGGCTGGGCTCGATGCCGAGGACCTGAAATTCGTTCTAATTACCCACAGTCATGAAGATCATGATGGGGGTCTACAGGATGTGGTCAGCATGACAGGCCTAAAGGTAAGAGCCCATGTGACCTATGATCTACTGAGAAGACCATACCCTGACTTTTCGCCTGAGGGCAACAAGAAGAATTTTCCAGCCAAGTGCTGGCACTGTTTTATGCCCGCATCTTTTTACACCAAAAACTGCCTGGGGTACCACGATTTTCTCCGCAGCCTTGAGGTCGAGACCATTGGTGATGATGGAGCTATGCTCGATACTAACATACGAGCGATACATTTGCCAGGACACAGCCCTGACTGCCTTGCAGTACTGATCAGTGAAGAAGCCGTAATAGTGGGGGACATCATTCTTCCTGACATAACTCCATGGCCGACTTCCTTGGAAATGTACGACAGGGTGGCCCCTGTTCTAAGGCCCAGTTACGGTGAAGGTGGTAGGTTATTTGGTCTTGAAAGGTATATCAGCTCTTTAAAGGAACTACGATCTATTGCGGAGAAAAATCCGGAGATAGCCGTGTTCCCTGCACACCGCCTGTACTATGATGACAAGTGGAACTGCATCAATCTTGGTGATCGTATAAGAGAGTTGTTGGAACATCATGTGCAAAGGTGCACAGCAATTCTCGAAATAGTATCGTCAGGGCCAAGGACCGTTGATGAAATCGTGGTGAGACATTTTGAAGGGTCTAAACTTAAAGGGGCTGGAATTCACCTTGCCAGAAACGAAATAATCAGTCACTGCGAACTTATGATTAAAAGTGGTGATTTAGTTGAGACTGGGCAGAAAACTTACATGGGGACTGGGAGTCAGAATTTTGTTGAAAGGATATATGGCTAGGCTAGTGGATTGAAGAGTGGCAGTGCTCAAGATCGGTGGATACTGGAAACAGAAAAGCAGGCCAAGGCCTGCTTTTTTGCCCTGACTGAAGGAGGAATCTTCTAATAGTGCTGATAACAATAGCACGAAGATGAATCTAACCCGCTTGAGTCATTAAGCACTCTGCCGAGGAGCTTTTCATGTGGAATAAGATCCAGGGCCGCTTTCTGGCCACACCTAAATGAATTATAATGCCATAACCTGGGTTTCCTTGCACCATTACGTTTTTTTGGGTATAATTTAGAAAGTTATGGGTTATACGCATTCTTGCTGAATATTTTAAAGGGTGAATATGTGTAAGGAAGATATAGGACGATCGTGGAGATAGAGGCTGTTATGCTCTAAGGTGGACGCCCAAAAGGAGGCATAAACTTAATGAACAAACATGAAAAATATTGGCCGGGGTTAGGGCGACAAGCCTTTACTCTCATAGAACTGTTGGTGGTGTTGATCATATTGGGCCTGCTTGCTACCCTTGTTGCCCCCAAATTTTTCGGGAAAATTGACAAGGCCAAGGTCAAGACTGCTAAGGCACAAATTGAGCTATTGGGCTCGGCTCTTGATGACTTTCGTCTGGACAATGGACGTTATCCCACCACAGACGAAGGTCTTGAGGCCTTGAGGAAAAGGCCTGGGGATTTGCCCAACTGGGATGGACCTTATCTGCCAAAACCAGTTCCCCTTGATCCTTGGGGTCGGCCTTATCAGTATTGCGGCCCAGGAGAACATGGAGATTATGACCTGTTCAGTTACGGAAAGGACGGCGTAGAGGGCGGAGAGGGCTATGACAAGGATATTGTGAGCTGGGAGTAAGGAAGGAATTAATGAGAATCCTTCAGAAAGACAAGATGAAATCCCTGTTGAGCAGGGAACGTAAGAAAGGACTGCAACAAAATGAAAAGGCTGATGTCATTGATGGGCTTTCCGAGGATGTGGCGGATATAGATGCCAGTGATTTTCCTGATGACCCGCCTGCAGTAAACTTCCTGCCTGCTACATTTATGAAAAATTTTCTCTTTGTTCCTTTGGTTGACGATGGCGAATACATCAGTGTTGCCATGGCAGACCCCTTTGATTTCAATACCAGGGAAGTCATATTCAGGGCATACAACAAGCCCATCAAGGTCTTCAGAGCCCCGGCCGAGGTCATCGCCCAGCATATATATCGATGGTACGAGGCCGAGGCTGATATGACAGGACAGGAGGATTCAGAAGAAGGGGATATGAGCCTTGAAGATCGCCTATGGGATGACCCCGAGCAGCTTAAGGACATGGCCTCGGAGGCCCCTGTAATTCGCTTGGTTAATCATCTCATAAGCAAGGCCTACAAGGTGGGAGCTTCTGACATTCACATAGAGCCGCGCAGGCAATATGTCCGGGTGAGGTTCAGAATTGACGGGGTACTTCACGACCAGGAGGCCATAGCCAGCAGGCTGAAGGCTGCCATCATATCCAGGGTGAAACTAATGGCCAAGATGGATATCGCGGAGATGCGGCTACCCCAGGATGGCAGGATAAGGTTCAGGCTGGGAAAAGAGGAGATCGACATACGTGTATCATCAATCCCAACTGGTTTTGGCGAATGTCTGGTACTGAGATTACTTCACCAGGAAGATGTACTCCTGGATCTTGGCAGGCTGGGGTTTTCAGATCAAATCCTTTCTAAATTCCAATCACTTATTTCCATGCCCTATGGCATGCTGCTTGTCTCGGGGCCCACTGGTTCGGGGAAGACTACCACTCTGTACGCGGCGCTCAACTCCATCAATTCCCCTGACCGAAAGATCGTCACGGTGGAGGACCCAGTAGAATACCAGCTGGAAGGTATCAACCAGGTCCAGGTCCTCCCTAAGATAGGCCTTACCTTTGCCAATTGCCTGAGATCATTCCTGAGACATGACCCTGATATCATACTGGTGGGAGAGATCCGCGATATTGAAACCGCTGAGATTGCTGTTCAGGCTTCGCTAACGGGCCACATGGTATTTTCCACTCTTCACACCAATGATGCGGCAGGCGCCATTACAAGGCTGGAAGACATGGGCATAGAGAGGTTCATGATAGTGTCTTCTCTGGTTGCAGTGCTTGCTCAAAGGCTTGTAAGGAAGGTGTGCAGGCATTGCTCGGAAGAGGTCCCTGTGAGCGACGAAAAGAGAACCATGCTGGCTCGGGAATTGGAGGTGACTCCTGAGAAATTAATGCCATTATACCTCAAGGGTAAGGGATGCGATGAGTGTGGTGGAACGGGTTACCGGGGCAGGATTGGGATATTCGAGCTATTTCCACTCTCAGAGCACATCCAGAGCTCCATCCTCAAGGGTGCCGGCAGGACCGAGATTTACAGAGACGCTTTGAAGGAGGGTATGGTTTCGCTCAAGATGGATGGTCTTCATAAGGTGAGCCAGGGAATTACCACTTACGAGGAAGTTTTGAGAGTCGCCCGGTGATGCCACGCTTTCATTACGAAGCCGTAGATAAAGACGGAATAAAGGTGGTGGGTTCTGCTGAGGCCCCCAGCAAAGAGGCCCTGCTTGCCTCGTTTCGGGCTCATGGGCTTGTTTTAGTGAGGTGGTTGGATCAATCCCAACGTCGCAAGTTTCTCTCTCCCAGGGCTCGAAGACAGCTCAAGCACAGGGAACTGCTCACATTCACGAGGGATCTTGCCCAACTCTTGAAATCCGGCCTTTCCGTGGATAGGGCCCTTGATGTAATCATCGCTGCTGCCTCGGAGAAGGGAATAATTGATACCGCAAAGTTCCTCAAGGATTCGCTTAGAGAGGGCAAGGCCCTATCGGATGCCATGAGTTCGAGGCCCGCAGACTTCACCAGTTTGTATGTGAATATGGTTCGGGTGGGAGAAATGGGAGGAGTGTTGCCCGAGGTAATGAGCAAGGTGGAAGAGTTTATGCGGCGAAGCGAGGAAACCAAGAGGTTTATTATTTCCACCTCTATTTATCCATCTGTTCTCATAGCGGTGGGCATTATCTCCGTGCTTGTGATAATGGGTTTCGTTGTGCCGAAGTTCGCGGGTATCTTTAACGACCTTGGGGTAGAGGTGCCTTTTTCCACGAGGGTCTTGATTGATCTTAGCGAGATTGTAAAGACGTGGTGGTGGTTGATACCCGTGGGAGGAGGCCTGCTATTGTTGTTTTTGAGGCGGTTTTTTAAAACAAGGACTGGCCGAGAGAAACTGGATACCCTAATGCTTCGCTTGCCGATTTTCGGCAAACTCATTGCAGACGTAGAAGTGAGCCATTTCACCAGGACACTTGGCACCTTAATACTAAGTGGTGTGCCTTTGCTCAAGGCCTTGTCCATTGTAAAGGATATTGCGGGCAACCAGGTGATAAGAAGGGCCGTTGAACAGATTCATGAAAAGGTCAGAGAAGGAAAGCGTATAACTACTATTATGGAGGCCCAGGCAGTGTTTCCTCCCATAGCGGTGGAGATGGCGGCCGTTGGCGAGGAGACGGGTAGGTTGGGGGAAATGCTGGTGCGAGCATCAGAGGAACTGGAAAGAAAAATTCAAACGCGGCTCAAGACCTATCTCTCCCTGCTTGAGCCCGCTGCCATTCTTGTCATGGGGCTCATTATAGGTGGAATTGTTATTTCAATGCTAACTGCCATTTTTGGGATCAATGAAATCCAATTCTAACGGCTTCACACTTATTGAACTGCTGGTGGTGCTGGTGATACTTGGTGTCATGAGTTCTCTTGTGTTTGTCAGTGTAGGGCGCTCCATCACCAAGAAACGCACAAGGCTGTTTGCGCAGGAGATGGTCAGCCTTTGTAGAAAGGCGAGGAGACTGGCCATTACCCATGGCAACATATCAACCTTTTACATCTCTTCGGAGGAGAGGAAGTGCTGGATTGACAAAGAAAATCCCATTGATATACCGCCGGAAATGCGAGTGGAAGGAAAGGGTATCCATGAACTGGAGCACGGCATTTTTGGTATACGGTTTTTCCCTGATGGCAGCTCAAGTGGTGGGGCCCTGTTCCTTTCAAGAGATGAAGAACCCTTACTTGCCTTTCGTGTTGATTTACTGACAGGCCTGATATTACCCATGGATGAAGAGGGATAAGCGGGGGTGTGTCAATTACGCAATAATACCGGCTTCACACTCCTTGAAGTACTAGTCTCGCTAATTATCCTTGGCATCTCCTTTGGTGTTCTTTTTGAGACCCTTTCACAGTCCAAGAGGGTTTCCTGGAAAGCTGATGAAACTGTACAAGCCGCTAGGGTGGCCCATAACCTGTTGGCAAGCCCTAAGTTTGTGAGAGCTGCCCTGGACTCAAGGGGCGCAGAGGGCACCATTAAAGATGAAAAGGATTGGCATTATTCCTTTGAGGTCTCGCCCTTGAAGCTTCAAGACCAAAATGAACAGATCGTGGAGATTCCAGGAATGCTGGAGATTAAATTGTGCATTTCAAGGGCCGGGCACCGAGAACAAGAAAGGTTTTGCTTAACTCGATGGTACCGCGAGTAATGAGCAATTCATCAGGGACTTTCCGAGTACGACCGTGTGAGAGCTTTGCGGTGGTGGCAAAGAGAAAAGGTTTTTCGGCATTTTGCGAGATGGGATTTACACTACTGGAGCTGCTTGTCACTATAACATTGGTGGCAATGGTGGTACTGGTGCTATCAATGGCCCTAAAATTGACCATAGGTGCGTGGGAAAGGGGGCAGAGGGAAGGGGATGAAAAACTGATTGCTGCTTCCATACCCAGACTGCTGGAAAGGCAACTTGAATGCATCATGCCAAATGCACCTGCACGTAGCCGTGTAAAAGGGGCTAGGTTTGCTTTCTGTGGAAAAAAGGATGCCATTTCTTTTTTCAGTTGCTTTGCACCCATGGGATCATCACTGCAGGGACTTCTAAGGATGACTTATAGTTACGATTCTGATAAGAAGACTCTAATTCTATATGAGCAGCCCATAACAAGGCCTCAAGATTTAAAAGAGGAGCTTGATCCTTTATCTGATAGTTGGAATGGGGAGCTAAAGCCTGTGAGCGAGATACGGGGTGTTAGCATCTTTGAGCTAATGTATAGCGGCAAAGAGATGTTTGACCTAGAGGATGAAGATCAATGGGAAGAAGAATGGGCATGCAATTTACCTTCTCCTCCAAAGCTCATACGCCTGGCAATAGGTACACAGGGAAAGGAGCAATCTTCGCCCGCCATATGGTATTTCCACGTGGGAAAACAGATGAGGTTCTGATACCACGGTGAAATTAGAGATTCTTGAGAATAGAGGTAGCATTCTAATTCTGGTGTTATGGGTGCTGGCGCTGCTGGCCTATCTGACCGGGGATTACTTGGCGCATAATCGAGAAAAGTCCGCGATTTGCTCAACCTCCTGGAATGTGGAAAAAGGGAGCCAGGCTATCAATTCCGTGATGGAGCTTTTTGCTACGGATGCCTCGCCCCTGTCAGGCCAGGAAGAGGAGAGTAAGTGGTTGGCCCTGTCACCAGGCGGAGTCAAGGTATGGATAAAAGTGGAAAAAGAGAAAGAACGAATAAACATGAATTCCGCACCCGATCCAGACATTAGGGAGAAGATATTGGAGTTAATGACCGATGATAATGAAGAAAGGGCCGATAAATTAATTGACGCGATCTTGGACTGGCGCGACCCGGATAACCTTACAAGGCTCCATGGAGCGGAATCGGAGTATTACGAAAACCAAGGACTCCCCTACGGGCCTGGCAATGGGCCATTCAAGGCTCTGACTGAGTTATTGCTCGTTCGTGGTATGACCACGGAATTGTTTTGGGGAGACCCCCTCGCCTCTATTAATGAAAAGGGTGATGGAGAGAAAAGTGAGGAATCGGGCCCCGTATCCATCTCGGATGCATTTACATTGTTCGACGGTAGCGTAAAAAGATTGACTATGGTAATTCGAGGCAGAGGAAATGCGTATGACCTTGTCCTTGCCTTCTTAAGAAAGAGAGGGGTCCGGTGGCAGCCGTTTCAGGTGTACCGTACCACGCTGATTTCAAGTATGAGGACGCAGGAAGCCAAACACTAGAGCAATGGCCATTTTTCCTAGAGACATAATCGGACTTTACCTTGAAAGAGATGGGCTGCACTATTGCTGTGTCAGGAAGGGTATGCTGGGGCTGTCACTAACAAGGCCTGGCCCTGACCTTGAACCACAGGGATTAATAGAGGGTAGCGAGTATTCTTGCGTGCGCAGGTTCCTGGAAGGGATATCTCCTGGCATCAGGCACGAGATTTACCTGGTACTGCCAAGGGGCTCATTTTTTGTAAGGGACATGACCCTGCCACCCATGGATCTGGAAGAGGCATGGGTTTCTGTGGAAAACAACTTGGCGGTGTACTGTCATCTACCATTGGACCAGATATACCATGACGTATTGCTGACCCAAAGGGAAGACAGCACCATCAATGCTCTCGTATTCTACGCGCAACGGAACGTGATTGACCGAATCCTTGATGTTTTCAGTGAATCAGGCAAGCGTCATCTCTTGAAGTGGGTGGGACCTTTTTCAATGGGTATTTATTCGTGGCTACTAATACAGGACTACAGCCTACCTCTCAAGCTGATCCTGCCTCCTCAGGATGGCAGCTTTGAGCTAGACGTGTTTTCAAGGGAAGGGCTTTTGTACTCGGCTTCATGGCCGGAGTCTGAAGGAAAAGGGGCAAGCCAGTTGGTTCTTGCGGGCTTGGAGGAAAGGTTCGAGGATGTTGATGGTGAAGTATATTTTATGGGCCAGGATGGAGTGCCCGGTTTGCCGCCGCCAAGGGATAACAAGCTAAAGCCCTTGCCGTTGCTGGTTGAAAATCCCAGCGTTGCCGCCATAGCGGGTGCCCTTTCAAGAAAGAGGCAGGTTTCACTTGACGGAAAGCCGTCCAAGATAAGGCGGCTTAGGCCGTGGCATTTGTTGTTACCCATAAGCATTGGCGTGTTCTTTATTCTTGTTTTTTTCACTAGGCAGACCTACAAAGGCTATTCGGCGGCAAATGAGCAAGTGAGGTTGGCAAGTAGGGAAGTTGAGAAACTGCAGCAAAAAATTGCCCCGCTGGAAAGTAGGCTGGAGGCCCTTGAGAGTTCGCGCAAATTTTACAAGGATATTGAAAACTACGTTAAGGGGCGACCTGACCTATACAAGGTAATCAATGAGATAGCCGCCCTTGTACCGGAGGGCACTTGGTTTTCTCACCTGTTGTACGAAAGGGGTAGTGTGACGGTTAGAGGCACAAGCAAGGATGCTCTGGAGGTACTAAAACTGCTCAGAAAATCCGAGATGTTTGGGCAGGTAAAGCTCGTGGGGTCTGTGAGCAGGGACAGGTTTGATAATGAGCGTTTTAGAATAAGGATTGAGCTTGAAAAAGGTATCGTTAAAGGTAGATAGGCTGAAGACCGAAGGCTGCAGACTGTTAGTTCCCTTCAGCCTTTAGGCTAGACAGCTTCAGTCTAAAGGTGTGAACAGTAGCAAGATGAAACTGAGAGAGAAAAGAACCCGAAGAATCGTAATAGGCCTGGCCCTTATCTTCGCCTGCGTATTGGTATGGTGGGCGAGGGTCTATTCTCCCCTAAAGGAGCGGACCAATGATCTAAACGTGAAACATATGCAATTTGGTGTGGAGAAGCACAAGTTGGAAAAAAAGCTCCAGAAGCTTGGGCAGGCTATAAGGGAAAAAAGCAAGGCTTCTAACAGGTTCAGGCGCTTGCCACGTACGGTAAAGGCAAGAAGCCTGGAAGAGGCGAACGCAATGATCCAGGCAAAGATGCAATCATTTTTTGAGGGCCATGATATACAACTAAACGCATACAAGGAATTGCCCCCTGGGAAGTGGGGAGAGTATCAAGTGGGTAGGGTGGAATTTCGGGTTTCGTGTACCGCGAAAAGGCTTGCAGAATTACTACAGTTCCTGGGAAAGCAAGAAGAAGGAATTCGCGTGGACAGGCTTGAGATTAACAGCCGCATACGAATGAGGAAAAGGCTCCGGGTGACCCTTCGTTTGGCTTCGCTATTTATAAAGGGGCCCGTGAAAGGCGCGTAATTACAAAGAGAGGAAGAACAGTCCTATGAAAACAGCGAGTAGAGAAGATGTGAATAGGGTAAGGAATATATCCATTGCCGGTTTGCTTGCATTGTTCCTGATCTTCGGCTCTTTAGGTTGCGCTATTATGCAGGGCGGGCAGAAAAGGGGATTCCCAGAAACAGGCCAGCTCACTGAACCCGTTGAAAAGGATACTGAAAAGCAGGGCCCTGGAGACCTGCTTAAACCTGAAAAGAAAGGGGCAGAGAACGCAATTATGAACCAGGATGGGTCCCAGCAGATAGCCGGAGAGCAAGCCCATGAGGAGCCTGGTCCGCCAAAGGCAGTTGCGCAAACGGTCAAGTCAACAATAGGTAAGAGTGTGTCAGGGCAGTCTCTTAAGCCTAATTTGTCTGGTGTCAATCCAACCAACGAACCCTCGGTGCATGTTGAGTTGGCCTTTGATAATGCAGACCTCTACGAAGTATTGGATGCCACACTCTATGAATTGTTCAAGGTCAATTACATGGTAGACCCCAGCTTGCGCACAAAGGTGACTTTTCATCTGTCGGGAAATTATACCAAGTCACAATTCATCAACATCTTTAATAATGTGCTTCAGCTTAGCAACTTGGCCATAGTTAAGGGCCCGGGAAACATCTACAAGGTGACCCGCAGGGCGATCAGCGGGGGTGTGTCCAATGCCCCTTTACAGACACAGGAGGGAAATGCTGCGGTTGGTGATATCACCAGGCTCATTAGGCTGAGATATATTTCGGCCGGAACTGCTGCTAAGAATCTTAAGCCCTTTCTTTCCAGCGGTGCCACCATAGTCCAGGATACTGTTACCAATTCCGTGATTATCACTGACACGTCCAACAACATAGCCAAGGCGGCCGGGATACTCGGTGCCCTGGATGTGCCGTACTTCAGTGATATATCCTGGCAGTTGTTTCCACTGAGGGAAGTAGAGGCCTCGGAGATAGTTAATGACCTGGAAAAAATGTTAAAGACGGGCGGCTTGTTCAAGAGACCTGGCATCAACGAGGGGTCATTTCAGATCCTTCCCATAAAGACCATGAACGCTATTCTTGTGGCAAGCCGATGGCCCTCTATTCTTACCCTTGTTGAACAGTGGATAGGTGCCCTGGATCATGCGGACGAGTCGAGGACCAACGTGTATGTTTACTTTGTGCAAAATGGTAGTGCCGTGGAGCTTTCTGACCTCTTGAAGCAGGTATTTGGCGAGAGCGTGTCAAAGAAAAACGCAGAGAGGAAGACCATAGTTAAGCCCAAGGTAAAGGCCCAAGTGGAACGTATCTCGGCCGAGGTTACGGGGGAAGTCCAGATCATTCCTGATGAGACCAACAATGCCATAGTAATTAAGGCAAATAACCGTGATTATATGCTGATAAAGAAGGTGCTAGAAAAACTTGACAATGTGCCGCGCCAGGTGTTGATAGACGTGTTGGTGGCTGAAATATCTTTGACAGGCTCACTGAAATACGGGATTGAGTGGTTTCTGCAAGGCCACAGGGCTAACTATACCATTCAAGGGGCGCTGGATAACAAGGTGAAGAGGCCCATAAATACCCCTCTAGGGAGTTCTACAGGGTTCAGTTTGGGGGTTTATGATCCCATTAGCTTCATGAGGGGCCTAATTACGGCCTTGGGCTCGGAGTCAAATGTGAACATCCTGTCTTCACCGAGCATCCTTGCCATTGACAATAAAGAGTCCATCATAGAGGTGGGTGAGGAGGTTCCCACGGTCACTGGACAAACAACTAGTGCTACCAGCGGAACTACCATCACTAACACTATTCAATACCGTTCAACTGGGATCATACTCAAGGTTACTCCCCACATAAATTCGAGCGGATTGGTCAAGATGGAGGTATCCCAAGAGGTGAGTGAAAAGGGCGAATTCAACACGGCCCTGTCCAGTTACACCTTTTTAAACCGTAAGGCAAATACCACCCTTGTTGCAGAAGATGGGCAGACCATTGTCATAGGCGGACTGATGAAGAGCAACAAGTCAGTTTCTCAAGCCGGAATTCCCTGGCTGAGAAGGATTCCCATACTTGGATATCTATTTGGGGGCTATGAAAAGGAGGCAAAGAAAAGTGAGTTGATGATTCTGATTACCCCGCACGTGATAAAGAACAGATCTGAAGCAGATGAGATAACCAGAGAGTTCTCCAGGAAGGTCGGGGGCTTGAGAAATCTCATCAGGCGTAAAAAATGACAAGGAGAGGGCAATGAAGCTTAGAGCATGCTTTGCTGGTGTTGTTGGGCTTACTGCCACTGCCGTTGCTTTGGCTTTTGCCGGTGCGCAAGAGCCTCCAATGGTAGAAAAGCACATTTTCTCTCCGGATACGGAAATTGCCGAGTCCCCCAAAAAGGGAGCCTCTCCCAAGGCCAATAAGCTGGAAGGTAAAATTACTTTCACGGGTGTCATCATTTCTCCTCAGGGGAAGCGGGCCATTATCAAGCAGAAAGGGGAGTACAGGAAAGAGGGGAACGACAGGTCAAGCCTATACAAGGAGGGTGATGAGATCGATGGTATGACCCTCAAGGAAATAGGGGGTAACTTCGTCGTACTGCTGGATGAAGGCAAGGAGGTGCGTATCAAGCTCTATACGGGGGACAAGAGAAGGCCTGTTCCTCCTTCACAACCAAAGGTGAGAAAAGCCCCTCCACCGAAGCCACGTGCTCCCAAGCGGGTAAAGCCGCCATCTGCTGTTACCAAGAGACGCGTATCACGGCCCATTTTGGGGAAAAGACCAACTCAGAGCCCCTCATTTCCCAAGGGTAGTAAATAAGGCGAAGCAGTCATCACTCGCATTTTCCCAGCCTTTGCCGAACAATTTGAGGTTTAACTTGGCGCCAGCTAGGAGTTGTGCAGTGTATTGTCCTTCTAATGTGTTGCCTCGATAGGTTACTTTGCTCTGCCAGCGGGTTTTCTGCCCCGCAATGTCGGTGGTTATATCAAATGTTACAGAAGGTCCACTTCTTTCTTCGTTATTTTGCAACTCGGTAGGTCGGCCCCTGGGAATGGCAGCCTGTTTATGTGCCCGCATGTAGCCTTTCTTGGCAGGACCCACAAAGGTACAAAAAAATGCCTCTATTGCGGGGTAGGTTATATTTTGGTGGTCCCAACGGGACTCGAACCCGTGTCTTCGGCGTGAGAGGCCGATATCCTAGACCGCTAGACGATGGGACCACGTTGTAAAGAAAAATGGCTGGGGGACTAGGATTCGAACCTAGGTTAACGGGGCCAGAACCCGTCGTCCTGCCGCTGGACGATCCCCCAGCGCCCATTTTCTTAATATTTTGAGGAAAATCGGGAAAAAGTCAAGAGAAAATAGGGACAAAAAGGAAACACATGGTAGGGAAAGACAAGGGCATAGAGGTTACTGTACTTTGATGCAGCGGACAAAATGCCCAGGCGAAGCCTCGCGCAATTCGATCTCTTCATCCCTGCAGCGTTTTTCCACCAGTGGGCATCTCCCTTGGAATTTGCATCCGGGGGGCGGGTTAATAGGGCTGGGTACGTCGCCGGAAAGTGGCTTCAGATCTGCCTTCTGGCCGGGCCTTGGTGCTGCCTCGAACAGGGCCCTGGTGTATGGATGAAGGGGGTTAGCAAACAGGGAACTGGCCGGGGCATATTCCATGATTCTGCCAAGGTACATTACAGCAACCCAGTCGCTTATATATCCCACAACATTCAGGTCATGGGAGATAAACAGGTACGTGAGTCCCAGGCTGTCTTGTAGATCTTTGAGGAGGTTTAGGATTTGTGCCTGGATTGAGACATCCAGCGCGGAAACTGGCTCATCACACAGTATAAGAGAGGGGTTTACGCTCAGGGCCCTGGCAATTCCCACCCTTTGTCGCTGCCCTCCGCTGAATTCATGGGGATAGCGATCAGCAACTTCAGGGCTAAGGCCTGCCAGTCTTAGTAGTTCGGCGACTCTGTCTTTTCTTTCTGCCCGATCCTTTATCCCAACGACCCTTAGCCCTTCTTCCACAGTTTGGCCTACGGTCATCCTGGGATTCAGGGATCCAAACGGGTCCTGGAATACGATCTGGATTTGTCTGCGCAAGGGCTTAAGCTCTTTTTCAGGAAGATGGGCTATGTCTGTTCCACCGTAAATTATGTTACCTTCATCAGGATCAAGGAGCCTAAGGGTTAGTTTCGCTATGGTGGATTTTCCACAACCACTCTCCCCCACAAGTCCCAGTGTCTTTCCCCTGGGTATTTCAAGGTCAATGCCATCTACGGCCTTTACCCAGGCCCTGGTCCTCTGGAGAAAACCCCTTCGCACTGGAAAATACTTTTTCAGGCCTTCTATCTTAAGGAGAGGTTGAGCGTCTAAGGGTGCTTCATTACATGCTGTCTTGGGCATCGTAATACCTCAAACAAGTCTTCAGCCATCAGCTCTCAGCCTAACACTTCTGTTGCTTAAGGCTGGATTTACCTCCTTCAACATTCATGATTCGCTATTCGTTATTTATTCAATCCTTATCCTAAGCTTCCAATATTCCATTTTTCCGGTATTCCGTTATTGGAGTATTGCATTATTGCGATTCGGTCCCATCCTTTCACCCTCCGGCGTTGTACAACACTGGACAGCGGCTCAGGTGCCCTTCGCCAAAATTGCAAAGTGGCGGAAAATCCTTTTTGCACGAATCCACCGCAATGCCGCACCTGGGGTGAAAAGGACACCCAGGAGGTTTGAATGCTGGGTTGGGCACTGATCCTGGAATGCTATGGAGCCTTTTGCCCCTTTTCTCCGTGCCGGGCAGAGAAGCCATGAGTCCCCTGGTATATGGATGACAGGGATTTTTCAAAACCTCCAAGGTGCTTCCCTGCTCCACCACAGTCCCTGCGTACATCACAAAGACCCTCTCTGCAATGGACGCAACTACTGCGAGATCGTGGGTTATATAGAGCACAGACATGCGCCTTTTTAGCCTGAGTCTATGGAGAAGATTGAGAATTTGGGCCTGGATGGTGACGTCAAGGGCCGTTGTGGGCTCATCAGCTATGATGAGATCAGGATTGCAGGCAAGGGCCATGGCTATCATGACTCTCTGGCGTTGCCCACCGCTTAATTGATGAGGGTAATCAGAGAGCCTTTGCTCGGGCGAGGCGATTCCCACTGCATCCAGTAATTGGATGCACCTTTCCCTGACAGCCTCCTTTTCAATTGATTCATGGGTTTCGATTACCTCTGCTATCTGATCCCAGATGGTGAAAACGGGGTTAAGAGATGTCAAGGGTTCTTGAAATACCATTCCTATCCTTCGACCGCGAATCCTGCGCAGATCCTCTTGATCTAGCCCCAGCAGGTCCTGGCCATTAAACAATATACTGCCACTCTTGATTTCCCCGGGAGGACAGGGCACAAGTCCCAAAATGGCTAACGCAGAAACGGTCTTTCCGCAGCCTGATTCTCCCACAATACACACGCACTCCCCGCGGTTAATATCATAGGATACCCCATCGACTGCCTTTGCCACCCCCCCCTCGCTGCGGAAGTAAACCTTGAGGTCGCGGACCGAGAGCAGCATATCCTGACCTTTCATATGGACCTCTCCCTCAACTTGGGATTGAGGATATCCCTCAACCCTTCGCCAAACAGGTTAAATGCCAGGACCACTATCAAAATGGCGATACCCGGCACAAAGGTCAGCCAGGGGGCATCAAAGATAAATCTTTTTCCGTCGGACAGTATATTTCCCCAGGTGGCATGGGGTGGCGGAACACCAAAGCCAAGGAAACTGAGTCCTGCCTCTGTTAGAATAGCAGAGGCGATGCCAATGGTGGCTGAAACCAGCACCGGCCCCAGTGCATTAGGCATCATGTGCCTGAATATAATGCGCAGATCCCTTAATCCCAAGGCCTTTGCCGCCATTACAAAGTCCTGTTCTCGCAAGGACAGAAATTCTGCTCTAACAAAACGCGCAGCTCCCATCCAACTGGTAAGGCCTATGACGATCATGATGTTGTACATGCTTGCTGGAAGCAGGGCCACCACGGTCAATATCAAGAAAAAGCTGGGAAAGCAGAGCATAATGTCCACTATGCGCATTATCAGGGTATCAATGGACATTATGGGAATACTGAGGGGAGCAACTTGTTTTATGGATAAATAGCAGACGATGGCAAATGCGAAGGCAGAGAAGAGGGAGAAAAGAGGCAGGCCCAAATACAGAAATATGCCTGTTAAACTCATTAAGATCACGCAGGAGATGTGCCCGGAGTTCACAAAGGCATTTCCATAATACCCAGCCAGGCCACCCATGAAGATGCCTATTAGCACGGAAATCCCCACAGCAACAAAACCCACGGTAAGGGATACCCAGGCGCCCTGTAGCATTCTTGAAAATACGTCTCTTCCCAGGTCATCCGTCCCAAATAGGTAAATGCCAAGGGTTGGGACCTGCTCCGGACTCAATACCTCAACCCTCGGCCTGGACAGGGGCGGGCGCAGTTTTTCCTGGAGCCGCACCATTGCAGGATCGAAAACAGGGTTGGTGCCTGAGGTAAGAAACACACCCAATACAGCGATTACAAAAAAGATGAGAAATATCACTAGCCCTGTGAAGGCCAATTTGTTGGACCGGAGCATCCCCCAAGCCTCTTGTACCCTCGTTTTTCTTGGCGCAAGGGGGGCCTCAAGATCTTCGGAAAAAGAATATGTGGCAGTTGGCGCTTGCATCACAGCTTGATCCTTGGGTCAGCTACCATGTAAAGGACATCAGATATAAACGTTCCTGCCAATACGAGAACGGCAGAGACAAAATTCACGGTTAATATAACGGGATAGTCCCTTGCAAGGATTGCCTCGTAGGCCATGCGGCCCATTCCTGGCCAGGAGAAGATGGATTCAATTATGACAGAGCCTCCTATGAGGCCGGGCAGGATCAATCCAAACATTGTGACAAAGGGAAGCAGCGCATTCCGAAGTGCGTGCTTGTAGTGGACTTGGTCGGGGTGAAGCCCCTTTGCATGGGCAGTGCGGATGTAGTCCTGTCCTTCAACCTCTAGCATTTGGCTACGCACGTAACGAGAAAGCACTGCAATACCCCCTGTGGCGCCCAGTACCGAGGGAAGCAGCAGGTGCCAGATCCTGTCCATGATCATGGGGGGCCATGACCCTCCCCCCAGGCCAAAGGTTTCCATGCCAATCACCGGGACGTGAAATCTTGTAACCACGAATATGATCAAGACATAGGCAAAGAAAAAGCCGGGAATGGAGATGAGGAGATAAGAGAAAAAGGTCACAGTGCGGTCATAAATACCTCCTCGATAAATTGCGGAACGAATCCCCAGCGGGAAAGATAATGTCCAGGTGAGCAAGGTCCCCACAATAAAGAGCGGTAGGCTATTTAGAAATCGGTCCCAGATTTTTTTTAACACCGGACGACTATCTTTCCAGGATACGATCTTGCCGGTAAGCAGGTCCCGGTAAAAATAGACGTATTGCCTATAAAGGGGCTCGTCGAGATGAAATGCCTTTCGGAAGCGCTCCACCAGTTCGGGGGTGAATTTGGGGTTCAGGGGATTGACCTGGCTGGGTTTCCCAGGGGCAAGATGGATGATTAGAAACGAGACTATGGAGACAAAGAAGAGGGTTATGGTCTTTTGAACCGCGCTTCTTGCAATAAATGAAAGCATACAGAACCTCGAAAATCTAACGTATGAACTAAAGCCCAGATCCTATCCCTCAGGACTAAATCTTGGTACTTCCGGTAACTTGATCCATTTATTGAAATAAAAGGTATAATCCCCGGTTTTAGTGGGTGTAATCTTGCGGTAGACCACATTTCCGTTTTCATCCACGTCCTTTATGACTATCCTCTTGTCTAAGACGGCTGTCCATTTGCTTACATAGAGAAAAGTATAAGGCTGTTCACGGGCAATAATCTCGTGCAGCTTGTGGCAATACTGCACTTGCTTATCATGATCGTATTCCTGGCGGATCTTGATTATGAGATCATCTGCCTGTTTGTTCTTGAAACCCACGAAGTTTAATTGATAGGGATGGGTCTGGCTAGAGTGCCAGATTTGATATAGATCAGGCTCGATGCCCATTTGCCAGCCCAGAATTACGGCGTCAAAATCGGCCTTGTCAATGCGCTCCTGGATGAACACCGACCACTCCAGTACGTCGGTGCGAACGTCTATGCCAATACGTTTCCAGGAATCTTGGGCAATTGCCAGAATCGCCTTGCGCAGATCGTTACCGCTGTTTGTTATCAGGGTGAACTGCAGTTTCTTTCCGTCTTTTTCAAGCCAACCTTGATTGTTGCGCTTCCAACCGGCCTCTTCGAGGAGTCTGAGGGCACCTTCGGGATCATAGGGCAGCGGTTTTATACGGTAGTTGTAATAATCCGTCTGTTTTACGAATGGGCCCGTTATCCTTTCTCCCTGGCCATAGAGGACATATTTGATTATCTCGTCCACATTTATTGCCATGCCGAGGGCAAGGCGAACCCGCCTGTCTTTGAAGGGCTCTCGCCTCATGTTATAGCCAATATAGGTATATCCGAAGGATGTGCCGGAGAAACTCTGGAAGCGCAGGTCGTTTTTCAGCCTGGCTACCTGATGAGGCTGCACGCTGTAGCTATCCACAGTGCCCGCGTAAAACTCCATTTCCTGTGTTAGCAGGTCTGGTATTATCCTAAACACGTATTGCTTATAATTGGGCGGCCCCTCCCAGTATTTTTCAAAGCGGTCCAAGATGATGTGCCTGTCTGCCTTCCATTCCCTGAACACAAACGGGCCACAACCAATGGGATGGCGGTTAAAGCGGCTCTGACGAATGGAAAAATTATTGGGATCCATTCCCCGCTCGAGGGCTTCCTTTCTCAGGGCCTTCTTGTTCAGTAGGTGCTCGGGGAGAATACCAATACCCCACGTTCCAAGGGCAGGAGAGTAAAGGCGCTTGTATATGACCTTGACGGTCAATGGATCAAGCACTTGCACTGCCCTGACCGGTTCATAGTCTGAGACACGCGGTGAAAGGTTCTTGGGGTCCATGATGGCCTCATAGGTGAATTTTACGTCCCTGGCGGTGAAAGGATGACCATCGTGGAACACAACACCCGGTCTCAGGTGGAATACGATAATGGGGTTGTGTTCCGTGGATGGGAGAAGCCTTTGTGACAATTTGATTAGTTCATCGTGATCAATGGAAGGATTTGTTGCCAAATATTTCCAGCCGGCAAAGGAGGAAAAATAATCTTTACCCAGAATGAGGGTGAGATTTTTAAACAGGTCTTGGTCCACCTTGCTCAACACCAGCCTAATGCGAGGCGGGGCCTTTACAGTGACATCTATTTCTTTCGTCCTTACCCAGGTTATGGTATTGAATTGGCGGGGAGGTAAAATCTCGATTCTTTTGATGAGGCGCAAAGAGTCCTGCAATGCCGCAGGGATCCCAGGAGTCGTCTTGCCACTGATGAGCAATGATGCAATTTCCTGGGCCCCAGCATTGCCAATCCTTGGAATGGCTGCGTCCTTATTGACATAAAAATAGGCCTCTTCGTATATTTCCCAGGATTTGGCCAGTCTTCCCCTAAATCGCAGGTTTTCGTCCCTATCTATTAGACTATCAAAAACGAGTGACTCGATTTGGCTGCTGGCCGAATCTGCAGACAGAATTGGGTTCAGAAGACTAGCGTCTCCAATGGAGGCTGTAACATACTGAACAAGCCGCTGGGGATTGCCTTTTGTTTGTTCCTCATAGGTTGGGACCCAGAAGTAGGATTGCAGAAGGAACAGGATTAGAGCTGTGGGGATAATAACCAGTAGCCGCTTAATAGTCATTTCTGTGAGATCAGGCTGATATTATTGTCACGTACTCACAAGGGGCTTAAAGTGAAAAGCCAGAAGGCCAATGCCCCAATTCGCAATGAGCTTAATGGGTAGTAAAAACTGAGTCAAGCTAAAAGGCGTTGGTTATTGTGGTGCGGTGGTTTCATCAAAGCTGGGTACAGGGGTGGACTTCTGGCCTGCCTGTTAACACGAAACCGAATTCAGAGACTTATGAGCCTTGCCCTGGACAAAATTATGTCCCCATGTGCCAGGAGGCAAGGTATGCGCGTTGCTCTTCCGTAAGGGTATCTATTTTAACACCCAGAGACTCAAGCTTTAGTCTGGCGATTTCCCTATCAATTTCTTCGGGGACTGGATATACCTTCTTTTGCATCTGACCATGATTTCTGGCCATATATTCTGCGGACAGGGCCTGGTTGGCGAAGCTCATGTCCATGACGCTGGAAGGGTGGCCTTCGGCCGCAGCAAGGTTAATGAGTCGGCCTTCGCCTAGCAAATAAACTCTCTTGCCGTTTTTGAGGGTGTACTCTTCCACGTATTCCCTGATCCTTCTATGGGAGACCGAATTTTCCTTCAGCCGGGGTATATCCAGCTCCACGTCAAAGTGGCCTGAATTGGATATCATAGCCCCGTCCTTCATTTGGAGAAAGTGTTCTGCCCTGATTACATTAATGTCTCCAGTAAGTGTGCAGAAAAAATCACCCAAGGGGGCGGCCTCGGCAATGGGCATGACCCTGTAGCCATCCATAACTGCTTCGAGAGCACGAAGGGGATCGACCTCGCAAACAATTACATGCGCGCCATGGCCCTTGGCCCTTGCTGCTACGCCTCTGCCGCACCAGCCATAACCACTAACAACGAAAGTGCTTCCGGCAAGCAACCGATTGGTTGCGCGGATAATCCCGTCAATGGTGCTCTGGCCAGTTCCGTAACGATTGTCAAAAAGGTGTTTTGTGTTTGCGTCATTAACCGAGATTACAGGAAACTGCAGTACCCCATCCTTTTCCATACTCCGTAGCCGGATAACTCCTGTTGTGGTCTCCTCTGTGCCCCCCATTACATCTGCAAGGAAGGACTTCCTTTGTTCTGCCGGGAGCCCCTTGCCCCACTCTGCAACGGACGGCTCTAAGTCGTCCCATCTTTCGAGAGCGATGAAATGGATGGAGCTTACCAGATCCGCGCCATCATCCATGGTCAGATGAGGTCTATGTTTTAGTGCAGATAGGATATGGCTGTAATAGGTCTTGTGGTCTTCACCCTTTATGGCATAAACTGGAATTTCATGGTCTGCCACAAGGGCGGCTGCAACGTCGTCCTGTGTTGACAATGGATTTGATGCGCACAATACCACGTCAGCTCCACCTGCCTTGAGGGTTGTGACAAGTGCCGCGGTTTCGGTGGTCACGTGAAGGCACGCCGATAAACGAAGTCCCTGGAGGGGTTTTTCCGTTGCGAAGCGTTCCTTTATCTTGTTTAGCACGGGCATGCTGAGCACTGCCCACTCTATCCTCAACCTGCCCTTGTCGGCCAGGGTCATATCTTTAATGTCGTAATCCATAGCTCTGCTCCTTTTTTATGGTACGCTATTTTATGGCTCTCTTGAGATCTTCCACCAGGTCGGTTTTCTCCCACGTAAACTCGGGTAGTTCCCTTCCAAAGTGCCCGTAGTTGGCAGTTTTTCTGTAGATCGGGCGGAGCAAGTCCAGCCGCTCTATGATGGCTGCCGGCCGCAGATCAAGGTTTTCTAGCACGATCCTTGTGAGCTCTTGGCTAGAGACCACACCCGTGCTGTATGCACCCACCATGACAGAGACGGGCTCGGCGCGGCCGATGGTATAGGCCACCTGGATTTCGCATTTCTGTGCAAGACCCGCGGCCACGATATTCTTGGCGATGTAACGGCACATGTAAGAGGCGCTTCTATCAACCTTTGTGGGGTCCTTACCTGAAAAGGCGCCACCACCGTGATACCCAAAACCGCCATATGTATCCATTATGATCTTCCGACCGGTCAGGCCGCAATCTCCCAATGGCCCGCCAACCACGAATCGGCCCGTGGTGTTTACAAAGTATTGGGTCTTGTCATCGAGCATGTCAGAGGGAATCACCTTCCGAATCACCTCTTCGATAATAGCTTCCCTGATGGTGTCGTAGCTTACATCCGGGTCGTGTTGCGCGGCGATAACAACGGTGTGCACCCTCACGGGTTTGCCGTCCACGTATTCCACCGTGACCTGGCTCTTTCCGTCAGGCCTCAGCCAAGGAAACTTTTCTGACTTTCGCACATGGGCCAGCCTGCGGGTCAGGCCATGAGCGAGATAGATGGGCATAGGCATAAGGGTAGGGGTATCTGTGCAGGCATATCCAAACATTAGCCCCTGATCTCCAGCCCCCTGTTCTTTGAACAGGCCCCTGCCGTTAACCCCCATGGCAATGTCAGGGGACTGTTTGTCAATACTTGTCAACACCGCACAGGTCTGCCAATCGAAACCCATTGATGAGTTGTTGTAACCAATGTCTTTTATGGTTTCCCTTACCACATCGGGCATATCCACATATGCATTCGTTGTTATTTCCCCCGCTATAATGGCCATCCCCGTTGTTACAAGGGTTTCACAGGCCACCCTGGCATGTTTGTCCTGTTCCATTATCCTATCAAGGATGTGATCCGAGATCTGGTCTGCAATCTTGTCCGGATGCCCCTCGGTCACAGACTCTGATGTAAACAGGAAGTTGGCTGATTTCATATCTCGTTCTCCTTTCAGTTATGTATTTCGTACTCTATTCTTTTACCTCTAATATGCAATTATCGATTAACCTAGTCTGGCCAACCTTAACTGCCAGCGCGAGGAGAGTGCTTTTCTCCACGTGATCTATCTCTTCGAGTGTCACCGGATCACAGATGCTAACATAGTCAATCTTTGTATAGGGATGGCTTCTTATTAGGTCCTCCACGGCCTTTTTAATGTCCGACGCCTTTTGGTGACCCTCCTCAACCAGCCTAGAGGCGAGATCCAGGGATTGTTTTAAACAAAGGGCCGATGGCCTTTGATCCTGGGACAGGTATGCATTGCGTGAGCTCATGGCCAGCCCGTCAGGTTCCCTTACCGTGGGAACACCTATGATTTGGATATCCATGTTCAAGTCCATGACCATTCTACTGATGATGGACAGTTGCTGGTAATCCTTTTGCCCAAAGATGGCAATATGGGGCTTGGTGATATTGAATAGCTTACATACCACCGTTGCCACGCCATCAAAATGCCCCGGCCTTGAAAGACCGCAAAGATGTTGGCTCAACTGGCTCACGCTTACGGTGGTTTGAAAACCGTGGGGGTACATCTCCTCCACCGGTGGCATGAATACTATATCCACCCCCACACTCTTGGCCTTGTCCAGGTCTCCCTCGGGGTCCCTGGGATAGCGGTTAAAGTCCTCAGAAGGTCCAAACTGGGTTGGGTTCACAAATATGCTTATAACCAGCTTGTCTGCATGCCTTTTGCCCACACGCATTAACTCCAGGTGAGCCTCATGCAAATATCCCATTGTGGGCACCAGAGCAATTGTTTGGCCGCCCTGACGCAAGCTCTCTGCCGTTGCCTGCATTTCCCGTACTGTTTCAATCACGTCCATTTTACCGCTTTCCCTTCTTCCCTCTGGAACTCAGTGGGACATAATACTGAGTTCCGGCGCCCATCTCGGATATTTCCCTAATGAGGTCATCCAGGTCTTCTGGTATGTGGACAAAATCAATTTCAGAGGCATCCACCACCAGAAGAGGGCAGTCTGAGTAATGGAAAAAAAACTCGTTGAAGGCCTGGTTTATGGCATCGAGGTACTCCCAACTGAGGCCCTTTTCATATTTGCGTCCACGTTTCTTTATCCTTTCCATGAGCACTTCCGTGCGGGCCTGGAGGAAAATCACAAGGTCTGGGTGTACCACCCGTTGTTCGAGAAGACGGAAGATCTGGTCATATAGCCAGAACTCGTTCTCATCCAGGTTCACCTCTGCAAAGAGCCTATCTTTTTGAAAAAGGTAGTCTGCAATAACCACCTTTTTGAAGAGATTTTTTTGGATGATCTCATTGCAATGCTGGAATCTTCTCAATAGAAAAAATACCTGGGTCTGAAACCTGAATTTCTGTGGATCCTTGTAGAAATCCGGAAGAAATGGATTGTCTTGGGTTTCTTCTAGAATGGCCACGCCATTGAGCCGCTCTGAGAGCAGCGCTGCTAGGCTGGTTTTCCCCACGCCCAGAGGACCTTCAACCGCGATATATGAAAAATTGTGCTTGTTGGTCATGTTCTCTTTCTCGGTGTTGATGTCCCTGTCAAAATTTCTTCAAATTAACACCTCGGTTGCCCTCTGTCAACGGAAGGGCCTGGGCAAGGCATATGAATTCGTCAGGGGATAGGGTTTCAGCCCTTCTTTCGGGTTCGATGCCACATTGGCGTAAGGCCTGAAGGATGGTTTCCTTTTTCCACCGCTGCGCAGCTCCAAGCAACGCGTTTACGAGGGTCTTCCGCCTGTGCAAAAAAGCTGGTTTTACCACCTGTTTCAAATCCTTGTCACTAACGGGACGACGATGCCATGGGTTGTTAAAGTCCAACTCAACTACCATTGATTCCACCTTTGGCCTGGGATAAAAAGAGCCACTTGACACCTTGAATAACTTCTTTGCTGCAGCTCTGTACCGAACCATCACCGTGATGGCGCCATAGGACTTGATCCCCGGCGGTGATATGAGCCTTTGGGCAAATTCCTGTTGAAACATAAGTATCGCCCGGTCCATGCAATGATGGTTTTCCACTAGCTTTGCTACGAGGGGCGAGGAAATATTATAAGGGAGATTACCCAATACAATGATTTTATTATGAAATATGTCCTTTAGGTCCTTGAAGTCGAACCTCAGGATGTCCTGATGAAGGAGGGTGACGTTGTTGACTTGAGCCTGGCGAAGCTTATCTGTCAGCTGGTAGAGGAGGTTTTGGTCCTTTTCCACAGCTACCACATGTTTGATGCTCCTGGCCAGGGGGATGGTAAGGGCGCCCAATCCTGGCCCAATTTCCAGGACCGTGTCAGAACGGGAGAGCCTGGAATAGGAGATTATTTTATCGGCAATTGATGTGTTTACAAGGAAGCATTGGCCCAATCTCTTTTTAGCTTGGATCACGGGATTCCCTTACCACTACGATGATCTTTACAGTATCATTCCGGTAAATGTCCAAATCTCACGGGAGTTTTTCTGCGAGCCCTTGCCCTGCTGGCCTTTTTAAAGATAAATAGAAAGATGAAATAGGCAGTAGGTGAGGCAACCAGCCCGATCAGGGCTCCACCAATAATGAATGCAAATGCAAATAGGCTCCCCATTTGTAAAATTATTTCGGCTATGTGTAGAAACGAATGGGTCTGGTCCATGGAGACCAAGATTTTTGAGAAAAGTTCCTTGTGCTCTGGTAGTCCCAGAATACTAGCCCCTATCTTGTAGGAATAGTGGTACAGGAAATACCAATCCAAGGGATTACTGACCCACGTGCCAATGGCTGCAGTAATCTTGCTTGACCTGAAGCACAATGCCAGAGCCACGGCCACTGCCGTCTGAAAAGGGATTATGGGAAGGCATCCGGCAAAAACGCCCACAGCCATTCCCAGGGCCAATTCCTGTGGCCCACCTCGTAAGCGGCGCAGGCGCAAGTAATAATATCTTAAAGATCTTCCGATATCCAAAATCACGTCCGTCCCAAAAATTAGGCATCAAGCACTGGGGCTCGATGTGCGAGAATCTTACCTTATTTTTTTCAGAATGACCACCGGTTAAGAGCTTGGTTTGCCATTTAGACAAGAACAAATTGGCCGAATGGCTACCTCCAATCATTAACATTACAGCCTTTCTTGCAAGAGAAATCTTTTGAGGGAAAATTAGGCTTGTAAGTTTTCCACAGCTTGAAGCTGGTCTATGGGGAAGCGAGACCTGACATCTATGGTGTAGTTAGCCTCTTGACCTTTGCGAAGCATATGATAGCCTGCCACGGCAATCATGGCCCCGTTGTCAGTACAATACTGTGGCCGCGGCCACATGACCTTTACCCCTTTTTGTTGAGCGGCTTCAAGGAACCTTTGCCTTAGCCTGGAATTGCATGCTACGCCCCCGGCTACGCAGATATGGTGACAACCTGTTATCTCCTGGGCCCTCATAGTCTTCCCAACGAGTACATCTATCACTGCCTCCTGGAATGATGCTGCAAGGTCATTGACTGTGACACCAGAGCGTTTGTGGTCACCATTGGACCTCCATTTCTTTACGAACAAGGCCACTGCTGTCTTGAGCCCGCTGAAACTAAAGTCCAGGGACTCTTTTGACATATATGGCCTCGGAAAAGAAACTTTCGTAGGATTTCCTTTTTTGGATATTTCGTCTATTATGGGCCCTCCTGGATATCCAAGCCCCAAGAGTTTTGCCACCTTGTCAAACGCCTCTCCTGCGGCATCATCTAGGGTGCGTCCAAGCTGCCGATAGCTTCCGAAGTCCAAAACATGATATAGACTGGTGTGCCCTCCTGAGACAGTTAGACACACGAATGGAAATGGGGGAGGGGATTCCTCAAGGAAAATGGATAAGATGTGGCCCTCCAGGTGATTTACCGCTACGTAAGGGATTCCAGTCGTATATGATAGTGCCTTGGTATAGTAAAGTCCGACAAGAAGGGATCCTATGAGGCCTGGTCCTATGGTCACTGCTAGCCCATCAATCTCCCCGAAACTGAGGTGTGCGCTTTTTAGTGTCTCTTCAACAACTGGGAGTATGTTACGGATATGCTCTCTGGAGGCAAGCTCAGGAACTACCCCGCCGTGTGGATGGTGAAGCTTAACTTGAGAATGGACAATGCTGGAAAGCACGTGCCTGCCGTCCTTTACAATGGCAGCCGATGTGTCGTCGCAAGATGTATCGATACCTAAAATTAGCATAAGGAGTCAGGCCCCCCCTAGCCTTCCTTCGCGTGGAGCTTCTTCAGTTTGTCCCACTTGCCACCTTTTTCAGTTTCAATCAGGACCAAAGAGATATTGTCCCCACCACCACTCTTGTTTGCTTCTTCCACTAATATGTCCAGCTTTTCCTCCGGTGAAATAGTCGAATGGCTATACCTATGATCCAGTCCAGAATCGTTTGCCTTACTTTCATGGGCAATTACTCGTGCGATGAGAACAACGGGTCAATGAGACATATTTACTGATTATTTCAATTGATTTGCGGCCAATGCCTGGGACCTGATATAGCTCATCCAATGATTTTAACGGACCAGTCCTTTCCCTCAACTCGACAATAGCCTTGGCAGTCTTTATCCCAATTCCAGGGATTGCCGTCAAGCCTTCTGTTGTCTCGGAGTTTAAATCAAGTTTTAAGCCCAGGGTTACCCTATGAAAAGCATCAATTTGCCTTGTTTGGATGGCAACCTTATTAGTGGCAGACCTGGATAGGGTAACCAAGCTTAGGCATGGTATTCGAGTCAATTTCGAAGCCTTGTTAAGGGAAAGAAGTGAGGGTGAGCCTCCGGAAGCTTCAAGTAATTGGCCCAAGGTGGGCGATTTGGCGAAGCCGTACACTCCCGGCCATGCTACTGAGCCCCTAACCTCGACATAGCATGGGCCTTGACCAGGGCGATTAGAATTGAGGGAGATTCCTTGAGCAATCCGGGCCAAGGAGTATGCTGAGATAAGTCCAACCAGAAGTACTAAATAGGCAAAGGATTTTTCAATCTGCTTCTTGTGCGTCACTGTCAAGCCCGAAGGCCGTGTGAAGCGTTCTCACGGCTAGTTCTGTATATTTTTCCTCGATCACACAAGATATTTTAATTTCTGATGTGCTAATCATCATTATGTTGATATTCTCTTTGGCAAGAGCATTAAACATTTTTTGAGCTACACCAGCATGACTTCTCATTCCCAAACCAACGATGCTGACTTTAGCGATGTCTTCATCTCCCATCACGCGCTCTGCGCCTATATCGTGAGCCACATCTCGCAGGCGTTTTAACGTCCTGTGGAAATCTGGTTTCGGGACAGTAAAGGTGAGATCGGTGTAGCCGTCTTCGCTTGGGTTTTGCACAATCATATCCACGATAACGCCGGCCTCGAACACGGGCTTGAAGATCTTAGACGCAGTCCCTGGTTTATCTGGGACGTGTTTCATGGTGATCCTGGCCTCATTTTTGTTGTAGGTTACCCCAGAGACTACTACCTTTTCCATATCCCTTGTTTCTGCTGTTACCATTGTGCCTTTCTCCTCTGAAAAAGTTGACCTTACATGGATAGGAACCTGAAATTTGCTTGCAAACTCCACTGATCTTATCTCCAAGACCTTTGCGCCCAGGCTGGCCATTTCCAGCATCTCTTCATAAGAGATGGTATCCAGCTTTCTTGCCTTGGGGCAAATGTTAGGATCTGTAGTATACACACCATCTACGTCAGTGAAAATCTCGCAAACATCAGCATTTAGGGCGGCAGCCAGGGCCACAGCGGTGGTATCAGAGCCACCACGTCCTAGTGTCGTGATGTCGCCGTTTTCATCAAGCCCCTGAAACCCGGCCACTGCAACAATCCTACCCTTTTCAAGTTCCCGTTTGATCCTATTGGTGTTCACCTCATGAATTCGGGCCTTTCCGTAAAGCCCATCTGTATGTATGGGCACCTGGAAACCTAATAGTGAGCTTGCATCATATCCCATTGATTTTACGGCCATGGCAAATAGGGCTATGCTGACCTGCTCGCCAGTGGACATGAGCACATCGAGTTCTCTGGGATCAGGCTGGTCACAAAGCTCGTGGGCGAGCCGGATTAACCTGTCTGTCTGGCCTGCCATGGCCGAAAGCACTACCACCATCTGGTTACCTTGTTTGAAAGAGTTAATCACCCTTCGTGCCACTGTCCTTATCTTTTCTATATCTCCGACACTGGTTCCGCCGTACTTTTGAACAATTAGAGCCATAAGCAACTCTCCGTCACACGATTTGGAATATTGGAACAATGGAATAATGGGTCAGATACGAAGACTTAAGAAATCTTCCATTATTCCATGATATACGTTTACGACCCGAAAACCTCCTGAAGCAAGGATCAATTAGTATCTATGCCCGTTACCATTTAGATTTAGCAAGGACCCAATTATTTTAGCAGGTCTCGGATGGTCCCCTTTTACCAAAATGTCCCGGCTGTTTTTGTTCGCAAAGTTTATTAATACATAGAGACAATGAGATGGCATTATCTCAGGCCATCGATCGGCCCACTCGAGTATTGCCACGCCCTCCATGTAAAAGTATTCCTCCAGTCCTGCAGAAATGAAATCCGATGCCTCCTTAAGCCTGTACGCATCCATGTGGTAAATGGGTATCCTTCCTTCATAGACATTTACCAGGGTAAAGGAAGGGCTTGTCACCATGTTTTCTGCTTGTACCCCCAGGCCTAAGGCAAGCCCCTTGGTGAGCCAAGTCTTACCTGTGCCAAGTTCACCAATTAGACCTATCACATCTCCCTGTTGGAGCCGAACTCCAATGTTTTTGCCCAACTCAATAGTTTCTTGAGGAGAATTGGATCTGAATCTAGCAAATTTTGTGTCCACCTAGCAACTATCCTTTAATCCATAGGCTGCAAAAAGCCGTTGTGGTGCCCAAAGTGTGCAAACTTGTAAACTTAATCCATTGGGGCTTATCACATAAGATCAAAATGCGGTGGTGGATTTTTTAAAGGCCAATTGCCCGAGTAAAGAGAGCTTATCAAACCTGGGACCACATCCAGGATTTCTCCTGCCATGATTCCTACCGTTCCCGTTTTTTCTGCAAGGCAATCGGCAGCCAGTCCGTGAATGTATGTGCCCGCGATGGCCGCCTTTTCAACGGGCCAGCGTCGTGCAAGAAATCCTCCTATGAGGCCCGTGAGAACGTCACCTGCTCCACCACTGGAAAGAGCAGCGTTACCGGTAGGATTGACATATATTTTTCCATTGGGCAGTGCCACAAGCGTCCGGGCACCCTTTAGAACTAGATAACAGCGATGGTTGTTCACAAACTCCAAGGCCGTAGATATCCTGTCACTTTGAATCTCTACTGTTGATTTGCCCGTGAGCCTACCCATCTCTCCTGGATGTGGAGTTAATATGGTGTGGTCCGCAACACTGTTGAGAACATCCAGTGCTCCATTAAGGGCGTTAAGTCCGTCGGCATCTATGACCATGGGAAGCCTACATGTGGATGCAAGCCTTTTTACCAATTCTACGGTCTCGGAATTGGTGGAGAGCCCGGGGCCAATGGCAAGGGCTGTTTTGCCCTCCATAAGGTCTTCGATCAAAGGAAGGGCCGCCATAGAAAGGGTTCCATCTGAGGTTTGAGGCAAAGGGGCTGTCATAGCCTCAGTAAGTTTTTCCTCCAGTGTTGGGTTAAGGGATTGAGGAACGCCTACGGTTACAAGGCCTGCCCCAGCCCTTATGGCACCGAGGGCCGCCAGGGTAGCAGCCCCGGTTTTGCCCGGCGAGCCCGCCAGTATCAGCAGATGGCCCCTATGGCCCTTGTGTATATCCTCTTTGTCCTCCACCAAGAGATCCGCAAAATCCTCTGGTACGCTGAGGTGAAATTGTTCCGGGACCTGGCTGGCCACCGACTCAGGTATGCTGATGTCAATACGAACAAGCCGCCCAACAACTTCGCGACCTGGGAAAACCGCCTGTCCGACCTTTGGGAATCCAAAGGTGACCGTAAGGTCGGCCCTGACTGAGGTCCCCATGATGGCGCCATTGTCGGCATTGAGCCCCGAGGGTATGTCTATGGCCATCACCGGTTTACCACTGGCATTGATCTGATCTATTACGGTAGCGTAAAATCCGCGAACAGGAGAATTCAATCCTGTGCCGAGGATGGCATCAGCTATGTAATGACAATGGGCCAAGGTGCTTTTCTGTTCTTGCCAGGACGACTCATCAGGGACAAAGCGTATGTCCAGGCCCATACCCTGGGCAATCCGAAGGTTTACGAGGGCATCGCCTGATATTTTCTCCCTTTGCGAAAGCACAAAGACTATTGGCCGTAGGCCAGCTTGGTGTAAATACCTGGCCACAACGTAACCGTCTCCGCCATTGTTCCCTCGGCCACAGATGATGAGCACCCTTGCATCCTTTTCAGGGGAGAAGTGGGCAAGGAACGTTTGGGCCGCGCCTCTGCCGGCATTTTCCATCAGGACCACACCAGGGATTCCGAGATCATGAATGGTTTTACGGTCCATTTCCTGCATTTCTGAAGCCTTGACCAGTCTCATCTTTGCCCTCCAAAACAACCATTGCTATAGCATCATTCTTTTCGTCAGAAAGGGATAAATGGATGCCGTTTATTTTCTTTTCCTTGCAGATGGAAAGGGTTTGTCCAAGGGGTCTTATGCCGGGTTTTCCCCTCTTGTCGTTGAAAACCTCTATCTCTCTCCATTTCACGCCTTCCTTCATTCCCAAGCCCAAGGCCTTTGAGAAGGCTTCCTTGGCGGCGAACCGGAGTGCAAATGCAAAGTACGGGCGTGCCCTCTTGTATGAGGCTTGCTTTTCAAGATCTGTAAAGACCCTGTCCACGAACCTGGGGCCCCATCTTCTTACAACCCTTTCAATTCTCCTGACATCTACGAGGTCAATGCCGATACCGTATATCATTTAATTTCCATTCCCTAGAAATTCTTCACAAGCTCCACCATCTCCCGTACAGCCTGCTCAAAGCCGACGTAAATGGCCCTGGCCACGATGCTGTGGCCTATGCTATATTCTTCAATTTGGTGAAGCTCGCCAAATCGTTTGACATTAACATAGTTAAGCCCATGGCCTGCACTGATACGTAGTTCCATCTTTTCCGCCACGTTAACCGCGGCACCAATCAAGGAAAAAAGCTTGTCCGCTTCCTCTTCACTTTTTGCCTCAGAGTAGTGGCCGGTATGAATTTCAACTATGTCACCACCACATTCCTTGGCGGCTTCTATTTGGGCCGGGTCAGGATCAACAAAGAAGCTCACCAGGATGCCAGCATCTTTCAACCGCCTTACCACATCGCTGTATCGAGCCTTGTGCCCAAGGACGTCAAGGCCTCCCTCGGTTGTTAGTTCCTCGCGTTTTTCGGGCACTAGCGTCACGAGATCAGGTTTTGCCTTAATGGCAATGCCTATCATCTCTTCAACAGCAGCCATTTCCAGGTTGAGCTTTGTTTTCACCGTCTGCCTTAACAGTTCAAGGTCCCTGTCTTGGATGTGACGGCGATCTTCTCTGAGGTGGCAGATGATGCCCTCGGCGCCGGCTAACTCCGCCATACCTGCGGCCAGAACGGGGTCTGGCTCATCTATACCTCTTGCCTGCCGCACAGTCGCAACGTGATCTACGTTTACTGCCAATCGTGCCATGTTCATGCCTCCTTAAAAATCTTGATCAGCCTAGTTTCCTCGCCTTGCATTCGCCTTGCTTCGTCCACGCCTCTTTCATGATCATAGCCAAGTAGATGGAGTAGTCCGTGAACAAGTAACCGCCCAACTGTTTCTAGAAGGGGCTCTCCTGCCTCAGACGCCTCTCGCATTGCAGTGTCCAGAGATATGACAACATCGCCCAGTAGGGGTGATTCTGGTTCATTCTCTATAGCGGGACACATGGGGAACGCGATTACGTTAGTTGGTCCTTGACGGCCCAAGTATCTGCTGTTGAGCAGAGCTATCTCCTCGTCAGATGTCACGAGGATGCTTAGTTCCTTGTCATGACAGCCCAAGACGTCTAAGACTTTCTCCATTTTTTTTCTTATCGTCTGCTCGCTGGCCCCTGGAATCTCCTGTTGCAGGTTGATCAGAATTTCCATTTGCTGCTTTTTTACCTCCGGAAGCTCTCACCGCCGGCTCTGGGTACTCTATCCTTTGGTGAAAAATACCACTCAAGGTCTTATTGAAGCTCTTGGCAATTAGGTGTAAGTCCTTCAGTGTCAACTCGCACTCATCCAATTGGCCATCAGAAAAGATTCTGTTAATAATCTTTTGCACCAGTCCCTGGATCCTGGCAGGGGTGGGATCCACCAGGGTCTTGGAGGCCGCCTGCACTGCGTCTGCCAGCATAACCAGCCCTGCCTCCTTGGTTTGAGGCTTGGGGCCGGGGTATCTGAAGTCTTCTTCTTTTACCTGTACGGCCTTGTCTGAACGTTGCCCCACCTGCTCTTTGGCCTTTTCGTAAAAATAGGTAATGAGGCTGGTTCCGTGGTGTTGCTGAATTATGTCTATGATGGGCTGACCCAGCTTGTATTTTCTAGCGAGCTCAACGCCATCCTTGACGTGGGAAATAAGAATTAAGCTGCTCATGGATGGGGCAAGTTTTTCATGCTTGTTTTGTCCGTTAATTTGATTTTCTATAAAGTAGAGTGGCTTTTTCATCTTTCCTATATCGTGATAATAAGCCGCCACCTTAGCAAGTAAGGGATTAGCGCCAACGGCCTTGGCAGAGGCCTCCACCATCTGACTGACGATGACGCTGTGGTGGTATGTACCGGGGGCCTGCACCATAAGTTCCCGCAAGGGGGGTTGATCAAGACTTGCAAGTTCCAGCAGCTTAATGTCAGTGGTATAGCCGAAGGCCATCTCAATGAGGGGCACACTTCCAGTGGTGATAACAGCAATAAGGATTCCGCCAAAAAATGCTGTCGCACAAGCCACAAGAGGCTCTACAGTGTAAAAAAAACCGTGGAGTGTCTCTATGGAAAGGGCAAGAACCATGTTGGCGAGGCCCACCTTCAGCCCTGTTTTTATGAATTCACCTCTTTCTCTGCACTCTCTCATGCCGTGGGCTGCGATAAGACCGCCTACAAGGAAATACACGAAGAATTCCACTTTTCCGCCGAGCACCAGGGCAGTGATGGCCGAAAGTAACACAGAAAAGCCCGCAGCTACCCTGATACCTTGAAAAAGGGAGACCAGCATGGGACCGCTGGCAATAGGTATGGCAAATATTAACGCCCTTGAAGTGAGAAAAGGAAACCCTCTGGCAACTTCGGCAGCGATAAAATTGGATGCTATGGCTAGTAAAAAGAAGATGGATAGAACCAATGCCTGAAAAATAAGGTCTTTTTTGTTGGGGGTCACCTGAGGCCGGGTTGAAGCGGTAACAAGATAGAATGAGAACAAAAGAAACCCTATCAAGATAGCCATCGCGGGAATATGGCCGAGGAATTTATCTTTCCTCAGGTACCTGTACTCCTCGGCCAGCTTAAGGAGATGTTCCTGGCGGATCGGCTCCCCCTCGCGGACAATCATTTCACCTTTTTTTACCTTAAAATAGACAGGCTTAACAGCCTTCCGAGCCGCTTCCTTGCGCAACTCCGTCTCTCTCTTATTAAATGTGACATTAGGCTCCAATAAAGACAGGGCGAGAGTTAAAGCTAGTTTCTTGAGTTCAGGAGGCAGGACTGGTTGATTAGCCTTTTTCCATTCCTCCACAACGGTCTGTTTTGCTTGGTCAAGATCTAAGATTTTGTCAACTTCCTTTAAGATTGTTTCTCTGTCCGTGAGGATATTATGAAGTATGATGCCTTCCTGAGACTGGGTGGGAAGCTCCTTTCTATTCCGAACAATTCCTTTGAGAAATAGTGGGCCCAATAGCTTCGTCACCAAGTTTTCTACTTCAATAGGAAAGCCGCTTTTCATTAAGGTTTCAAAAACATCGTCTTGCACCTGAAATCCAAGTATCTCGGAAAATCGTTCCTTTGAGAATGACTGGGGCACAGGGAGGTTCTTGGTAGGTGAAGTAGCTGTTTGAGACGCTGGTGCAGTACCACTTTGCTTTGGTTCGCCGGATTCTGATGATTTACGTGCTTCCTCAAAGGCATCTTTCACTCGGCCTAGTGCATTTGAGCCCGAAGGATCAAAGTCGTATACACGTGGTGCCTCCTTAACCGCTTTTAGGCGGTTTTTTTCCGTAAGGGCTACATCTTCGATTAAGAATTCATGGCTTGCCTTTATATCCCTTTGAGCTATGTCTCCTAGGTTATACTGTCTTGGCTTGCTCAGGAATCCCGGATACAATAACACTGCAAATAGTGAGCTCATCACGATGATGAGAACCCACCTTGTCAATTCATAATTTGAAACCGAGCTCATAGGGCTCTCCGGTTTCTTGGAGATTCGCCGCTCTGGTTCCATTTTTTTTGTCGGCCTGCTACTCCAGGCCTTTCTCGGTAATTTTTTTTCGTTCATTGTCCCAGGCTTATCACTTCTTATTCTCTAAGTTTTCGTAAGCTTCTATTATCTCTTGCACCAAGGGGTGCCTGATCACATCCTCTTTAGAGAAATGCACAAACCGAATACCCTTAATGTGGCTCAATATTTCGCGAGCTTCAATGAGGCCGGAAACTTTACCCTCAGGTAAATCGGTTTGAGTCACGTCTCCTGTTATCACAGCCTTTGAACTGAAGCCTAGCCGTGTTAAGAACATCTTCATTTGTTCGGACGTGGCATTTTGGGCCTCATCCAAGATAACGAAGGAGTCATTTAGGGTCCTGCCACGCATAAATGCTAGAGGAGCTACCTCTATAACCCCTTGTTGAATCAGCCTCGAGGCATGGTCGAAGTCCATCATGTCGTGCAAGGCATCGTAAAGGGGCCTCAGATATGGGTTGACCTTTTCGTAAAGATCTCCTGGAAGAAACCCCAGGTGTTCTCCGGCCTCCACTGCGGGTCTGGCCAGGACAACTCTATTTATTTGTTTTTTTTGCAGCGCTGATATGGCCATTGCCATAGCCAAATAGGTCTTGCCTGTACCAGCAGGACCTATACCAAAGACTATGTCAAATTTCCGGATTGCGTCAATATATTCCTTCTGATTTATTGTTTTGGGCGTTATTACCTTCTTCTTGGACGAGACATAGACTTCGTCCTTAAAGATTTTCTTTAGGTTGACAGACTTATCCCGGCTGATGATTCTGATGGCATAATCCACGTCGTTAGGAAATAAAGGGAACCTAGATTTAAGAAGATCATATAGTTGCCTGAGTACGGCCTCACACAGATCGATTTCCCAATCCAAACCCTGTATGGTTATAACATTGCCTCTCAAATGAAGGGCAACTCCTAGTTGCTTTTCGATTATCTGCAGATGCGAACTACCTTGTCCACATAAAGACCGAAGTAATTCCGGGTCCGGAAATGTGATAGTTTTTTTGATACTAGTTTGTGAGTGCGCCTTAATTTCCAAGGGGTAATTTTCCTCCACTAAAACAAAGAGCCAAAATTTCAGAGTTCCCTGTGTCAAAAAGAGATTTTTCTCTGAAACTTTGGCTTTTTCCTTGATTGAGCACCTTTCATCCCAGAAGACGTGAGTTTAAGATTGATTCATCCAGGGGCAAAAGTAAAAATCATCTTCGCTATTCTCCAATTACCTGAACTATTACCCTTCTGTTACGTGGACGATTGTCAAAATCCAGTAGAACGATCTGCTGCCATGTGCCAAGTGTCATATTACCCTGAATGATTGGAATATGCAAGGAGGGGCCCATTAGGGCGGCCCGCACATGGGAGTAACCATTGCCATCTCCCCATCTTTCATTATGCGCGTAATAGATATCCTTTGGGGCTATTCTTTCTATTGCCTTCCTTAGGTCGTTAATGACGCCCCTCTCATACTCAATGGTGGTGAGGGCAGCGGTTGAGCCTGGAATAAACAATGTCACAGCGCCATCTGAGACTCCCGATTTTTGGATCTCTTCATGAACTAAACCAGTGATATCAAACAGATCAGTGCCGGCTGTGCTTCTAATAGATATGCTGTTGGTGTAAATAGCCATGGTAATTTTGTTCCACGGTAGTAAAGCTTTCATTTTATTATATTGCTTAGCATAGCCCAAGGTCCTATGCAAGCAAAACGAGAGTTACATTAATGGGTTACATTCATATTTTCCCCTTTTTGTTAAGCAAAATTAAGCAGTTTGTCATTGTTTTCAATGGGTGCGGAAAAAGTCTTGACACTTAGGTGCATGACTGTTAAATAAGTCACGGTTCTTGGGCAAGAAGCCCAAGATTTTAGATTGCGGATTTTAATCTTAAGGCCACGAAGGTCCTTTTCGGTCAGGAGGCTGAAGAGTCTTTGTGGCCTTTTTGTTTGCTCAAAACAACTAATCGTCAGGAGAAACATGCATATATCAGAGGGAGTCTTATCTGCCCCTGTTCTTGTCGGTGGGGGCCTGATAGCCTTCGCAGGTACTGCGGTAGGACTGACGAAAATGGATTACGATAAGGTGCCTGAGGTGGGGGTTTTTGCCTCAGCCTTTTTTGTGGCATCCCTCATTCACGTCCCCGTGGGGCCATCAAGTGTACATCTCATATTAAACGGATTAATGGGACTGGTGCTGGGATGGGCAGCTTTTCCTGCGATCCTTGTTGGTCTGCTTTTGCAAGCTGTTCTATTTCAATTTGGTGGCCTTACTACCCTCGGTGTCAATACTGTTACGATGGGCGTTCCCGCAGTGGTTTGCTATGCTATTTTTCGCAAGGCATCCCTAAGCAAGGAAGGGTGGATCCCGGTTATTGCGAGTTTCTTATGTGGGGCTGGAGCTGTTTTTCTTGGGGCCATACTGGTTGCGGTAGCGCTAGTTACCACTGGCGAGGCCTTCTTGCCGGCAGCCAAGCTGATCGTCGTTGCCCATATCCCTGTGATGGTCATAGAGGGAATAATAACCACCGTCTGTGTGAAATTTCTTCAGAGAGTAAAACCGGAGATCCTGGAGGTTGGTCATGCCAAATATTAATAGAAGGTACCACGCATGCAAAGAAAGACTATTTGTCGGCGCAGTGTTCATGGTGGCGCTTATGATCACGTTCTACCCAACAGTGGCCATGGCTCACCGTGTGTACGTTTATGCATGGGTTGAGGGAAATAAGGTATTTACTGAGAGCTACTTTAGCTCTGGTGAGAGGGTTCGGGATGGGCAAATCTTGGTATTCGGCCCGGACGAGAAGAAATTACTGGAAGGGAAAACCAATAAGAAAGGAGAATTTTCATTCCAGATACCACAGAAGACAGATTTGCGGATAGTGCTGAATGCAGCAATGGGGCACAAGGGGGAGTATGTCCTAAAGGCAAAGGATATGGGGCTAAATCCTGGGGTAGATACAACCCAGGAGAAAGAAAAGTTGAAAATAGAAAAGGCCGCGAAGGCCAAGTCTCAGAATGTGATGGGAGGCATATCTGAGGAAAAGATTAAGGCCATTGTTGGAGAGGTAATTGATGAAAGGTTGAAGCCTATTGCCAGGTCGATTGCCCTCCTCCGAGAAGAAAAAGGGCCTGGGGTCACAGAGATAATAGGAGGTATTGGTTATATTATTGGCTTGGTTGGCATTGCTCTCTATTTCAAGAGCAGGAAATAGGGCTAGCAAGGCAGAAAACGTATCGGCACGTTACTGGCGGGTTGGCATTAAACAGGCGCTAAAAGGGATTGACAATATCAGGCAGTAATCAGGCCACGAAGGCCATAGCTGCGGGAAGAACCTCGCGTAGTGGGCTTTTGTGGCCTTTTTTGTTTTTTCCATTGTTACAAAATTCCAAAAAATAATTTGGGAGGTGTTAGAGATGAAGAAAAAAGGATTTTTTGCATTGGTCGTAGTTGTTTCATTTTTCACTGTAACTGGGATAGCACTCGCCCATTTTGGAATGGTTATCCCCTCAGATAACATGGTCATGCCCGGAGATCCTACCGAAGTCAAGGTGACGCTATCATTTTCCCATCCCTTTGAAGGCAACGGAATGGAGTTGGTGATGCCTCGCCAAGTTGGTGTGTTGTTTGCCGGCAAGAAACAGAGTTTGGTTTCAAAGCTAAAACAAACCACCGTCTTTGGACACAAGGCATGGGAGCTCAGCTACCGACTGAAAAGGCCAGGGGTTTACCAGTTTTTTATGGTACCTCAGCCATACTGGGAACCAGCAGAAGATAAATACATCATGCATTATACAAAGACTGTTGTGGGTGCATTTGGCAATGAAGACGGCTGGGATGAGCCCGTGGGACTCAGAACAGAAATCGTACCGCTTTCTAGGCCCTTTGGGCTATATGCGGGTAATGTCTTTCAAGGAATCGTAATGCTAGACGGAAAACCCGTACCCTATGCTGAGATCGAGGTTGAATATTACAACAAAGATCAAAAGGCAGTTGCACCTTCCGACTATATGGTAACCCAGGTGATAAAGGCAGACGCCAATGGAGTTTTTACCTACGGAATTCCTCATGCAGGTTGGTGGGGATTTGCTGCACTCAATACTGCTCCTGAAAAAATAAAGCACGAGGGCAAAGACAAGGATGTGGAACTGGGCGCTGTTATCTGGGTGAAATTTGAATCTTGGAAAGAGAAATAAGATTTTGAAATTGGAGGCGCAGAGGATGTCATAAAGGAGGAGTTGATCAAAGAACTGCAGATGATGAAGGAAAGGATGAAGGTGCTGGAAAAGATGGTAGGGGAGCTGGAGCACACCAGCAATTTGCCCGAACGCTGCGCTTTCGGGTAATTCATGAAAGAAACAGCACCAGAGGGAGATAACGCTGCCAACTATCAAGCGGCGTGTGGCGGGGATGGGGGCGTTTTTGAGCCTGAGCTTTGCGGAGAGGTATTTTGCGGAGTTGGAATACATTGGGGCTTCGTTTTAGCTCCTTAAATGAAGACTTTCATTACCTAATATAACCTGGTATTGTAAAATGCGACCTTGAAACATGCTGCCAACAATGTCAGAGGTGCATTACAGTGGAAGGAAAATGCAGGCAAAAAGGGTATTCTTCCTATTTCTTGGTGATAGCTTGTCTTTTTGTAACCGCACTCATAACTTCCAATATAATTGCAGTGAAACTGGTCTCCATATTTGGTCTTGTTCTCCCCGCTGCAATCATCATCTTTCCAATAAGCTATATCATAGGTGACGTGCTTACCGAGGTGTATGGGTATGGCCAGGCGCGGCGGGTCATATGGCTAGGTTTTGCCTGTAACCTTTTGGTGGTTACTGCCTTTTGGATTGGCAAGATCCTGCCTTCTGCCCCTTTCTGGAAAGGCCAGGAGGCCTACGCCCAAATTCTAGGGTATGCACCGAGGCTTCTCGTGGCATCGTTTCTCGCCTACCTGGTAGGTGAGTTCTCCAATTCCTTCGTGCTTGCAAAAATGAAACTTGCCACCAAGGGTAAATGGCTGTGGACTAGGACCATAGGCTCCACCTTGGTGGGAGAAGGGCTAGATTCACTTGTGTTTATTTCCTTGGCCTTTTATGGGATAATGCCGATTCGTACGCTGGCTATGACCATAGTTACTCAGTGGCTCGTAAAATGTGGCTATGAGGGGCTTGCCACGCCAGCTACATATTTGGCGGTTGGATTCTTGAAAAGGCGCGAGG
>Ga0209834_10000113_pt1 | contig 46843 bp, 46 predicted proteins | sample Mar14236cmmetaG_FD_184134 | JGI IMG/M metagenome (GOLD analysis project Ga0209834, IMG submission 184134) | Marine hydrothermal vent microbial communities from Guaymas Basin, Gulf of California to study Microbial Dark Matter (Phase II) - Marker... ... | reverse complement strand
GACCAAAACAAGGCATTCCTCTTTCGGAATTGGTCCAACGACGATCTGATAAAAGCACCTACTCAAGTCCACATTAAAAAATAAAGGGACGCCAGAAGCCAGCGTCCCTGGATGATTATTCTACGCCTGGTGCTGCACCGGGGCTGCCCTGCATGGATTGAAGGGCGAGATAGGACTCTCCGAATTTTTCGATCTTCTGGACTTCATCATCATACTGGGAATAATGGCGTTCTTCGTCTGCCACCAATCCTTCAAATACCTGCCGGGAACCGGCATCATTGCCCGCCGAGCACTCATTGGCCCAGACGTTGTAATCCTTCACGCTATTTGCTTCCATCTGGCGGGCTTGCTCAAGCATCTTCTTAACATCTTGTTCTTTTTTTACTTCCTCGGCAGCTACCATTTCCACATCTCCATTAAGAAAGATGATCCTCTCAGCACATCTTTCAATATGGCCCATTTCCTCGATGGCTGTTCGGATGAACAGCCCGGCCAGTAGATCATAACCCTGGTCCTCACAATGGAAATGGAAGTACATGTACTGGTGTACTGCGTACAATTCATCGGCAACTGCTTTATTCAGCAGTTCAATACTCTTTTTATACATTTGTAGCTCCTTTTACTTTGAGATTTACTGAAATTATAACTCACGAGTATTTACACTATTATTCAATCAACAGCTCCGGTTGGTCCAGGAACCGCTGGAATTCCTTGTAGAACAGACCGGCGTGTAATCCATCCATTAAGGCATGATGGCCCTGAACCGACAAAGGCATGACGATCTTCTGGCCTTCATCCCTGAACTTACCCCAGGCAAAACGAGGGACAGAATCGGCCGGGGAGAGTTTGACCGGATGCATAAAACCAGTAAATGAAACCCAGGGGATTGAGGTCATGAACAGCATACCGTCATCCTGGATCTTTTCTTTCAGAGAAGGTACCACTTTCACCTTAACTATTTCCTCTTGGGCTTTTTTTGTAAAACTCAAGAAGTCTTTTTCATATATCACTGTACAGAAGGTGAACAGATCATCTTTCCCAAGTACTGTCGCCGAAGGATGAACAACCTCATGTTCAACAGGATCCCCATCCCGTACTCGCTGTCGGAACTCCGGGATACCGTTGGCCACCCGGGCTACCAGGTACATAATTGCAGCGGTGAAGGAAATCTCGTTTTCTTTAACCATCGGTAAAAAGCGCGTGATATCCATATCGGCGCAGATGCTGAAATAGGGATATTCAAAATTCTTGAAAAACAGGTAGTGATCCCGGCGGGGCCAGCCATCCAGATTGATTGTTTTCACAGAGTACCTCCTGGGTCTACCTAATCTTAACCGCCCTTGGATGGTTTTGGGAAGGGAATAGGAAAAACCGCCCCCGGGCTTGGCGGCCAGCGGAGGCGGATAGACAATTTTAATATGATCGGGGGCTATTTTATGGCTTCAATGGTGGCCGAGAGGACATACTCTTCAATTGGGATCCCGGGAGTCCATTTGCTGATGAATTCCCGGCTCTCATCTTTGGGAATGATCTTGATTTCCTTGAAACCCGCTTCGTTCAGGATTTGATCCAGTTCATCAACCTGCAGAGCGCCTGCCACACAGGATGAGTACAGTTCCGGATCATCTTTAATCTCGGGGGGCATTTCTCCAGAGGAGACCATGTCTGAGATGGCCAGTCGACCGCCGGGTTTTAAAACCCTATAAGCCTCTTTATAAACAGCGGATTTATTGGGAGAGAGGTTTATGACACAATTAGAAAGGATCACATCAATGCTGTCGTCGTCCACGGGCATGTCTTCGATCTCTCCTAGCCTGAACTCTACATTTTCAAACGCACCTTTTGCAGCGTTTTCCTGGGCTCGCTTGATCATATCCGGGGTCATATCGATCCCGATCACCTTTCCTTTATCCCCGACCTGTCTGGCAGCCAGAAAACTATCGAAGCCAGCCCCGCTACCCAGGTCCAAAACCACTTCCCCTCGTTGAAGCGCGGCAATGGCCTGGGGATTCCCACACCCAAGACCCATCACTGCATCCACCGGGACACTGCCAATTTCCTCCGCAGAATAACCCATCATTGTAGATTGGCTTTGGGGTTGGATCAGGTCAAACGGATCAATAACATCACCACAGCAAGAACCTCCCCCAGCCTCATTCGCGCTGCTTCTGGCGATCTCACCATAACGTTCCTTCACAGAATCCTTAATCAATTTCTCATCGGAATTGCTCATTCTATTCTCCATTTATCTAAACTTGGAACTGTCTAGAATTTTTTCTGATAAACATGGCAGTAGGGCTGCTGGTTTTTCTTCACATAATAATCTTGATGATAGTCTTCTGCCTTCCAGAACGTCTCCACCGGCAGCAGTTTGGTCACCACATCATAACCATTCTCTTTGAGCTGGTCAACCAAAGCCGTGGCGGTGTCCTTTTCTTCCTCTGAATTGAAAAATACCGCAGACAAATACTGCGGCCCGATATCCGGCCCCTGGCCATTTGCCTGGGTGGGATCATGGATCTCAAAGAAGAACTTGGTTAATTCTTCAAAACTTGCCTGCTCTGGATCATAAGTTATCTCAACCACTTCGAGGTGACCGGTCATGCCTGTACACACTTCTTGATAGGTAGGGTTGTTCACCGGGCCGCCCATATATCCAGAAACGGCACTCAGCACACCTGATTTGCTTTGGAAGAGATGTTCAACGCCCCAAAAACACCCTCCAGCGTAATACGCTTTTGCTTCAGTCATGGGTTATTGCTCCGGTTTAAACACTAATGAGATTGAATTTACACAATGTCTGGTATTCTTGGAAGTTAATCCCTCCCCAATAAAAACATGGCCCAGGTGTCCTCCGCAGTTGGCACAGATGATCTCTGTTCTACTGCCATCCGCATCCAAATGTTTAGAAACAGCGCCTTCTACTTCGTCGTCAAAACTTGGCCAGCCGCAGCCAGATTTGAATTTATCAACAGATTGATATAACAGCGCGTCACACTGCCGGCAGTGATAGTTGCCAACTTGATAGAAGTTATCGTATTCACCGGTAAAAGGTCGTTCTGTGCCTTTCTCGAGAATAACTCTCTTTTCTTCTTTATTCAGGGATCTGAATTTTTCGTCCATTATAAAACCTCTCAACTAACAATCAATTAGTTTGTTGAATATTAATATCAGATTATATCCTCTCAACGCATGCAAATACAACTCAAATTTACTTGCGGGAAGCAAGGCTCAACATTCATCTATTTAGATTCAGGTGGATCCAATTTCCTTACCCAGATTAGACGGGCTGCCATTTTCTTCTTTTCGCCTTTCCATCAATACCACATCCCGCCATTCTCCGGCCGTGGGACCATAAGTCATTTTTCCGATCTTTCGTCTTTCTCCAACAACCCTGAACCCGAAGGCCTTGTGTAGATTTATACTGGGGAAATTCTCGGGGAAGATGCCCGCTTGCAGAGTCCAGAAATCCGCTATTTCGGATTGCTTGATGATCTCTTCCATCAGTTCTTTTCCGATTCCTTCCCTTTGATAATCGGGGTCTACATAAAGGCTGATTTCTCCAACACCTTGATATACCTGGCGGGATGAAACCCTGGAAACCGCCGCCCATCCCAGGACACTCCCTTCCGCCAGGTAGACCAGAGAAAGGTTGTTTAGAAATTTTTTCAGCCAGGCTCTCCAGGTATCAGGCGGGGAATCCTCAAAGGTTGCTTGACCGGTATCAATACCAGCTTGGTAGATCCTCTTTACCTCTATCCAATGCTCTTCTTTCATCGGTGAAATTTTCATATAACTATCGCTTAGCCAATCTTATCCAAAGAGCAGCCAGCTGACCAGATAGGCAATAATCAAATTGACCCCTACTGCCAGATAATAATAAAGGCCAATCCTTTCATACTGCTGTTGGCCGTCAACTTCAGTAACAATAAAGTCCAGCCAGCTTTTTGTGAACCTTTCTGTCTTCTTTCGGTATACCAGGTGGACAATCAGGCTTAATCCAAAAAAAGTGCCTGCATACGCCAGTGTCTTTTGGGCGCCAAACATGAAATATCCTGATCCCACTGCGGCCATCAACAGGACAGACTTGAGAATTTTATACCATCCAGGCTGCAAAGTATGGCCCTGGATGAACTTGGCATCATAAACGATCTCTTTCGATATCTTTTTCATTCGAGTGTCAATTCCAAATCTTACTCATCTTATCCAGGGCAGCAAAGCCCCTGTACGAGCCTGGTAGCACTCATACTCCTCACCGAAGGGGTCCAGGAGCTGTTTTTCCTCAGCCGGGATCACCAATAACAAATATGAATCTAGAACCTTATGTTATTCACTCCTGGACAGGCTCATAGTTAGTGTATACTGAAATATAGAATTGTTCTTTACATACTCGGGAGAAAATCTGATGATGAAACGAAAAAGAAGTCTCCTCTGGATAATCTTGATAGTTTTTACATCAATAGGATTATTTGGTTTCAGCAATTCTCCCGATCCCATTCTCCAGGACGAAAACCCAAATGATGCTGGCTGGATAGAAGTCACCATTTATGCAGAAGCCATTGTCTATGATGGAAATATCGCGGGGGACATGGTCTGGTTTCCAACCAAGGCGTTATTGCCTATCACGCATGAAGGCTCAAGTATGTACTGGCGGATCCATGGAGATAACGCATTTACAGCACTGAAATCATGGGGGTCCGCGGGGGGAGGAGTTATTACCTGGGATCTACTCCAACCCGTAATGTGGATAGTTAACGGCATTCTATATCCAGATTGTTCTGTTGAATTCTTCCTGGATGTGGTTGAATACCCCGGAATAGGGACGGCCTGCGCTCCGGTTGTGGGTTGCATTGCAGAACCTATTCCAGCAGAAACTTATCATGGCCCTATCCTTACTGTGCCATATGGAGAAACTATGGCGGAGATCTCCTGGAATGAGATTCCCAACACAACCGGGGAATTCGTAATATTTATCGAAAGCATGACTGCGGGGGGCGCTTGTCAAGAGGCGCATTATCTCCCCTGAGAGAAAGAAGTCTACAATCAATTACCTGGCGCGTACGATCACAAAACTTTCAAGCTTTGTTGGATCCAAAGATAGATCCGGGGATATTTTCAGATCGTAGGGGATTGAGGATCCTGCTGGGAACTCTCCCGGCTTGAGTTTATAAGTTAGTCCAACCAATTTTCCTGTCGCTGTTTCCCTTAATCCGGCTACTACTAAAACCATGGTCAGGTCCTGATCACTGTTATTAACTGCCTCCCCTGTTATTGTCCATTTGTATTCTTCTGGAGTGACCAACTCTCCTTGTATGTCGAGCTCATGAGAGGGAGTATCCACACTTCGGGAAATGGAATGATCCACTTGAAGGGACCAATTAGCAACCTCGTCCAGAGGCGCCAACAAGGCCATATCAAAGGGTGAGGATTCGCCCGGAAGCAGAGAATTCATTGGAAGGCCAATGCTGGAAACACCCACTATTTCACCCGCCTGGTTATAAAATGTGCCTAGAAGATTAAGGTCAAGGATTTGCTCTCCTGTGTTTTCGAGATCACCTAGAAGATGGAAGGCGCCCGCTTCATCAGTATAGGTATGGAGCGGTTCCAGTATCTCAACATCAAATATCGTGGCTGTGTCAGCTACCTCAGTTGAGAAATATATTTCATAATGGTCGATTACTTCTGTTGTTGTGTGACCAAAAAATATAAAGCTCATCGGGGCGGACTTACCTGCTTCAAGATAACGACTGCATACCTCGCAGGAAGCAGTGGTGATAATTTCCCCATCCGCGGAGAACAGGGCTGCCTTGGCAGATCGAATGGTTGCTGGCTGGTCTGAATTGATAGACACTTCGCCGAGTAAGGTAACTATTCCATTCTCCGCTGTGGATAAACGAAACGCACCCTCTTCCAGCTGAACAGATGCCCTCTCTGTTTTATACAGGCTTACAACATTCAATTCAAATTGGTTTACAGTTGCCACAGATATTGGGAATTTAATAGAAACAGGCTGAACTTCACCTGGAGTTAATCCATAGGGAAAAGCAAAGATCGTTTCACTATGGACGGCCGTTCCTTCGCTATCAAGGACCACAAACTCAAGTTCGGCCTGGCCAACACCGTAATCCGCGCTGTTGGTAAACAGGGCATGGATATGCCAGATCCCAAACACATCCTGGCTGGTGCTGGATGAGACTATCTCTATCTCATCCCCTTTGGCAACGGCCGCGTCCTGGGATCCAACTTCCCCGGGTGAAATATCGGCATCGCCGTCAGGTTTTGAGGATTTACAGGCAAATAAAGTTATGGAAAGGGTCACAACCAGGATCAAAAGCAGGGCGCGGGATATCCTCTTCATTGGATCACCTCATTGGATAGATCAGCTCTATTACCATTGTATATGATTTTGGATATTATCTGTCCTAAACTTCCTGGTCTGATCATTCAATTAAAAAAGGATCCCAATAGATCAATAAATGATTGGTCGATCGCTGATCTTTTCTTTTCCTCTTTTTTCTCTTGCTCTTTTTCTACCGGTTTTTTTCTTGGCAATCCCCGGTCTCTACCAGGAGCGTTAACCACCTTTGTGATTTCTCCGAAATCCAGCCAAATCAGGTCGCACTGATGACAGGTGTCAATGACGATATTCCCGGGGCCGTTGTATTGAAAGGTCTCCATTTTTTGACTGCAAACCGAACAAAAGGTAACCCGGCCCAATTCAAAAGGATCGAATTTACCCAGTGGCTCGGGAGGCTCCTTGGTCCTTGACCTGTGGAAATCGATCGCTTCTCGAAATGTGGTTCGGTTAAAAAGCAATCCCTCGCATTTTGGACATTGGTAGCCCTGGAAAAAGTCATCAAAGGTTATCAAATTCAAAACCACTTTGCAGTGGGGGCATTTGATGCCTTGCGGGTTTTCCCCCAACACCCTAAATCCTTCCATGTTCTTGTCTGGAAAATGGTAGCTCTGGCAGTGTTCGCAGTAATAATAATCCCGATCCCTGAATAGGGTCATGGGAGCGCCGCAATGTGTACAATTCATATACCTTTACCTTTCCTACAGGAGTAAGTATAACCGACCCCGGAAGACCATTCCGCAACCAATCTGGGCTGAGTTTGGTTTTATCCCAGGCTCGCCAGGATCAACCTTCCCAGCCAGAACCCCCAAACTAGATAGCAAATTCCCAACAATAGGGATTCCCCATAGAACTGTGGTCCTTCTGCCCTCCCCTAATAAAACCACCCGCAACCAGCAGGCATCCGGTTCCGGCAGCAATACCGATCCAGATCGAAGCCGTTGGCAGCGCCCTGGCACCAATCAGGGATCCATTAACCATGATCAGCCAGAATCCGACCTCACCCCCGACTGGGAAATATCTTTGGGACTGCTCAAAGTCTATCTGGTTTAACAGCAACTGGATCTGACCATAGGCACTGACCAGGATTCCGCCCAGTCCAAACAGGCTGCTAATAATCCGGGTCGAATAACTTGACGGGGTGATCAATTGGTTAAAGAAGAAGATCAAGGGAATCGTCAAAAGGGTCTAAAAAATACTGAACAGGTCATTAAGTTTCCCGATCCATTTGGCGCCAATGAAGAAAAAGATGCCAGTATTAAATGTCAGAATGGTGGCTGCGGCGCTTAAAATTGCGGACCAGCCGTAGATTATGAAAATTGACTCGGTGGTTATCATTGGAATCCAGTTCACTACCAATAAAAATCAATGCCTGAAAAGCTGTGTTTTTCATTCACCCCAGTAGCGGGGATCATCAAAGGTATCAGCGGGAATGACCAAGCCCTGATAAGCTGCAATGAGGGTTGGGGTCAGAGCCATGGCCATCCAGGCGTTGGTATATTTCTCCGGGAATGGATGAGGTGGCTCAAACCCTTGTTTCTGGGCCGGAGTAAACCCAAACTTTGGGTAATAAGATTCGTGGCCCAGCACAAAGACCCAATCAACTCCCCTGGATCTCAAAATATCCAAACCGGTTTCTATCAATCTCCCGCCAACTCCTTCTTTCTGGTGAGCGGGGATAACCGCCAGGGGACCCAGGATCGCTCCTTTTACGGAGATTGGCGGATCGAATATAGCCTGGGTAAAGATGATATGACCCACTGGCTGGTCCCCCAGGATAGCCAGAAGAGATAATCTGGGTTCGGCGGTGGGATCACTGAGGAGATCTCTGACTAAAATGGCGTTTTCCTCAGAACCAAATGCCTCTCTTTCTACTTCCATCACTGCTTGTAGATCAGAGGAAGTGGATTCACGAATGATAAGGTCGGCCACCATGGTATTTCACCTTTTCTATTTTGCTGGTACCAATTCCAGGAACAGGATTGGATAGGCCGGGATCTCAAATTCCGGGGATAAACTGAACCCCCGTTTTCATCAATGACCAGGGCCAGCTCAAGGAGAAAACGAAATATCAGATTAATTGGATTTGATCCCTTGTGCATAATTCAATCATACCTATATAAACAAAAATCTTCTTATCGAAGATTTTTCGATCGAACTTACAGAACCGCCCATCCCGGCAGGTAGTTATTAGGATTTCAGTTGTCTGTTTACAAATTGGAACTCACGCTCGATACGTTTTTTACTCAATCCCATCTTCCTTAAGGAATAGCGGTGTTCGCTCTTAAAGGATTTGGCTTTTTCCGCTTCGGCCCGCAATATCTCAGCGAATTTCGGGCTGATCTCAAAGTTGAATCTGATGTATATATCCCTGATCGTACCTTCCGGATCAGCAACGAGGTCTTTATACAATACGCGCACGTACTGGTTGGAAGGCAGGGTTTTTAAATACTGGTGCGGGTACAAATACCAATGTTTGGAATGCTCGATGACTGTTTCCTGCAGGTTGTATTCATTTTCTGGATTTCCATAGGTATGGCAGTGTTTGGAAAATAAACTGATCGATGAGGGTATCACCTGGAGTGGATTGCGCACAATATTAATGAACTTTGCATCGGGGAACTGGCGGTGGAGAGTTTTCACCTTGGGGGAATGGCTGGGGTTTTTGGATATATAGCGTTTTCCGTCATGGGCGTAGATATGTTTCTTGATGATCTCAGAATAATATTGCATGTCCCGTTCTTTGACTTCTTCAGGGATCTGATCATCATAATAGATATATTCTTTGATCAGTTTTGGGAAAGGGAAAAAAGCCAGCAAGTGGAAAGATGACCAGATCTGGAAGAATACCTGACCGTCTTCTTCGGCTTCGTTCAGGCCTATTTTATGCATATAGGTTTCTTTTTCCACGATGCGGTTGAATAATCCGATCACCCATCTGGCAGGATTCCCCACAGCGCGATTGATCTTCATCAACCAATGATAGAATTTTCTTCCAATCACTGATGGCGCAAGGTAAAGCTCCCAACTCGTAAAGCTGGTTGAATGAAGATCTTTGGTTAATAAGCGGTGCAGGAAAGTCGTGCCTGAGCGAAAATTACCAACAATGAAGACTGGCTCTTTTATATCTTGGTCCTGGTGATCCGGATAAAAAAGGTTGTCAAACAAATACGCGATCCGCATACTGAGCATCCAGGCCGGCCAGAACAGGAAGATAAATAAATTAATGAAAAATCTCTTTGGGGATAACTTAGCAGGCGTGCCTTCCGATTTAAAAAAGGCAAACTTAATCGTTTTCAGGTAAAGCCTAAAATTAAATCTCATAATCTGTTTGAAGCGGATCCTTGTTCAAAAATAGTATAGCACAACCTGTTATTTTTCGTTGGCCGGGGAGTTTTTGAAGATTTCAGCTCACTTGTCATTCTATAACCTTCCTGTATAATGAGAGAAATATCACTGAATATGATGTGCGCGGAGACCAGTACCCGGTTCCTCCATACAGAGAGTCCCCACCTGGTGAAAGGGGATTGGTTGAAACCGGCAAAATCCTCTCCGCATCCAAAACCGCCAGGTAGAGGACATCGCTCTCGCAAGGGCATTCTGCCGTAAGGGAGCCGGAGCGGCCGTTATTCCGCAGCCAATGAGACCGCATTGTGCGGTGAAAGCAGGTGGCACCACGACCACCCCTCGTCCTGCTGGCGAAGGGGTGTTTTAATTAAAGGAACTCAGGAGTGCACTTATGTTAGATATCCAATTATTCCGAGAGAATCCCGACCTTGTGCGCCAGTCATTGGTCAGACGGCATCAAGATGCTTCAGCAGTTGAAGAAGTAATCAAACTGGATGAAAAAAGGCGAGCCCTGCTTCAGCAGGTGGAAAGTTTGCGGGCTGAAAAAAATCAGGCTTCTAAAGCCATAGGCAAGACCAAGGAACCGGACCAGCGCCAGGAACAGATCGCCGCCATGCAGGCCCTGGGTGATCAGCAAGACAGCCTTGAAACTGAATTAAAGGAATTAGAACCAGTCCTCAAAGCCTTGTTGGGGACATTCCCAAACCTGGTGGACGACCGTGTTCCTGAAGGGTTGGATGACAGCGAAAACCAGGTCATCAAAACAGTGGGCAAAAAACCACTCTTTGACTTTGAACCAAAAGCCCATTGGGATCTTGGTCCCGAGCTGGGCATCCTCGATTTCGAGCGCGGCACGAAGTTGTCCGGGACCAGATTCTATATTTTGAATGGCCTGGGGGCCAGGCTGCAGCGGTCCTTGATCAGCTTTATGCTGGATACTCATACAAAAAATGGCTACCAGGAGCGCTACACTCCCTTTATGGTTAAAGAAGATATCGTTTACGCTTCCGGCCAACTGCCAAAGTTTGCGGACAATCTCTACCATGACCATGAGGAGGATTTCTGGTGGGTGCCTACTGCCGAGGTATCACTGACCGGGCTTCACAAAGATGAGATCCTCGAAGAAAACGATCTACCCATTTCATATACAGCCTACACCCCTTGCTTCCGACGGGAGAAGGTCAGTGCTGGTAGGGAAGTACGCGGCATCAAGCGCGGGCACCAATTCGATAAAGTAGAAATGTATATTTACTGTCACCCTGATGATTCCGAAAATCAATACCAGCGCATGTTAGCGGATGCGGAAGGTATCTGTTCAAAACTTAATTTGCCATATCGTGTAAATAATCTCTGTACAGGAGATCTTGGATTTGCAGCTTCATATACCGCTGACCTTGATGTCTGGGCTGCTGGTTGCGGAGAATGGTTGGAAGTCTCATCGATCTCCAATACTCGTGATTTCCAGGCCCGCCGGGCTGCCATCCGCTACCGGCCTAAAGAAGGGAAGGGCACCAGATTTGTCCATACCTTGAACGGGTCAGGTTTGGCCTTGCCGCGGGTTATGATCGCCGTGCTGGAAAACAACCAGCAAAAAGATGGGTCCGTCATCATCCCCGAAGTACTCCGTCCCTGGATGGGCGGGGTTGAAGTGATAGAGCCTGATACTAATTAACAAAACACTCCCTCGCTCGTCCCCGGGCGAGGTTTATGAACAAAGTAGATTATTTACACACAGAGACCTTGAGGTTTCTTATGCCAAACTGGTTGAATCTCTCTCTTAATATCTTCATTTACCTGATCATGGCTGTAGGCCTATTCGGGATGGTGATTCCCATCTATCCTGGCGTGGTGATCATCTGGGCGGCTGTCATGATCCACGCTCTGGCAACTGGATTTGCCGTGCTTGAGATCTGGGTCCTGGTCATATTAACCCTGTTGATGATCGGAGGCACGTTAGTGGATAACGTGCTGATGGGCGGAAAAGCCCGCCAGGCCGGCGCCAGCTGGCTCTCGATCGGCGGAGCATTATTAGGAGGCTTGATCGGCACTTTTGCTTTTCCTCCCATCGGAGGTATTATCGCCGCGCCAACCCTGCTGTTCTTATTGGAATACGCCCGCATCAGAGATAGCCAGGAAGCCTGGGATACCACCAAGGGCTTGTTAACGGGTTGGGGGCTATCTTTTGTGGCCCGCTTTGCCATCGGCCTGGCCATGATCATCGTCTGGGTTATTTGGGGTGCGAGATAGACAACCCAGGTATGTGACACACCATAACTAAGTGTACAATATATATTACACTTGGGTCATGGTTACACTTTCTGTGTTCCAGTCCCAATAATATACATCCTAAATAGCACGTCTGGCTGTATCTTCTGCATAGTTGCCCACCATCGATTCGTTACACTTCAAAATCCAACTTCACCGGGATCGGATGTCTAAAAACATCCTTTGTGTTAAATAAAATATTAGGGAGGAAAAAATGAAATTTAAAACCTTAATGATTATCAAAGCCATAGTCTGTCTTGGTTTTGGACCATTGCTGCTCTTTATTCCAGGTTTTGTACTGTCGCTTTTTGGCATGGAGATTTGTGATGCCGCAAGTTTGACCGCAAAGGAATACGGCGCATCAATGATTGGAGGTATGCTATTAGCCTTCCTTGCGCGTGATGCTGTTCCTTCAAAGGTCCGGAAAGCCATTATCTGGGACTTTTTTATCTATGACTTGGCCGCATTTGTGGCCGTTACCATTCTCCAGCTACAAGGAGTGATGAACTTCATGGGTTGGGGCATAATCGTTATCTACTTATTCTTCTCCGTGGGGTTCGGTATCTTCTTGCTACCCAACCAATCAACTTCTTAAAATATCCCGCTCCCGGTTTGATTTACTTACCTCCGAGGTCTTAAGGACCTAGGAGGTCTCTCTTTCATTTGACACCACCTTCCCCTTCATCTACACTTAAAGGACGATATAGGAGAGCTCCATGTCCCAAGACACTGGCGGGTATCAGTCCAATCCCTTTGTAGCCCAAATTTATGACCAGGTCATTCCCTACCGGGACCGTCCTGATGTGAAACTCTTTGTCGATGCGGCAATTGAATCTGGCGGCCCGGTCCTGGAAGTCGGCTGCGGAACCGGACGGGTTCTCATCCCCACGGCTCAAGCGGGGATTCCCATTACCGGGCTGGATCTATCAGGCCATATGCTGGATGTCTGCCGAGCTGCCCTGAAGGAAGAAGCCAGGGAAGTCCAGGAGCGGGTGGATCTGGTGCGGGGAGATATGCGCGATTTTGATCTCGGCAAGAAATTCGCCCTGGTCACTACGCCATTCCGCCCATTCCAGCATTTACTCACCACCGAAGACCAGATCCGCTGCCTGGAAAGCATCCACCGCCATCTTGAACCTGGCGGCAGCTTTATCCTCGATATATTTAACCCTTCTTTGGCGGGTATCACAGCTGACAATTTAGGCCAGGAAGTGGGCGCAGAACCTGAATTCTCCACCCCCGAAGGCATTAAAGTGCGCCGCTTTAATAAAACAAATCAACGGGATCACCTCAAGCAGATCCTGGATGTAGAATTGATTTATTATCTGACCCATCCTGATGGACGGGAGGAGCGGATTGTCCACGCTTTCCCGATGCGCTATCTGTTTCGCTATGAAGCTGAACACCTGCTTGCCCGCTGCGGTTTTGAAGTGCTGGATGTCTTTGCGGATTATGATAAAAACCCACTGGGATCAATTTACCCCGGAGAATTGATATTTATCGCCCGAAAACCAGACTAATCCGGACATCAGGAGGGAGATTGTGTCAAAGAAAACCATGCTATCGAGTATTCTATGGACCCTTACTGCAGGCGGCCAAGTTGTGGCAGCCTGGTTTTTATACAATCCCACAGCAAGCAGCGTTCGGATTAATTGGGGCTGGGTAATCATTTTTATTTCAGGAATATTCGGCTGGCTGCCCATTTTCACTTTTCGTTCCAAGGGCAGGATCCAGGGGCGAAGTTATATCGACACAACCGCCCTGGTGGATACAGGGATATACCAATTCGTTCGCCACCCCCAGTACCTAGCCGGGGTGCTGATCAATATAGGGGCTCCCTTCATCACCTGGCATTGGCTGGTTATCCTGCTGGGTGTTTTGTCAGCGATCATGAATTACTGGAACACCTTCATTGAGGAAGAGCAGAACCTCGAAAAATTCGGGGATGCCTATCGCGACTATCAACGGCGAGTCCCTCGATTAAATTTTTTCTTAGGTCTAATTCGGGCAATATCATCCAAGGAGGAAAGGGATGGATAATTGGCAGGAGATCCTGAATGGCTATGCTCGGGGGCCAGAGTTGTTGTCCAGTGCCCTCGAGGATATTCCCGATGATCGCCTGGGGCTGGCGCTTGACGAGGAGAACTGGTCCATTCGCGCCATCATCCATCACATAGTGGAAGGGGATGATTTGTTTGTTCCCTTTATCAAGCAGGCTCTCGGGGGGCTGGGTGGAGTATACCGAATGAATTGGTATTTTCAGCTCAGCCAGATTGAATGGGGAAAACGCTGGGGATTTGATAAAAGGGAGATCGGATCTGCCCTGGCATTATTCAAAGCCAAGCGGGAACATACATGCGGCATCTTGTCAGGAGTGGATACCCCGTGGGAATTCAAGCTCTCTATTACCTGGCCCGGGAATGACCCTATCGAATACAGCATCCCGGAGATAATGGAAATCCAGATCCACCACCTGAATGAACACCTGGGCGAAATTCAAGATATTCTCCAATTTCACCAAGGAATAAAACAAAAGGATTGACCCATGCTCTATTGGATTGGGATCGTTTTCACGTTTCTGGCAGCAGGCTTGATCTTTCGAGTTGTAGTCCGCAGGGATTACCTCCAGCGGGGATCATTGGGGGTTCTGGCAACTTCCCTGGAATTTGTGGTCTTCGCCTTGCACGCCAATCTTCCTTATCTCTACCTCGGTGTTCCCTGGCCAGCACTACCGCCATTACCCGACAGCACCCTCCTGTCTATCCTGGGGGTGAGCATAAGCGGATTAGGATTGTTGGCAACCCTGGTTATCGTGGCCCACCTGGGATATGGCACCACCATAGGGCAGAAACCCGGCGAGGTTCGCCAAACCGGACCCTACCGCTGGACCCGCAATCCACAGCTGCTGAGTTACGGGGTGATGTTATTAGGCCTGGGAGTTTTATATCCTTCAATTCATATTGCTGCCTGGGTCCTGTTGTACGCCGCCATCGCTCATCTTATGGTTGTGACCGAGGAAGAACATTTACATAATCAATTTGGTTTCCGGTATGAGGAATATTGCAGCCAAGTCCCCCGTTATATCTTTAAGTTAAAGAGTATACTACCCAAGAAATCCAAAATATAGAATCCTCACCGAGAAGCAAATACAGACCAAATCTCCTAATGAGGATGAACCAGCTTGCCGGCCGCGAGCCAGCTGGCATACTTAACAAGATGGGTTTGTGCTTTCTTTGGAGATTAACAGCAAGCCCTATCGAGCAGTTTGCCGAATTGGTATGTCCTGGTGCAATCTAGTGCGTCACATCAATACTTAACCACTAATCTGACGGGGTGAAAATTAGTTATAGACTGGAAACAAAATGAGTATATTCTTTTCATTATTGGCAGCGTTTTTCTTCTCTCTCAGCCACATCACCATCCGGAAAGGTGTGACTAAGCTGGGTGTATCATCCGGCACGATTATTATGCTTATGGCAGGAACATTGTCCACGCTGCTAATAGCGTTGATCCTCGAAGGTGTTCAAGTCCTCAAACCTCTTGATCTTACTAGCATTCTGTTTTTCGCACTTGGTGGCGTGATCCATTTCCTCGGAGGATGGGGATTTCAAAATGCCAGCGCCAGCCGGATTGGTCCAGTTCGGCTGAGTTCGATGACGGGCGCAACCCCTTTATTTGCAGTTGTCCTGGCTTTTTTCTCCCTAAAGCAAGTGGTCAATATTTACATCCTGGGGGGTATTTTCCTGATAGTCGCTGGTATTCTCTTCATCACCATGGGCAGAAATGATAAATAAACAGGAAATCCAGGGTTATATCTACGGTATCTTGACTGCCTTATGTTGGGCGACCAGTCCTATATTTATCGCAAGAGGCCTTGAAGGAATCCCATCATCGATATGGGCAACTGCGATCGGTTCATCAGTCGCAACCTTGATCTATTTGGTGCTATTTCTATGGAATAAGAAAGGAAAGGCTCTAACTAAAATCAACAAAAAATATATTTATTGGCAAATAGCAGCTGGGGTCGCTGGTGGCCTGGGCATCTTGTCCAGAAACATAGCTTTGGAAACAACACGGGTCGCCATTGTGATAGGAATTGTTCAGTTACAAATTCTGATCACCCTGGTTCTGGGGCCTATCATCCAGGGAGAAGCTGATCGGGAGAAGATCACTCCCAAACTGATCCTGGGAGCAGCGCTAATCCTTGGGGGCACTATCTTGATCATCTATGGAAGGAATTTGTGATACCCTCTTTGATATTTTAACGGGATAACACTTCCAGATTGAAGGGTATACTACCGATACATCAAAGGGCAAATCTATGACTCTCTTCCCTCCGCTCAGTCTGGGCTGGTTCAATGGCTGGATCCCGATTGTCCTCTTTTATGGGATCTTTCTGGCCTTGCTAAAATTATTTCCGAAAGACACTGTAGACCGTCTTTACGAGGATTCAGGCTGGACGCTGGAGCAAGCCAGGCCGGCCAAAATTGGGCTGCCCTTTGCCCTGGCCGCTATGGTCCTGATCATCTTTACCCCCCTAAAAATCAACCAGCCTATTTTCTGGACTGGGCTGACAACGGCTCTGATCGGTCAGTCTGGATTTCTCTACTCACTGCATACTTTTAATATCACTCCCCTTGGCGAGCCAGTAACTGCTGGCCTGTATAAGATATCCCGCAACCCCCAATGGGTGACTTTTGCTGTGGTTATGGTTGGTTTCGGCCTGATGGCAGGAAGTTGGACAGTACTGGCACTGCTGGCTGTCCGGGTAGTTATGAACCACTTCCGGATCCTGGGAGAAGAAAAAGCCCTGGAAGACCAATATGGGGAATCTTACCGGTCCTATAAGGAATCCGTACCCCGCTATTTCATATTCTTCTAAGAGTGTGTTAAATGTCAACACTTATCAAACCTCACAGCGTGATCCTCTTTCAGGGAGATTCCATAACTGATGCCGGCCGCAGCCGCCGGGCAATTGGTCCTAATAACACGGATGGGCTGGGGAATGGATATCCTCAATTGATCAGCGAACATTTGTGGGAAGGTTATCCCGATCATCACCTGCAAATCTACAATCGCGGCGTGAGCGGCGATCGGATCCGCGACCTGGCTCAACGCTGGCAAAATGATTCCCTGTGTTTGATTCCTGATATCATCAGTCTTCTGATCGGAGTGAATGATACCTGGAACTATCTATATCTGGGCATGGGATCCGACCCACAGGATTACCAAAAGGTCTATCGAAAGATCCTCCAGGACACTCGCCAATGGCTGCCAGATGCTCAGTTCATTCTTTGTGAGCCTTTCGTGCTCATCACCGGTGAAGTAACAGGAGAATGGATGAGTGATATCAACGAAAGGCAGGAGATCACTCGCGGGCTCGCCAGGGAATTTAGCGGGGTCGTCGTACCGCTCCAATCCGCACTGGATAAAGCTGCTGAAGACATCTCTCCCCATAAATTATTGGAAGACGGAGTTCATCCAACAGAGCTGGGACATCATATCCTGGCGGATTGCTGGATTAAAGCTGTGCTGAGTTAATTAAAAAAGGATACGGTTTCCTCAGAGAAAACCGTATCCTTTGTATAAAATTTGGATCCCGCGTCCCAGACAAGATTATTTCTCAGGCGGCGGAACAGGAAGATCATCAACTGCGGTATTAATCCATTTATCCCCTTCGTCAATTAGCATCACAGGGATATCCTGCCTAATAGGGTATTTCCGGTCGCATTCCTTGCAGACCAGCCAGGCTTCCTTATAATAATCCAAGGTGCCTTCCCTGGTTTGTACACAGGCCGGACACCTTAAAATTTCAAGCAGTTCTTTGCTTACCATACATTCCTCCTCAACTGGAGTCATTACCTACCATATTATAGCTTACTTCTTTTTACAGGGATCGTCTGGATCCGGATTCTCGGGGGGATAATTCTTTGTGCCGGGACCATACTGGCAAATCGCAGCCCAGGGTTGATATTTTGTTACAAACACATCGTGCCAGAGTTTCTGCCCATCCCGAAAAACATCCCGGGTAACAGTAACTGTCGCTCCATCTACAGCCCAATCCACCTGCTTGATTTGGCCCTTCGCCAGATCCGGGTTTTCTTCATAAATAGGATCGGGTGGATCCTTTTTCTTTTTTAACCCCGTGGTGTCATGAACAACAGTCCGTCCATCTGAGGTGCTGTAAAATCTCCACAGAAGCTGACGGTACCCTTCGTACACATAGGTCTCCATCAACAGCCAATGGTCAGTATCATTGGTGAATTTAAAATCTACCAGCGGGACATATACTGTCGCGTCCAATCCGGCCAGTTTCGGATTGTTGCTGCCGTTGGGGTTCTGCTCATAATATAAAACCCGATAAGCATGGGGGTGGCGCTCCACAATTTGGAACCCTCCGAAATATACTGTTCGGAACAGCGTTGTGCTGACCTGGCAGACCCCGCCTCCCACACCTTTAATGGTGCGGTCTCCAAAGATGATCCAGGCTTCCGAATAGCCTTCATCAAGGCTGACATCCCCCAACTGCTCTGCCATTGAGAAAGTTTCCCCGGGGGCGACAAAAATGCCGTGGAATTTGGCCGCCGCGGTGGCAATATTATTCATCCTGCTGCTGTCCGAACCGTAAAAATAACTTGTTTGCGAACTGACCCGTTCTGTAATTCCAAGGTCTTCTGCTGTATGTTCTGACGTAACAGCAGGGAAAGTTTTCTCAACTGCCAGATCGATCTGATGGGTACCTTCCAGCAGCTGGGCCTGAATATCTATAATAGACTGATCGATATTCAAAACCAATCCTGTTTCGTCCTCTTCGATTAGAACCAGCTCCTTGGTCTCATCGTCAAACTCCATCCGGGCGTTTTTGGGTTCGCGGTTGATTTTCCCTTCCCGCCCAACCAGATATTCTCGCAAAGCTTCGGAGTCTAGGGCAATCCGGTACTCTTCGCCATCTTCAGTATTAACCCGCTCTATGATCATCATCTGCACCAGTTTGTCTGGCTGGATGGACCAGGGGCCGGGATCGTTCTCCGCCGCGTTGGGTATCTGCAATAATAATGGCTCGCTAAGAATTTGGCGGGCGAACTCAGCCTGGGCAGTCACGTCAAGTATAGCGGGATAGGTCTCGGTGACGATCAGTGGGATGCTTCCATTCTGCATGCTTTGCATCTGCAGACCAACCACCTCGAGCGAGGCCTGGATATCCATTTCCCTCCCGATCTGTCCTGGCTGAACCACGACTTCCAATCCCTCAAGTTCCAATGATGCTTCCATCACAGGCTGGTTTACCTCGGCTGCTAACCCTGCCAGGTATTCCGAGCCGGTTTTTTCATCCATCACAAATTGGGGCGCCAGGATCATTCCATGGCGCAGGATCTGGATCTGGGCAGCGATCCGGCGGGCGATATTTCCGTCTCTCCCAGTATTAAACGCAAGTTCTGCATTAAATTGCGGGCTGAAGAACATGCCCAGCTCCCCCGGGGTAGCAGTCCAGCTGAGATCATCATACTGCAAGGTGATTTCCCCTTGTTCGGGATATTGAATTTCTCCTCTGAGCAAGTCCGCCGCATCGATAGGATCCTGGCCGCTGAGATTGATCCAGCCAATCTGAATATTGGGGAAGATCCGACCAGAATAGACGGCCCGGAAACTCGTGGTAGCCAAACCGATCACCAGCACAAAGAGCAGGATCCCTCCCGCCAGGGCGGCACCAATTTTCAGAAGGATATCAGAAATTGAAGACTTGGGTTTCATGTATTCCATTTTACCAAAGAGGTATAACACGTCCAACTAGTTTTTAAACAATAAATAACGGGTTCCGGTCTCCATCAGCATGCAATTATCCTGCCACACACTTCACTGGATTCAGGCCAGATCTTCTCCAGCATGAACAGCAATTTCCTGAAGAAGATCGCTTAACTGATCCGGTTCATCCTGATCAGCATTAGAAAGGATGCGGCACAAAGCTTCCCTGGTCTTGACGATCTCGGGGATAGCAACCGGCCGGCCAGCCCGGGCTGAGCTGTTCCGTGTAAATAATCCATGTTGGGATCGATAGCACTGGATTGCTTCTAATTTTTGCCCTTTCCAGGGAGAGATATCCACCTGGATGCCCGGTTCCGGTGTAAATTTTCCTGTTTCTCTTGATAACCATGCTGGCGCATATACTGACACAGCCGGGTGTCCCAATCCACTCAGGGCTGACATCAGAGCTTGATAAGCCTGAATATGAGCCGGATGTCCATATTCTCCGCCCGGGCCGTGGGTCAGGATGATCTGCGGCTTGATCCTGGAAATATGCTGGCTGATTTCCCCGGCCACTTGATCGACATTATCACTGAATGGATATAATTCATTATCGGGTCCAACCAACGGGTCCTGGAAATCCAGGAACTGAATTGATTTTCCACCCAGGGCCTTAACAGCGCAGCGCAGTTCGCCCTCTCTCACTTTTCCCAATTCTTCCCGGGGACAGATGGGTGGATCCCCCATTTCACCCCCTTCACCGCGAGTGGCACACAGATAATGGATCTCTGCTCCACGGCCTGCCAGAAAAGCCAGCGTTCCTCCCAGGAACACTGTCTCATCATCAGGGTGGGCGAAAAAAGCCAGGATACGAAATGCTGTTGAACTGTTATCTGCCATAGACTCAAAATGTACCACAAGGTCTATTAATACGGTATAAGAACCTTATTTGGCAACCGGGACATCCCTACCTGCGTATATAATTTACAATGAAGAAATAGTTCCTAATTAATATTCCGAACTGGAGGAGAAGAATGCAAATCACAATTTTGATCTCAGCATTAGCCGCTTTTTCCTGGCTGGTGGTAGTGGGATTTTTAGCCCTGGCTGTCCTGCGTGCCCGACAGGGAAAGAAAACCCGTGGATCCGTGACCGGGATTATCGTTGCTGTCATTGCTGGTTTATTATTGAGTACAGTCAGCGCCGGGTTGGTATTTGTCCAACCCCAGGAGCGCGGCGTGGTAATCAGCGCTCTGGCCGAGGGTGGATACCGTAAGGACATCCTGCAACCCGGCCTGCGTTGGGTGATCCCTTACGCTGAAAACGTAAAAACATACCCGATCTCAAAAAGTACTTACACTATGTCAATAGCCCAGCTGGAAGGTGAAATTCAGGGAGACGACTCAATCGCTGCCCGCACGGCTGATGGCCAGGAAGTTTATATTGACGCTTCAATCATCTTTTCCCTCAATCCTACTGAAGTCCTAAACGTACATATCGTCTGGCAGGACCGCTACTTGGATGGTCTGATACGCCCCACTGTTCGTGGTGTGATCCGGGATGCAGTATCCCAATTCCGAGTCAACGAAGTATACAGCACCAAGCGCGATCAGCTGAAGACGCAGATTGAGGATGTGATGAGAGAATCCATGGAAGACAACGGCTTAATTCTCTCTGATTTTGTGCTGCGCAACATCACTTTCACCGACGAATACGCCGCCTCTATTGAACAGAAGCAGATCGCCGAACAGCTGGCTCAGCAGGCTGAGTATATTGTTGAACAGCGATTCCAGGAAGCAGAACAGGCCCGGCAAGTAGCGGAAGGCACCAAGGACGCCGCCATTCTGGCCGCCGAAGGGCGAGCCGAATCCGCAGTGATCGAAGCCAAAGCGGAAGCAGAAGCGCTGCAGTTAATTGCTGAAGTTCTGGCAGCCAATCCTCAGCTTCTTAACTACCGTTATATCGAAAAGTTGGCCCCAGGCATTCAGGTCATGCTGGTCCCCAATGACAACCCCTACATCCTGCCCCTGCCGGATATAACACCCTAGTTATCAGATTTCTTAAACATATCAGCTCCCGGAGTTCTTATTGACTCCGGGAGTCTTTTTTTACACAGTATACTTACATCCTCGTTAGCAAAAAGCCAATAACTCGGGAAGGTGGTAGAATTTTTTTGAGTGTACTAGTCTAGAACATGGATAAGGACAAGAATGCCCAAAAAAGAGAAGAAGCCCTCCGGGAAACAGATCCGCCTCACGTCGCTGTCCAGCTGCGCTGGTTGAGCGTCCAAGCTGAGCGCCGATGCGCTGGCGCAGGTTCTGCGCCCACTGGATGGATTGTTCACTAAAAAAGACTACCCCGACCTGCTGGTAGGATTGGGTGAACCAGATGATGCAGCTGTCTGGAAGCTGGATGATGACCGGGTTTTGATCGCGACTACGGATTTCTTCACACCTGTCGTTGATGATCCCTATGATTACGGAGCCATCTCGGCGGCCAACAGCCTTTCGGATATCTATGCTATGGGAGGCACTCCTTTTCTGGCTTTGAATATCGCTGCCTTTCCTGCAAATCTGCCCCCGGAGATCTGCGGGGAAATCTTGAAAGGCGGCGCGGATAAGGCCAAGGAGGCCGGCGTTGTGGTTGCCGGAGGGCATACTATTCAAGACAAAGAACCCAAGTACGGTCTGATATGTCTGGGGTTCGCTCACCCGGACCTGATCATGACAAAAGCCGCCGCCATGCCGGGGGATGCTCTGGTGCTCACTAAACCTCTCGGGTTTGGGGTCACTACCACAGCCCTTAAAGACGGAAAAGCCAAAAACAAACACGTTGATGAAGTTGTGCTCTGGATGAAGCAGCTCAATAAAAAAGCCAGCGAGTTGGCCCAAGCCCATGGAGTCAAAGCCGCTACAGATATCACCGGTTTTAGTTTGCTCGGCCACTGTTGGGAGATGGCCCAGGCTTCCGGTGTTGGATTCAATATTCACTGGGATCTGCTCCCCTTTGTCAGCGGCGCCAAAGAATATGCCAGCCAATTCAACTTCCCCGGCGGCGCTTATGACAACCGCCTGTATTTTGGCGACCATATCAAAGCCCCCAAATCGCTCTCTGAGGAAGAATTAATGCTGCTCTTTGATCCCCAAACCAGCGGCGGGCTCCTGTTCTCAATAAGTTGTGATTATTTGGATGAGTTCCGCATCCACGCTGAAAAAATGGAACAGCCTGTCTGGGTCATTGGTGATGTGGTGGAAGGGAATCAGATTACGATAAAATAATTAAAAATGTTTTATGGATAACTGCTTTATTCATTCATAGTAATAACTAAAGGGCTGTCTTCCTGACAGTCCTTTTACTATTTCATAGCTGGATTTTCACCAATCTCCCGCGTAATCCAGGCGGTAAGGTTTGGCCTGTTCCACCAGGTAGAACCGCTGAAGCTCAACAAGCTGCCTTAAATGCAACAAATCGTGAGTCACCCAGGAGACAAACATATCCCCGGCAGTGATCTCTCCAAACGGTGCCTCATATACTATATCCCAATCTGGATTCTCAAGGGAATCCAACCAGACTAGGGCTACATTGCGAAGATCCATATACCGATTCAATGTTTCAAAGAGATCCTCTTCAATATAGTTTCGCTCTGTGACCCAGCCTTCCGGATCGATTTCCGGCCAGGCTTTTTCGGATTTTTCCAGGATCATTTGCAGTCGGACAGGGAAGTCGAATTCCTCTTCATCCGCAAGGTGGCAAATCACTTCCAGGATCGACCAGCTTTCTTCATTCGGTTTCCAGCAGGTCAGATCTTCGGAAATGCCACGGGCTAGGGCCGCAACCCGATCCCTGTTAAGGGCCAGCTGTCTTTTTAAATAAACCTCGTCCATTTCTCCTCCGGTTGTCCATCTTGTATTCGTTTCGGGTAATTAAATTATACCGGTTGACTTGTTTCAACTCAGTTCATATCTCCCCAGCGCAGCATCAACTGCCGCCCGGGCATGGATTTCCATCGTGTCAAACACAGGCACTTGAACATCTTCCCCCTTAATCAGCAGCCCAATCTCAGTACAACCCAGGACAATTCCCTCCGCGCCTTCTTTAACTAGATTTTGGATCACTTCCAAATAACTCTGCCGGGAAGGTTCTTTGATCAGGCCTTGGACAAGTTCATCATAGATCACGTTATGAACCAGGTCGCGGCCGGCTTGATCGGGGACAATCACCCTAAGCTGGTGTTTCTTTTCCAATCTACCTCGATAAAAATCCTTTTCCATAGTGAACCGGGTGCCCAATAACCCCACAGACTTTAATCCTTCAGCCTTAACTGCCCTGGCTGTGGCATCGGCTATGTGCAGCAAAGGGATATCTATTCCCTCCTGAACTTCTTCCGCCATCAAGTGCATGGTATTGGTGCAGATCAACAGGAAATCAGCTCCTGCAGATTCAACTTCCCTGGCGCTTCGGATCAGGATCCGGGTAGCTTCCTCCCAGTCCCCCTTCATCTGCAATTCTTCTATCTCTCCAAAATCCAGGGAGACCATCACGCTTTTCGCGGAATGTACTCCACCCAAAACAGCCCGGACCTCCTGATTAATGATCCGGTAATATTCAATGGAGGATTCCCAACTCATGCCGCCTATTAGGCCAATTATTTTCATCTCTAACACCTCGTGAATAATAGAATTCAATGATCAGTTATCAGATACAGCCCTACTTAAAATCATAACGATCGACATCACATACAGGTTTATAGCCGATCTGCTGATAGATATAGTTGGAAGTCGGATTTAGTAGATCCGTAAACAGAAAACAGAACTTAAACCCCATGTCCAGCAAATGTTGGCTCAATCCTGCTGTTACGGCGCTGGCAAAACCTCTTTTGCGCTGTTCAGGCGGTGTATAAACCACTCCGACCCGGATGCCATTGAGTGTTGGGCCGGCATAACCGGCCATGGAAACCTGTATTCCGTTCTTTTCCCAGATCATTAAACCGCGCCGTTTCGGATCGGCTTTTAGGTACAATTCAACCTGTTTTCGAGCCCTGGCTGGATCCGGGGACTCCTGCACAGCCTCCCGGTAAAATCCGTTTAACCAATCCGTTATCAATCTTCGATCTTTTTTTTCTAATGGCCGGATGAATCCAGCGCTAACAGGCGGAGGAAACACTACGTCCAATTTATATATGCGCATGGCCATATGCTTCTCAGCTTTTCTCCCGGTCATTTCTTCCCAAATATCTTTCAACCTGGCCGCCAGTTTCTTGGGTCCGGATATACCCACAAAATCATCCTCCAGAAAGTCCATCAGGTCTCTCAGAATCAATTCCAATATTTCGTCAGGGGGAGATGGTTTTTGGAATGAAAATAATGCTGGGTGGGGTGGGATGCACAGAGCAATAAGTGCCAGTTCCCCTTTCTCTTCAATTAAAGCAAGATATGGTTCCCTTTCGCGATAATCCCCGGAGATGACGTTATTCAATATACCCAGCAGTAGATTATTTTCCGCTTCGTTTTGAATGAGATAATCCTGAACCGTATCCCGGAATATTTCCGGATCATCAAATCGCTGAAGTTTCATGACCTTCTCCTGCATAAACCCATCAAGGAACCTTCTCTTTAATCATAACATCACCGTTATGCCTGGAGAGGTAGGGAACGGGTTGGTGATCTCCGCAACAAAACGAGCTCAAAAGTATTTCCTTATGTATAATGAAAACATTGATTCAAGACAAGGAGGCCTGATGGCACATAAATTTCCCTCAGACGAATGGGTCAAAGCCGTGCGGGAATTACTGAACAACAGCGATTCTTATCAACGATCGGCCAAGGACTGGGAAGGTGATTTTATCTTTGTAGTTGAACCTGATGAGGCGTATGCGGACACAGCTTATCTCCACCTGGAGCTCTACCATGGGTCCAGTCCGGGGGCAGCTATGGTAGATCCCGACAACCTACCTGAAACAGAGTATACCCTCAATGCTCCTTTCAGCATCTGGCGCAAGGTCATCGACGGCAAACTGGATCCCATCCAGGGTATGATGACCGGCCAGCTAAAGCTCAAGGGTGACCTAATGAAGATTATGAGATATCCCAAAGCAGCCCAGGAAATCGTTGCCTGCTGCGCCAAGATACCAACTGATTGGTGACTCGCACTTATTACTTTTCTTGATATATAAGGAGGTCCGGGATGTGGCATTTTGTCTCGCCCAGGATTGTATTTGGTGAATCTTCCCTTTCTTCCCTGGAAGAAATCAGTATGTCTCGTGCCCTGGTGGTGACTGATAATAACCTGGTGCAGATCGGTCTTGTTGAACCGGTTTTGGATCTGATCAAGAAGTCTGGCTGTGAGGTTCTGGTGTTTGATGATGTAGAACCCGATCCAACTCTCGCTGCTGTTGAGCTTGGCAAAGTTGCTGCCAATGACTTTCAGCCAGACTGGATCGTCGGCCTGGGCGGTGGCTCTCCGATGGACACAGCCAAAGCTATCTGGGTTTTATATGAAAGGCCGGACCTGATCCCGGCTATGATCAACCCCTTCATTGAACTCGGCCTCCGTAAAAAATCCCGCCTGATCACCATCCCCACCACCAGCGGGACTGGTGCAGAAGTGACCTGGGGAATTGTGTTAACCGATTCCGAAAACAACCGCAAGATGGGACTGGGCAACCGCGAAAATGCCGCTGATATCGCCCTGGTGGATCCTGCTCTTGCTTCCGGTATGCCTCCCCAGCTCACCGCGGATACCGGCCTTGATGCTCTCACTCATGCCGTGGAAGGTTTCATTTGCACCTGGCATACAGATATCACCGATGGTTTATGCCTCAACGCTGCCAGGGAAATCCTTCAATACTTACCGACTGCTTACGAGGCTTCCCAATCTGATAGCCTTAACCAGGAGAGATTTAAATTAGCCCGTGAAAAAATGCATAATTCGGCGACCAGCGCAGGCATGGGTTTTGGCAATGCCATGGCCTCTCTGGCTCATGCCATCGGGCACGTACTGGGCTCGGTCTTTCATATCCCACACGGACGTGCCGTCGGAATGTGTCTGCCCTTTACGATCGAATTTGCCGCCAGGGGAGAAGATCCATCCCGGATCATGACCCTGGCTCAACTATTGGGTATCAAGGGAGCTGATTCAAAAATTGGAGGGCTTTTTGCCACTGAGTTGAGGGACCTGGCTAAGACAATTGAAAATCCACTCAGTTTGTCTGAGTTGGAAATTGATAAAACAACTTTTGATGATCTCTTGGAAAAAATGGTCGATGACGCATTTAACGACACACAGATCATCACCGCACCCCGGGCGCCATCCTATCAGGAATTGGAACAGCTTTTCCAGTATATATATAGCGGACAGCCAATTGATTTTTAATTCTGCTCAAATTTCAAATTGGAAATAGGAATCGTTATCCCCGGGAGTCATCATGGAAAAACTATTGGTCATTGACCTGACAGAGAAATCTTATAAGGTAGAGAATATCGATCCAGAAATGGCCCGGGGGTATATCGGGGGCAGCGGACTGTCTGCCCGGCTGCTCTACGACCGTATCAAACTGGATATCGACCCCCTTGGTCCGGAAAACCCGCTAATGTTCATGACTGGCCCTCTGGTTGGTACCAGCATGCCTTCCGCCGGCCGCTGCGCAGTCAGTGCCCGGTCCCCGCTAACTGGTTTTTGGGGGGAATCCAACACCGGTGGATTTATCGGCCCCGAAATGCGTTTTGCAGGTTTTGACGGAGTCCTTATTAACGGGCGGGCAGATAAGCCCTGTTGGGTATCTGTGTTGGATAACAAAGTCAAGTTTCACGATGCCGCTCCACTGTGGGGCCAGGATACCTACCAGACCCAGGATTCCATTAAGGAAATTCTGGCTGATCCTAAGGCACGGGTGGCCTGCATTGGCCCGGCAGGTGAAAACCTGGTCAAAATGGCTGCAATTGTCAATGATCATGGGCGGGCTGCCGGCAGGACCGGCATGGGTGCAGTGATGGGTTCCAAGAATTTCAAAGCAATCGCTTTTCGCGGCAGCGGGAAAGTACACCTGGCTGATCCTGCGGGATATAAGGAAGTTGTAGGGGAAATATTGCAGACGGTCAAGGATGATCTCTCAGCCCAGGCATTTCAACTGGCAGGAACATCCGGTTATGTTGATATGGCTACCATGTTTGGTGATATGCCGGCAGGTTATTATCAAGTTGGAGAATGGGAAGAAAGCAGCAACTTATCCGGTATCTTACTGGCTGAAGAACACCTGATCCGGGGTACATCTTGCTACCGCTGCCCTATTGTATGTGGTCGGGAAACCCGGACTGTGAAATACAAAGTGGACAAAGTGGATGGCCCCGAATATGAGACCATCGCATCTTTTGGATCTTTAGCACTGGTTGATGATCTGGAAGGCGTGATCTACGCCGGACATCTCTGTAATGTTTATGGCCTGGACACCATCAGCACCGGATCGACCATTGCCATGGTCTGTGACCTGTTTGATAAGGGTATATTGGATGCGGAGCAGACTGGTGGTTTGGAAATTAGGTTTGGCGACGTGGAAATGTCCCACCGCTTGATCGAAATGACAGCCAAAAGGGAAGGTTTCGGAAAACTAATCGCGGAAGGAAGCGCTGCCCTGGCGGCTCATTATGGCGTGCCGGAAATGGCGGCCACAGTGCGCAACCTGGAAATCCCCATGCACGATGCTCGGTCCTTCAGCGGTATGGCGCCGGTTTATGCCCTATCCCCCCGTGGCGCATGCCACCTGCAGGGGGACATGTATGGCGTAGATCTCGGAATGGCACCAGCAACTGAGCTTGGTATTCACCCGGGGGAGCGTTTTGAAAATTCCTTGGAAAAGGGGCAAACAACTGCCCGGTCCCAAAGCTGGCGCAGTGTCTACAACGCCCTTACGGTATGCCACTTCATGAATCCAGGAGCCAGCAAGATCCAGCGGGCTTTGAACGCGGCTACCGGTTGGGATTACAGCCTGGATGAGCTGATGTTATCCGGAAAACGCATCTTTTCTCTGAAGAGGATCATCAATCATAATTTGGGTTCCACAATAGAAGATGACCGGCTGCCGGAGTTCATGCTAAAAAGTTTTTCCACCGGAGGTACGCTCGGTTTTGAGCCGGACCTGAAACCCCTCCTGGCGGGAGCTTATAAAGAACATGGTTGGGATCCAGGGAGCGGGTTGCCAACCCCGGAGGCAGTGAAGTCATATGGGCTGGAATTTACCAAACCGGACTTACCTTGATATTCTTTCTACAGAATAACCCCAAAATCAATTTCAGGAGCTGGAATATAAAACCAGCTCCTGATCATTTTTCCAGAGAAAACATGGGGTATACAAGACATTTCTGCAAAATCACAAAATAAGGATCTTCATGAATTCACAGAGACGCAATTTAATCCTTTTATACTTCACACTGGCTGTTATCCTGCTGGGTTTTGGGGTCTTGATCCCATTGGAAGCTTTCCTGGTGGACCAATTCGGAGCCAGCGGGCAGGAGTTAGGGGCCTTGATCTCTCTCCACGCCCTATTCCAGCTGATATTTTCCCCCATCTGGGGATCTATCTCTGATTCCGTGGGGCGCAAACCGATCCTGATCGTTGGAGCGGTTGGCAATGCTTTGGCTTTGTTGATGTTCGGGCTCTCCACCCAGCTGTGGATGTTATTTGTTGCCCGGGCCCTGGCAGGGATATTTTCAGCAGCTACTATGCCCACGGCACTGGCCTTCATCGGGGACTCCACCACAAAAGAGAACCGCGGCGGGGGCATGGGGGTGATCGGCGCGGCCATGGGAACCGGTATGGTGCTCGGCCCTGGTATTGGTGGCTGGCTGGGCGCGGATTCCCTCTCTCTGCCATTTTTCGTGGCTGGTGGACTTTCCCTGGTAGCTGGTTTATTGGTCTTCCTGATCCTCCCCGAATCGCTGCCGGTAGAGAAAAGGGCAGAAAAAGTACAGCTGGATATCTCCTCCCGCTACAAAGTCATGTGGCAGGGACTCAAAGGCCCCCTGGCATTGTTCTTTTTATTGAGCTTCCTGGTCAGCTTTGGTTTGAGCAACATGGAAGGCATCCTTGGCCTATTCGCCCTGGAAAGATTTGGTTTTGGTCCTCCAGAAGTAGGCTCAGTGATGGTAGTCGTTGGCACGGTGGTTGCAGTAGTTCAGATGGTCCTGACCGGGCCAGCGACCAAGCGTTTTGGAGAAAGAAACGTCATCAAAGCAACCTTACTGGGTTTGACAGTGACCTTTCTACTAATCCTGACTGCATATGATTTTACAACCCTATTGATAACCATAGGATTATTTGCCTTTACTAATGCCATGCTGCGCCCATCAATCGCGTCCCTGATCTCCAAGGAAACTGAGATCGATCAGGGGTTGGCTATGGGATTAAACAGCTCCTTTATGAGCCTGGGGCGTTTTACTGGCCCACTGCTGGCAGGATTTCTCTTTGACATCAGGATCTCTCTACCGTATATGGCCGGCTCCTTTATCATGTTCCTGGGATTCATTTTTGTGCAAACCAAACTGAAAAAACCGGCAGAAGAAAGGATAATCACCCAGAATTCGTAACTAAATCCGTTCTTAATGAGTAAATCATAATAGGTCATCTGGGGGGTTAAAGAACCATCCATTTGGATGATATCCCCCTTCTTTTACCATGTTATAATCCCGTATCGTTCAAGAAAACGGAGACCCATGTTCAAGCGCCTGAATAAGATTTACAATGATTACCCTAAAACATTCTGGCTGGTTGTGCTCACATCGTTCATCGATGTGATTGGGAACACCTTGCTGTTCCCCTTCTTTTCCCTCTATATCACCCAGAAATTCGGGGTAGGCATGACCCAGGCCGGCATTGTCCTGGGCTCATTCTCTGCTTTTGGCCTGATCGGATCCATGGTCGGCGGCGCGCTGACCGATAAATTCGGTAGAAAATCCTTGATCTTATTTGGTCTGGTTTTCAGCGCGGTCAGCACTCTTTCTCTCGGCCTGGTCAATGAATTTTCTATGTTGATCCCCCTTTCTGTGGTGATTGGCCTTTTGTCCAATATTGCCGGACCAGCCCGCCAGGCCATGGTGGCCGACCTGCTGCCAGAGGATAAACGCCAGGAGGGTTTTGGAATCCTGCGGGTAGTGGCCAATATGTCCTGGATCATCGGCCCAACAATCGGCGGTTTTATCGCTAACCGAAGCTTTTTTACTCTCTTTGTTTTGGACGCGCTTATCAGCTGCGTGGTGGCTGTGATCTTTTTCTTCTATATCTCAGAAACCAAACCTGCGTCCATAGAAGAACAAGAAAGTATTCTCAAGACTTTTGCCGGCTACGGTATTGTTTTAAAGGATTTCGCTTATCTGGCCTTCCTGTTTGTGTCCATGTTAATGGGCCTGGTCTACCAGCAGCTGTACAACAGCCTCTCGGTCTACCTGCGGGATAGCCATGGTATCGAGCCCCAGGGTTACGGTTTCCTGATGAGTACCAGCGCAATCACGGTGATCCTGCTGCAGTTCACTACAACCCGATTGATCAAAAAAAGGCCGGCCTTCCTGATGATGGCTCTGGGTGTATTCTTCTACATGATCGGTTTTGGTATGTTCGGATTTGTGAACGCCTTCTGGCTTTTTGCTGCAGCTGTCGTGATCATCACTATCGGCGAGATGGTAGTAATGCCTACCGCATCCGCTTTGGCAACCAACTTTGCGCCTGAGGATATGCGAGGAAGGTATATGGCGGTCTTTGGATTGTCATGGGCCATTCCGGCCACAATTGGACCCACTGCCGCAGGTTTGATCCTGGATAATTACAACCCAAACCTGCTCTGGTATGTGGGCGCTGCTATCTGCGCGGTGTCCGTGATCAGTTTCTACGGTCTGCATCTATGGCTGGGGAGACGTGAACGCTTTAATCCCCCTGAAGCTGAAGCTGTGCCTGCTTCTTAAAGTAATAAAGCTGCGGACCGAGAGGTACCGCAGCTTTATTTTTATGGAAGGATATCTCTATTTTCCCTTTTTCGTTATTGTTCTTTGAAAATACGCTGCTCCTACCAATCCGATGGGCAACGCCAATGAACCGATACAGGGTAAATTAAATCCCCCGGTTTCTTCCTGGGAGTCAGGTTCAGATTCTGGTTCTGCAGGGGTTGTTATCTCCTCGCCGACATCTTCCCGGGGGGTCATCCATCCCAGATCATCCAACCAAAGCACACCTTCATTTTTATTCTCTTCAGTTCCAAAGCCAAATGCTATGCCAGAGATCTGAGCCTCTTTCTTAAAGGGAGAACCGGCATCTTCTTCCCAATCCACCCGCTGGAAATGATCCCAGACAATACCCACCTGGACCCATTCGTCTTCCATCCCCGGTTCCAAATTTAGCTCATAAAGATAGGATTCTGAACTTTCAGCGCTTTCTACAAAAAGGTCGACATGTAGGGTCCCGCCACTCTGCCCGGCATGAACCATGAATGCCAGGCCCATCGAGTCACTCCAATCTTGAGGTTGGTCATAATAAAGACCGCAGGTGCCCCAACTGTAAGGAGTAATCTGATAATCCAGGCGCAGGGCGTTTCCGCTGGTTCCTGCCCCCGAATCAATGGCGCATTCCAAAGATGAGGGTGTACATTCTTCCCAATAGGCTTCCCAGCCGTTGGTTCCGGCTGGAGATACTCCATCAAAACTATCGATCAGGCTGGATAGTTCCGGGGCAGCTGCTGCTGGTATGTACTCGTCTGCCTGGGAACTGTCCCCTGAGGTATCTTCACTGATTGGCGGCAGCGAGGTCGGTTTTTCCGCCTGCCAACGATTGTAAAAATAATTCAGCAGCGGAATAAATTCATCGGTTGCTTTTTGACTGCCCTTTCTAGAGGGATGGTCATCCCCGGAGGGATATTTCAGAGTGTCTTTTTTGGCAATCTGGTGTACTTCCTGGCCATTTTCAAAAGTATGGTGTCCATCGTTGCCTGTCAGCACATTATAAAAATCAAATACTGCTACATTCTGATATGGGTAATCATTTTCTGTCAGCCAGTCGTTCATCAGCCAGAGATTAAAAGCCCGGGCGTTGGCCGCATTGCCCCGGTCGCGGAGGGGCGGGGCGGTGATGACCACAAAGAGCCTTTCTGGATGCTGGCCAAAATAACTTAATATCTCATTGTAGACATATTTGGCATGGCCGACAGAAAGCCAGCCATCCGCTGACGGCGGATCGCCCGATCTGCCTTCCAGATCCGAGTTCGGAAAACAGGATTTGAACATAACGATCTCATTCTCCCCTCCAGGATCTGCACCGGTGCGGGTATAGTCTGCATGCTTGTCGCCTTCATCGAAGAGTGCTTCCATGTACGCGGGGGTGTTTCCGCTTCTAAACCATTCTTCCCAGTCAGGGATGTCGGTCCTGTCGCCGATGCTGTGCGGCCCCCAGCCGTAATTGGTATCGCTGACATAGTAATTATTACCTGCCAGGGCCTGACCAAGATTTCCATATCCATCAGTTAACCAGTTCTCGCCAGTGGAATGATGGATGAAGATCAATTTCACCACTCTGTCAGGAGGATTTGCATCACTACCTTGCTGTAGCGGGGAGGCCTGGGCTGGGTAGAATATCAGGGCTGTGCCGGCAATGATCACGGTGCAGATTATTAACGAACTTAAAACCCGCTTTTTCATTGATTCCATGTCAGCTCCTGATTCAAATGAACTTACACTCTTTGCCCGATATTCATTCCTCACCCCACCACTGCCCCACAAAAAATACCCCTGTCCCGTCAGCTGAATACCTCGCACTGTGGATCAGAAAATGTACGGGGAAGAAGATTGGTGTGAGGGATATGTTTTCCGATCCGTCACTATTGATCGAGGAAAGGTCATAGATCCCCTGTTCTCCAATTGCGGAAATAATATAGAGCAGCTTATCTCCATCGGGAGACCAGCTGGATAATCCTTGTGAATAACCCGTCATGGTTAGGTTTTTCAAATTTGACCCATCCAGATCCATAATATACAGATCATAATTACCGTGAACAGATTCGTCGTCCACCAACCTCGAGAAGACTACCCTGGCGCCATCAAGACTGAGTCGAGGGTCATAGTCACCGAAGGGCAGGTTTGCCTGTCCCCACTCACCAGCCCTGGGTGGATCAGTTAGGGGCCGGGGATCACTCCCGTCTTCCTCCATGATCCAGATCCTGCTCTGGCTGGTAAAGGCGATCTTATCCCCAACCCAATCAAGGTCCGCATCATGATAACCGGAATCATATAACATGGTTTGATTATTACCGTCTGCGTCCATCAGATATATATCCAGGGTTACATCCCGCCAGGATAAAAAGGCTATTTGAGACCCGTCTGGAGACCAGACCGGGTAGAGATCCCATTGTTGGTTTTGAGTGAGCCTTGCTGTTTCCCTGGTGGAGAGATCCAGAGTGATTATTTCAGAATTTTCATACTCTGTTCCAGCCATTATCTGCGAGAATACAAGCTGATTCCCTTGTATGTCCAGGCTGAGCCCTGAGAGCTCCCCCTCTGCTCCATACAACAGTTTAACTTCTTCAGAGAGCAGATCGAGCTCATAAATGCCCCAGATTTCCCCAGCTGACGAGAACTCCGCCTGTTGTTGAGCACAGCCGAACAAAAGCATCGATAATAGTCCTAAAAAAAGTCTTCCGTAAGTTTTATGCATATAAATTATTTGGTAATTCTCAAAGAGATGATCCCGGTGATTGCTAGCACTATACCCGTGATTATCATGCCAATAATCAACCCTTCTGAAAACCAGCCGCTCCAGTATGGTCCCGGTTGAATGATCAGCGGGATATGTTTCAGGATCCCGGCCAGGGCCAGGAAGATCCCCATACTGACAGCTCCGATCACTCCCCCTCTTTTGCCCCTAGCCAGGGGGATCAAAATCCCCAGGTAGATCAGGATAAACACCCCGGCCAGGAATTGGGACAGATGAACAGAAATCCCAAAATCCGCCGGGATATCAAAAAGGAAATCATCGATCAGGTGCGGGATGGAGAAGAAGGCCAACACCAGGTAGAGGGCTATCGTTGTAGTAAAACTTCTAGAATGTTGATCCATTACCTTATCCTTATCTCAAAATCAGTCTTTTCGATAGCCCTTAATATCCTCTGCAACTTATGCTCCTTCGTATCGTATATACCATTGAAGAATATAAAAGGAGTATTTTGTGAACAGGCAACAAGGTTGTCTAACAGGTTTATTTAAACTCTTGATGCTGGACGTATTATTTGGTTGGCTTCAAGATACCTTTGGTTTTGGTAAGGGCGCATCCTGCACCGGCTGCGGCTGCGGGTTTATCCTTCTGATCATTTTTGTCGCCTTCACCTGCCAGGTGATCTTTAATACAAACTGGTTACAGCTTGGATTTTAAAGGTACGGGGGTATCTGGTATCTAAACGTATCCCGTTGAAAAAAAAGTTACACCCTTTAATTACCGATTTCGATCACGAATTTCTCTCCCGCGCTGATCGCCTGGACTTCTGGGAAGTAAACCTGCCAGGCCCGGGTGGGCAGCACCTGGTATTCACCCGGATGTGCCAGAGAAATTGTGTAGGTTAATTGATATGTACCAGCGGGTAGGAAATTTACCGCCCAGGTAACCCGATCATCAAATACGAGGGGAGTATTGAAGTACCACCAGCCCCAACCATTTTTGAAAGGCGCGGCTGCTTGATATTCTTCCAGGTCTTGGCGGGAGGTTTTCAGCCTGGTATCCAGAATCTCGGCCCCGGCCGGGATCTGGTCTTCAACCATCAAGTAATAGGAATCGTTTTCCAAAACCAGGGTAAGCTGAACCTGGATAAGTTGGCCAATTTCTCCCTTCTGTGTGAAATTAATATCTTCCGGATCAGAGAGGTCGGCATAAACCCTGGAAATGGTCAGCCCATGCCCATAAGGCTGCACGTCCTCTGCTGGCCTGTAAACCTGTAAATGAGATCTGTAATACAATACCCCGCTACCTTCAGAGCGATTGATCACTAGGGCATTGGGTTCTTCCGGATACAGGTCTTCCACCGGTATAGAAGCATAAGCCGCTTCCAACTGGCTTGATCCTTGTGCCTGTCCGCTGATCAGTTCCCTCCCATTCACAGTACTTGAAAATTCATATCCACCGTCCAACTCGCCGCTCTTTCTCAGGACCTCATTCAACGCCAGGACAGACCAACCTGTTTCATAAGCGGACCACCAATCACCCGCCTGAGTCTGGGTTGATACAAGATAGCGGACAGCTTCGGGATACAAATCTGGCGCCTCTTCCACGCGGGCCAGGGCATAAGTAACTATTGCTGTAGTTGTTGTGGTGTTGTTCATCCAGGACCGGCGGTTCTCATCGTTCTCCCAATGGATTCCGGTGGATGTCCGTATCCCGGTTCCGGCCAAATTAGATAGCAGGGAACGTGTTGAATCGTTTCCGGGCTGTCCTTTCTCCAGGGCTATCGCCAGCAGCGCCTGGCTGCCTGGATCAAGCTGGCTGCTTAATGAGGCCAGGGCCTGCATTCCTGAACTGACATCAGTCCCCGCTTCATTCAGAGCAAAATATCTCAGTGCCAGTAAATTATACTGCCACGGTTCAGATAACATCTCCAGGGCTGGCAAAGTTGCCAGCAGGTAACCGCGGGCTTGCTGGATCATCAAGTCTTCCACAAAAACACCCGCTTCCTGGGCTTTGATCAAACCAAAAAGAATATAGGAACTGATCTCGGGGTCACTCGCTCCGTCCTGCCACCAGCCCCAGCCCCCATCATCGTTTTGTGCCGCGTCCAGTACATCAAGGGTCTCAGGAATTAAGTTTTCCAATCGGTTTTCAAGCTGCGGGTAATCAACATTAACTTCCTGCAGCGTTTGGTACGTAATGGTATTGGGTAAGAAGTGGAACATTTGTGCTACTACGGAGTAGTGCTGATCCTCTTCCAGGGCATCCAGCGCTTTGAGGACAGCAGCTGCCAGGGAGGGTGATAGTTCAATATCAAGAGCTCCATCAGACGGGTCGTAACTTTTTGGCAATGAGACTATTTCCAGTTTCTGGCCAGCTTGATCCAGCAGACCAGATGTGGCATAGCTGTAAGGAGCAATATAGCGCAAAACAGGAAGTGGACCCTGATAGGGCTTTACGGCATCCTGATAAAAACCTGCGTCAGCAGCAAATATCAGATCGACTTCATCAACGTCTTCCACGGTCCCCCACCATTCAACCCGAACCCTACCTTCTGCGGGAATTTCCACTGTCTGGGTTGAGAACTCCGGGATATCCAATTGAATGCCTGCTCCCTGTAGAGACACATCAGCAGTTAGTTTTATCCCGGTATTATTATGTATCACTGCAGCCAGGGCCAGGTGATCTCCTGCTACCAGGAAGCGCGGAGTAACAGGCCTGATCAACAGGTTTTTTGTTGTTACTACTTCCGCTGTCGCTTCCCCAACCTGGGATTGTTTGGTAATACCCCGGGCATCAGCCTGCCAGGTTGTAAGATTGTCTGGCAAGTTAAATACTACCTGTGCCAGGCCATCTTCATCAGTTACGATATTCGCTTGCCAGTATCCAGTATCTTCAAACTGATCCCGCACTGAGTAATCAGCATCGCCTCCTCCCCCCATACCTCCCGGTACCCATACCAGCCTGCCGGCGTGCATTCCCAGCGGGAGACCCATCCGGACCGCGATGGGCTGAATCCCATAAAAAGCCTCTTCTATGCGGGGGGAATTGGGTTCTGTCAGAGCCAGAACAGCCTTATCAACCACTGCCAGGGAAAACTCACCTTCCAATGGTTCCCCATTCCGATCTGCAACCCGAAGGGTAAACTGTACTTCCTCTCCCGGACCGAGCCTCTCTGGTTCACCAATCACTTCTACTTGAAGCACCTTATCTACTGGCTCCACCAACAGATTGATATAACCCTGCCTGAAGCTGCTTCGTCCTTCAGAATCTTGGCCTATCAATGTAACCGCAAGATAGACATTTGGCGCATTTGCATCACTCAGCGGAATAGTAACTTCCTGTCCGGATGAAGAGATCGAATAGGTTTCATATGAAATAACTTTATGGCGTTCGACTGTCACCAGTGCCTGGGCGCCATCTGGGAACGGGTTAGGAATGAAAATTGTCGCTTCGTCGCCTGGTTTGTAAAGATCCTGGTCCGCAATCAGGGTTATCTTCTGGTTGGTCTGGGTAGGCCAGGCAGTTGTGCCTGGTCCGCCAACCCAGAGGGTCACCTCTGTTCGGGCTCCATCTCCAAAAATGTCCAGCTGGTATGTGCCTGGTTCCGTGGGAGAAAAAGTCAATTCAGCTTCCCCGTTCAGGTTTGTGCTAAAGCTTTGTTCTGCTACCAGTTCTTTTTCACGGATATAGTCTATTTCCCCGATCTCACCGACCTCATACTGCCAGACCACTTTATAGAACTCAGCTGACAGGGTTTTGATCCCGTTTGGTTCTTTCTCCCAATCTACTGCCAGGATCTCAAAATCCACGGCCTGGTCTGCAACAGTTACCCAGACAGAGGGTTTGACTCCTAAATAAAAATCACTGGGGTGAACCAAGATCGCCGATCTGTTCGTAACCTGGAACCCGGTTTCGTCCTGGGCTGTAACTTCGAGGGAATAGTTAGCCGGCAGAGTGACCTCGCGATCATAGATATCAATATTGGTCAGAATTTGCTCAATGGACCATTCTCCATTGGCATTGGTCTGATCTTCTCCAGAATCTATCCTGGTTCCCCAGATAGATGGGGAATATGCTCCTGGATAATCAAACCAATTGCTTCCCAGTTCGCCGACCTGGTAGCCGGGAATTCTAAAGCTGGTTGGCTCCGCCCGCAATGTCCAGCTCAACTGAACATCACTGGCCGGCGCGTCAAAATAATAACGCGCATCCAATTCTGCCTGGAATTCCTCTCCTATCAAGGTTTCGTCCTGATCCATATTGAGTTCCAGTTCGATCTCAGGTTTCCTGTAATTCGCAACCTGGAAATATACCATTCCGTTTTCTGTCTCCAACCGGTAAAATCCCGGTTCCGCCTGTGTTGAAAGCTGGATCTCTCCCTGGGCCGTTCCGTATTCAGATAAGGGCAGATTGATAATTTTTTCTTCTTTTCCATGGAGATGAATCGTCAATGGGATCGACTGTTGTTCTGGCAGCGCATACCCGGCACCATCACGATCGCGGTGGATCAGCCGATAGTACACGGTCTGTCCCGGTTGATAGATTGGTCGATCAGTATAGATATAGGTTTGTGATTTAGGCGCACCATAATTAGACCTCAATCCAAATTCATATGGTTCTGATCCAAAACCCCAATTACTGGCTGTAATGCCAAAGTCCTCCTGTCCAGCTTCACCTGTGATGGCATAGAAAACGTTATTATATAGATCCAAAGCTGCCGGGAAATCGGCCTGGAAGATACCTTCCTGATTGGTAGTGCCAGAGAAAAAGACCTCTCCGCCGGTATTATAGACCTTAACCTCAGCATCCGGCACCACTTCTCCGGAACGCAGATCAACCGCCCAAATCAAGAGATTTTCCGGGCTGGTCTTCATCGTCAGATGAATGTTACTGACCGCCACTAAATAGGGTGACGGGTTATAAGGCAGCTCTTGAGAATAGACCTGGTAACGGTATAAACCCGGTGCCAGAGCTTTTCCAGATTGGTTTAACGGAAGATTGACCGTATATTTATCATCCCCGGGCACGCTGACTAGGTGGGTCCAATACTGAGCATCAGACGGGTAATAGTCTTCCAGTGTCTCGTAAAGTCCGGCTCCAAAAAGAGCTGGGAGTACATCTGTTGGTATGGTGCCCACGTTGATGGACATCTGGTGCAGATTTGTGCCCTGGGCCGGAATCGTATTTTCCTTCCCGGTTAGGAATAGGATATTGATGCCCTGGGTGATGGTCAGGTTAGGCGGCAGGGGCTCAGTAGTAATATTAACCGTCCGTACATTGCCCAATATACTACCCCATTCATCCGCCAGGGATTCCCGGAGTATCAACGTGTAGTTAGTGAGCGGTTCAAAGTCACCGTAAAGGGTCAAAACGTTTCCCGATCCTCCAGTTGAAGGGCTTAAATTTGTAACTTCCGGAATGATCGTGATGTTATCAGCCACAGTATCCTTATCCACTGTGTTGTTGAAATACAACGTCGCCCCTTCATATATCGAGGTGGTGTATATTTGCCCTCCGGGGGTTCCCAGAAACTGGAAATCTCCGGTGGTTTGGAAATCAAAAGTTGTATCCGTCTGCAGCGGGGTTCCCCCTGCGGAGATCACTTCTCCCGGGAGAATGCCGGCATAGGAAGTTGATCTTAAAAACAGCTGGTCAGGAATAAATAGAAATTCGCGAATCTCTTCATTCCATTCCATCGTTCCGGTAATCTGCTGGCCGTCACCGCTGAGCAGGGAGAAATTATCAGCAATGCTGTCTGGATCCATTGACTGATTGAATTCCATCCGGATCTCTTCATCCAGCGGCACTCCTGTTTCTCCATTGAATGGCCCCCAGGACAGCATTTGTGGATAAGATGTTGAGAACGTCCAGGCTTGGGTGCTTTCCGGATCCAGCGCCGCGCCAGCCAGACTGGATAGATCTCTAGAAAGTGATACTTGATAGGTTAATCCTCCAGCTAGGCCAGGGTCGGGCAAAAACTGATAGGTGCTGGTATTGATCCATTCCCCTTTTCCCGCTACGGAAGGACTGATTGTCAAGGCTTGTGGGGTATCCGGTCGGGAATTTCCCAGGGCGACAACCGGTTGATTAAAGGCAACCACAATGGCAGATTCGGGATCAATCTCTATCCCTTCTGGCGATGGCAGAAGGGTGACAGGTTTGAGCCAGTCAGGCGTGTAATAATTCAGGCTGGTAAACACTGGCAGAGTCAAATCATTGGCTGCCTTGGCGGTAGTTTCAAGGTTTAAGACCAAATTGGTGTTGGGTTCCAGTTTCTGGTCCAGTTGGATTTTCAGCGTCTCTGGATCAAGCCAGGAATAATCAATTTCTACAGCAGGTTCAGAAGACAAGGCATTAATGACAGAGACCTGGTCCATAGCCTGATTAAAATAAAGAATGATATCTCCCTGTAGAGGAATGGTTGATCCTGCAGGAGGATCTGATTCCACGATCATTGGCGGCAAAGGCTGAGGTGTATTGGTCGGCATTGGTGTGGGATCTGTTGTTTTTCCTGAGCCAAAGATTTTTCCCTGTAAGCCCGCAGGGAGATTGCAGGACAAACTGATCAACCCTATCAAAAGGATCAATCCTGTCAGGATAATGGTAGTTTTTTTCTTAGGGGAGAAAATCATAATCCGGTTTCCTTTTTCAATTTCAGTCCTTTTGAGACATGGACCTGATAGATAAGGAAATTATAACCGCTCACTCAGGAATTCCGCTTATTGATAGCCTTTCGAAGAAAACACCCGGGGTAAAAACTGCCCGGGTGTTTTTTTCCTTGTTTTAGTATCTAGCTCTACGGATTTAGTTATCACCTGCGCTTTTTGGTTCCAGTATTTGCATCTGGGAAGTTACTACCTTGGTGAAATACCGCGTACTGCCGTTCTCCTCATATGAGTCAATTTGCAATCGGCCCTCCAGAAAAACCAGGCTCCCTTTATGAAGATACTCGCTGCAAATCTCTGCCAGTCGTTCCCAGGCTTCGATATTAAACCAATCAGCTACTTGTTGGGTTTCCCCATCCTTAGCTCTTTTGCGACGGTTCACCGCCACACTGAAAGTACAGACTTTCTTTCCATTTGGAGTGTCTTTCAGTTCGGGATCCCTTCCCAGATGACCAATTAACTGAACACGATTTAGGCCCACCATATTTCCCTCCTTATAAGATATAATTGATAGGTCTTATTTAGCAGTGTAGCGTTAACCTCTAGCCTTTGTCAATAATTGGTTGCGTTTGCATGATTTTGCTGAAATTGCTGATTTTTCAAATGATTACTTCCCCATAAAATTTAATGCGGTCAAAGGAATATACCGGCCCTATGTATATAGCAATTGAAGGCGCGATTGGCGTTGGAAAAACCACTCTTTCCCGATTATTATCGTCCCGCTTCCAGGCGGGTCTGCTTCTTGAGGTATTCGAAGAGAATCCTTTTCTGGCTGATTTTTATGCCGACCGGGATGCGTACGCCTTTCAAACTCAGATCTTTTTTTTACTAAGCCGTTACCATCAACAGCAGGAAGTTCCCAACGCATTGGAGTCAGGGAATAACCTGATCGCGGATTACACCTTTGAAAAGGACGCTCTCTTTGCCCGCCTAAATCTGGGGGGGGACGAATTAGACACCTACTTCAGCGTGCATAATGCCCTGGCTGAAAAACTGCTATTGCCTGATCTGATCGTATATCTGCAGGCCGAAACCAGTATTTTGATGCAGCGAATCGCCCACCGGGACAGGGTATATGAAAGGAATATGGACCGGGGTTATATAGAAAGCCTGAATAATGCTTATGATACTTTTTACAGCGGAGAACACAGCGGCGCGCCGGTGTTAGTGATCAATACCAACCAGCTCAATTATGTAGCCAACGAAGGCGATTTGGACTGGGTTGAAAACCGCATCCGCCAAACCCTCAAAGTGGGTCCATACCAGACTCAGTTTTTTCATAAATCCTGAGACCGGGAAGGATAGCTTTTGAATGCGCTTCACACCTGAAATACTTCGTAAACATGCCCAGGTTCTGGTCGAAAAAGAAACCAAAAGAAACCGCTCTATCCTGGCGGCTTATCTGCGTGGATCCTTGTTGTATGGATCTCCGCTAATCGGTGGAGCGGGGGATATAGACCTGGTTTTCATCCATAACGCCCCGCCGCTGAAAAAACACCAGATCATCAGAATTACGCCTGAAATCCATTTTGATATTGATCATCATGATGAGCTTCTATACCGAACCCCAAGGGAGCTGCGCCTCGATCCCTGGCTGGGGCCGACTTTGAGGGACGCCGTCCCACTCCATGATCCCCGTCACTTACTAGACTATACGCAAGCTAGTGTCCGCAGTAACTATGATTTTCCAGAAAACCTTCTGGCAAGGAGCAAACCCCTTCTTGACGCTGCTCGCCAGTTCTGGATGGACCGCCAAATATCTCCACCCCTGGAAATTACTTCAGAAATCCCCGCCTTTTTATCCGCCCTCGAGGCCGCAATTAACGCAGTGGCTATTCTGTCAGGACCACCGCTGGCAACCCGCCGCCTGGGATTATCCTTTTCTGATCGAGCCACAGCCGTTGATGCTCCAGGTCTGAACATTGCTTTTCATCATTTAATGGGAGGAATCTCATTGTCTGAAGAAATCCTGATCGACTGGATCAATGCCTGGGAAAAAGCACTGGTCATTCTTAAGGAGGAATCATCATCACCTCCCTTGCTTGCAGAACGGGAGATCTATTATAAAAATGCCCTCGAGGATATCATCAAGAGCTCTAAACCAGTGAATGCCTTATGGCCGCTGATAGTGACCTGGACCGAGATTGTCTCAACCTTGCCAGATCTGACTGATATTCAACTGCCCTGGATCAAAGCATTAACAACCCTGGGGTTCGCCGGAAAGGATTATCTCGTTCGACTAGCAGCATTTGACAGCTTTCTGGAACTTTGTGAATCTTTGGTATTGGGAGAGTCCGCTTCAGGCGGATAAGACTTATCAGAATTTAAGCCGTTGGTTTCGGCAGCACAACCTGTAACGCAGCCCCTTTTCCGAGACCTTCGCTTTCAGCCCAGATCCTTCCCCCGTGCAGGTTTACTAATTCCCGCGCAATTGAAAGACCCAAACCCAGACCCCCGTATTTCCGCGTCATATGATCATCTTCCTGATAAAAAACCTCGAAGATCTTTTCCAAGTTTTCCTCAGCAATCCCCCTGCCAGTATCAACGATAGAGACCATGACCTCGTCCTTCCGGTCTGAAACGCTGAGTATAATTTCTCCGTCGACCGGGGTGAAGCGAATGGCATTAAGCAGCAAGTTAACAAAAACCACACTCATCTTTGGCAAATCGATCTGGAGTGGGATCGGCTCCTCCGGAATTTTATACACTACTGTGTGGTCTTCTTGATTGACAGTCGCATTAACCTCTTCCCTGGCATATTCAATAACCTTTTGAAGCGTGCTATCAGAATAATCCAGATCTGCCTCACCAGTATAGAGCAGGTTCATGTTGGCTATATCATCCAGTACAGCCCGTAATTTTGAAGATGCTTTCAGGATCGAACTAGCCAATGGCTTATTTTCTTCAGTGGCATCTTCATGTAATAGCGTGGCATATCCCAGGATATTTCCCAGCGGTGTGCGCAGTTCATGAGAAGCTACAGCCATCAGGTCTCGTTTTAATTTATCCGCCTGGCTCAACTCGATATTGGCTTTTTGAAGTGCCTGGATCAATTGCGCGTTGTGCATGGAAATAGCAGCCTGAGATGCCACTACCAGCAGCAGGGAAACGTCAAAATCGGTAAAGTCCCCCTCTTCTTTATTTAGGGCTTCGATCACACCAGTGACTCTGTCCTTGATACGCATCGGAACACCCAATAGGGAATCAACTTGCAATCCCACCTCATCGCCCACTTCATCATAATGGCGCGGATCATCCTTGGTATTGTTAATTACCAGGTGTCGGTTTTCAGTATAGATCGTTCCAGCCAGACTATTATCCAGGGGGACAGGGATCTGTTCCAGCTGGTCAATATTCACGCTGGAGGTCGCAGCAAATCTGAGCTCTTTTTCTCTTTCATCATACAGCAGGATGGAAATAACACTGCAATCCAGCAAATCAGCGGCCGACTCTAGAATATTCTGGAGCAGCAGATCCGGCTTTAGTGTGGAATTTAAAATAGCGCTAATATCCACTAACTGGGCAATCTTCTGGATTTTCTTACGGATTTCAGGTTTCGCAATAGAGGTTGTTAAGGAATTAAACATGGCAGGTATCAGGTCTCGTTAATTAACTCAGCGGAATAATTATAGTCCAAGCGAGACTTTTTAACCTAATAGTTTCGAAAGCCCGCAATCTCAGTCTTCAAACCTGGATTCATCAATCAGTTTTTGCAGATCCCCTTTTCCAGGATGGATCGTACCGGGTTCATCTTTCTGAGTATAACGGGATTCAGCCTCCTGCAAACGGGCATTTGAAGCCCGGGGCAAGATACTGATCTTCCCGCAGTGCGGGCAGCGGACCAACTTTCCAGCCAGCAGATTAGGAGAAAACATAGCTCGGGAAAAAGGAAGCTCACAACGCGGGCAGATAACGCCGCCAGCCGGTCCGTATTTTCCTAACACAAACACCTTGTTCCGGTTCACTAGTAAAGGAATACCAACCCCGAGCAGAGACAAAATTGCCGTTCCGATCAACAAAGGGGCGATGATCTGCTGGGTCTCCCCCCAGGCTTGATCTGAAGACAGGAACTCCTTGGATATATGGTTGGACTCCAGGATCGTTCCACTCGAGAGTGTGCCACTGGCGTACATGTCTCGTTCACCAGCATCAAATTCGCTGGTATGGAACCTATAAATAAATGGCTCCGCTTCCACTGTTTCTAGCAATTCTCCATCCACGTAAAACCGCACTTCTCTTAATCCTTCCGGCGGATTCGAGATCTTCAAAGTGAAATTTCCCTGGATCTTTCCCAAACCACCATACCCAAAATTCCGTGTCAAACCCAATTGCAGCCGGACCCCATCCTGGGCCGCAAAGACGGTTACCGGGAATAAAAGTACTGCAGAAACCAATACTATTCTTAACCATTTTTTCGTTTTCATAATTCTATTTCCAACGCGAAAGGATAGTTTCTCTTTGAAAGACCTGGACCGCAAAATAAAACAGAACAATATCCAGAACCAGCAGTGCTGCTGCCAACCAGAGAATGAACGTTTCGTTGACCAGAATCATTCCGGTCATCTGCCCAATGAACAAGCCTACCACAGGAAGCACAAAAATTCCCGAGATCTGTTCTGCCACCCGGGGGTCATTTACACGGGAAGAAATCATCACAGCGATACTGACGCCCATTAGCGACAGGAGTGGGCCCACCAGGAAGATGGCGATCATCCACAGCGGGTCGAACAACTTACTTACCACAGCCGTATTAGAAACCATCAAATAGGCTCCGGCTGCGTAGACCAGATATCCGATCCAGGTCGTCAACACCGCCGGAATGACTCCCGCCAAGCCCTTTCCTACCAGGATCTCAACCGTAGTAACCGGAGTCGCCAGCAGCGGCTCCAGGGTTCGGGTGGTTTTTTCGCCCACAATGCTATAAGAAGCAATGGTCATTGGAATGATCACCGGCACCATCATAAACAACAATATGAACTGGGTCACGATATAGTACAACATGCAATCACCGCCGCTCAGATCTCCGCAGAGCTTCTCAAACTGGGGCGGGAGATCTGCCGCAGAAATGCTGGCAAAATCGTCTGACCCGCCAGCAAAATACAGGACAAATAGAGGCAAGACCGTGATCATTAGCGGGAGAAATGAAACTGTAAAAAGCACAAATTTATTCTTAAAAACTTCTCGCCATTCTTTAATGATTATCGCTTTAATTCTTTCCATGATTATTATCCTCAACTGCTCCCATCAATTCCAGGTAGACATCTTCCAGGCGGCGCCTGAGCTCGCCCACAAACTGCAGTTCCGCCCCTCCATTCACCAGGGCACGGATCAGTACTGGGTTCTGCTCTTCGGGGTTTTCCACCGCCGCCAGGATTTTGTTATCCATCGCTTCCACTTCGGACACAAATGGGAATTTTTCCAGGGCGCCGACCAGCGCCTGGTTGGCCTCCTGTAAATGGAAGACTACTTTTCTACCGAATATTTTCTTTCTTAATTCTCCTGGAGCGTCTAACGCCAAGAGATGGCCAGAAATCACGGCCACACGATCACATAATCGGTCGGCTTCCTCGAGGTTATGAGTGGTTAAAATGATCGTGCGCCCTTCCTCCTTCAAACCCTCAATGAACTCCCGCACCAACTTAGAGGCCTGTGGATCCAACCCGCTGGTGGGCTCATCCAGAAAGAGAACCTCTGGTTCGTGAAGCAGGGCTCGGGCAATGGCTAATTTTTGCCGCATGCCCTTAGAAAATGTTCCCACAGGTTCATAGCGCCTATTCCACAATCCCAG
>Ga0209834_10000112_pt1 | contig 47029 bp, 47 predicted proteins | sample Mar14236cmmetaG_FD_184134 | JGI IMG/M metagenome (GOLD analysis project Ga0209834, IMG submission 184134) | Marine hydrothermal vent microbial communities from Guaymas Basin, Gulf of California to study Microbial Dark Matter (Phase II) - Marker... ... | reverse complement strand
ATGAAAACAAAACTTTTTATTCTCATATTTCTGATAATCACTGGCCTCGCTGTGTCACAGCAGTTGTTTTTAGCCACTACAACGAGTTTGTACAATTCTGGGCTTCTGGATCTGCTGAAACCGGCGTTTGAGAAGGAGTACAACTGGTCCCTCAACATACTCGCAGTTGGAACAGGAAAAGCTCTGAAATATGGCATGGATGGAAATGTAGACGTACTGTTAGTACATTCACCGCAAGATGAAATAGATTTCATGCAGAAAGATCACGGGGTGCTTCGCGTCAGTTTTGCATACAATGACTTTGTCGTGCTCGGTCCAGAAGAAGTCAAGATTGACAAAAGCTTCGATTCAGTCAAGGACTTCTTTCGATATATCTATGAAAAAAAGCTTCCCTTTGTTTCCAGAGGCGATGACTCAGGCACTCACAAGTTGGAAAAGAGAATCTGGCAGTCACTTGGTTTGGAACCTGAAGGCAAATGGTACATTTCAACTGGACAGGGTATGGGAGCAAGTCTTATGATTGCCAACGAAAAGAGAGCGTTCATTCTCTCCGATCGTGGCACGTACTTATCTTATAAGGGCGGCATCGATCTGGGTGTCGTGTTTGAAGGAGATCCTGCTTTATTGAACATTTACAGCGTCATAGTTGTTAATCCGGCGAAAAGCTCGTCAATAAACTACGAAGGTGCCCTTGATTTTGTCAGGTTCTTGCTCGATCCTGATACACTGAAAACCATGGAAAACTTCAAGGTAAACGGTGTTTCTCTTTTCAAACCATTGATAAACATCAAAAAATAATGCCCCGCTGGCAAACTGGTGATGAGTTGTGGATGAAATATCAAGTGTCCTGTTCAGATCTCTCTATGTGAATGGTACTGCGACACTTATAGCTTCTTTAATAGGTGTTCCCCTTGCTCTTTTAGTGGATTTCTTCAGCTTTGCAGGAAAGAAAGTGCTGGTCTTGATATTTCAATCTTTTACAGGTATTCCTCCTGTTCTTGTGGGCTTACTGGTGTATCTAATGCTTTCAAGAAATGGACCACTGGGCTCGCTACAGCTTCTGTTCACCTCAACAGCAATGATTCTGGCACAGATTCTCATCGCGCTTCCCATAATATTTTCTATATCATATGGTCATTTTTCTCGTGTCGAGAACAGAGTGAGAAACGTGAGCAGAACGCTGGGAGCCAACGACTTTCAAGTCATGTCACGTGTCCTACTGGAATCATCCACCGGCATACTTACAGCGGTTCTGACAGCTTTTGGAAGAGTTGTTGGAGAAGTTGGCGCGGTAATGATGGTAGGAGGCAACATTCAGGGCAGGACAAGGCTTATGACAACTTCCATTGTTCTGTATACAAGCAGAGGCGAGTTCGACAAAGCGGTGAAAACAGGAATTGTCCTACTCATAGTTGCTTTTGGAGTGAATGTCCTGGCAGTCGTGATGTCAAAAGCTTTCCACAAGAGGTTACAAACATGATATACGAAATAGAAGAGCTTTGCTTCAGTTACGATGCCAGGTTTTCTTTGAAAATACCGCACCTCGAAATACCACGTGAGGGAATCACTGGTATTGTTGGACCATCGGGGAGCGGAAAGTCAACGCTTCTCATGAACCTGGCTTTTCTGCAGAAAGGAAGCTGGAAAAGTTTTAAGTTCTGTGGTAAAGAAGTGAAACCAGAGGATCTGAAATCACTCAGACGAATTGTGACATACGTCTCTCAGCATCCCATATTGTTTTCCACGACGATTAAAGAAAATCTTTCATATCCTTTGAAACTGAGACGGATTCCAAAGGACGTTGTGGAAAAATCTGTCTATAAGATCTCGAGGCTTCTGCAGATAGAACATGTTCTTAACTCTCGTCCATGGGAAATCTCTGGTGGTGAAGCGCAGCGAGTTTGTATAGGAAGGGCCCTAATATTCAAACCCAAAGTGGTTCTCCTTGATGAACCGACATCGAACCTCGATGAGGAGAACGAATCAATCATAGAAAAGATTCTGAGAGATATTTCAACAGATACGAAGCTCATTATAGTGTCTCACAACAAACATCAAATAAGAAGGCTGTGTGATACTCACTTTGTTATGAAGAATGGAATGCTTTTGCAAAACACACAGCGGTAAACCCTTTGCGATATATGCGATGCTTGCCAAAATTTCTGGTAGTATTTCCTATGGTGCAAACCCAATACAGTGAAAGGGGCTACAGCGTGAGATTCTTAATTGGTGTGTTCTTGATCATGTGTGTTTCTGCGTTCTCATTCACATTTCAATTTGACGGTTACGCAGGATACGACTTCAGTGATTTCTACGACTCGACGAGATATCGAGTAATAGTTCCATTCATGGGTACCTCTTTTACCGCGAGTGGCGGGTTCAAGAGAGATAACATCGTTTTTCCACCGTACTCAGATGTTCTGATGAGCAATTACTGGTATTGGGATGAAGCGTTCTTCTCGTGGTCATCCGACAATTTTTCTATTGAGGGGGGTGTTAAGGAGCACGAAATAGGTTGTGGAAACTTTTATCACCTTTTTTTAGACGATAACTCTGTTGCGTATCCATCTGTTCACAGTTCAGCGAAAATTGGAAAGTTCAGTGTTGAAACGCTGTGGGGAGGACTTCGTTTTTTCGAGAAGGAACAAGCTCCTGAAAAAGGTATTAACTACAGGTCTCTTTCGCTGAATGTGACCGAAGGCCTTGAAATTGGTTATGAAGATGCGGTTCTCTACCTGAATAGAGTGTTTGATCCATTTTATTTCATAGTTCCCATACCTGTGGCAGGCATCCAAGAGTTTTGGCACCTCAATGCGCCCTGGGGGTACACTTCAGGCGAATTGAACGACAACTCGATGGTCGGGGCATGGATAAAGTATTCCGGCAAGGATTTTTCCACATATTTCGAAACACTCGTTGATGATATCAACATGAACAGATTTTTCTCACCGGATCGTCCAGAATCATTCAATCCCGACAAAATAGCTTTCTTAGCTGGATTCACAGGTAGCAGAGAAAATCTGCGTTTCACAGTTGAAGTCGCAGGAGCCACCGCTTTTACCTTCGAAAGAACATCTCAGAGCGTGCCTTATGACTATGTGATGTTTGAAAACGTTGACTTGCCAATAGAAAGCAACATGCTCGGTTATGTTCACGGTGAAAACAGCCTGTCCATGGTGATTGATCTTTGGACGAAAAGAGGAAACTGGTCGGTAGCGGTATCCTGGGAAGGTTTGATTCACGGTGATAGAACCCCTTCTCTACCGTGGCACGGTGGTAGTATGCCCCATGAAACACTTTGGTTAACTGGAAATGTTTCATCTCTTATGACTTTGAACACTCACATCAGTTATTCATGGAGGAATGTGCTTAAATGGCTTGATGAAATCAGTTGTGGTGTTGGATTCAAGTTCAGCAGCGATGGGAGATTTCTTTTGAATGGAAACGTGTTTTTAAGCTTAGATATAGAAGATTGGGAGGTTGGTTTATGAAGGGACTTGTACTATGTGCCGGTCGAGGAACAAGACTGAGACCTTTGACTTATACCATTGCCAAACAGTTGATACCAGTTGCCAACAGGCCGGTAATACACTACAACCTGAACTTTTTGAAGAACGCTGGAATAAGGGAATTAGCGGTGGTTGTGAATCCTGACAATCATCATGTCTTCAAAGATTTTTTGAAAGATGGCTCTGAACTCAATATGAAGATAGATTACGTGGTACAACAGGAGCCAAGGGGCATAGCCGACGCCGTTTATAAAGCCAGAGAATTTCTTAAAGAAGACCCTTTTCTTCTAATTCTCGGAGACAACCTGATTTTCGATGATATAACACCCTCTGTTGAAAAGTTCAAGAATTCTCAGTGCGAGGCGATGGTTCTCCTTGCTCCCGTTGAAGATCCCAGAGCTTACGGTGTCGCTGTGATTGAAAACGACCACATAAAACGAGTTGTTGAAAAACCCAAGGAACCACCGAGCAATCTCGCGATAGTAGGCATCTACATGTTCAGATCGCAGATTTTCGAGGCCATAGAGAATATCAAACCATCGCAAAGAGGAGAGCTTGAAATAACAGATGCGATAGAATATCTGATCGAAAAAGGCTACGACGTTAAAGCAAGGACAGTGCGGGGTTGGTGGAAAGATACGGGTAAACCTGAAGATCTGCTTGAAGCGAACAGACAAATCCTGGATGACATGAAACTTGGAGACATCAAGGGTCATGTCGATTCAAGCAGTAGAATTCAAGGAAGAGTTTCCATAGGTGAGAATTCTCAGGTAATTGAATCTATTATAAGAGGTCCAGTCATTATAGGTTCTAACTGTACGGTGAAACATTCCTATGTTGGACCTTACACATCCATTGGCGATGATGTTGAACTTGAACAAAGTGAAATAGAAAATTCCATTCTCATGAGCAAAAGCAAGGTTTCAAAGGTTCGCGCTCGAATAGACTCTTCCGTGTTGGGTCAGTCCTCTGAGATTCATCAAAATGGCGTTCTTCCTCGTGTGATGAAAGTTGTCATTGGAGATCTGAGCATCATTGAGTTATAAAAAAAGCCCCTTTTCAGGGGCTTTTTTATCTGTATCTAACCCATCGCAAAACTACGGGACTTGCTATATATATCGATGAGTATGTTCCCACTATTACACCCACTGACATACCAAAAGCAAAGGGCTTTATAACATTTCCAGCGAACAGAAGAAGGGTGAAAACGACAAGAAATGTTGTTATAGATGTGTTTATAGTTCTTTTGAATACCTGATTGAGACTCTCATTTACCAACCTTTTTATATCTTTTCCTCGAAACTTCTTCATGTTCTCTCTGATTCTGTCGTAGACAACAATGGTATCGTTGAGCGAATATCCTATGAGCGTGAGTAAAGCGGCCACAGCAGGAACATTGAGTTCATAGCCTGTGAGTGAAAACAAACCCAGTGTGATCAAAACGTCGTGAGCCAGAGCTATTATGGCTCCCAAGCCAAAAACAAAGCTGAACCTCATTGTCACATAAATAAGAATCGCCGCTATCGCTATCACAATTGCCCTCCAGGTGAGCCTTCTCACTTCCTCTGCGGCGTAACCACCGGCTTCGTTGAAGGAAACAACCTGGGCTTTTACTCCCATATCAGAGATAGCTTGTTCAAGCTTCTGTTTTATTTCGTTTTTGATGTCCGTTTCAAAGGTGCTCGTCAGCGTTATCGAGAACTTCCTTATATTAGCTGGATCGCCCACAGATCTCACCTGCGTAATTCGTGCCATAGCAAAATCCCCTGGCAGAAGATCTACTACCTGTCTAACATCCGATTCAGTGAAATGATCAGATTCGACGCGAAGTATTATTTCGGAGCCTCCCGTGAACTCGACACCAAAGTTGAAACCCTTCGTCAACATAGATATCAAAGAAACAGCGGCTAAAGCCAAAGAAATCGCTATGAATATCCTTCTGTGCTTCACAAACTCCATCATCTTCATTGATTAACTCCCCCTTCCACAGAGCGAGGAGCGCGTATGAATCTGCTGAAAGCGTCGCTGAGAAGTCTTGAAAAAACAATGTTGACGAAGAAACTTCCCAGAACGCCTATAATCAGTGTTATGGCAAAACTCTTTATAGTCCCAGTTCCGAAGTAATAAAGGACAAGACCAGCTATAATCGTCGTCAAGTTCGCGTCAAAAAGGGTTCTAAACGACTTATCAAACCCAGCTGCTATCGCTGCTTTAACCGACCTGCCCATTCTCATTTCTTCCTTTATTCTCTCGGCTATTATGATATTCCCATCAACCGTTGTACCTATGGTCAGAAGTATACCCGCTATGCCGGGAAGGGTGAGTATAGAACGCGATAACGCCAGAATTCCAAAAAGCAAGAAAGTGTTGTACAGCAAAGCAAGATCAGTTATCACTCCGAACGTTCTGTAAAACACTATCATGTATATTAAAACCAAGATGAGCCCAACGATTCCAGCCCACAAAGATGTTCTGACTATATCGGCGCCAAGAAGGGGAGCTACCCAACCTGCCGAGATCTTTTCAAGCCTGGCCGGTAGCGCTCCACTTCTGAGTATGGCCGCAAGCTGTTTTGCTTCTTCGAGAGAGAAGTTCCCGGTTATTTCCGCCTTACCATCTGGTATTACAGAAACAACATATCCCGCAAACTGAACCACGTCATCTAAAACGATGGCGAGTCTCTTCTCTCTCGCTGTAACACTGCCGGTGGCGCTCTCAGGTACCATGAGTTGTTGCGTTATCTTTTTGAAGATCTCGGCATCTCTGCTACCTACTTCAAACGTTACTTTGTATCCAAATCTACCTGGTCTCGTATCGGGAACAGGATTAGCTGACACTATAGAAGGAGAAACAAGCTGTAAATCCTTTATCAGCATTATCTCTCTTCGAACCAGGTACCAAACATTTCCTTCGCGGTTGGGAAGCCATTCTGCTTTCTTGATCTTTGCCAAATCTCTCAACCTTGGATCCGTGGAAGGATCAACTTCGCTCTCATCCACAACCTGACCGAAATACATGACTCCTGTTGATCCAATGAGTTTTTCCGCACGAGTGGTTTCTGTGGCGGCTGGGATTTCAACAACAATAAATGAACTGTTTTCTCTGAATGTCTTTCTTACGATCGCCTCAGTATAACCCGCTGCATCCAACCTATTTCTGAGCACAGTCCAAACATCATCAACGACTTCCGATGGATTTTCAGCACCCTCCTCAACATCAACGCGGTACTCTAACCTCGCACCACCCTTTATGTCAAGACCGAGGCGAATTCTTTGAAATATCTTCGCAAATCCCTCATACGTCTGCTCACTTGTGGGCCAAAGCAGTACAACAAAGGCGACAAAGATTACAGCAATGACCACAATGAGCCTTATTCTATCGCTTTTCACGGTCTTGTTCCCTCCTCAATTTCAATCCTTCTTATTCTGCACGTCCTTGCTATCTGCCCCCATTTCTTGCTTTTCTTTCAACACACTCGCAATAGCTCTTTTGGTGATTTCGAGTTCTGTTGCCATCGCACTCTTGACCTTCACTGTATCTTTCTTTATATCTATCACTTTTCCAACAACTCCGCCAACGGTGATAACAGTATCACCTTTCTTCAAACTGCTCACCATTTCACGAAACTGCTTCTCTCGCCTTCTTTGCGGCAGAATGATCAAGAAGTAAAACATAACAAACAGAATAACAAGCAGAAATATGAAACTGAAAGCAGATCCTCCTGTTGCCTGTGCTGATGCAGTTGGAGCGCTTTCTGTAGTACCTGGTGGAGCGTTAAACAGAATATTCATATTTAGATACCTCCTCTATGAGCATCTTCTGTTAATTTTACCAGAGATTTGTAAATTATGGGAATCAAAACAAGCTGAATTGCCACACCTGGTGCACCCACTGCGAAGCTTATCAGTATCGCTGATAGTGCTTCAAGCTTGATACCAACAATCGCACCAAGAACATAATATGTCACGGAATACACTAATCTTCCAACAATTATTGAAAACGCGATTGCCAGATATATGTTTTTGAACCTCTTGTAAAAAATCGGGGTGAGGAAACCGTAGAAGAAAATCTCTATCATCATGAACAAGAAAAATGGAAATGCCGGAACTCCCGTTGCAAGAAATCCAACAAAAGGTGCAAGAAACCCAACGATTCCACCCATAACAGCCCCGGAAATCAAACCCGCGAGCATTGCCACTAAGTGTAGAGGTAGAAAAAGTCTTCCAAGTAGGATCGATCCCGAAGCATGTATCAAATAAGAAACAACCACGCTCAAAGCAAGCCACATACCGGTATATGCCACTTTCTTACTCACCTGAAATACCCACCACCTTCATCCGTTCATCCTAAACAACGTTTTTCTCTTTGACAACTCCTCCTTCAAGCCTCTGAACATTCAAATCACTCACATCCACATGAGCTGCCTTTCCATATAGTATCATTTCAGCAATAGCTTCCCCAACAGCCGGAGCGAGCATGAAACCGTGCCCGCTGAAACCAACAGCGTAGTAGTACCCGCGAACTGACGGAGATTCTCCAATAATTGGCTGAGCATCTGGAGACATGTTATAGTGACCCGACCAGTGTCGTATTATTCTGAGTTTCCTCAGAAACGGGAAAATCCTTGCCATTTTCCTTGAGAGCTCTTTTTCAAATCTGAATGTAACGCTGTAATTTATACCAGCTCTTTCGTCTGCATCCCCTTGACCCATTATGAAGTTCCCATGCTTAGTTTGACGCATATAGTAATTTCCCGAAAAGCTAATTGCCATAGGATCAAAAAAGTCTCTCAACGGCTCTGTCACAAATATCTGGTGTCTGTAACTCTCAGTTGGAAGATCCACACCTGCCAGCTTTCCCACTTCTCTGGAAAAAGCTCCGGCAGCGTTTATGACAACATCGGCTTTCACGCTTCCATTTGTTGTGTGAACAATCCATCTGGAATCACAGAGTCTTTCTAAACCCACTACTTCGGTGTGAGTAAAGATATCGGCTCCGAGTTTCTGGCTCGCCCTGGCATACCCAAAGGTAGCCAAATGAGGATTGGCATGTCCATCACTTTGACAGAACGTTGCCATCTTGACACCTTCGGTGTTGATATAAGGATATCTTCTTTCTACTTCTTTGGGACTCAATATTTCCACTTTTAACCCAGCTTCTCTCTGCATTTTCACATTTTTTTCGAACTCCACGGCTTCTTCATCGGTGTAGGAAAGGACCAAATATCCTCCCTGCTTGTATTCAATATCCATACCAATTTCTTCAGAAAATCTTTCAAAGTGTTTCACGCTTCTCATAGCGAGCAGAACGTTGTTCAGCGAACTCCACTGCTGTCTTATTCCTCCACCGCATCGTCCCGTTGCTCCCGATGAAAGGTAATTCTTTTCAAAAACAGCTACACTTTTCTCACCAAGCTTTGTCAGGTGATACGCAATCGCGCAGCCTACAATACCACCACCAATGATGACAACTCTGTAGTCATTCCCCATGGCTCTTCTCCCCTTTAAGGAGTGATTCGAATTTTATCGGCATCGCCGGTGGTCTAAACACACCGTGGCCGAGTTCCGATATCTTTTTGCCCGTTTTTCTTGCCAAAATGGAAAGCGCATTGAGGCGGCACGTTCTTCCGCCACAAGGCCCCATTCCCAATCTTAGATAACGTCGGAGCTCCTCAAAATCAGTAAACCCTTGTTCAATTGCCTTTTCTATGTCCGCTTCTGTGATCTCTTCACACCGACAGACATAGCGATTGTCTTCTCGTTGAAGCCTCGCAAAATTCCTAACTGAGCGCCCGTGCCCAGTGGGAACTTTCAAGTACACGAGATGGGTTTTGTTCGAAGATTTCACAACTTTGAATATTTCTCCTTTGCACACCGGTTCACCGTCTTTGTCTAAAGCTATCACGGCTTCTCCTTTTTCTGGGAGGGCAAACTCCCACGGAATAACAACTACATCTGTGTTGTTTTCAGCATTCTCCTGAATCATGAATATTGCAAGACCTGGACACTTCATAACGCACACGCCGCATCCAACGCACTTGTCGTAGTCAATTTCGGGAAGACTGTTGATGTTTCCAGATACTGTTATCGCGCCGGTAGGACACGACGTCTGACACGGATTACACGGTATCGCCTGATCGCACTCAATCACCGGAACAAGCTTTCCTTTGGGAGGTTCTTGCCTTTGAACAGAATCTTTATAACTGTGTGTGGGGTAATCTATCGAGAATCTTTTCAATCCACTGCGTACCTTCTCTGAAAAGGGCCCTGATCGAAACTCAGAAAGCTCCTTCTTCATGGACGTGATTTCTTCAGTTAGATCGAGTTCCTTGCATTCACTTGCAACAACAAGACCCGCTATGCTTCCTTCAATCATTGCTGTTGTCGCTTCCTCTATTCCAGATACATCGCCCGCTATGAACAAGTTGGGAATATTTGTTCTCATATTTTCATCACGATAAGGAACGTATCCACCCAATTCAGGTATGTATTGCAGTTTCACTCCAGCCATAGCGGCGATCTCAACTGAAGGCGTCAAACCTGTGGCGATGCACACAGTGTCCACAGCTAACTCTTTTTCAGAACCGGGAATTTCGTCGAATTTGTCATCAACCTCAACGATTATCGCTCCTTCAACTCTTTGATCACCCACAACCTTTTTAATGGTGTGCCTCAAAATTATCGGAACACCAAATCTTTTAATCTTATTGGCATGAACCTCATAGCCGCCAACTTTGTCAGCTATTTCCACTATTGCTTTCACCTCAGCTCCTGCTTGAAGAAGCTGGTAGGAAACTATCAAACCTATGTTCCCAGATCCTATCATGAGGACCCTTTCACCAGGAAGCACACCGTACTGGTTCATGAGCGTCTGAACCGCGCCTGCACCATAAACACCGGGCAGGTCGTTGTTCTCGAACTGAATGAATCGCTCAGATGCTCCTGTCGCTATCAATGTGAAGCGCGGTTTTATCTCTATCATTTTATCTGCGTTTCGATCGTAAGCCGTTATCACGTCTTCGTATACACCGGTTACCGTCGTCATCGTTAAGATATCCACATTGTCACCAAGCGAATTCAAAATCTCTTTTGCTATCTCAAAACCCCTGACAGAGGCATAGAATCCTTCGTGTCCAAAGAACTTGTGCGTCTGTTTCAAAAGTTGACCGCCAGCTTCAATTCCTTCATCAACTACGAGAGTTTTCACACCGCGTCTGGAAGCTTCAAGCGCGGCACTCAAACCAGCGGGACCCCCTCCTATAACCAAAAAATCTGTTTCTACCATTGGGGATCACCTCTTCCATGCTGACGAGCCACTTTCATTCCTTCTCTAACAGGGGTTATACATGTCCTTACGTTGGATTCACCATCTATTATCATTACGCACGATGAACATTTTCCAATGGCGCAGTAGAACCCTCTTGGACGGTTTCTCTTGTAGGATTCACCAAAAACGTCGATCCCATTCGCGACAAGAGCGGCTGCCACTGTTTCTCCTTCATAGGCCTGTATCTCTTTTCCTTCAAAGTATATCTTTACAGGTTTGCCTCTTTTGAAATCGAGTATTGGATGCGAGGAAATCCTTCTATGCAAGCCAGTGCACCTCCTCCAATTTAGATATGGATAGCTTTTCCATAAACCCCTTCAAGAGCGCCCAATATGGTCTCTGTCAGCGTCGGATGCGGGTGAATCGCTTCTTCCAACTGGCGCGTGGTGAGTCCATATTTCACAGCAATGACGCCTTCCATGATCATATCTGTGGCACTGGGAGAAACTATTGTTATACCGAGCACCTTCCCGGAATTCTTTTCTGCCACAACTTTGACAAATCCGTCTCTTTCATTCATCGTTCGTGCTCTTCCATTGGCACTAACAGGAAATTGAGACACTGTTACTTTGTCTGGATCGGCATCTTTCTGCTTCAATCCAACACTGGCAATCTCGGGTGAAGAGAATATAACGCTTGGAACGGCTGAATAGTCCATCTTGGATTCCTTACCTGCTATGCATTCTGCCGCGACGATTCCTTCGTACATCGCAACGTGTGCCAGCATTATTTCGCCACGAACATCTCCAATGGCGTACACATTTTCCAAGGAAGTCTGCATGGAAGAAGTTGTTTTTATTCCTCTGCTCATCTCTAATTTCAGTTCTTTTATGTCATCTGGCACATTTGGTTTTCTTCCCACAGCCACGATAACTTTTTCGGTTGTAGTTTGCAACTTCTCGGTATCTGTCTCTATAGTTGATTTGAATCCATTTTCCACAGGTTCTACCGAGGTAACCTTCGATCTCTGGAAAATACTAACTCCTTTCTTTTTCAAAGCTTTGAAGATAACCTGCGCAGCGTCTTCGTCTTCCGTGGGCAGAATGTGATCCATGAGCTCTACAAGCGTGACCTTAACTCCAACCGCACTGAAAAACGTTGCAAATTCCACACCAATTACTCCTCCGCCAACTATTAAGACGCTTTGAGGCAGTCTTTCCATCTTAAAAACATCATCACTTGTCCATATTCCCGGAATCTCTGAAAATGGAGCAAACAGGGTTGGAATCGAGCCAGTCGCTATCACGATGTTCTTTGATTCCAGTTTGTTCTTACCCACCTCAACGGTGTTTGCATCCTTTACGCGAGCTTCTCCAGAGTAAAGATCGATTTTATTCTTTTTCACAAGATACTCAATGCCTTTTCGTGACATCGTCACGGTTTTTGTCATGTGATTCTTAGCCCCTGAAAAATCATAACTAACAGCATCAACCTTTACTCCGAAGCTTCTCGCTTTAGCAAGAACCTCTGAGTACAGATGAGATGTCGTCAGAAGAGCCTTCGTTGGTATACACCCCAAGTTCGTGCATGTTCCACCGAGGAACGCTTTTTCAACGAGAGCCACCTTTTTGCCAAGTTGTGCCAGCTTAATCGCTGCTACATACCCACCGGGACCTGCTCCAACGACAACGGCGTCGTACAAGAGAATCACCTCCTGAAATTTTCCACAACAATTCTATCATTTACCGCTGTTCAGCTTAAATTGTCGACTTTCTTTTACGAGTTCTTTTCAAAATAAGCAATCCTCCAACGATCAAAGACAAAAAATGCGCTGAAGCCACTGCAATGACTTTGGTTTTGTTGAACAGCGATTGGTAAATCTGCGCTTCACCAGGTATCGGAAGAGGTTGAGGATCCCATGGAAGACTGTATTCCAGACAGATTCCTTTCATATACAGAAGGTTTATTACGGGAACACCCATTTTCGCCATGTGGTGTAACACTCCTTGTTTTGCCTCCTCGGGAAATTTGCTGACAGTGGTGAGCCCCGGCTTAAGCTTCAAAAATGTCTCGCTGATGCCGGTGTTAACACTGGCACCACCTATGTTCACGAATGCCGCTATTCCTGATTCGCCAGCTGAAGCGAGATAGAGCTTCATTCTCACTGAAACATTTTTCGCAAGATCCGGCTCATTTATGAACTCAACGTTGTATTGCCTTATCTTCTCAACAAGACTTCGTTTCAAATCCTCGGGAAAATTGACACCCGTATCAAGATCACCTCCGAGTGAAACGGCAACCGGCATTGAGCACATACCCGCCTCAGAGAGCCAATACATTATATCCAAAATCGTGAAATTTCTCATGTTCGCTCCCCACTGGGAAGCCCCGAGTGAACACATGACAATGGGGTTGGCATCCAGCGCTTTGCACGCAGAGAGTGTCGCTATGAGAAGCGCGGGAAAGGACCCAGAAGCTCCTATCGCAACAGAATCTCCCTGTTTCACTCCAGCCTTCATAAGCATGTGCAATATAACCGCCGCAAAGTCGGGATTCGTCGTTGTTCTTTTTGCTTCTAAGTCTCCTAAGGTTGTTGTCATAAGTGTGAATTCTGAGCCAAGGAGACCCGTATCGTTAATATCCTCTTCGCTCAAAGAATCTCTGTGAGCACGAATGATATTAGTCATCTGAATCATATTCTCCGCCGCTTTGAGCATTAATTCATAATTTTCGTGGGAGTGATTTGTGCAGATGTGCTCCAGAAAAAGAAAAGACAGAGCCGAGACAAACCAAAAAACAACAAAAAGTTTCCTGTTCATAGCAGCATAAGCACCCGACCAACAAAATAAACGGTTGTCGAAACACCTATCATAGCAAGAATTGTCAGTATAAATCCCTGTCTTTCCATGTTGTTAGCTAATAGACCGGGAATTATCCATCCAACAGTTGCAAAATCAAATCCGTGCGGTATATACTGCGGTAGAAATCTCCTCCAGATAAGAACGAGAATTCCGGAAAGCAATATCATCATCACAAATCTGCGTCTTCCAAAAAGTATTACAAACCGTGAAATGAGTTTATAGAAAAGAACACATAAGAGCGCCACGAGAATAGTTCCAAAAACTCTAAAAGGTTGATTCATATACAGCGCCACATAAGCTGGAACGACAATCCCACCGGGATAGAACCCGGTGAATTCTACAAAAAGAGAGCTGACAAAAACACCTATTAGAGCGACTTCAAGCATTGTCCCACCGCCTGCCAATATTCTACAAGAGCCGTTCCCATCCCGGCTATATTACCAAAACCAAATATCATTTTTGTATCTTCAGAAATGTGTTCTGTTAAGCTCTTTGGATCACTTTCACTGAGCACTTCTATATTTTTAAGTTTTCTTGAAACAATTTCCGCGTGTCCTCCGATGACAAAAAGTTTTTCGAATCCCATGCTTTCCTGACTCAGATAATTGATCCACTGAAGAGTTCTTTCGCCGCGATCTGACCTTAAATTCAGCAATCCGGAAATTTTATCTTTGATACCAGATGCAATCTTCACTTTTTCAAAAACCCTTCGTGTTGACTCTGGATCATTGCTTGCAAAAGCGTTCACCGCGAGCACCCCACTTGGGAGGAACCACGCTCTCAGCGAACCAATGTCCGGTGAAATCGTGTCTAAACACTCGATGGCCGCGGATTTTTCAATTCCAAGAAGCTCGCAGGTTTTTAACGCGAGCTGCACATTTTCAGGAAACTCCAAATAGTGTGGTGGCAGAGCCACGAATTCCTCACCGCTAACACTGAACAATTTGCAGTTTTTCTTTCTGATAATTTGTTTAAACTCCTCTGTGCAATTTTCAAGCAGAGTCACAACAGTTGATCCTCGAGGACAGAATTTTGCAAACATGCAAAGGAGCTCCCGCCTGGAAGCTGGCATTTTATCCAGATGATCTGGAGTAATTCGAGTAATGACAACAATCTGAGCGCGTAGAATTTTGTTTATCTCTATGTCGAGTATTTCAGGAGTGATACTCATTGTCTCGCAAACAACAAGATCAGTGTTAAGAGCATGCGCGTTTTTCATCAGAACACGTACTTGTTCCAAAACACTGCCGACATAAGATCTTCTTTTTATATGTTTTTCTTCACCACTCGGTAGAAGAAGAACCGGTTTGGATCCCGTTACTTTACCAATCACACGCGCACCGTTGTGCTGAAGTATTGATGTTATCAATCTGGTTACACTCGATTTTCCCCGAATACCGGTAACACAAACCGTTTTTTTCACAGCGCGGTGATACCGATTCAAATGACTCTTCTCGAAAAACAAATACGCAAGATAAGCCGTAAGTAACGCTAAAGCTATTTCTATATTTGATCACCTCTGAGTTGAAATTCTCAATTCGACTGAATCGCTTTTTCAAGAGCAAAGGCGGCGTTCAATACTTTCGCTTCAGCCCATACGTTGCCTACGAGCTGAACGGCTATGGGTAATCCACTTTTTGATTTTCCAAACGGAACTGTGATCGCCGGAAGTCCGGTGATATCAAAAGGTGCGGTGAATCTTGTCAGTGGCTTGACAGCTTGAACCGAACTCATGCTATCTTCACTCACAGGTGGAGCAGTAACAGGAGTTGTTGGGAGCAGAAGCAGGTCATGCTCTTTGAAAAACTCTGTGAAGCGATGTTTTGCCAGCGTTTGCGTGTGTCTGGCGAACGCGTAATCAACACCCCTTTTGTTCAATCCCTGATTCAGCCGCTCTCTCACATCATCACCAAACCACTCAGGATGCTCATAGAGTCGCTCTTCGTGAAAAGCCGCGGCTTCCACCTGAGTCATGAGACCATTGGCAGACGCCACATCCCTCAACCAGTCGATATCGTACTCAACAATCTGTGCGCCCAAATCTTTGAAAACTCTTGTGCTCATTTCAAGCGCATCAAGAATTTCAGGATCTGACGTTTCAACAAATCGCCCGACAGATCTGGCAATTCTCAGGTTTGCCACATCGCCCGTCAAAACCGGTTTCAGACATGATCTCTTCAATGAGGAGAACGGATCATCGCGATCGTAGCTGTCCATCACACTCAGCAAAATCGCCGCATCCTGGACACAGCTTGTAATGGGTCCAACATGATCCAGATGCCAGGCTAAGGGGAAAACGCCCCTCAAGCTAATTCTACCGTACGTTGGTTTCAAGCCCACCACTCCACACAGAGCGGAAGGTATTCGAATTGATCCACCCGTGTCTGTACCAAGGGCTCCAAGAGTCATCTCCGCTGCAACCGCAACCGCTGAACCACCAGAAGATCCGCCTGAAATCCGTGTGGGATCGCACGGGTTTCGGCAGATTCCATAATGCGGGTTGCTATTCGTCACCCCCAATGCTATCTCATGAAGATTTGTCTTTCCTATAATAACGGCGCCCGCTTCTTTCAGTTTTCTCACCACAAAGGCATCCTCAAGGGATACAAAATCTTTCCAAAAAAGACTACCAGCGGTTGTGCGAACTCCGGCCACCTCTATCAAATCTTTCACAGCGATTGGTATACCAAAAAGCGCGGGAAGATTCTCACGATCCTTACATGTTTTCAGTATCTTAGTCTGCTTTTCAGCTAAATCCAAAGCTTCTTCACGCATAACTGTTATAAAAGCTCTCAGCCTGGAATCCTCGCTTTGAATCTTTTCAAGACACCGCTGTACAAGTTGAATAGGTGTTACCTCTCCGCTTCTCAAAAGCTTCTGCGCCTGATGAATGCCGAACACCATTTTCACCTCTTTGCCTCAAAGGAATCTCACAATGATTCTACATTAATTCTTTTGAAAGCTGTGTATTCTTCTGTTAATATTGCAAGTGGAAAGACACTGGGGCTTTTGTGAAAGAAAGGTGATATTTGTGAAGCGAGTGATCAGCGGTGAAGTTGAAAAGAGACGTTCTTCAATAAAGCCTGTGAATAGCCGAATACAGAAACTCAGAGACGAAAGCGTTGGGGCCAGTTCAAAAGTTTCTGCAGAACGGGCGAGACTCATAACGGAATTTTATAAAAACCATTCAGTTGAAGGGAAACCCATCGCTGTTCAGCGTGCCTTGGCTTTCAAATATCTTATGGAAAATTGCAGTCTTCCTCTTGAAAATGGACAGCTAATAGTTGGCATAAGAGGAACTGGTCCAAGGGAAGTGCCAACTTATCCAGAAATCTGTGTTCATTCGCTGGAGGATTTAGATGCATTGCACACAAGAGAGAACATGCCATACACAGTTGAAAAAAACACAAGAGACATTTACGAAAGAGAAGTGATCCCATTCTGGCAGGACCGAGCAATGAGAAATGTCATATTCGAGAGTCTTCCACAGGAATGGAAAGATGGTTATGAAGCCGGAATATGGACAGAGTTTATGGAACAAAGGGCACCGGGACACACCGCCGGTGGGAACAAGATATTCAATTTCGGGGTCTTGGACATAAAGAAAAAAATCCAGGAAGAAATCAAACAGTTGGATCCATCAGATTCATGTTACTTCGAAAAACTAAGCGAATTAAAGGCAATGGATATCGTTGCGGATGGAATAATGATCTACGCTCACAGATACGCAAAAAAGCTTCGCTCCCTGATAGATCAGGAAAAAGATCGAGTAAGAAGACAGGAACTCTTAGAAATGGCTCGAATATGTGAAAAGGTGCCAGCTCACAGACCAGAAACTTTCTGGGAAGCTCTTCAACATTACTGGTTCATACATGTTGGTATCACTTATGAGACAAATCCGTGGGATTCATTCACCCCCGGTAGGCTTGATCAACACCTGTATCCGTTCTATGCCAGAGATATCGAAGAAGGCAGGCTCACCCGCATTAAAGCGAAAGAACTACTTCAGGCGTTCTGGTTGAAATTCAACAACCAGCCATCTGTACCAAAGGTTAAGGTTACTGCTGAAGAAAGCTTCACATACAACGATTTTTCCAAAATAAACCTTGGAGGTCTTCGAAGTGATGGATCTAACGCGGTTAACGAACTCTCCTACCTGATCCTTGAAGTGCTCGGTGAAATGAGAACACTTCAGCCAAACACCGCAGTTTTGGTGAGTGACAAGAACGAAGACTTGTTCCTTCTGAAAGCTCTGGAATCAATTGCTCCAGGTTTCGGTGAACCTCCGTTGTTCAACTTTGACAGAGTTGTTCTGAGAATGCTGAGGCAGGGCAAGACACTTGAAGACGCCAGGGAATCTGGCGTGAGCGGTTGTGTCGAAACCGGAGCGTTTGGAAAAGAAGCTTACATTTTGACTGGATATCTGAATTTGCCGAAAATATTCGAGATAACTCTGAACGGCGGTATAGACCCGCGCACGAAGAAGCAAATTGGTTTAAAGACCCAGGTGCCAAACAGTTTTGATGAGCTCTACAGTTTTTTTATCAGTCAGTTGAAGTATTTCCTGGACATAAAGATGAAAGGTAATGACATAATTGAAGCGCTTTATGCAAAATACCTACCTGTTCCATTTCTATCTCTTTGGATAGATGACTGTGTAGAAAATGCAAAGGATTACAACGCTGGAGGAGCACGATACAACACTCAGTACATACAGGTTGTTGGGCTCGGCACACTCACGGACTGCTTCTCATCCATAAAGTTCAACGTATTTGATAAGAAGAAATTCACGCTGAACGAAGTATTAAAAGCGCTGAGGTTAAACTTTGAAGGCTATGAGACTATGAGACAAATATTTCTCAACAAGACACCTAAGTACGGCAACGATGATGATTACGCGGACGAAATTGCCAAAAAACTCGTCGACACAGTCGTGAAAATTGTTGAAAGCTATCCCGTATCTCCCGTGAGAAAGGCTTCCAAAAGGTGCTACTTCTTGCCAACCACGGTTCACATCTACTTTGGGAAAGTTACAGGAGCCACACCAGATGGAAGAAAAGCGGGAATGCCCGTTTCCGAAGGTATCTCACCGGTACAGGGAGCGGATAAGAAGGGAATAGCAGCTGTCTTCAGATCGGTTGCAAAGTGTGACTGGGATAAGACAGGAGGCGCTTTACTGAATCAAAGGTTAATGCCAGATCTGTTATCTGATCAAGAAGAAAACCCCAGAAAGCTTGCCAATTTAATCAGAACGTTTTTCAGAATGGGCGGTCATCATGTGCAATTCAACGTTGTGAGTACAAAGCTCCTCAGAGAAGCGCAAAAAAGGCCTCAAGATTTTGAGGACCTTATGGTCAGAGTGGCGGGGTACAGTGACTATTTTGTCAATTTGCCCAAAGGACTTCAAGAAGAAATAATCGCAAGAACTGAGCAAGAGGGAGTTTAAACATTGAACAGCGGCGTTGTCTTTGATATCAAGAGGTTCGCAATTCACGATGGACCGGGAATAAGAACAACTATCTTTCTCAAGGGTTGTCCTCTTTCTTGTTGGTGGTGTCACAATCCAGAGGGAATATCTTCCACACCTGAACTGATGTATATAAAGCGCAAATGTATCGCGTGTAAAACGTGCGTGGCCAACTGTCCATCCGGTGCAATCACATTTGAAGGTAAACAACTGATCCTGAACAGAAAGCTGTGCTCATCTTGTGGAGTGTGCGCCGAGATGTGCCCAACAGGTGCTATAAAGCTCGTGGGCAAGCAAATGAGTACTGAAGAAATTCTAAAAGAATTAAACAAAGACATTCTCTTCTTCAACCAGTCGCAGGGCGGTGTTACGGTGTCAGGTGGAGAACCTCTTATGCAGGTAGAGTTTTTGAAAGAGCTTCTCGAAAGACTCAAGCATTTGAAAGTACACACCGCTGTTGATACCTGCGGCTACGCTGAAAGAAAGTCTTTTGAGTTGATTCTTCCATATGTGGATCTTTTTCTATACGATTTGAAAATAGTTGATGATGCAAAACACAAAAAGTACACGGGTGTATCAAATGAGAAAATAAGAGAAAACCTTGAATTCCTACTGCAAAGTGAAAAAAGTGTGCTGATCCGTGTTCCCATTGTGCCGGCGATAAACGATTCAGAAGAGGATATAGAAGATCTCATGGACTATTTGGAACACATAGGTATCAAGTCAAACATACATTTGTTGCCCTTTCACAACATATCGGAAAAATACGATATGCTCGGGAAGAAATTCAAACTGACAGGTGAACTCCGCGCCTCTTATGAAAAGATCAGTTTCATTGAATCTAAAATGAAAGCCAACGGATTTCATGTGAAAATCGGAGGATGAAAAAGTAAAGCGTACGCGCTTTGTTCGCTGAAAGGTAAGAGCGGAAAAACTATTTGTTGGTGTTCTCAAAAGTATCATAAAGACAACACAACAGAAACGATCTCATCATTTGAACAAAAAATAAAAAAATGCCGGAGCTTCGCCCCGGCCAATGGGTGGGTTTATCTCATCCGCCTACGTGCCTTACTCCCTGTTTTATCGCTTCAACATTCAGCTCTATAATGGAAGAATCCTTTCCTTTCAACTTATATTTCATAGCATCGATTAGGGATTCAATATTAACACATTTTGTTGTGAAAACAAAAGCCCCAAGCATAACCATATTGGCAACCCTCAAATTTCCCAGTTGATCTGCGATTTCGTTAGCTGGGACCTTAATCGTCTTTATGTCTTGTCTCTTCGGTTCTCTATCTATAACCGAGCTGTTCATGAAAAGATATCCATCTCTCCTAACTATCGGCTCGAATTTTAACAAAGAAGGAATATTCATCACAACAACCTCTTCTGGACTGTCCACAACGGGAGATGCAACAGGTTCATCACTGATGATAACCGTGCAGTTCGCCGTTCCCCCACGCATTTCCGGACCGTACGAGGGGAGCCAGGTAACGTGTTTACCTTCAGTCATTCCCGCCTGACACAAAACTTGCCCCATCAGCATGACTCCTTGACCACCAAAACCTGAAATGATTATGCTGTGCGTCATTTCGCGTCACCAACCTTGTCCACATAAACTCCCAGTGGAAATTCCTCTGTCATGTTGTCCTCAAGCCACTTCATCGCTTTTTCTGGACTCAAGCCCCAGTTTGTCGGGCATGTAGAAAGCACCTCAACTAAACTGTATCCCAACCCTTTCAGTTGTGCCTGGAACGCCTTTTTTATATATTTTTTGGTTGTCATGACATCTCTCGGTGTTGTGACTTTCGTTCTTGCGAGAAAAGCCACGCCCTGAAGTTCTTTGATAATTTCACAGACGTGAACAGGATATCCTTCCTTCTCGGCCTTTCTACCATACGGCGAAGTTGTTGTTTTCATACCAAGCAGTGTAGTCGGCGCCATTTGTCCTCCGGTCATACCGTAGATGGCGTTGTTTATAAAGATCGTCGTTATCAGTTCCCCGCGGTTTGCCGCGTGGATCATTTCGGCTGTACCTATAGCTGCCAGATCTCCGTCACCCTGGTAGGTGAAGATCGTCAGATCAGGTCGGGCACGTTTCATCCCAGTTGCCACTGCTGGAGCTCTACCATGAGGAGCAACTGTTCCGTCAACGTCAAAAAACTCGTAAGCGAAAACCGAGCATCCCACAGGAGCTACTATAATTGTTTTTTCCCTTAGATTCAACTCATCTATTATTTCGGCGATTAGTCTGTGGACAATCCCGTGATGACAGCCTGGACAGTAAGTGAACTGCTTTCCGCTAAGTGATCGTGGCATTTTGTAGGCGACTTTGTAGTCCATCACGAACGCCTCCCAATCTTCTGTTTAAGAACTTCATAAATTTCCAAAGGCATTGGCACAACTCCAGCCATTCTGCCGTAGAACTCAACTCTTGTTCTCTCGGCAATCGCCAGACGCACATCTTCAAGCATCTGACCACTGCTCATTTCAACAGTCAGCACAAGCGACACATCGGCGGCGCTCTTTCTCAGCGCTTCATATGGGAATGGATAAAGAGTTATGGGTCTGAAAAGCCCTACCTTTAACCCGTCTTTTCTCGCCATGTCTACAACACTCTTCGCAATTCTGCCCATTGTTCCGTGAGCTACTATAAGAATATCCGCATCCTCTGTGAGAGTTGTTTCGTATCGAATCTCGTTTTCTTCCATGAGCTTGTATTTTTTCTGTAGTTCCAGGTTCATTTTTTCAAGACCATAAGGATCTATGTTGAAAGATGTAACCTGTCTTGCCGGCCTGTTCTTAGCTCCAGTAAGTGCCCAGGAAGAGTTATCATAAGACACTTCCTTATCAGAAAAGCTCACAGGCTCCATCATTTGTCCCAGCAAACCATCAGCGAATATGAGAACCGGATTTCTGTACTTATCGGCAAGTTCAAACGCCACTCCCGTCAGATCGGCAGCCTCTTGCACAGTGGAAGGAGAAAGCACAAGTAATTTGTAATCACCGTGTCCACCACCTTTGGTAGCCTGAAAATAGTCTCCCTGTGAAGGTTGGATGTCTCCTAAACCCGGACCGCCTCTCACAACATTTACAAAGACAGATGGCAACTGTGCACAGGCGATATAGGAAACACCCTCTTGCATCAAGCTAAAACCGGGCGATGAGGTTGAAGTCATGACTCGTTTGCCAACACTTGAGGCTCCATATATCATATTGACCGCTGCGACCTCACTTTCAGCCTGAAGAAATGTACCTTCCACTTGAGGAAGTCTTCGCGCCATGTATTCCGTTAATTCACTCTGAGGAGTAATGGGATAACCAAAATACAGGCGGCACCCGGCTCTTATCGCGGCCTCACCAATAGCTTCTGTCCCTTTCATCATAATTTTGTTCATGATCTTTACCTCCTTAAACTTTCACAGCTCGGTACACAGTTATGCAAACATCAGGACACATCATATAGCAAAAACCACATCCAGTACACTTGGCTTCTGGATCATTCGGCTCTGCCGGATGATAGCCTTTGGAATTAAACTCACTTGAAAACCTTATTATTCCTTGAGGACACGCCGATATACAGAGCCCGCAAGCTTTACACCTTTCTTTGTCGATCTCTATGTAGGCGTTTTTCATCTTTCTACCTCCTTATCCAGTGTCATGAATCTTTCTATCCTGAAAATGGGAAATGCTGTATCATTCACTTTCAAATCTTTCTTTACAACACTAAAAGCAACGGGTATCTTCATCAGGTTTGAAACTTCCTTGAGTATCTCTTCTCCTTCTTTTACGATTTTGGGGGTCGTTTCATCTCCCGTATTGGCGTTGTTCACAAGAAAATCGATCTCTATCCTCGCATGGCTTCTAAGCCTGTCTATTGAGCTCACTATGCCTTCTACGTCTGTGGTGAACGGTCTTCGAGTATTTACTACAAAATAGAAATCTGCGTCTTTCAGATGTTCCTCAAGGTAACCAAGAACGACTATTCCTGATTCTTCTCCTCCAACATCCAGCACCACATCATAAGAAGCGTTGCTCAAATACCCAGCAACCGATGCCGTTATAATTGGCAGATCTGCTTTCATCAACTGTCTCGGTGGTGTTATAACCGTTAAACCACGCTTTTCCAGTAAACTTCTGGCGTCTCTTGTTCTAAAATACGGAGAAACAATGTCTATATCAGCGATAGCCACACGCCTCCCCGCAGACCTCAGCTTCAGAGCGAAGTTTATAGCAACCTCTGTTTTTCCACTACCAAAGAGACCTACGAAGACACTGTTCTTAGACATTTTCGGATCCTCGATAAACACGTGCTTGCTCTTCTCCTCTCAGCACTCTCAGGGCACCAAGAGCCAGAGCCTCCTCCTCGTTGCCTCCGGGAAATACCAGTACCGGAGCGATGAAGGAAATGTACTCTTTCAGCCACTTGACCAGGAACTTTTCATCATAGGCAAGTCCACCTGTTAGAATAACAGCGTCAACATCTCCTTTCATGGCAGCGGCCGTTTTTCCTATCCACTTTGCAATTTGATATACCATTGCTCTGTAAACAAGTTCGGCGTGAGTGTTACCCTGTTCTATCATCTGCTGAACTTTTTGAGCGCTGTTCGTTCCAAGGTATGAAACCAGCCCTCCCTGACCGGTTAGCTTTCGTTTCATCTCCGTGTAACTGTATTTCCCTGAAAAACACAGATCAATTACCCAGGTGAGCGGTAGATCACCACTTCTTTCAGGAGTGAACGGTCCTTCGCCATCAAGAGCGTTGTTGACATCAACTACTCTCCCTTTCACATGAGCTCCTATTGAAATTCCACCACCCATGTGGACAACTATTAGATTCACGTTTTCATAGGTTTTCCCAAGTTGGAAAGCAGCCTTTCTTGCAACCGCTTTTTGATTAAGAGCGTGAAAAATGGATCTGCGCTTTATGCTTGGGTGTCCAGAAATTCGGGCCACAGGCTGCATTTCATCTACAACAACTGGATCGACGATATAAGCTTTTACGCCAGCCGCTTTTGCCAATTCATTTGCCAGAATAGCTCCAAGGTTAGACGCGTGCTCACCGTTTTTTGCCTGTTTCAGCTCCTCAAGCATTAGTTCGTTGACTTCGTAGGTGCCACTGACGACAGGTTGAATCAAACCTCCGCGCCCAACAATGGCCGCAAAGTCGGTAAGCTCAAATCCCGCTTTATTCAGGAAGTCGAGTATGATTCTTTCTCTGAACTTGTACTGATCTGCCACAGACTTGAATGGTTTCAACTCTTCGGTGTCGTGACGAAGAGTCTCACTTACAACTTGTTTTTCATCTTCAAATATGGCGAGTTTCGTTGACGTCGAGCCAGGATTTACAACAAGTATTCTGTACAACTGAATTCACCCCTCAGCTAAGAAAGCTCCAAGAGCAATGGAATAGAACTTCGTTTCATCGGAATCGGCTCTCGATGTCAAAACAACAGGTACTCTCGCTCCAACAATCGTTGAAGCCACTTTTGCTCCACCAAGGAAAACCATTGCTTTGTAGAAAATATTTCCCGCCTCTATGTCGGGCATTATCAAGATATCAGCTTTCCCCGCCACAGGACTTTCAATTCCTTTATGCCGAGCTGCTTCAACAGAAACGGCGTTATCAAGAGCCAGAGGGCCATCAACTACACAGTTCTTTATTTGGTTCCTCTGATTCATTTTGCTCAAAATCGCCGCTTCCAGTGTCACGGGCATTTTTGGGTTCGCTATTTCCAGAGCTCCCAGCACAGCCACCTTAGGTTGCTGTATTCCCAGTCGTCTTGCCACATGGACACACGCATTTATGATATCCACCTTTTGCTCCAGGGTGGGAGCAATTATCATAGCACCATCAGAAGCGATTAACAACTTTTCATAAGAAGGAATGTCAAAAACACTCACCATAGTCAGGGTATTGCCTATCCTGAGCCCATACTCTTTTTGTAAAACCACGCTCATCAAATCGCCAGTTTTCACAGCGCCTTTCATGAGTAGATCCGCATGACCTTGAGATACCAACTCAACCGCTCTAACAGCACACTCCTTTTCCTGGCAGTGGATAACTTCACAGTTTTCAACAGAAAGGCCAATATTTTCAGATATTTCCTGAATCTTTTCCCGGTCTCCAACGAGCAGCGGAACAACTATACCCTTGTTGTAAGCTTCCACAACGGCCCGCAGAACCACCTCATCGTGAGCAGCAGCAACAGCTATCCTTTTCTTCTTTTTCTCTGTCTGAACAGAATTTACAACAAAATCAAGCTTGCTCATAGTTTTCACCTCGCCACTTTCGAGATTTTTCAAATCCAAGCAGCACCTGCAGCGTTGAAAGAGCAAGCCCTTCCATCTCGAATTCCCCTGGAACAACAAACACAGGTGCAAATTTATACACGTAGCTCTTTATGTTCTCAACAAATTCCATACTATGTGCCATTCCACCTGTAATAGCTATCGCATCCACATCTCCTTTAAGAACCGCACACATACCTCCTATTTCTTTGGCCACTTGATATGCCATTGCATCCAGCACCAATTTGACTTCCTTATCCTGAGAAGCTTTTTTCAAGGCTGTTCTGAAATCATTTGTCCCAACGTAGGCAGTTAATCCTCCTCTTCCCATGAACTCCCGTTTCAGTTGCGTTTTCGTGTACTTGCCACTGAAAGCCATCCTGACCACATCTCCAGTGGGCAGTCCTCCCGTCCTTTCTGGACTGAAAGGGCCTTCATCACTGGCGTTGTTAACATCTATCATTCTGCCTTTCAAATGTGCAGTAACAGATATTCCTCCTCCAAGATGAACAACAACCATATTCAATTCAGAGTAGGCCTTCCCTATTTCTTCACTCACCTTTCGACAAACTCTTTTTATGTTCAAAGCGTGCGCTAAGCTTCGCCGTTCAATATCTTTGATGCCAGAGAAGCGAGCTTCGGGTACCATCTCATCTACCGAAATTGGATCTACTATGTACACAGGTATGCCGTACATCTTTCCTATTTCATCTCCTATCACCGCGGCGAGATTCGATGGGTGTTCCACTGGAGATTTGAATTTGAGGTATTCGATCATTTCCTCTGACACTTCGTAAACGCCGCTTTCAAGAGGTGGAAGAATTCCACCCCGAGCGGCTATGGCTGAGAACTTCTCTATCTCGTAGCCAGCATTCAGAATCTCTTGCAGAATTTGCTCTTTTCTGAACTCTTTCTGATCGAGAAGCCTATCAAACGAAGAAAGCTGTTCTGAAGAATGGAGAATATTCTTGCTGAAAGCCTTCTTCTCACCTTCAAAAACCGCGATTTTTGTTGAAGTTGACCCGGGATTTATAACAAGTATCTTGAAGTCATAAACCTTTTTCTTTTGCATACCGCTCAACTACACCTCTCAATCTTTGAATACCTTCGTGTATCTCTTCTACAGAAGGCAAGCAGAAAGAAAGTCTCATCGATGAGGAGGGTTTATCAATAAGGCGGAAAGCCTCCCCGGGTATGTAGAACACCTTTTCTTGCTTGGCCATCTCGAACATCTCCATCGTATCGTATCCTTCTGGAAGAGTAAGCCAAATGAACAAACCGCCCTGAGGTTTAGTCCATTTGACTCCCTTAATATCTGAAAAATGCTCGCTCAGAGCGTCAAGCATCGCGTCTCTCTTTTTTCTGTAGAGTTCAATAGTTGGCTTTATGTGCTCAAAAATGTCATATCTCTGCAGATATCTGGCAACAAGTCTTTGGTCAAGTGATGAACTGCACAAATCTGTTCCTTGCTTTGCCATGACCAGTTTTCTTATGATCTCTTTATCCGCTATAACCACACCTATTCTCAAGCCGGGACAAAGAATTTTGCTGAAAGTATTGAGCAGCATAACCCGCTCAAAGCCGCCCATCGAAAACATCGACTTCACTGGTTGGCCTTCATATCTAAGAGCACCGTAGGGATCATCCTCCACGATCAAGAAATTGTACCTGTCAGCTAACTCGAGAACTCGTTTGCGCTTTTCAAGACTTATGGTGATGCCCGAAGGGTTTTGAAAATTAGAAACCGCATACAAAAATTTGAGCTGATTCACTTCACCCTTTTCATTCAGATGACGAAGTTGTGCTTCCAGCATATCCACGTCAAAGCCGTCGTCTTGCAGTGTTATTACGATTGGCTTGGCGTTTCTCATTCGAAAGGCGCTGGCAGCTCCGAGATATATTGGATCACCGACAATGAAATAACTGTCAGTGTCGAGGAATACTTTTCCAACGAGTTCAAGCGCCTCTTGAGAGCCAACTGTTATGAGAATATTTTCCTCATTTATCCAGGAAACGTTGTAGAAATTTCTCACCATTTTGAGAAGCTCACTTCTGAGCTGAGAATCACCTTCGGTGACACCATACTGAAGCGAGAAACGATATTCCTTCTCGATAACTTCTTTTGCGAGGATGGCGAGCTCATTTCGAGGGAATGTCTCTGGGTCGGGTACGCCACCACCAAAAGACACAGAACCGGGAACATTGGCATACTTGAGCAGTTCCCTTATAAGGGAAGATCTCAAATTCTTAGCCAGGTCAGAAAATTTGTAACCCGCGTTGGAAATGGTAGATGCCATTTTATCACCTCACTAACATGTATAGCAATTTCGTGCCAAGAAGGATTATACATCACAAATACTCACTACAAGTGAAACATCGAAAAAGTGTAATGTGCAATGTGCAAAAAAATGCATGCAATAAATTGCATTGAGTTTGTTTACTGTTATCTTTGGCAAGGTGTTAAACTAATTATGGAACGAGGTCAAAGGCATTTCTAAACCACGAAGGAGGTGTATCTTGTGATAAAGAAAAACTATATAATGGCTCCGGGACCAACACCTGTGCCCTCTAACATTTTGTTAGCTGGTGCCAAAGAAACGATTCATCACAGAACGCCACAGTTTGTTTCTTTGATGCAGGAAACCCTTGACGGTGCCAAGTACCTGTTTCAAACACAAAACAGAGTTTACACCTTTGTTTCATCTGGAACGGGTGCAATGGAAGCGGCCGTAACCAATCTTCTGAATCCGGGAGAAAAAGCAATAGTCGTGGTCGCTGGAAAATTTGGCGAGAGGTGGAAAGAGATCTGTCTGGCTTACAACATCAACGTTGTCGAAATAGCTCTCGAATGGGGATCTGCTGTTACTTCAGAGCACATAGAAAAAGCCATGAAAGAACACCCTGATGCTCGCGTTGTTCTGACAACACACAGTGAAACCTCAACAGGAACTGTTATTGATCTCGAGTCGATAGCAAAATCAGTGAAGGATTCGGGAAGAATTCTTGTAACCGACGCGATAAGTTCGTTGTTAGCCGAGCCGCTGAAAATGGATGAATGGGGAGTCGATGTGGTTGTTTCTGGTTCACAAAAAGGTGTGATGCTTCCACCGGGTTTAGGATTCCTTGTCATTAATGAAGAAGCATGGCAGCTCGTTGAAAAGAACAGTAGCTCTGGATACTATTTCAACTTGAAGCGCTACGCGAAAGGATATCCAGACAATCCATGGACACCCGCTGTGAACATGATCTATATGCTCAAAGAAAGTGTCAAAATGATCAAGGAAGAAGGCATTGAAAATATCTGGAACAGACATAGAATACTCGCTGAGGCGACAAGAAGCGCTGTTAAGGCGTTAAACTTAGAGCTGTTGTCAGAGAGACCGGGCAATGTTACAACGGCGGTTAAGGTACCAGAAGGTATTGATGGAAAGAAACTCACAAAGATCATGAGAGATAAATACGGAGTGACCATCGCTGGCGGTCAAAGTCATTTAAAGGGTAAGATTTTCAGAATAGCTCATCTTGGGTACATGACAATGTTCGATACAATAACAGCACTTTCTGCTTTGGAATTCACCCTTAATGAACTTGGGTACAAAGTCGACTTTGGAACATCTATAAAAGCCGCGATGGAGATTTTCAAAAAAGAGGGTGTGGCAGGATGATCAGAATTCACATCAACGACCCTCTCGACGAGGAAGCTCTCTCACTTTTGAAATCAAAACCAGATTTGAACGTAACATCAGAACACTTGAGCTCTGAAGAGCTTGCACAAGCCTTAAAAGAAGTTGACGTGCTGATAGTGAGGAGTGCCACAAAGGTAAGAAGAGATCTCATAGAAAAGAGCACCAGATTGAAGATAATAGGAAGGGCGGGCGTTGGCCTTGACAACATTGATGTGGCTGCGGCGAAAGAAAAGGGTATAGAAGTGTTGAATACTCCAGGAGCAAGTGCTGTATCAGTTGCAGAACTCACCCTGGGATTGATGATATCAGCCGCCAGACATATACACAAAGGGAGCATTGATCTCAAAAATGGTCAGTGGACGAAGAAATCACTTAAAGGCCATGAACTGTTTGAGAAAACTCTCGGAATCATCGGACTCGGTGCCATAGGAAGAGAGGTTGCCAAGAGAGCCATGGCTTTTGGCATGAAGGTGCTGGCTTACGATCCTTATGTGAAGGAATTTGACAAAGTAGAAGTGGTAGAGCTTGACGATTTGTTTGCAAGGAGTGATTTCATAACGCTTCACGTTCCACTCAACGATGCGACAAAGCATTTGATAAACAAAGAGAGCATCTCAAAAATGAAAGACGGTGTAATAATTATCAACGCTTCTCGCGGTGGAACTATCGATGAAAAAGCCCTCTATGAAGGTTTGACTTCTGGAAAGGTTCTCGCGGCCGGGCTCGATGTGTTTGAAATAGAACCGCCAAACGATGAGCTGAGAACTAAGCTTCTTTCACTACCAAATGTGGTTGCGACTCCACATATAGGCGCCTCCACATACGAAGGTCAAAAGCGTGTTGGTATAGAAATGGCAAAAATCATACTGGCAAAACTCGGCTTTTAGAAATTGAAAGATCAGATGTGTCTATCAAGAAAAGGGGGGATTTCGCCCCCCCTTTCTTCTAATCAACGATGCTGATACGCTTGCTTTGCCTTATTCCATCTTGGATCCCGAATTCCAATTTTGCTATCGCTTCGTCCGAACCATAAATATCTTGTGATATTTGGCAAACACTCATGAATACATTGGGGAATCTATTTGCTTTCTGTGGGGTTCTAATGCGTATTATGTGTCTTAGAAGCCTCCTTGAATATGCCACTCCACCCTTAAGGGGCGTAAACGGCATGATTGAAATGATATTTTGATCATCAAGAAGGCAGATTTTGTCAGAACTCCTTACGAGCTTTCTCATCGTGGAGTATATACGGCTCAAGGCTTCAAGAATAATCTCTCGATCCTCTTCCACATGAACAAGAGTTAATGTCAAAGGAACGCCGTAACGCTGAGACTTAAATATCTCTTCATCCAGGTAATTTTCCACACCACAAGATGTAAGGAGATAGCATGAAAGCAATTTGAACTTCATCATATAGTAAGCAAAGGACTGTTTTGGACGTATCACATCGATATAACCGTCCGGATTTGTGGGTACTGTATCACTTACGAGAACTGAAGGAATTAGGGGATGTTCCTTTTCTCCCACATATAGATCCGCGTCCGAAAAGGAAACAACTGATATTCCACCCAAAAGTGCAATGGCTTTGTGAATGGTTTTTTGTGTATCTTCATCTTTCAGTTCAACCAGTACACGCATGATAATCCCCCACCACATTCAGAAAGTACTCGTGAATTCTTGTGTCATCTCCAAGCTCCGGGTGAAATGAAGTAACCATGATGTTGTTCTGAATCAAAAACACTGGACTGTCCTGATACGACGCCATAATTTTCACAGTCTCAGAACATTTTACCACTTTTGGCGCTCTTATGAAAAGAGCCTTGAAAGGTCTCTCACCAAGAACCGGAATTCGCAGGTTCGCTTCGAAACTTTCAACCTGCCTTCCATAGGCGTTTCTCTCGACAAAAATATCAATGAAGCCGAGTGTTTTCTGAGCTGGATAATTCACAACTCCCTTTGAAAGGAGGATCATACCAGCACAGGTGCCATACACAGGAAAGCCTTGTGAGACAAGTTTCTGAAGCTCTCGCTCGATTCCCGTGATCTTCATTAACCTGCCAATCGTAGTTGACTCGCCGCCCGGTATGATCAATCCATCAACAGAACACAACTCGGAGCGCGTTTTCACAACAGCAACATTTGCTCCGAGTCTTCGAAGTGCCCAGACATGTTCTCTGAAATCACCTTGCAATCCGAGGACGCCTAATTTCAAATTCTACCATCCTCTCTCCTGCATGCGAACATCGAGTTGTTCAACCTCGAGACCGGGCATCGCTTCTCCGATGTCGCTGGACACCTCAAGAAGCTTCTCGGGGTCATTCCAGTAAGTAACGGCCATAACTATAGAACGAGCCATTTTTACAGGATCCTTGGACTTGAAAATGCCAGAACCAACAAAGACTCCATCCGCTCCCAGCATCATCATCAATGCCGCATCCGCGGGTGTAGCGACGCCTCCAGCAGCAAAATTGACCACAGGAAGCCTCTTCAGCTTTTTCACTTCCTTTACTAAATTAACAGGTGCGCCAATTTCTTTCGCATAGCTCACTAATTCCTCATCAGCCATGTTGCTGACTTTCCTGATCGCATCCATGACTCGTCTCATATGCTTAACAGCTTCGACTATGTTCCCGGTTCCGGCTTCTCCCTTAGTTCTTATCATGGCAGCTCCTTCTGCGATTCTTCTCAGAGCTTCTCCCAAATCTCTTGCACCGCATACAAACGGAACGTTAAACTCGTGTTTGTTTATGTGAAATCTGTCGTCTGCTGGAGTGAGTACCTCAGATTCATCGATAAAATCCACACCAAGTGCTTCTAAAATCCTCGCTTCAGCTATATGCCCAATTCGGACCTTCGCCATAACCGGTATGGACACAGTCTCCATGATTTCTCTAATTTTTGTAATGCTTGCCATTCTGGCAACTCCGCCCGCTTTTCGTATGTCTGCAGGGACTCTTTCCAAAGCCATAACAGCAACAGCACCCGCTTCTTCGGCAATCTTGGCTTGCTCCGCTGTTGTGACGTCCATTATCACTCCGCCTTTAAACATATCCGCAAAACCTGTTTTAACACTCCATGTTCCTTTTTCTGTCATCTTGACACCTCCTCCCAATATCGGGTGGGAACTCTTTCAAGTTTTGAAAGATCACCTTTGGAACGTCCCACTTTGGCGCAGGATACTCCATTCACTTCAACTATATCAGCAGTTATATCTACCTTCTGTCGCAGGAGCTTTGAGCCCACTCCGTATATATCAACAGGCACTTTAAGCTTTTCAAACATTTCTATTTTCTCAGCATCGAAACCACCCGAGACAGCTATCTTAAGGTCTTTTAAGCCCGCGGCATCAAATTCTTGACGCGCTTTCCATACCAGCTCTGGACAAACACCCAGAGATGATCTATCTTTTGGTACTACACTGACATCTCTCAGATCACCAGATGTATCAAATCTAACAGCCCATATCTTTCCTCCACCTTCTCCAATTATCGGCGAAGGATCCGTAACTCCCAGCTTAAAAGGCTTCTTCATAATATGCTCATAAAAAGCCTTGATGACACGAAAAGTAGTACCTATGACATCGTTATCCCAATCCACGAGAACTACCCTGTTAATCAAAGGTGACACATGCTTGTCAAAGACAATTGCAGCTTTCTCTGTATTACCTTCATAAGCGGCTATTAGAGCGTGAGGCATTGTACCTATTGATTCAACACCCCAATAGTCAGCATTCGCATCTGTGGAAACGGCGAAAGCTCCCGCCATGAGAGCGGCATAGCCGTCTGTTGCCTGAACCCAGTAGTGATCAAAACGAGCACTGAAATACAAGATGGGCTTTCCTTGCGCCGCTTTGACAACTCGCTTAACAGCAGTGGCGGTGCTCGTAGCCCTCGCTATAACACCAAGCAATACCGTTTCAAGATATCCAAAATACGTTGGATCTCCTTCTATAACCATTATTGGTTCACCTTTTGCGGCTTCTTCACCATCGTAAAGAGCACAAACATTTATCTCGGGCCATTTGTCAACCCACAAGCTGTTCAGCTTTGTCCTCAAATTCCACTTCTCTTTGGTGTACTCAATAACCAAATCTGTTCTCATATCAACCGAAGCTGCCTGAATCGCCTTGTCTAACCGCAGTATCTCCTTGAAAATCTCATCGGCGAGATCTTCATCTCTGTAATATCCTGTTGCAAATCGCAGTATCGCCAAAGCTTCATCGATGCCCACAACTGTGCAATTATGTCTGGGGAAAAATTGGTAGACAACGTGAGGATGATGATTGTCTCTCTTTAGAACATCGACATAACGGCTAAAATATATATCCGAATAGTAGTCATTTCTTATTCGATCTATTGGTACTTTAAAAACACGTGGATCTAAACGCCCTTTCCTCATCCGATCACCTCTGCACCGAGAACTTCTTTCATGAGTCTCAGTGCACAATCATGAAGATCACGATCTGGAGACGCAACAGCACTTTTGTAAACTTTCACCTTGATGTGCCTGTTTCTCAGCTCTTCAACAGTGAAAAGAACACAAATATGTGTAACAACACCGCAAACGTGTACTTCATCTATTCTCATCATCTTCAAAAGTTTATCGAAACTCGTTCCATGAAAAGCGCTGTAATGCTTCTTGTGGATCGTGTAATGGTTCTTGTATGAGCTCAACATCTCTTCAAGAGGGCGTATTAGTCTTGCACCTTCGCTTTCTTTAAGACAGTGCTCCGGCCAAAGAGTAAATTCTTCGTCGCTCTTGTCATGCCAATCTTGGGTGGTGAAAACAACATCTCCATGTTCGATGAATTCCTTTGTTAGCGCCAAAATTGGCTCTACTATTGCCGAACTGTCGGAAAAGCTGAGTGCCCCTCCAGTTTCCACAAAATCTCTTTGCATGTCAACTATCAAAAGCGCCCGCATTCCCAACACCTCCTACCGAGATTTTAAACCAGGAATGCGGGACATAAGCCACTATCTTGAAGGCTTATCTTTAGTTGCTTGCTCAAGTGCTAAGAGCCTTTCCCATCTCTTATCAACATAATCCTGAATTCTCTGAACAATGGCATCGGCATCAGGTCTTTTCAAAAGGAGTCTGAATCGCTGTTGAGCCTTTACAAAGTCGATCACTGGTCTAAACTTACTTGGCTTCCGCGTTATCCTGTAGACACCCCGCTCAACCTCGTAAAGGGGCCAGTACTTCGTCTGCACGGCAAGTTTAGTTATCTCTATCGTTTTATTCTCTGGTATTCTCCAGAATCTCACACAGGGACTCAAAGAAGCTATAAACGAGGGCCCGTCAAACTGAAGGGCTTTCTCAACTTTCGACATGAAATCCATCGGCTCTCCAACTACAACGGTCGCCGCATATACATCTTCATGAGCAGCTATTATCTCAACGATGTTCTTCTTTAACTGCACCTTTCCGGGAATTTCTTTCCCCACAGGGGCAGTTGTTGTTTCGGCACCTGGAGGTGTAGAACCAGATCTCTGGTTTCCAGTATTCATATATCCTTCGTTGTCATAAAGGATATAAACGAATTTGTGCCCTCGCTCAATAGCCCCAGAAAGAGACTGCAGCCCAATATCGTAAGTGCCACCATCACCGCCAAACGCAAAAAACGCGTACTTCTTATCTGGAGATATCTTTCCTCTTTTCTTCAATGCTCTGTATGCGGTTTCCACTCCACTTATGGTGGCCGAGACATTCTCAAAGGCGTTATGAATGTACGGAATACTCCAGGCGCTGTAAGGATATATCGTAGAGGAAACCTCCATACATCCCGTGGCAAAGGCAACAATCGGTTCATAGCCCATTGCCTTAGCCGTCATAAGGGCAAGTTTCACCGTTATAGGAGCCCCACATCCGGGACACATTCTATGCCCTTGAGTCAAACCCACATCTTTGTGGCTAAAAACCTCCGCAAGCTTTTTCATGGTTAAAGGCATCGTCACACCTCCTCATTCTCTCAGACCAAGGTAGTATTCGTGGTCTGTTACCAGCTCTCCAGAGATACTTTTCTCAAAAGCCTCTTCGATATTCTCCGTAGTTATATCTCTACCACCAAGTCCATAGACAAAGGAACTCAGAAGAGGCCTTGATGCCGACTCATAGAGCGAAGATTTCACTGCTTCATACAGAGGTGCCTCGGCGCCAAAAGAAGCAGATCTGTCAAGAACAACAACGCTCTTTCTTCCTGTCAAGTAACGCTGAATCTCGTCTTTTGGAAATGGCCTGAACATCCAGATTTTCAGAAGTCCAACTTTGCGTCCTTTTTCACGCATTTTGTCGACTGTGTACTTCACCGTGCCATTCGTTGATCCCAAAGCTACCATAACGTGTTCCGCATCATCAAGCTTGTAAGGCTCCACAAAAGAGTACTTTCTTCCGGAGATTTTGAAAAACTCCTGAGCTATCTCTGGAAAAACCTTTTTGACGTTCTTCATCGCTTCAATTTGCTGTCTTTTGTGTTCAAAGTAGTAATCGTACAGATCAAGGGGTCCATATGTGACGGGATGTTCGGTATCAAGCAATGGATAAATTGGCTTCAACTCACCGACAAATTTCTTCACAACGTCATCGGGCAAAAGACTAACAGGCTCGACGCCGTGTGAAATGATGAATCCATCTTGATTTACCATAACAGGAAGTCTAACATGCTCATGTTCAGCAAGTCTAACAGATAGTATTGTCAAATCGTAAGCTTCCTGGGCATCTTCAACGTAAAACTGTATCCAACCAGAATCTCTCTCAGCCATCGTATCACTGTGATCACAGTGTATGTTTATAGGACCGCTTAGCGCTCTATTGACCACCGGCATAACCACAGGAAGCCTTGTTGAAGCGGCAATATAAACTATCTCGTGCATGAGAGCCAAACCATTGGCGCTTGTAGCAGTCATCGCCCGTGCGCCTGCCGCAACAGCCCCAACAACAGCGCTCATCGCGCTGTGCTCGCTTTCGACAGGTATCATCTCAGTTCTAACAACACCATCGGCGACGAATTTAGCGAAATACTCAACAATGGGGGTTTGCGGAGTGATTGGGTAAGCCGCTACAACATCTGGCTCTATCTGCCTCATTGCATGCGCAACAGCTTGAGCTCCAGTTATTGCGATCATCTGCGCGACTTTTTCCATCATTCATCCCTCCTCGGCGAAATCTGTTTCAGGTTTCATTTCAATAGCAGATTTCGGGCAGACACTGGCACAGATTCCGCAACCCTTGCAGTAATAGTAGTCGATACCCTTCATCACAGCGTCTTCTTGAATAATTGCGAGATCAGGACAGTAAAACCAACACATCATGCAGTCTATACACTTCGATCGATCGTAAACAGGCCTCAAAACTCGCCAATCGCCGGTTTTGTATTCTCTCGCACTACCCGCTTCGACTATCGTTCCACCAATGGGTATATCTTTCCAGCCTTTTTGCTCAGCCACTACACGACACCTCCTCGTAGCCCCTCTGAACAGCTCTTATATTGGCTTCGACTGCTTCAGGAGTAAGTTTCTTCTCAAACATGAGCCTCACTTTCCTTTGAACAGCTTCTAAGGATAATATGCCGGTTGTCTTTGCAACGGCTCCAAGCATTACCGTGTTTGGAATACCCCTTTTGATTTCCTGTAGGGCAATATCTGTCGCGTCAATAACACAAACCTTTCCGCGAAATTTTGTTTTCGCCCTCACGAAATCTTCTCCTTTTGTGGTATTGACTATCAAGGTTCCATCCTCCGAGAGGCCTTGCACCACAGAAGGAGAAAGCAGCGTATCATCAATAACAACCACAACATCAGGGTTTTCAACGGAAGAATGAATGAGTATCTTTTCATCACTTACCCTGTTAAACGCCTTCATGGGAGCACCAGATCTTTCAGCTCCGTACTCTGGGAAAGCCTGGGCATACTTCCCAAATTCCAAAACGGATTCTGCTAACAACTGTGATGCACTTTTAGCACCTTGACCAGCTCGTCCATGCCATCTGATTTCGAAGTATTTGGCTGGCATTCTTTCCCTCCTCTCACCTTCTTTTCTCACGAAATTCCTCAAGCCTCAGAGAAAACTCTGAAATCTATTTCTGGAAAAATAGAATCAGCTCGCTCAACTGCTTGCAAGTACTTTTCATCTATATTATCCACTAAGAGACCCCTTTCGAGTTCTAAAAACCTTTTCACATGCGTGTTGATTCTGTTAACAGCGTATTCAACACTCGTACCGGTTGTCATTATAAAAGCCCAGTCACTGGACTGTGCAAGAAGTAACTCGCGTGCCATCTGGTTAAGCGCTCTGATTTTCAGAGTATCGGACTCATTCTTAAAATTACTGGCAAGTGAAATCATTCTCTCAAGAATCTCGTGTGTGTGTGGATAAATCCAATCATTTTTGCCATTTATCCACACGTCGTTGTAACCACCAGCTCCCCAAGAAGACGCAGCCGGTGATAAGATTTGAAACGAATCGCATTTCGCAATCGCCTCAGAAGCCGTTACCGGCTTAATAAAATTCTCATTTGCTATTTCTCTGAAAAAGGCTTCTAAAAAGTCAGGTCCTTCATACCACCAATGTCCAAACAGCTCGCTATCAAAAGGAGCAACAATTATCGGAGCCTCTTCCATCATTGTGAGTAATCTCTCCACCTGGCGCATTTTTTTTGCCACGAAATCCTTTGCGTGCTCCTTAACAGCTTCTAAAGCTTGCGCTCTGTTGTAGATATCTTTCTTTTCGAGAGGGACGTTCCTTCCCGTTATTCTATGATATTTTATCCCGGTATTAACTCTAACACCACTCGGATCTATGTAAGGCCTTATGTAACTTAGTTCTCGGTCAAAGCCTATATCTCTGTAGAACTCTCTGTACCTCGGATCACCGGGATATCCTGAAAATGCGCTCCAAATCTGCTCACTCGATTCTGGATCTCTTCCGAAGACATGAACCCCATTGGGGGTTATAACAGGCCTGTACACATCGTACTTGGGCCTTTCGTCGGCGTACCAAATTGCATGGGAGTCTGCAAAGAAAAACTCCAGGTTCAGATCCTTCAAGTATTCATCAAGTCCCGGATAGTAGCCACATTCTGCGAGCCAGATGCCTTTGGGCTTAAAGCCTGTGTGTTTTGTGAAGTTCTCGACTCCCACCTTCAACTGAGCTTTCACACCTATGGGAAAACTCTGTAGAAGCGGAAGAAATGCGTGGGTTGCATTGCAGGTGATAAGTTCTACATTTCCAAGCTTATGGTAATGTACAAAGGCTTTGACAAGATCTCTGCCAACGCGTTCGTAGTAAGAAAGCGCATTTTGTAGTCTATTTCTATAAAAAAGGGCCAGTTCTCTTTCACTAACATCACTGGCCCTTTTTATCTCTTTCTGCGCAAGCTCGATGAGCTGCTCTGTATGCTTAGCAAATTTTGTCTGCAAGTCCTTATCTCTCATCATCTCCATAAGAGGTGGTGTTAACGACATTGTAACCTTGAAAGGAACACCGTCGTTTTCCATCTTTTCGAAGGACAGTAGAATGGGGATATAACACTCCAAAACTGCTTCGAAAAACCATCGCTCCTCAAGAAAAAAATCATGCTCTGGGTGATGCACATACGGTAAGTGTGAATGCATGGTCAAAACAAAATAGGATCGCCTCATCGTCTTTCACGCTCCCCAAAGTGCCAACAGTACATAAGAGAACTTATGTTTTCAGAAGAACCAACAAGCTTTTCTACAGGCTTCATTGGAAAATCGCCGATCGTGACCACTTGACGTTTACCCCTGATCAGCCATCTTTGTCTACTGGACAAGGAAGGACTGTTTGCCGGGGTGCGACAAACATTAGACTTCATCAGTACCACAAAAGATCCGTTCTCGTCCTTATAGCCAATCTCTGCTAAATAGTCCGCGTTGGCGCTGGGAACATTGAAATAGTATTTTTTCCATTTGGGATCAATGTAGATTTCAAAAGCCCTATGAGAATTTTGGCCATCGAAGATGATATAGGTAACATCGTGAATTCTGATAACAACCTTTCGTTTTTCCAAAGTCTGTAGTGTAGCTTCAGAAAAGTCCCAGTAAGCGTGAACCCAGCTGGGATTGACAGGCATCAGCATGAGCTTATCTTTGTAATATGATTCTGGCAGTCGCTGGTTTCGAGTCGTAGCAACTTCTGCGGTAGTGGACGTGATCTCACTCTGTGAGCTTGATATCTGAGCTTTTTGTAAATTATTCGCATACTCGAGTAAGAGCTTAATCACTTCATTTTTTTTCATTCTTTTCTTTACCCTTAAGTTGAGGCTCTTCGCGGTGGATTTGAGCAGTTGAATGGTTGGATTCGACTCAAGGAAAAGCAGTATCTGCTTTCTTGTCATGGGGATTCCCTCCCAGATAAAAAAATATTTACATTTCATTATACCATTGTTCTGATAAGATGTAAATTGTTGTAAGAAGGAAAGAGAGGGAGTAAGTAATCATTAATTACCTGTTATCATGTCTGATGTCTCGTATATGGTTTATTTTGTTATCTTTCGACACCGCGTATTTTTGCCAGTTCCTTAAGAAGCTCTTCTTCCTTTCGAGACTTGGGTTTTGACAGGGCCACGTTCACGATTACATACAAATCTCCGCGTTTTCCTCCCCTTATGGATCGAGCGCCTTCTCCCTTAAGTCGAAACGCTGTCCCCGGCTGTGTTCCCGGAGGGATTCGAAGCATCGTAGAACCGCCTGTTGGAAGCTCTATTTGGACAGTCGCTCCCAACACAGCCTGAACATAATCAATCGTCACATCTGTATAAACATCTTCACCCTTGCGTTTGAATTTGTTGCTGGCTCTGACCCTGATAACAACGTAAAGATCACCAGCGCGCCCACCGGCATACCCCGCATTGCCTTCACCTCTAATACGCAGTTTCTCGCCATTTTCAACTCCTGGGGGTATGTTCACAACAGTTTTATGCCTTTTTCTAATGCGTCCTGACCCGCCACACGCGCGACATCTTTCACCCACAACTCTACCAGTTCCACCACAGGTTTCACATGTTCTTGTACTGACGAATACCCCAAAGAAACTACGTCTTTCCTCGCGTATTGTACCGGTGCCGTGGCATCTTGGACATGTTTTGTAACCACTTCCGGGTTCTGAGCCACTTCCCCCACAGTGCTCACACGTTTCATATCTCTCGTACTCAACAGGCACCTGTGTTCCGAGAAGTGAATCTCGAAAATCTATATCAACTGTTATGCTGATATCTTCTCCAGATCTTGAAGATGCTGTACTACGTTCTCTACCCCCTCTTTCCCCAAAGAATATGTCAAAAACATCTCTTCCAAAGAAACCTTCGAAATCTCTGAATATATCTTCAAAAGCATTTCCAGAAGTTGTCTGAGAGTATTCCGCTTCTCCCACATAGCCAAAGCGATCGTACATGGCTCGCTTCTGTGGATCGCTGAGCACCTCGTAGGCTTCCTGAATCTCCTTAAACTTCTGCTCTGCTTCTTTCTTCCTATCGGAGTTGAGATCAGGATGCCACTGTTTTATCAGCTTTTTGTAGGCCTTTTTTATGTCTTCTTGAGAAGCTCCTCTCGAAAGGCCCAGTATCGCATAGTAATCCTTACTCTGTCTTGGCACGTCCTTCACCTCTTGGCTTTATCGCCACTTTAACCTTTGCAGGTTTGATAACCTTGTTGTGATACTTATAACCATGCTCAACGATGTCAATGACACTGTACTCCTCATGTTCACTTGACTCTACTTTCTCAACAGCCTCATGCTCGAATGGATCAAATGTCTTTCCAACGTCTATTCGAACAAGTCCCTCATCGTTGAGCACCTTCCACAGGGAACTATAGATCATTTTCATACCTTTGTAGAAATGCTTGTAAGAGTGGGTTTCTTCCACGTGGTTAAAAGCCCTCTCCATATCATCAAGAACAGGGATAAGCCTGGATATCAAGTATTCATTCGCGTTTTTGAGTAGTCTTTCTCTCTGTTTAATACTGTCCTGTTTGTAGTTCTCATACATCGCTTTCAACTCACGAGAATATCTCATCAACTCATCGCGCTCTTTTTTAAGCTCTTCAATCATTTTCTCAAAATTTTCAGGAGTTTCTTTATTGATAGATGTTTCTTTCTCGACTTCCTTTTTGCTTTTTTCCATCACTGCCGAACCTCCTCTCTGGTTGCGATAGTGAAATACTCAGTCAGTCTGCTGGTCATGTATCTCAGTGCATTGAAAACCTCCTCGTATCTAACAACTTTTGGAGTAACTATCAAAATCCTTCCCATCACTGCCCCCTGCTTGCAATACGAGTCTACAAAAATGGAGAAATTCTCAAGTCCATCTATCTCGTGTTCCGATCCTATAAATATGGCAGGAGTCGTCTCAATTTTTTCCATGAAATCAAACAACTCTGCATCATCTGATATTAACTGAGAAACTCTTCTCAGCTCCTTTATTTGGTGATCGTCAGCCTCATTCATTAAAACATCTATTCCGGACTTCAGCAAGTTGTTGCGGTAATCGTCCCGCAAAGATTCTACAAGCATTTCTGACATTTCCAGCAACTCCTGCTCCCAGTTATTACTCAGCGTCCTGTTCTCAACAGAAGCAAGATCGAAGCCACTCAGAAGCTCATTCATCGCGTTCTCAAGTTTTTGATGGTCTATTCTTGAAAACGTCTTAAAAGGTATAAATTTGACAAGCCCCAGTTCCGTTATCACGGAAAACACATAGTAGTTCTTTGTTATGGGAGTGACGACTATTCTCACAATTCTCAGTTTTTCGATGGAAGGTTTTTCAAGAACAACTGCTCCCTTAACCATTCTTGCGAGAGCTCTCACAGCTCCTTCAAGAATCCTTTCCATATCTCCATGTGCCATTGGATACCTGCTGTAAATACCAGAGGATCTACCTTGGTATTCACTCATTATCTTGAGGGTTTCTTCCACATAGAACCTGAAGCCTTTGTCAGTCGGTATGCGCCCAGCAGACGTGTGGGGCTGAAACATATAGCCAAGATACTCCAGCTTTCGCATATCGTTTCGTATCGTCGCCCCACTGCACCGAACATTGCTGGTGGACAAAATCCGCTCCGAGCTCACAGGTTTTTTCGAAACTATGTACTCACGAACCGCACAGTAAAGCACTTTCTTTTGGCGCTCATTTATTCTTGATTTCCTATCCATGAATTATCACTCTCGATCTAAGACTGCTAATTTTAGTTTAACATCACACAGCTTTCTTGTCAAGATACGTTTTCAGTGTTAGAATTCTATTTTGAGAGGTGATCAACCTGCATGTCAGCGACATACTGGAATGCATCAGTGATATAGTGATAGACGCTCACCTCGACTCCCAAAGTGATTTGCGCATAACCGGCATAACTGATAAGTCCAACGACGTTAAACCAGGTTATTTGTTTTTCTGCCGAAAGGGCTCTCAGTTTGATTCCCACGAGATAGCTCCTGAAATTGTGAAGAAGGGTGCAGTTTTACTCATAACAGAAAGATTTCTACAAATCGATGCCCCAATGGTAGTGGTGAGTGATAGCCGCCTCGCAGAAGCTTTGATTGCTAAAAATTTCTTTCAAAATCCAAGTGAAGATCTCACGGTTATAGGAGTAACAGGAACAAACGGTAAGACTACTTGTTCACATCTTTTTCACCACATTTTGAGCAAGTTCGGAAGCACTGGCAGCCTACTTGGAACGGTTTTCTACGAAATACTTGGTGTCAGCAGATTTCATCACGACAATACCACTCCCGGTGCAATCGAAATAATGTCAGCTATGCAGAGAACAAAACAAAACTGTGGTGAATACTTCATTATGGAGGTGTCGTCGCATTCACTTGCTATGAACAGAGTCGAGGGTGTGAAGTTCGACATAGCTGCGCTGACAAATATCACAAGAGATCACCTGGACTTTCATTCCTGTTTTGAAGAATATTCTCGAATCAAATTGCACATCTTCGATCTCCTTAAAGATAACGGAATAGCCGTGATAAGCGATGAATTTGAACATCTTCTTCAGAAAAGGGTCAACAAAATAGTCTACGGAACTTCAAGAAAATGCCATTACAGAATTGAAGATGTAGATGTGAACAAAGTTCGCACGGACTTCACAATAGAAACCCCACAGGGCACTTTTCAGGCATGCATACCCATTCCAGGAATTCACAATGCGTACAACGCTGCATTAGTAATAGCCTCTCTTGCCGAAATGGGCTACAGTCCGCGTGATATAATCGAAGCTCTTAGAAGTTTTGATGGCGTTGAGGGGCGTTTTGAATACGTAAAAGAAGCATCTTTAGTGGGCTTCGACGTGGTCGTAGACTTCGCCCACACCCCCGATGCCCTTGAAAAGACGCTTGTTACCGCAAAGCATTTGACAACAGGAAGATTGATAACAGTATTTGGTGCAGGCGGTATGGCCGACAAAGGCAAACGGCCGCTGATGGCTGAAGTTGCTTCGAAATTATCTGATGTCGTGATAATCACCACAGATGATCCAAGGGGAGAAGATGTGGACGAAATCCTCTCTCAGGTGGAAAGCGGCGTAATACCAGACACGCCCTACCTCGTCTTGAGAGATAGATATGAGGCAATAGAGACAGCTTTAACCTTAGCCAACAGGGGAGATATGGTTCTTGTGGCAGGAAGAGGACACGAAGAGTACCAGATTTTCAGTAAAGAAAAGAAAATACCGTTTAAAGATTCAGAGATAATACGCAGTATAGTATATCGAGAATATGCCAAGGAAATGAAGAAATGATTGATATTTTCAAAGATATGAGGTTCTCCATTAATTCAAAAGATGTAACTCAAGGAACTGTTTTCGTCGCACTCAAGGGCAAGAACACGGATGGACACTTATTTGTTGACGAAGCACTGAAAAATGGTGCTGAATATGTTGTAGTTGAAAAAAGTTTGGGCTTTACCAATGATAGAATTATCCGAGTAAACAGCACCCTGAAATTCCTGGCTGAACTTGCGAGGAAGAGATTGGAAGAATTCAATCCTCTGGTTATAGGTATAACAGGATCCAACGGCAAGACCACCATGAAAGAACTTCTCTGTTGCCTGCTTTCACATCGAGAACCATTTAAAAACAGAGGGAACATGAACACTGAAATTGGGCTTCCCTTATCTATCATTAATGACTATCACGGTGAAGAAATAGCCATTCTCGAAATGGCAATGAACAAAAGAGGTGATATAGCGTATCTTTGCGAAATTGCAAAACCCTATATATCTGTTTTGCTAAATGTTGGAACTGCCCATCAGGGAGTGGCTGGTTCCCTTGAAGATATCCTTCTTGGAAAACTTGAAATAGTTAAAGCCAGAAGAGAACACGGTTTCTCAGTTGTGATGAACGACGAGCGACTACTCTCGATGCTCGGAAATGACAAAGTGGTAACTTTCGGTCCTGAAAAAAGCGATTACGCCCTTATGGACTACCACTACACCAAAAAATCGACAAGAGCGAGTTATATGACTCCAAAAGGGTGTATAAAAGTCGTACTCAATGGCATATGGCATCGTGGTCATCTCTTGTCTTTGGCGGCTTCACTTGCCGTATTAGATCTGCTCAAAGAGCCATTTGTCAGCGAGTCTCTGACAAAATTTTCTTTCCCAAAGGGAAGATTCAATATTGTGGATTTCAAAGGAGTGAAAATTATCGACGATACTTACAATGCGAGTATCGAGTCGTTCCGCACTGCAATTGATGCTATCAAAGCTATTGGAAACCGTTCATACGCGGTGGTTGGCTCTATAAAGGAACAGGGACCTTACTCTGAACAAACTCACAGACTTCTTGGGCAGTTGTTAGAAGCACTTGACGGTATCTTCGTGTATAACACTGATGAAGAAATCAACGCACTTCAGTGTTCAAAAGAGCTCCTTCGCTCCAAAGATCCTGCTCTAATAGTAGCAGAGCTTGGAAGAGTTGTTAAACGAGGTGACAGTGTCTTGTTTAAAGCTTCAAGGGCGGTGAAAATGGAAAAAGTCCTGCAAATGTATATGGGAGGAGTCAAATGACTTTCTATTTGTGCGCTTTTTTCATCAGTCTTGCTGTATATCCCATTTTAATAAGCTACCTGAGAAAGTATGAAGTGGGTCAGTACATTCGTCAAGAAGGTCCGGATTTGCATGGGTACAAAAGTGGAACTCCCACTATGGGGGGAATTGTTTTTGTTTCAATAGCTTCATTGCTTTCAATCATCACAGGCGATTACACGAGTGCCCTGGCCCTTATTTTGTTTGGATTCATTGGGTTTCTCGATGATTTGCTAAGCGTTCAAAAGCGCCATTCAACAGGACTCACAACATTGCAAAAACTGATTCTCGAAGTGTGCTTCTCTGTGATAATATCAGTTATCATATTTTTGCAAAACGGGGACGTGCCCTTAAGGATTCCCTTTTCACACTTTGAGATCCACACAGGTTTCTTTTACGTTCCGCTCGCGGTGTTTGTCCTTGTGGGAAGCAGCAACGCTGTCAATTTATCAGATGGTCTCGATGGCCTCGCAGGAACGCTTTTTCTCACCACAGCTTTACCTTACTGGTTCTTTCTCGAACAGAGTGAGTCCGCGCTTGTATTCGCTTCTCTTAGTGTCATGGCTTTTCTCTTTTACAACATCAAGCCGGCACGCATCTTCATGGGAGATACCGGATCGCTGGCGCTCGGTGGCCTTTTGGGAACAGTCGCTCTGAAGACGGGATCTGTGTTCTTTCTTCCACTGTTTGCCTCTGTCTATGTTCTGGAGACCGTGAGTGTTATCCTTCAGGTCACCTCCTTCAAATTGTTTCACAAGAGAATTTTCAAAATGTCACCAATTCACCACCACTTTGAACTCAAAGGTTGGAGTGAAACGAGAGTTGTTCAGTTTTTTAGCCTCGCGAATCTTGTAGTTGCCTTTTTGACATTTCTGGGGGGCTGAACGTTGAGATTCATTGTAGTGCTTCTACTCTGCGCTTTGAACCTCATTTTCGCTTATGAAGTTAAAACCGTTTACATTGGTTCTGGATACATGAGAACATCTTACAACGAAGGAATGATATGTGTAACAAATTCCCTTGCAAGAAGTGTAGTTATCATCAGCAAAGAAGGTAACGTGGTGGGGGAAATATCTGTGGGTCTTGCGTATCCTGTATCGGCGGTGTACCACGCCGGTCGCGTCTTCGTAACTGACTATTACAAATCGAGTGTATTAGTCTACTCTGTTTTCGGAAAACTCATCTCAAGTATAAGGGTAGGAGAGCGTCCTGCAACACTGATGCTCCATTCGGGAAAAATCTATGTCTCAAGCCTGGGAAACAGCGCAGTGTACAAGATTGACCCTTACGCAATGTCTGTAGAAAAGAGTTTTCGATTTTCCGCACCCTCGCTTTACTTCTTCCTTGATGGAGAGGAGATTATATTTCTCTACTATGGATCCACTGTGCAAAAGACTGTAGAATTTGCAAACTCTGAGAGAACTTTTCTTTATTTCAATGAAATAAAGACACCACTTAAAATACACAGAGTATCAACTCGATACTTTCTTCTGGACTACAAAACCGGCACGCTTTTGTGTACAAGCAAAACAAAGGAAATTTGGAGAGTAAACCTACCTGATTTCGCGCCCGATATGGTACTTGCAAATAACTTCATATTTGTTAACAGTTTAAAAGAACCTGTGATTAGCGTTGTTTCGCTTGAGGGAGAAATCACAGATGTTATTGAGCTTCCAAATATTACAACTTCTCTGGAAGTTCTCAACGACAAAATCATTGCGTTGAATCATGTCCCAGGTGAACTTTACATCGTGGATCCATACCAGAAAAAAATAGAAACACTGAAGCTCGGCAACTACTCAGTTTCCTTAGTGAAAATATCAGAAAACAGTGTTTTTGTTCTATCAACGGATTCTGGAGAAGGTTACTTTCTGGACTTTTAGGGTATCTCAAAAATCAGTAACAACCAACAA
>Ga0209834_10000111_pt1 | contig 47261 bp, 37 predicted proteins | sample Mar14236cmmetaG_FD_184134 | JGI IMG/M metagenome (GOLD analysis project Ga0209834, IMG submission 184134) | Marine hydrothermal vent microbial communities from Guaymas Basin, Gulf of California to study Microbial Dark Matter (Phase II) - Marker... ... | reverse complement strand
ATTGACGGGGGGCAGCCGGGGAAATACTGGCGTGGGCGGGGAAAATGGGGCGAAGAGTCCGGCAACCTGCAGCTCATGTGGACCCCCTATTATGCCGGAGCTGTGGGACCTGTCTTGAGGTTTGCGGATTGGGCATCCCGGAACTGGTTGTCGACCAGACTGGCAGCCAGGCCTGGATCAATCCTCTTCTTTGCCAGGATTGCGGTACTTGCGTTGCCCACTGCCCATCTGGTGCTATCCAGCCCGGGGTGCAGACCGACCATAAATTAGTAGAGACCCTGCAGAGGGTTTTAGGTTGAAATGAGCAAAGTGAAAACCAGACAGAAAGTGATCCTTTTTACCTGCAGCTGGCATGCTTACAGCAGTCTGGAGGCGGTAGCCAGGGAGAGAATCTCCTGTTCCACGGCAGTGGTGCCCATTCGGCTCTCCTGCCTGGGCAGGATTTCTCCGGGGATCATCCTCAAAGCCTTTGAAGGCGGCGCTGCTGGTGTGTTACTGCTGGGCTGCCCGGAGGGCCAATGCCGCTACCAGACCGGAAACCTGGAAGCACGCAAAGTTGTTGAGGAAACTCGCTCACTCCTCTTACTGCTGGGATATGATGAAAATAGGTTGGAATATCAGCTGCTCCCGGCAGAGAATGGCGAGAAATATCTGGAGGTGCTGAACCAATTTTTGGAAAGGGTACAGAATGGCCGGAAAAAATCGTGAACAAATTTAAGGAGATCGTCGAGGCAAATCGGGCCTGGTTGTGTTTGGATTGTGGGAAATGCAGCTCGGTTTGCTCCATTACCCTGAACCTGATCGAGGGCTATACCAGCCCGCGATTACTGGTCGAAACTGCTGTGGCGAGTGGGGAGGACATCACCCTGGAAGATCCTTTGTTGTGGTCCTGCCTGACCTGCCAGCGCTGCAGCGAGATCTGCCCCTCCGAAGTCAACTTTTCCGCTTTTGTACAGGGGGCCAGGCAGCTGGCATTTGACCAGGGTCTCTCTGGAAGCTGCACGCACAGCGGGATGATCCAGGGCTGGATGCGGATGATGGCCGACCCTGATCTGGAGCAGGATAGACTGGGCTGGCTGCCTGATGACCTCGCAGTTGACCAGGATTCAGACACTATCTATTTCCCTGGCTGTTTGCCATATTATGATGCGGCGTTTGGGGAGCTGGGGTTTGAAGGGCTGGCAATCGCCCGGGGAGCGGTGAAAATACTCAATGCCCTGGGGATAAAACCCCGCATCCTGGAAAATGAGCGCTGCTGCGGACATGATCTGTACTGGCAGGGGGACATGGAAACCTTCCAGAAATTGGCCGCTCTGAACTTGGAGATCATTCAGGCCACAGGTGCCAAACGCATTGTAACCACCTGCCCGGAGTGCGCTTACACCCTGCGGACGACTTATCCGGAGGAAATAGGCGATCTGGGGGTGGAAATTTATCACCTGAGCGAATTTCTTGCCGATCAACCACTCTTGAAAACCAGCGAGAAAAGCAGCGGCCTTGAGAGTGGAAAAGTCACCTACCAGGATCCCTGCCGGCTGGGCAGGTTCTCCGGGGTTTATCAGCAGCCGCGAGATTTGATCGCCTCGCTCGGTTATGAGCTGGTTGAAATGGATCACGCGCGGAGCACCAGCATCTGCTGCGGCACAAGTTGCTGGTCCAGCTGCGGGCAGGTTAATAAAGAGATCCAGATCTCCCGACTGGAAGAAGCCAGCAGCACCGGGGCAGGGCTGTTGGTGACCTCGTGTTTGAAGTGCCAGATCCATTTGAAATGTGCCCAGAAAATCCCCGGAGGTGGAGATTCTTCCCAGATGCCCATCCGGGATTTGACGACTTTAGTGGCTGAAAGGATTTAGCACAGGAGTTAGGCTTTGAAAGGAGGAAACCATTGACAAATCCAGAAGTTCGGATTGGGGTATTCGTTTGTGATTGCGGATCGAATATTGCCGGAACGGTAGATACGGAAGCCCTCCGGGCCTATGCGGAGGAACTGCCTGGTGTGGTGGCTGCCATTCGCAATAAATATACCTGCGCTGATCCAGGTCAGCAGGAGATCCAGACGGCTATCCGGGAGCACAATCTCAACCGGGTCGTGGTTGCATCCTGCTCTCCAACCACCTATGAGGTGATTTTCCGCAACTGCATTGCCGGGGCGGGATTGAACCCTTATTTGCTGGAAATGGCCAATATCCGGGAGCACTGTTCCTGGGTCACTACCGGGAACGGAAAGGCTGCGACCGAGAAAGCCAAACGGATCGTCAAGGTAGCTGCAGCCCGGGCACGCTGGCTGATTCCCCAGGAAGAGGAGCAAATCTCAGTCACAGATGCTGCCCTGGTAATTGGGGGCGGGGTGGCAGGCATCCAGGCTGCCCTGGACCTGGCGGATTCCGGTCACCAGGTTTACCTGGTGGAGCAGAATCCTTCCATCGGCGGAATCATGGCCCAGCTGGATAAAGTATATCCCGATATAGAATGTAGTATTTGAATACTTGGACCCAAAATGATGGATGTCGGTCGACATCCCAAGATCAAATTGCTGGCCTACTCCGAGGTTGAAGATATTTCCGGTTATGTAGGCAATTTTAAGGTCCGGATCCGAAAAAAAGCCCGCTATGTGGATGAGACCCAGTGCACTTCCTGTGGGGATTGTGTTGAGGTCTGCCCGGTGGTCATCCCGGATGAATACCAGGTTGGCCTGGGCAGCCGGAGGGCAATTTACCTGCCTTTTCCGCAAGCTGTCCCTTCTGCCTATCTAGTCAACGCTGAGGAATGCATGGGACAGAACCCGATTGCCTGCGGCAAATGCATCGAAGCCTGTGAAAAGGGCTGCATTGACTTTACGATGAGGGATGAGATCCTGCAGATTGAGGTGGGCGCAGTCGTCGTTGCCACTGGCATGGATCTCTATGATCCGACCGCCCTGGATGAGTATGGCTATTCCAGTTACGATAATGTGGTCACCAGCCTGGAATTTGAACGGCTGATCTGCAGCGGCGGTCCCCTGGAAGGACACCTGGGACGACCCGGGGATCTGAAATTCCCCCGGCGGATAGGTTTCATTCAGTGTGTTGGCTCAAGGACCCAGGATCCAGAGCGGGGCAATCCCTACTGCTCCAATTTCTGCTGTATGAATACCATCAAGACCACGCAGTATTTACATGATACCTACCCGGACGTGGAATCAACGGTTTTTTATACAGATCTGCGGGCGTTTGGGAAGGGTTTTGAAGAACTGCTGATGCGCAGCAGGGCTTCCGGCGTGAGGTATATTCGTGGCCTGCCTGGTGAAATACACGCTGACCCAGAAAGCGGAGATCTGCACTTCATGGTTGAAAATACCACCAGCAATCGGCTGGAATCCCATGAATTCGACCTGCTGGTACTGGCCGTGGGCGCAGTTCCATCCAGGAGCACGGAAACTATCCGCCAGATGGTATCCCTCTCCAAGTCGCCGAGCGGGTTTTTACGGGAAGCCCATCCCAAGCTGCGCCCGGTGGATACACCTACCAAGGGAGTGTTCATTGCCGGGAGTGTGGAAAGTCCCAAGGATGTCAGGGAATGCGTCACCCAGGCCAGCGCCGCGGCTTCCCGGGCTTCTATCCTGCTGAATAAAGACAGGTTCTCGGTTGACGCGATCACCGCAGTGGTTGATGCGGACTTGTGCACGAAGTGCGGGATATGTGCCGGCGTTTGTCCCTTCAGCGCCATTCAGTGGGCTAAAGGAGAGCCAGCTAAAGTTATCACCGCTGCCTGCACCGGATGCGGGACCTGTGCGGCGGAGTGTAAATTCAATGCCATCCAAATGCGGCATTTTTCTGACCAGGCCATCTATGCCCAGATTGATGCCATGCTGGAGGAAAATCCCGGGGAGAGTATTGTTACCTTTGCCTGCAACTGGTGCTCCTATGCTGGCGCAGACACTGCCGGGCTAGGGCGTATGGCATATCCACCCCATGCCAACATTATCCGGACCATGTGTTCCGGCAGGGTGAGTCCTGAATTTGTCTGGTATGCTTTCCGCAAGGGCGCTCCAGTTGTGTTGGTCTCTGGCTGCCATTATGTGGATTGCCATTATATCGACGCCAATCGCAGCACCACCCGGCGAATTGACGGCCTGTGGGACGGCCTGGAAAAAGCCGGTGTGGACCCCGGCAGGCTGATGCTGGAATGGTGTTCTGCTGCTGAAGGCAGCCGCTGGCAGCATATCATGGAGCAGTGTGAGGAGAAGCGGGTGGCGGTCAGCGAGGCGGAGATCAAAGAAACCCGCCAGCTTCTGAATGAAAAGAAGACTCCCGGTCCCCGAAACCCACGATCGAGGGACGAGCACCAGCCAGCAGAATTTCGCTGTCTGGTATGCGGGGAAAGCTGGGATGGGGTTTACCAGGCTTCCCAAGAGAGGATTTGCCCTGTGTGCCGCTCGAACAGCGTCAGGTGGATAAGAGTTAAAAATTGAAAATTACCGGTGTTGGGCTGTTTGTGGTAGTGAAGGTTAGGGAGATAGGGCCTTATTTCTCTCAAACTGCTGCCAATCTATCACCGGTTACTCCATATCAAAAGCCCGGACCAAAGTCCGGGCTCGTTTTTTTTTCTGAAGTGATTGCCTGATCAGGGTGTTGGCGTGGCATTCGCAGGAGCCTGTCCAGCCCAGGAGAAGACCCGGGTCTCACTTTCGCTTCCTGCAACCTCCCAGATCGGGTTGCCGTTCTGGTCGACATCGACCTGCCGGACTGTGCTGATTGTCCAGCTATAGATATGGGGCAGGTCATCAAGTGCCCGGAAGGTTCCTGGAATGATGAATTTTGTATCAGCGACGTAATCCAACAGCTTGCGTCCCGTCCCTTCAGTGAGATCTATCACGCTGATCTGGTAAGCCTCGTTGGCGTTGATCAAGCCCACGGAGGACCACTGCAGTGTAATCTGGTTATCACTGAGAGAGAATACGCCGCCATTGGCCGGCAGAAGTAAATTGGGAGCCGGGTAGGGTGGAGGTGGAGTGGGTGTGGGAGAAGGTCCCGGTGTAGCAGCCCGCTCACAGAGGGGGATGATCAGCTCCATGTTTACGTAAACCGTGTTGCTCACCATGCCGTTGTAGGCTTTGATGGCTGCTTCCGGCACGTTGTAATTCAAGGATATGCTGCTCAGTGTATCCCCTTCCCCGACCACATAGCTGACTTTGTCACAAGCAGCCTTGGTAGCTGCAAAACCGCTTAAGGTGGGTGTCGGGAACGAAGTGGCTGTGGGAGTGGGATGGGGGATCTTAAGCACCTGGCCCTCGATGAGCGTATCGCAGGACGCTGGTATGTTATTCAGGAGTACGATCGATTTGATCGAGACCTCAAAGCGGGCCGCAATGGCCAGACAGGAGTCGTTGGCCCTGACGGTATAGGTCAAAGGTGTGGGGCTGGGTACTGGGGTTGGTGTCACCGTAGGCGGTTCTGGTGTATTGGTAGGGGTTGAGGTGACAGTTTTAGTCAGGGTGGGTGTGATGGTGGTATCTACCATTGCCCCAGTTTGGGAAAGTGCCAGGTAGACCATGCCGGCGCCGATAGCCAGAAAAAGCACGACCAGCCCGATTGCCACCGGCAAACCGAGAGTTATTTCCGGCATCCGTCCGCCGCTGACTACCTCAGCATCTGATTTTGTGCCTGACAGGCTGCTTCCGCAGACCAAGCAGCGTTCGGCGTCTTCCTTGACTCGCGTGCCGCAGGTGGGGCAGATTTTCTTCATTTCTTTCGCCATATGATTTCTCGTGTGATGTTTTCTCAATTAACTGGGGCAATTATACCAGAAGGGTGAGGGATGAGGAGTTCAGGGTTTTACATCAATTTACTGGGTATATTTTGGGTCTGAAGTATCTTAAGAAAGAGGTTTAATCCCTCCTGCTGAGAAGCTGCCTGGCAGTTTTGAAGAGGATTTCTCCCGCTTCACCCTGCGGATCTGCTTTCTCCAGGGCCTCAAGCGCCAGGCCGGTCATCTGATCCGCTGAACTTTGCGCATAGGCAAGTCCTCCTTCGCTATCGAGGATCTCAGCCAACCGGGGAGCGTTATCTGGCTTGATCTCCCCCGAGGACCAGGCCTTTGCGAACTCCCCGTTCTGGGCCAGGCCGTAGAGCACTGGCAGGGTCTTTTTGCGGGTAATAAGATCCCCGGTAGTGGACTTTCCTGTCAGCTCCTCATCTCCCCAGATTCCCAGGATATCATCCTGAATTTGAAAAGCCATGCCCAGGTAGTGACCGAAATCGTGGTAGTGGGCCTGGATTTTCGGATCCACCTCGGCGCACAGAGCACCCCCTTCCAGGCTGAAAGCCAGCAAGGCAGCGGTTTTTCCGCCTACCATCTGCCAGTAGGTTTCCAGTTGAACCTGATCCTGGTCTTCAAACGCGATATCAAGATGCTGTCCCTGGGTCAGCCGTAAACAGGTGGCATGGAAGAGTTTTCCAGCCTTGAGGGCTGCTTTGAGGGAGACCGTTTCTGCCAGATTCAGCAGGGAAGAATTGGCCAATGCAAATATAGCGTCACCAGCATTAATTGCCTGGGCTTCACCCCAGATCTTCCACACGGTGGGTCTTCCTCTCCGGAGTTGGCTGTTATCTTCAATATCGTCATGGATGAGGGAAAAATTGTGGATCAATTCCACAGCAGCCGCAGCTGGCAGGGCATCCTTCCATTCTCTCCCTGCTGCCTGACAGGCCAACAAACAAAATAAGGCCCGGAGCAGTTTTCCTTCTGCTTTGGGGCCGGCATTTTCCCCTGTCCAGCCCAGCTGGTAGGTAATCATCGCCTGCAATTCCTGGGTGCCGTGGTCTCCTGCTGGGGCAATGGCTTTTTCCAATTCTTCTCGCAGGGCAGGATGGGCGGTACGCGTAAAAGAGGTGATTGCAGACAAGTCCGTCATGGGATTAACCTTTGAGAAGGTGTATTTTCCCTAAAGAGCGCAGATCCTTCGCTCCAGAGGCAAACATGGAGATCTGAATTTCACGGGTTAGCCTGTCAATCACCTGGAGGACGGCTTGCGGGGATTCGTCAGCCGCCTTGAGGAAAGGGCCAGCCAGGCCGGCCAGGGTTGCTCCCAGGGCGATTGTTTTGGCGATCTCAACTCCGTTGCGTATTCCCCCGGAGGCGAAAATCGGGATATCGGGGGCAGCCTGATGGACGATCTGAATGCTTTCCGCGGTGGGAATCCCCCAATCCCCAAAAGAGGAAGCAACCTGACGTTGGATAGCTGTTTCAGACCGGTGTATTTCCACTTCTGTCCAGGAGGTGCCGCCAGCCCCAGCCACGTCAATGGCGGAAATCCCGGCATCGCGCAGCATTATGGCTGCATTCCGGGAGATCCCCCAGCCAACTTCCTTGGCTATCACGGGAACGGACAGGGTTTTGCAGACTTCCTCAATCTTGGCGATCAAGCCAGCAAAGTTCGTGTTGCCTTCTGCCATGACCGCTTCCTGGAGGGGGTTGAGGTGCAGGATCAGGGCGTCTGCCTCGATCATCTCCACAACCCGCTGACAGTCGACTGCCGTTACCCCGTAGTTGAGTTGCACGGCGCCCAGATTAGCAAAGAGCAGGATGTCCGGGGCAGCCTTTCTGACCTTGAAACTCTCAGCCAGGCTGGCCTCTTCCAGGGCGGCCCGTTGGGAGCCCACACCCATGGGTATGCCAGCTGCCTGGGCGGCTTCGGCCAGGATTTGGTTGATCTTACCTGCCTTGTTTGTGCCCCCGGTCATGGAGGAGATAAACACGGGCGCAGTGATCTTTTTCCCGAACAGCCTTAAATCCAGGCGGATTTCTCCCAGGTCCAGTTCTGGAAGGGCCTGGTGGGGGAAGGAATAGTCTTCCAAGCCTGTGGAAATGCCGGATCGCACCTCTTCTGTTAAATTGATGCGGATATGGTCTGATTTCCTGGAGCTGGTGGAAGAGATCTTTTTAGCCATGGTTTTCCTTGTGTTTTGGTATAGTAACAGTCCCCCCGCAGGGTGTCAACAAGCTCCCAACCGGCCTGAGGCCAGCCTTGACAAGACTCCCCCGGCGGTTACAATAAATCCAACCGAGGAGCGAAACCAAATCCCAAGTTTTTCGTTTATTAAGATATCATAAATATGGCGAATTTGGAGTCTAGGAGGAGTGATCATGGCTGATACATTTGAACAGGTAAAGAATATCATTGTGGATCTGCTGGCAGTTGATCCCGCAAAAATCACCAAGGAAGCCCGATTCAGGGAGGATCTGGAAGCAGATTCCCTCGACCTAGTTGAGCTGATCATGGAATTTGAGGATGAGTTTGGGGGAGAGATATCTGATGAGGATGCGCAGAAGATCACTACTGTGGGTGACGCAGTAACCTTCCTGGAAGAGCATATGTAATTCATGCGCTATTTCTTTTGTTTTTTTGAAATAAAGAAGTCTGCCTGAGCAGGTGGACTTCTTTTGATTCCCGGGAACCTCGGTTGGGGACAGCCGGGCGGGCAAATGAAACAACGCTGCCCTCTCCAGGGAAGGAGAAAGGCTGCAAGAGGGTCAGAGAAGATAAAAAAGGCTGCCAATTGGCAGCCTATAGATTTGTCAGGCAGGTTTAGAGCAGTTCCGGGATTTGTTCCGGGTGATCTGCGACCTTGACCCCGGCGTCTTCCAGGGCTCTGATCTTGTCCTCAGCCAGGCCGGTTCCTCCCTGGACGATCGCCCCGGCATGGCCCATGCGTTTTCCGGGAGGCGCTGTCCGCCCGGCGATAAAAGAAGCTACTGGTTTGGTCACATACTTAGAGATATATTCAGCAGCCTGTTCCTCGTCCGTCCCCCCGATCTCTCCGATCAGGACGATTTTTTCTGTATCCGGATCCTCCTGGAACATTTCCAGAGTGTCAATGAAATTCGTTCCGTTGACGGGATCCCCACCGATGCCCACGCAGGTGGACACACCCAGGCCCAGGTTCTTGAGGGCGTACAGGACTTCATAAGTCAGGGTGCCTGAGCGGGAAACCACGCCGATGCTGCCGGGAATGGCGATGTTGCCGGGGATAATGCCTACTTTGGCTTCACCAGGGGTCAATAAGCCGGGGCAGTTGGGACCCACCAGCCGGACTCCTTTTTGATCCAGGAAATTCCTGACCCTCATCATGTCTGCAACCGGCACACCTTCTGTAATGCAGATGATCAATTCCATGCCCGCATCCGCGGCTTCAAACATGGCATCCGCGGCAAATCTGGCTGGCACAAAGATCACTGAGGTGTTAGCCCCGGTAGCGTTTTTGGCGATCTTTACGGAATCGAAAACAGGGATTTTCCCGTTGAGAACCCACTCACCGCCTTTTCCAGGCGTAACTCCCGCAACCACCCGGGTGCCGTACTCGACCATCTTTTCCGTGTGGAATATTCCTTCCTGACCGGTAATTCCCTGAACCAGCAAGCGTGTATTTTTGTTGACTAAAATGCTCATCTGTTTCTCCGTGAGGTCTTCCTCTAGTTGCCCTTGGCTGCCGCGACAGCTTTCTGAGCTGCTTCGGCAAGGGTGTCTGCAGTTTCCATGTTCGCGTCTTTAAGTAGCTGTTGACCTTCACTGGCGTTGGTCCCTACCAGCCGGACAACCATGGGGACATCGGTTTTCACTTCTTCCAGCGCATCGAGAATGCCCCGGGCTACCAGGTCGCAGCGGGTAATTCCGCCAAAGATGTTAAAGAGCACGGCCTTGACATTGGGATCGGAAAGGATAATTTCCAGGGCAGCAGCCACCTTATCAGCGCTGGCTCCCCCGCCGATGTCCAGGAAGTTCGCTGGTTCACCCCCAAAGAGCTTGATGATATCCATGGTGGTCATGGCCAGCCCGGCGCCATTGACCATACAGCCGATGTCACCTCCCAGCTTGATGAAGGAGAGCCCATTTTCGCGGGCACGGATTTCTGCTTCCTGGTCGACATCCAGATCGCGGAGCTCTTCCAAATCCAGGTGGCGGAAGAGGGCGTTGTCATCCAGCACCATCTTGCCGTCCACTGCCAGGAGCTCTCCCCCTCCAGTGATCACCAGGGGATTGATCTCTGCCAGGGTGGCATCACTGTCCTGGTACGCTTCCCACAGGCCAAAGGCAATTTTACCGAAAGCCGCCCAGTGTTCCCGGGGCAGGTCAATGCCGGCTGCCAGGTCCCGGGATTGGTACGATTTCAGCCCCATCAAGGGGTCAATATGGCATTTGATGATCTTCTCTGGGGTTTTGCGGGCGACTTCTTCAATGTCCACCCCCCCGGCTGCCGAGGCCATCATGACTGGTTTGCGGGCAGCGCGGTCATTGGTGATGCCCAAATAGATCTCGGTTTTTATATCCGCGGCCTTGTCAACCAGGACCATGCGTACAGGCAGTCCCTTAATGGTCAGGTCCAGGATGTCCTGGGCGTGTTGTTTGGCTTCAGCGGCGTTTTTTGCGACCCGGATGCCGCCGGCTTTTCCGCGCCCACCCACTAGCACCTGAGATTTAATGACGACTGGAAAGCCGATCTTTTTGGCGATCTTTTCAGCCTCCGGGGCTGTTCGAGCCAGGTCACCGGAAGGGATGGGTATCCCGTACTCCCCGAAAATCCTTTTGGAGTAGACCTCATGAAGTTTCATATCTGGTAATCTCCCCTTGTTGAATTATTTTGAGTTGTTCAACAAATGCGCGGTGATTATACCATGCAGGCAAACTCCCCCATCCCTGCCAGAAATGGAAATATGATGTGCATCCTGTCAAAAATATGACAAAAAAGCACAAGTATTTTTTTCTAAGGAGAAAGTTGGTTAACGGGTTTTCTTAACCCAGGTCTGCACGGGCGGCAGGCGATAGGAAAGCAGCAGGAGCAGGATGGCTGCATAGGGCCAGGGGCGGAGCACACCGGGTTTTACGGCCAGGATAAAATGCAGCCCAGCCAGGACCCCGGCCCCATAAACAAAGCGGTGGAGTTGTTTCCAGGAGGCCCCCATCTTCCTGCGGAATAAGTTCAGAGAGGTGATTGCCAGCACCAGCAAGATGGTACCTGCCGCAGATCCCACCAATATGAATTTATTGGTCAGGCTGTTAGCCAAGAGCGCACCCCATAGAAAGCCATAATCCAGGATTACATAAATTGACAGGTGGACACCTGCATAGAATGCCGCATAGAGGCCGAGGGGGCGGCGGAGCTTATTGATTTGATTCCATTTCAGAAGCTGGCGGAGGGGGGTTATGGAGAGGGAAAGGATCAGGGTGGTCAGGGCGGTCTTTCCACTCCGGTGGGTGACTTCCAGGATGGGATTGGCTCCCAGATTGCCCTGCCAGAAATCCCATAAGCCGACCAGCAGGGGCAGGAGAGACCCAACATGGATCAGGAGGTGAAGGATGGATGCCAGGATTTTCTTGTTCTTTCGCCAGGGTTTAGAAATTTTCTCTGAGATCCATACCTTCATAAAGCGAACCTACTTCTTCTTTATAGCCGTTAAACATTATTGTGGGCTGTCGGGAATATTCCCCGATCCGCCGTTCCGTGGCCTGGGACCAGCGGGGGTGGTCCACAGTGGGATTGACGTTGGCGTAGAATCCATATTCCTTGGGGGCGGATTCCATCCATAAAGAAACCGGCATTTCCTCAACCAGGTCAATTTTTACAATCGACTTGATGCTCTTGAACCCATATTTCCAGGGCACAACCAGCCGGATGGGCGCCCCGTTCTGGGGAAGCAAATCTTCCCCGTAGATCCCGGTAGCCAGCAGGGTCAAATTATGATAGGCCTCATCCAGGCGCAGCCCTTCTACATAGGGCCAGGGAAAGTAACGGTTGCTCTGCCCGGGCATGGTTTTCGGATCGTAGATGGATTCAAAACGGATGTATTTCGCGGAAGATTGGGGTTGAATGTCTTCCAGCAGGGCGGACAACGGGAATCCCTGCCAGGGGATGGCCATTGTCCAGCCCTCGACGCAGCGCATTCGATAGACCCGTTCTTCTGTGGGGTAACGATTGCGGATCTCTTTCATGGAGATTGGTCCCGGATTCTCAACAAGACCCCCGATCTGGATCTCCCAGGGAGAGGTCTGGAAATCCTTCGCCAGCCTGGCAACACCTTCTTTGTCGGTGGTGAACTCATAGAAGTTGTTGTAGCTGATCACATCTTCGTAGGCAGTGAGGATGTTTCCAAATTCCTCTGTGCTGCCTCCAGAATTTGGTGCAGCAGGTATCACACCCTGTCTGGGGAGATCATCTCCCGCGATGAAAGGCTTATCCTGACAGGCAGCCAGCACAGCAACGCTGGCACCGGCAATCCCCAGGGCTTTCAGGAATTCTTTGCGGTTGAGGTACTTGTCCTTAGGAGTGATTTCAGTGTAATCTAATTTCGCCATATTAACATTGCCTTGACAGCCAGTTTCGATAATTTCGCGTTAATTCATAGATGATTTCAAACCGGGAAACCTTACATTAATAATAGAACCTCCTGGCTAAAAGCCAGGAGGTAAGCTGACCGCTCTTTTGGCGTTTATTCTGGGAGTGAAATTGAGGGGAGGAAGTACTGCACCCTGTCATTCTTGGTATCACTGACCCAGATCCCGCCTTCCTGGTCTGCTGCCAGCCCGGTCGGGAAGAACATGCTGGCCTGATCCTGTCCTTCCATGCCCCACAGTGCGACCACTTCGCCTGTTGAGGTGAAGACAATGATCCTGGAGAGCTCCGGATCGCTGGCATACACCAGCCCGTCCCTGCCAATGGTCAAATAAGGTTTATTGTCCAGTGACTGCCCATACCAGCCTTCTACGTCCCACTTGGTCAGGAAGTTCTGGGCCAGGCCGCTGCTATCCGGTGAGAATACCTGGATGCGTTGATTCCAGGTATCGGCCACATAAAGATTCCCATCCCCATCCAGCGCCAAGCCGGATGGTTCATCAAACTGGCCGTCCCCATACCCAACTTCACCAAATTCCGTGATAAATTCTCCTTCCGTGTCAAATACCACGATCCGTTTATTGCCGGTATCTGCCACGTAGACATGGCCATTCTTGTCCACGGCGACGTCTCTGGGCCCCCAGAAGGCGTCTGGTGTTTCCCGCTGGCCAAAATGACCCCAGCTGGTGATGTATTCTCCTGCTGGGGTGAACACCTGGATGCGGTGGTTCCAGGTGTCCGCTATAAATACATCTCCCTCCGGACTGACTGCAATTCCCCAGGGCTCATTGAACGTCCCCGGGGCTGCACCCCCCGCTGATTCCAGGGATCCATAGGCTCCCCAGGTTTCCAGAACAGTCCCTTCCGGGGAGAGGTGGAAAACCCGGTAGTTTCCGGTATCCAACAGGTAGAGAGATCCATCCGGCGCGATTTCCAGGTTCCTGGGGGAATTCAAGCCCGGCAGATCCAAGCTGCGCTCGGCTTCCAGGGTTAATTCCTTTCCTTCATAAGGATCTGCCATTTCCGTAAAGGCCAGATCCAAAGAACCATAGTTCCAGACCTTGGCGGCAACATCCTTGCGGATATAAAGCTTCATGTCGTCCGCCGGGCTCCAGGTGGAGAGATTGATGGTCTTGTTGGTGGCCTGAGCATATTGGGAATAATCCCGGAGCAGCCAGATCTTGAAAATGCCTTCACGGAGATCCGGTGTCTTGAGGACGTTGGCGATTCTTTCCCAGGTCAGGTTGTAATAATCCTGGTTGGGCCAGACGATGCGCTTGTATTTGAATTCATAAAATGCGTTGCCGATAATCGGCTCGAGTTTGGCATAGTTGTTGTTGCCAACCAGGATGGCCGGCACATTTCTCAGGTCTCGCGTGGGATTTTCACCATAATAACGCTGGTTTTCATAATAGCGCAGGTACCACCAATAGGGATAGGTGCTTTCATTGTCAAAAGCGATCTCCAATCCCAAGCCGTCTGTGGTCCTGTAGGAGAGTTCCTCGATCTGCTGCAGGGCGTCCTTGATTCCCCTGCCGCCGTGGGCGTACACCAGGTATTCAGTGGGTTCATCATAATTGATATAGGTGGCCAGTACTGCTGTATGTGTCGTCAGAACTACTAAGATAAGGATCACGGAAAGAGCTCCTGTGATCCAGAATTGTCCCTTCGGCCACTCTTTAACCAGCACCTTGAGCAAATAGCCGCTGACCCCGGCAATCAGCAGCGCTGAGAGGAAGTTGCCAGTGGCTTTGAGCATATGCAGTTCCTGGCCCTGGAAAGGAGGGTTGGAGGACAGCAGGGAGCCCACCGTCCCGAACGCTCCGGCCAGGAATACCAGGCAGAGGGTGAGCACCAGCCAGCCCCGCTTGTGGGTGAAGGATTTCGTGTCAAACCTGGACATCAATTGCTGGAATCCCCAGGCAGAGAGCAGAATGAGGGGGAAGGTGATGTGGGCTGTCAGCCAGGGCATCTTTTCGCCGGCGATTGGATAGGCGATCAGGCTTGTAAGAGACCAGAAGGCCAGCAGTTCGAATACAGGGGCCCGGCTGTGAGTGGGTTCATCAGGGACGTTCTCGATCGGGAGGGGCTTCTTGCCCCGCAAGCGCCGAATCCCAACTGCTGCCATCGTAGCCAATCCTCCCAGGGCAGGCAGGTATTCGTAGATCGGAATCTGGATCAACCAGTAGTAATACCAGGGCTGGCTGCCGCGTTCCACGGTTTGCTGTGCAAGCCAGTAGCCCAGGGATGCCACCAGGCCGGTAAAAAAGCCGGTGCCGTTGGTAAATACTGTGGTGTAGAGGATTGTGAACGGGATATAAAAAATCGCGGCATTGATAAGCCACTCCTTGCGGTTCCAGGCCAGGCCCAGACCAACTGCGATTGCTGTCAGGATGACAATGATGATCCCGGTGCTGAGCATCCCGGCCGAGGAGTAATCAAGCGGATTCAATCCCAGCATATTGCTGGGGATGGGAGCCAGCTGGGGTAAAACCAGGGTGCCCAGCAGCAATAAAGCGCTGAAAGAGGGTATGGTTTTCAAATTGCGCCATTTATAACCGACAATAGCTGCAATCAACGAGCCCACAAGGAAGATGCCTGCAAGCCCCAGGGGCAGTGCGCTCATGGGGTTCAGCCCGACAGGCTCTTCCCCGGCCACCGGGAACTCAGGTGCAGCGGAATTGGCAAGGATACCAATGCCCAGGAGCAATCCGGTGATGATAATGCCAGCCAGGAAGATCCTTTTGTAACGCGGATCAGCCCATTTTTGTTTGTAAAGGTCTCCAATGAACACCAGGCCCAGGAAAATCATTGCCTGGGCAGTATAGATGAAGGCGGTTTCCTTGGCGGAAAAGTGAAGGGTTGTTGCGGCTGTCAGCCAATACAGATAACGAGGCGTACTGGTTTCCAGGTAGCGGAGGATAGCCCAGATCGCAACCACCCCAAACAGGACAGAAAAGGCTTCATTGCGGGTGTAGCGCCCGTAATAAAGCAAAAATGGGGAGATCAGGAACATCACAGACGCCCCCAGCGTGCCCCAGCTGCCCAGATAGCGGCGGTACTTCCATAAAAAAATGATCGCTGCCACGCTGGTGATCGCGGCTGGCACTCTGGCCGTATAGTCACTATCGCCCAGCAGGAAATAGATCAAAGCCAGGAAATGAAACTGGAACGGTCCATGCGTGATGGGATCATGACTATAGCCCATGCCCTGGAACAGCCGCCAGGCATAGTAGACATGAGAGGTTTCGTCGTGGCTGATCACCCTTGCTCCCAGGTCATAAAACCTGGAGATCACTGCCAGCAGCAATATGATCCCAAACAGGATGGTTTCCCAGGAGATGTTCAAATTTGAAAATAGAGGTTTATCCAGCCAGGAGTCTTGCTGTTGATCACTGCCCATATTCATGATTATCCTCGGTCTGATAATAGGTTTTTCAGTTCAATTATCTCGTTTTGATGTAATTTTCGCCACTCCCCGGGGAGCAGATCTCCCAGCGTCAGGTTAGCCATTCGGATCCGGATCAAGCGCCGGACGTGTAAGCCTGAGCTCTCAGCCATGCGGCGGATCTGGCGTTTTTTACCTTCTTTAAGTATAACCCCCAACCAGGCACTTTCCGGTTCTTGGTGTTCTATCCATACCTTTGCCGGCCTGGTAAGCTCCCCCTTTTCCAGGAACATCCCTTTCCGCCAGGCTGCGAGTTGGTTCTCCCGGGGTGGTGGGGTTACCTGCACGCGGTATTCCTTTTCATGCTCAAAACTGGGATGAGTGAGCTGATGGGTCAGTACCCCATCGTTGGTCAGTAAGATCAGTCCCTCACTGTGCAGATCCAGCCGGCCAACCGGGTAAAAACGCCCTGGCAGATCGACCAGGGAGCGCACGGTAGGGCGGCGGTCCGGGGTGCTTACAGTAGAGAGGACACCCTTGGGTTTATGCAGCAGGATATAAAGTTTAGTTTCTGGCTCGTTGATGGGAATCTGATCGATAGTGATCGTATCGCGCTCAGGGTCCGCTTTCATCCCCAGCGTAGCAATTGTTCCATTGATCGCGACTCGTTCCTGGGCAATGAGATCCTCGCACTTCCTGCGAGAACCGTAACCTGCCTGGGCGAGTATTTTTTGGAGGCGAATTTCCATAGGGTTATTGCAGACTGGAGGGTTCGCTGGGGAATCTGCCTTGACCAGCTACCCTTTCAGCACTTTGGGATCTGTGGTCTCCTGGAGTTCTTCAAAGTCCAGGGGTGGAAGTTCGTCGTACGATGACAGCCCAAAGTATTTCAGAAAATCCGGGGTGGTACTGTAAAGGATGGGGCGCCCCGGGCCATCTGCCCGGCCAACATCATCAATCAATCCTTTGGTGAGCAAAGTTCTCAGCACGCCGTCGCTGTTTACGCCGCGAATGGCATCTATCTGCGGTCGGGTGATGGGCTGTTGGTAAGCGATGATCGAGAGGGTTTCCAGCGCTGCCTGGCTGAGTGTGCTGGTAGTTTCCAGCTCTAACAACTTTTCCAGGATTGGTGCAGCTTCGGGGGCGGAAGTGATCTGGATTTTACTTTTGTGATACTGGAGGCGGATTCCTCGTCCCTGGTAGAGAGCATCGAGGTCTTCCAGAGCTTTTTTCACCAGCCGGGGGGTGGTTTCCAGTAAATTCGCGATCTGGTCTGCGGAAAGGGGTTCTGGGGAGACGAAAAGTATAGCCTCTACGAGGGCGCTCAATTCAAGGTCCTGCCTGATTTCCGAACTGGGATTTTTATCTTCTGTCATGCTATAATCTGGAGGTAGAACCGTAGGGAGCAGTCCCTATATTTTTATCATTGAAATGGGTGTTGAAATGCTGTCATGAGATTATACCATTTAAATAAAATCCTTCTCTTGGCAAGCTTCCTGGTGCTGGTTGGAAGCGGCTGCAGCCCTGTCCCTGACTCGCAAAATCAGGGCATGATTCGAGTCGAAATTGATGTTGATGGAACCCTGGAGGTAGTTGAGGTGCCCACCGGTGCCACTGTAGGGGATGCCCTGGAGGCGGCCGGCATTTCTTTGGAAGGAAAGGACCGCTCCGAGCCTGCAAGCGGCGTTACCATCGCAGAAGAAATCCGGGTGCTTGTATTCCGGGTGGAAGAACGGATAGAAACCGAACAGCAGGTGATCCCCTTTGAAGTGGTCCGGCAGCCAACTGAAAACCTGCCTTACGGACAGGAAAAGCTGCTCCAGGCAGGGAAGAACGGCCTGCGGGAAATCGTGTCTGTCCGGGTTATTGAGAACGGGGAGGAAATTTCCATCTCAGAGGTCAGCAGCGTTGATCTGGAAGAGCCGCTGAATGAGATCATCCTGGTAGGTATGCAGTCTTCTATTGCCCCGGTGGAACTGCCCAGCCCCCTGGTTTATTTATCCAATGGCAACGCCTGGCTGATGGAACAATCAACGGCCAACCGCTCCTTGATCGTCTCTACCGGGGACCTGGATGGCAGGATATTCTCGCTCTCTGAGAATGGGGATTGGCTGCTGTTCACGCGGGCTGAAGAGGATGAGGATCTCATCAATTCTCTCTGGACGGTGAATATCGGGTCTCCTGAGGACTCCCTGATCGAATTGAATACCTACAATATCATTCATTATGCGGATTGGGTGCCGGGAATTGAACCCCGATTTGCGTTTTCTTCTGTGGAGCCCCGGCTCTCCGCGCCTGGCTGGCAAGCAAACAATGACCTGGAGCTGAAGGTATTCAGCGAAAACGGCTGGACATCGCGGGTCAATCTCCTGCAGGAGACCAATTACGGCGGTGTGTACGGCTGGTGGGGGACCGATTTCCAATTCTCTCCCGAGGGTGATTTTGTGGCCTACGCCAGTCCCGATCAGGTGGGGATCATTCCCTACGAAGAAGCTGAAAAGGTGCCTTTCCTGGAGATGGTTCCTTATAAAACGCAGGGTGACTGGGCCTGGATGCCGGGTATCAACATTGGGCCGCTGGGCAATGTGATCTTCACTGTCGATCACTCTTCCCAAGAAGGGTCCCCTGTATCCGAAGAATCCCCCGTATTTGACCTGGTGGCCATCCCGCTCACTGGCGGGGGGTCGCAGACGCTGGTGGAGGATGTGGGCATGTTCGCTTATCCCCTGGCCTCTCCAGTGACCGCCAAACCCAGCGGTGAGGCGTCCTACCAGGTGGCTTATTTACAGGCAGTTTTTCCCGAGCAGAGTGCAACCAGTAATTACCGGGTGAGTGTGATGGATCGGGATGGATCCAACCAGAGAGCGGCTTTCCCCCCGCCAGACCAACCAGCCCTGCAGCCTTCAAGGAGGTGGGGCGCCTGGTCGCCAAATCCGAACCCGGAAAAAGGGTATTACCCCCTGGCTGTGATCTATGAAGGAAATATCTGGATCCTAGAACTGGAAACTGGTTTTGCCTGGCAGGTGACGGGTGACGGCAGGGTTCAGGGGCTTGATTGGTAAATAAGGAGAATAAATGCGCGTTTTAGTAACCGGGGCTGCTGGATTTTTGGGGTCACACTTGTGTGACCGCTTGATTGCCGAAGGCCATCAAGTGATCGGAATGGATAATTTCATCACCGGACGGCCGGAAAACCTGGACCATCTGGGGGGTGAACCCCGGTTTACTTTTATTGAGGGCGATGTATCGGAATTCATTGATCTGCCAGGAGATGAGCTGGGGGCGGTGATGCATTTTGCCTCCCCGGCGTCTCCCAACCCCAATTCGCCTTATGGGTATGTCAACCTGCCCATCCAGACCATGAAGGCAGGAGCGCTGGGCACGCATAACTCGCTGGGCGTGGCCCGGGCCTATCAGGCTCGCTTTTTGTTGGCCTCTACCAGTGAGATCTACGGTGATCCCAAGGTGCACCCCCAACCAGAATCCTACTGGGGACATGTGAACCCCATCGGAGAGCGCTCGGTTTATGACGAGGCGAAGAGATTCGCGGAAGCGCTCACCCTGGCCTACCACCGTTATCACGGGATCGATACCCGGATCGTGCGCATTTTCAACACTTACGGGCCCCGCATGCGACTGGATGACGGTCGGGCTATCCCCAATTTCATCCATCAGGCGCTGACAGGCCAGCCCCTGACCGTTTTTGGGGACGGCGCCCAAACGCGGAGCTTCTGTTACGTGGACGACCTGATTGAAGGCATTTACCGGCTGCTGCTATCTGACGAGCACCTTCCGGTCAATATTGGCAATCCCACTGAAATGACCATCCTGGAGCTGGCCAGGGTGGTAAACAAAGTGGTTGAAAATCCGGTAGAGATCACCTTTCTTCCCGGGAAGCGGGGGGAAGGAGACCCACAGCGCCGACGCCCGGATATCAGCCGGGCCCAGGAAATCCTGGGCTGGCAGCCAACCATCCAGTTAGAGGAAGGATTAAGGCGAACCTTACCCTACTACCAGGGAAATCTTTAAACCTCCATGAAATTAAATTCAATCATCACTGTCCCCAAAGAGCGGGAAAGGTTCCTAAAATTTGCGCTGGTAGGCGCCTTTGGCGCCCTGGTGGATTTTGGCTCTTTCCACCTGCTGATGAGCATCTTCAGGCTGCCGGCGGAGTGGGCCCAGGCAGGGTCCTTCACCCTGGCGATCATCAGCAACTTTGTCTGGAACCGCTTCTGGACCTACCCGGATTCCCGCTCCAAACCGATTTCCAACCAACTGGTGACCTTTTTCCTGGTCAATATTGTGGGCCTGGCCATCCGCACCCCGATCTTTACCGGATTGGAAGGGCCCTTCAGGCGATTGTTCGAGAGGTTTGAATTCCTTCCTCTTGGCCTGGTGACAGCTGACAGGTTGGGCTACACCTTCGCCCTGGGTGTGGCCGTGGTGGTGGTCATGTTCTGGAATTTTTTCATCAACCGGGTCTGGACCTATAATGACGTGGAGTAAAGGAGACCTCGGAGGTTGAAATGAGTATAACCTCCGAGATTCACTCGGTGGAAGGCTGATCAACCTCGGAGGTTGACCCTGGGGTTACCTCGGAGGTCTATTCAGAGACCACTGCGGTGGCTCTGGCTTCCCGGAGCACCTCCACCTCCGTGTCATATCCAAAACCTATCGGGCTCACCCACATGGCGCCCCCATTGCCCCAACTCTGATAGGGATTAATTTCCTCTTTAAAGAGCCAGTGGTAAAAGGACCTTCCATATCCTGCCCAGGTATTTTCGCTCCCGCCCATAGTCCCAGCTGTTCAGGAATGCCAGGGCGACGGCCAGGGACAGTGCCGTATCATCCGTGAACCTGGAGCCGGGGCAGAAGAGGGGGAAACCCACTGTCTTTAGGGGGTGGTGTTCGAAAATAGAACCGATGATGTCTCCTGCAATGGCGCCAATCCTGGGATTTTTCCTCATTATCCAATTCAGTCTACCTCCAGAGCATCCTGGGCCAGGCTGGGGAGGAATTCAAGGGAAATCAATTCGGATTGAGTATAATTAAGGCATATCTGCGAGGATCCTATGGGTGAAAAAGAGACGTCCCTACCCCCTCAGGGCGAACCAGAATTAATCACCAAAGTCGGTTCCCTCCAGGAGCTGCTTGAAAAAGCCTCTGGCGTGCGGGCAGTGGTGGACCAGGGGATGGAAGATGCCGGCCTGGCGGAAAACATCCCTTTCCCGTTCCTGGCCCTGGTGGGCCAGAACCAGATGAAGTTGGCCTTGCTGCTCTCCCTACTCAATCCTAACCTGGGCGGTGTTTTGTTGATCGGCCCCCGCGGGACAGGCAAGAGCACCGCGGTGCGCAGCCTGGTGGATCTGCTGCCGGAATCCCGGCGCAGCCTGTGCTATTACGGCTGCCTGGAGGAAGACGTGGAATCGGGAGGGATCGACGCGGTTTGCCCGGACTGCGCAAAAAAATATGGTCAGGGCGAACCTCTTTCCAAATTAGAGAAGGTCCGTCTGGTGGAGCTGCCCCTGAATGCCACCCTGGAAGATGTGGTGGGAGGGGTGGACCCCCGTGCCCAGGGCCATGCCCGCCTGCGGTTGAAGCGGGGAATCTTGTCGCGGGCTGACCGCAACCTGCTGTATGTGGATGAGGTCAACCTGCTCAATGACCAGATCGTGGATGCCATCCTGGACGCGGCCTCTCAAGGACAATATACCGTGCGCAGGGGAGCGGTGTCTGCCACCTATCGCTCCCATTTCACCCTGATCGGCTCCATGAACCCGGAGGAAGGGAATCTGCGCCCCCAGATCATGGACCGTTTTGGGCTGCGGGTTGTGGTTAAGGGTCTGGAAAACAAAGAAGACCGCATGGAAGCCTACCGGCGGACGCGGTCCTATAAAGAGAACAACCGGGCTTTTTCCGCCGCCTATGCGCCAGCCACCCGATTGTTCAGGGAGGAGATCCAGGCCAGCCGGGAAAAACTACCTTCTGTGAAGCTGCCGGAGGAGGTCGCTGCAACCGGGTTGGAATTGATCCAAAAACTGGAGCTGGATTCCCTGCGGGCGGAGATCACGCTCTTCGAAGCCGCCCGGGCCCATGCGGCGGCGGATGCCCGGGACCAGGTGACAGCCGACGATCTCCGGGTGGTCGCTCCCATGGCCCTGCGCTTGCGCCGATCCACTTATATTGATCAATATATTGCCGACCAGAGCTCAGAGACCGAGACCCTTGAAGACGCGGTGAATGAGTTGATCCCTCTGGATGAACCAGAGGAGGACGTGTAGGAGATGGGAAATCTGTCAGTGCTCGGGGGCAAAGCCAAAGGTTTTACCCTCCAGTCTGTTCCTGGAAGCGGGACCCGGCCGATCATGTCCAAGGTCAAGGCTGCGGTGTTTAATATCACCGCTCCCTACATCCTGGGCTCTACCTGGCTGGATCTGTTTGCTGGGACCGGCAGTGTGGGCATTGAGGCCCTCAGCCGGGGCGCCAGCCTGGCGCGTTTTGTAGAAAATCAGAGCGCGGCAGTGAAGATCATCCGGGCTAACCTGGAACATACCGGCTTATCAGAAGAGGCAGAGGTCTGGCAAAAAAACGTCTTCAGGCTGCTGCAAGATCCAGCTGACAGGCGCTTTGACTTTATCTATATCGCGCCGCCCCAGTTCAAGGATCTCTGGGAGCAAACCGTCTATGCCCTCGACCAGAATCCAGATTGGCTGGTAGATGACAGCTGGATATTAGTCCAGATTGATAAAGTTGAATATAAGCCATTGGAGCTGATCAATTTGAGACTCTTTGACCGCAGGACCTACGGCAGCACGGAGTTGTTATTTTACATGGTCAAAGATGGCGTGATCGAAGCTTAAAGCTTTTAAGCAAGGATGTGGATCCTCAATCCGTGGAGTTTGATTACCCCCCGACGTCAGGATCCCGCATCCTGTGTCATTATTCGGCAAATTCCACTACCAGCTTATCGTCCCTGTCATAATGATAACGGGCTGAGAAGGGCGGGTCGCCTACTTTTGCCTTCAGGACCCTGGGCAGGAGGACCGGAAGGTCTTCCACCAGATCTTTGGCCTGGATCTCATCAAACGCTACCCATTCCAGCGCTCCTTCTTCAGAAGGCCGAGGTTCACCGAAATTGCTGGTACCTTTCATCACGTAGAGGCCGATGCCAATCTTCTCTCCTGTATCTACAGTGACAACCCCGGCCAGCCAGAGATCGTCCGCAACAAGGCCGGTCTCTTCGACCAGCTCCCGTCTGGCAGCGCTGAGGATATCTTCCCCTTGCTCCACGTGTCCCCCCACACCGTTGTAGCGCTCTGCCCAGAGACGCTTGTGGGAGGCTCCCTTTAACAACAGCACAGATTCCCCGCGGGTGAGGAAGATCAGTGTGCGGGGAATGAGCTGATAGCGGTCGGGATTGACTCCCTGATCGGTTACAGGCATCTCAATCTGCTAGATCGGAGGTGTCTTCGACTTTCCCATCACCCTGCAGATAATGCGCCAATTGGGCGGGTATGTGAACAGGCTGGATGTGTTCTTCCACAAAGGGGCGGGTATCCGCCACGCTCAGGCGGTCGAACAGGTCCCGGAACTGGGTGTCCCAGGTGGCATTCACCCGGGCGAGCTGGGCAGGGGTCATATTCCAGATAGCCTTTTTAAAGGCCCCCAGGGCCCTCTTTCGAGTTTTGTAATAAAACTGCTCGTCCGTTTGGCCTTCCTTGCGCTCGTGGGAGTGGTTCTCATCCAGGTAAGCATAAATCTCGTCTCGCAAACCTTCCGGCATTTCGTTGTAGAGGATGTTCTGGAAATTGGTGGCCAGGTGTACTTCCAGGGTGTCATATTCCGGGAACTTGCTGAAAGCGGTTTCCGGCAGCGTTGAAGCGCCGTGCTGCACCGCGCCTCCCAGTCCGTAGCTTTCCCGGGCTACCTTGCCAAGATGCTGAAGGAGATCAAAATCCACAGCGACTTTCTTAATGCTGCCGTCTGGCAGGACCACACCACCATGGGAGGTGCCGGTGAGCACGGAGATCTTGCTCAAGCCGACTGCTCCGGGGGCGACTTTTTCCAGGTCGATTTTCAGGCTGTCCAGATAAGCTCGCAATTCTTCCTCGGTGGAGTTTTCCTCCCCTACTTCCCCAATCTCGCCGCCGATCGACACGGTGATCCCCTCGGGCTCCAGGTCGCGGATATATTTGGTGAAGAAGGCAGTCCATTCTGAGTTGAGGACCTGCTGCTGGACGACATCCTCTACGCTGAGGTCCACCAGGGTGGAGGCGTCCACGTCGATGTTGTAGAATCCAGCCTGGATGGCTTCGCGGGTGAGGTCCTTCAGCGCCTGGATCTCCGGTTCCGGGTTCTTCCTATACCTGCTGGCGGAGATCTGGTAGTGGTCACCCTGGATGAACACTGGTCCTTTGTACCCGGCAGCAACTGCGGCGCCAAGGATATTGGCAGCGTATTCAGACGGGCGCTGGTCGGTATAGCCAGTCTCAGAACGGGCGATCTCGAAAATAAAGGCGCCGGCATTTACTTCCTGAGCGATGGTGAAGATGATCTTCGCGGCGTAAAAAGTCAGGCTGCGCAGGTTGATGGCGGGTACAGTGAAGGTGTTGGGCACCTCACCCCGGCCCCGGGCTAGGTAGAGGTCATGGATAGAACTGGGGTGCACTCCGGCTTCGGCCGCGATCAAGCGCACCAGGTAGCGAGCTAAGGACTGGGACTGTTTGTCTTCCGCCAGAACAGCTTTTTTTACCAGAAGCTCGATAGTATTCTGTAGTTTCTTTTCATCGAGGATGGAGACGACATCGCCCTCGTATTTAACGGAGCCGTCCAATAACTTGATCAGATCGGCAATTTCACCCTGAAACATTTTTCCTCCTCTGACGTATATTAATCATACCGAGTACATTATAAACCGTCGCATTCCCAGGGCAAGGGATAGCGGCCAGGGGGAACGTTGCTGAAAATCCGGGGCTCTATCAGGACGCTGTAAGTTCGAGGGCCGTGGTGAATAGCAGAAATGAATTTCAGGTATAATATCAAAAGAGTTACCTTTTTCCCCAAAGGAGGAAAAATGACCGATTTTCAAGGCCAGATTGAAGAAGGACGGGGCAAATTGAAGGAACTGCTCCTCAAGATTCCTGGTTTTAAGGGATATATCGCGCTGGAGGACCGCCGTACGGCAGATAAAATGGTCCGGGACGTGGCGGCAGACCGCTACCAGGAGCAGCTCGATCGCCTGACTGGGATCATGACTGAGTTTGTGGACCGGGGTGACCTGGTTTATCTGGATAAGCTAGAAGGTGTCGCCGTCAAGATTCGCACCTTTATTGACAAGATCCGTCACGCGGTTTATGGATACAGCGGTTTTTTTGACGCCATTAAAGTAGACGAAGCCAAGCTGGAGAAGCTTTATGGGTACGACCAGTCTCTGCTGGATGGGATCGACAGCATCTCAGAGACCTTGAACAGCCTGGCATCCGCTGTGGAATCAGACCAGATCAAATCTCTGATTGCCAGCTTGACGCAGCAGGCTGCGGACATGGTCACCAAGGCAGATCAGCGTGTGGAAGAGATCACCAGGGAAGAGGACCTTCCCGACGCTCAATAATTACGAGATTCAGGAGGAGAGAACTCAATGGCTAGAGTATTTGATGTAATTGAATATCCCAATGAAATGGAGGATGAGTTAATCCACCGCTTCCCTGAGGGAGAATCCGGAGATTTCAGGATTGGTTCCCAGGTGATTGTCCGGGAATCCCAGACGGCGGTGTTTTTCCGGGATGGCAAAGCGCTGGATGTCTTTGGTCCAGGCCGCCATACGATCACGACAGCCAATATCCCGCTGCTTATTGATCTGGTTAAAAAGGCCTTTGATGATAAGACTCCTTTCCCGGCTGAAGTTTATTTCGTTTCCCGGCGGGAATTCCCGGATGAAAAATGGGGTACTCCCCAGCCGATTATTGTTAAAAATCCAGGTATGGGGCTGGGCGTCGCCCTGCTGAAAGGGTTTGGGACCTACGGCTACCAGATTGGAGACCCGCAGCAGTTTGTCACCCAGCTGGTAGGCGCGCAGGGGATGTTCCGGACAGCTGATATTGAAACCCGCCTGCGTCATATCCTGCTGACCACCCTCTCGGATTTGCTGGGAGAAACAGCCAGGGAAAACGACATCACCAACCTGGTTGGCTTGCAGAGTGAGCTGAGTGCGGGTGTACGGGCCAAAGCCAGCGACCAATTCAAAGCTTTGGGCCTGGAATTAAAGACATTCTTGATCGCCAACTTGCGCCCATCAGAGCAGTCGGTCCAGGAACTGCGGGATATGGGTGTGCTGGATATGGAAACCTACACCCGCCTGCAGGCAGCCGATGCGCTCCTGGAAGCGGCCCGGAACCCCAGCGGGGGCGCTGGCCTGACCGCGGGCATCGGTGCTGGAATGGGGGTGGGGAACATCCTCAACCAGTCTCTCCAGGGGATGACTGGAGGAGGTGCTCCGGCCGCAGGCGCGGGGGGCATGCCTGAAGTGATGAGCCCTGCCGAGGCAGCGATTTTACTGAAGGTATCCGAGGAGGACGTGGTGGCAGCCCTGGAAGCCGGGGATCTGAAAGGCAAGAAGCTCGGCAGTGCCTACCGGATCAGCAAGGAAGCCCTGATGAATTTCCTGAATAGCTGATCCCCGACATAACAATGAAAACAGCCTGATGGGAACATCAGGCTGTTTTTATTAGGTCAACAGGGATCAGGTGATGGATTCCAGGCCCAGATAGTCCTGGACCGTTTTTACAACGGGCGTGGGGAGATTAGCTTCCCCCTTGGCTTCCTTGCGGATGAGCTTTTTCAGCTGGCGGGCATGCAGGGTGGGCACGGGTGCGTTCTCCGCTTCAACGACAGCTTTTTCGTCTGAGAAGACCAAGGCAGATCTTATTTCCGGAACCTCAAATTCAGGGATCTTCTCCAGTGCCTTTTTCAGCCTTTGCTGGCTGCGTTCGATTTCCTGGTCGGGCCTGCCAATGCTGTCCTGGGCGAAAAACTGCAGATACAAGTTCCCGCCGATCTTCTTCCAGCGCCCCTTGTTCTCGTTGTAGACAATTTTTCCTTTTTGAGGGAAGGGGTACAGCACCCAGAGGCCTGCCGGGCCGACCAATAGATGGGTGACCGGGCTCTGGTAGTGATACAGCGCATATTGGTCATCCAGGCCTTTTAAGGCAGCATCCAGTTCTTCATCTGGCCTGGGAGATCTGGCAAAGCGGTTGCTGTAAAAAATGCCCACCTGGGAAAGGGTAAAACCGACCACCAGGGCTGCCAGGGCATAGCTGAACTGGTCCTGGAATTTAAAGCTGACATACATCCCAGCCCCGAGAACGATGATGGAGATGATCCCGCTGTAGTTGCCGATCTTCTTGTTGCGCTTGATCAAGCGCTCATTGCGAACGATAATCATCTAGGCTTCCTCCTCCTGGACGGGGTTGGACAGTTGAGATTGGATGGCTTCTTTCAGGCCAGCGAGCAGCCCGGCGTCCACCGCCTGTTTGGCCCGCTGGAGTGAATTGACCAGCGCCAGGGCGTCAGATCGTCCGTGGCCCACAAAAACCAGGCCGTCGATCCCCAGCAGTGGGGCAGCCCCGATCATTCGGGGATCCATCAGCTTTCTCAGATTCTTAAACGCCGGCATGGCCAGCCCCGCGCCAATTTTGGTGCGCAGGCTGCCGGTGAGTTCTTCTTTCATGACATCCAGCAGCAGCCTGGAGACCGCTTCACTGGATTTAATAAGCACGTTGCCAGTAAAACCGTCGTGCACAATTACATCCACTTCCCCGCCAAAGAGCTCCTTGGGTTCGGCATTGCCGATGAAGTTCAAGCTGCTCTCCGCGAAGAGGGGAAAGGTGTCCTTGACCAGGGTGTTTCCCTTGCCTTCTTCTTCGCCATTGGAGAGCAGGGCCACCCGGGGATTTTTTATACCCAGTACTTTTTCCGCATAGATGGAACCCATGATCCCAAATTGGAGCAGGTAGAGGGGCTTGCAGTCCGCATTGGCTCCAATATCGACCGCGATGGCATATCCCTGCCTGGTGGGCAGCACGGTTGTCAGGGCAGGGCGTTTCACCCCGGGAATGCGGCCCAGCCGGAAGAGCCCGTTGGCCATTGCCCCGCCGGTATTACCGGCGGTCACAAAAGCCTCGGCTTTCCCTTCCTTGACAAGATCCATGCCCACTGCCATGGAATTGTCAGCTTTGCGGCGGGCGCTGCGGGCAGGTTTATCTCCCATCTCGAGGATTTCTGGGGCATGGATCAGCTCCACCCGGAGGTCCGGGGCGTGATCCGCCAACAGGGGCTGAATTCTTTCTTCTTGTCCCACCAGGAGGATCTTCGTATCTAACAGGGCGGCAGCCTGAAAAGCGGCTTCCACTTCCGGAAGCGGGAAATTATCGCTTCCCATCGCGTCCAGGACAATCGGCATGGCGTGGCTCCTTTCAAAATTTCAGTTGACTTGACAATGTTCTCTGGAAGATTATAATACCACTGCCATCCTGAGGAGTGAAGGAAAGGCTGGCAGCAATAAAAGCGCTGGTGCTGGAACTGGCAGACAGGTATGGTTGAGGGCCATATGCCCCTAGGGCGTGCGGGTTCGATTCCCGCCCAGCGCACAAAAAAACCGCCCGAAGGCGGTTTTTGGTTTAAAGGACCGAGACGGGATTCATTTCAATAAAAATTCATGTACAATAAAAAAATAATAATAAGGGCATCTGTTAGATTTTCCACCTATTCCTGCTGGCTTGATTTATCACGGGTTAACTGATAGCCCGGTTAAAGGAGGACTATGTTTCCCCATCTGCCCGGTATCTACAACCCGACCAATCCAGAATACCTTGAGGCTAATCGGAGGGGTGAGATCAACCCTGAGCAGGCAGCCCTGCTGGGCCCGGACGGGAGCAAATTCTTCAAAAAATTTCAGCGCGGTTCCAAACTCAACGGGATCATAATCCTTATTATTCTGGCTTTTTTCCTGGGGATCCAGGCTGTGGGGATCGAGCTCTCCACACCTATGGTGCTGGGCGCTTTTGGCTTGCTGCTGGTCGTTTTGGCTGTTCAGGCTGGGAGGCGCTGGGCCAGCTCCCACAAGAGGGCATCCAGGCTGGAGAAAGATCTACGTCGAGGTGTGGTCCATGACGCGGTGGGAATCCTGCATTTTGGAAAGGATACCTACACGGTTGTCGTGTCCGGCCGGCCGTTGCGGTTGCCGCAGGGGAGCAAAGAGGGATTATCCCCGGGTGTCTCGTACCGCTTCTATTACCTGCCTGAATCCGGGGTGGTTCTCTCTGCGGAAGCGTTGGATGATGAGCCGGCAGAGAGGGCAGTGGAGGGTATGACGGCCACTCTGGCGGAAGCCAATGGTTTCCACCTGGCCTCGTTGAGTGCCAACCAGCGGGGGGAATTGAGCCGGGAGCAGTATCCCCTCCTCTACCGTGGGCTGATCAGCCCGCTGATTTTCATACTTGTCCCGGGAGGTTTTCTGGTCTATCAATTGAGTCGGGCCGGGATCTTCAACGGCATCTCCCTGGCCGGGAACTTTACTAATCTGAAAGGGATGAGCACCTCCTTGCTGGTCATAGGAGGGATTCTGGCAGCGCTTATGATCTGGGGCCTGGTCCTGCTGGTCCAGGCCGTGATGGATATCGCGGGAGGGCAGGTGGCTTCCGTAGAGGACATCGGGTATCGGCAGGTGAAGACTTCCACTGATGATGATGGATCAAAGACCACTCAGCTGTATTACCAGGTGGGGGGGATTAAATTCCGGGTCCAGAAGCGGGGGTTCAACGCCTTTGAGGATGGGAGAAACTACCGGGCTTATTACACGCCGCGGCGGAAGGTCCTGGTGAATATTGAAGCGGTGGGTTGAGAATTGAAGATTGAAAATTAGTGATTGGAAAAAGCAGGGGCGATCTTCCCTCGTCTAGCTCGGGATAGGGCCGGGTCGCCCTTTTCATTAAAGGTAGATCAGGAGATTGCTGCGGTCGCTGCGCTCCCTCTCAGTGACAGAAGGCGCGAGGAGCCGAGAAAAAAAGGATGCGGGATCCTTAGCTAAGATCAGGCGCCCAAACCTGGTTGAAAAAGGCACTGTGCCGGGCCATTTCGGGGTAGCTGGGGGTGTTGGAGATGCAGGCCGGGCACCAGTGCCCTCCCTTGAGAATTAAATTCAGGCTGGCGGCGAACTCATGGCCGTCATGGCAGCGCCACTTCAAAGGCGAGCGCCAATCGCCGGGGGTGATCTTTTTGGTCAGCAGGCTCCCGCCCCGGAATCTAGCGGCCTCGTTCATTTCTGATCGCGTTAATTCTTCGGGGGGAATGGTTTCGTCATATCCGTGGTCGAGCAAGAGGGGCTCTGCCGGGGGGCGGTCAGTGGGGATGCTCTCCCAGCCGCCGATATTCTTCCAGAGATTTAAGGATCCAAAATAAGCCTTGATGTGCGATACATCCCCCTGGGCCAGCCAGGATAAAGTGCCCCGCGGGCCGCGGGCCACCTCTTCAAATTTCCTTCGGACCAGGCGGGGAAGGGCGCTGCCCAGCCGGATGTACCAGGGTACTTTTGCGGACTGCTCCTGGAGGTAATCGTCCAGGGTCTGGTGCCGGAAAGGCACCAGCTCTTCCAGCCTGTCGGAGTCGCTGTACCACTGGCCGTGAAAATTCTTCAATGCAAACCAGCGGGGATCGAGTACTTCCCGGTAGTTCCCCACGCCGGTAGCGCCCAGCATTTTCTCGAACAGCTCCAGGTTGGTGAGGCGATTGGGTTCCCCGCCGCCGATGTTATAGATATTTCCCCAGAGCTCATCCGGTACGTTTTCCTCGCAGACATTCGCCAGCAGACGACCGGAATCCAGGGGCGTAATCCATTCCAGCACCCCGGCCAGGGTGGTGTGGAAGGTGATGGGATCCAGCGGCTCAGCGGCTGCCATGCGGGCGATGCCGGTCTGACGCAGGGAAAGCCAATTTTTCAAGCCGGACTCGATGACTATCCTTTCGGCGATGGTTTTGCTGAGGGCGTAGGTATCAAAAGTGCTGAGTTTGATTGGGTCGCCCACCCGGCCCCAGTGAATGGGCACCGGCCGGTTGCCGTACTGGGCTACGGTGCCGATATAGACCAGCTTGACCCGGTCTGGATCGGGTTGGGATTGGATGGCACGGACGATATTCTGGGCGGCACCGACATTGACCTTCATGGTCAGCTCCGGACGGGTGTCGGCATAGGGGGAGACCAGTCCGCCCACGTGCAGGATAATATCCGCCCCTGTGACCGCCTTAAGTACATCCTGGTAGCAGGTCAGGTCTCCCCAGATCACGGACAGCCCCTGTTTCTGGTAAGGAGCCAAGATTCGGCGGTCATTGGGAGTGTCCAGAGCCAGGGCCCGGATCTGGGAGCGGTCCTGGCGCTGGAAAAGCTCGGCCAGGGTGGCCTGTCCCATATTGCCGGAGGCGCCGGTGAGAAGGATGGTTTTTCGGGAAGTTGACATAGTTGTGCCGCGCAGAAGCGGTTATCGGGCAGCAGGGTTTCGTTTGGGCTTGTTTTTATTATCGAACGAGGAGGGGAAAAGGGCAATTGAGGAAGGCCTGGAGGTGACAGAAATGATGACAGCTGTCATATCCAGGGGAAGGGTTTTGTGATTGGATTAATAGCAATTGAAGATTAGATAGATATTGATCAGGTATCAGTGTTCAGATAAATGAACAGCGAGCCCCGCAAAGCGGGGCTTCTCTGGATGATACTGCGCAGTTTACCGATGGAACTATACTTGGTCTGACCTCAATTAATTAACAGCCCCCGGTTAAAACCGGGGGTGATTTAGCGAGGGGTCCTCCCCAGGGAAAATATATGCCGCCGCGAGGTTATCCCGGCATGGAAACATGACTAACTCCGGGATGGAATGAGGTATGTCCCCCGGAGTGCTAAGCAGACAGCAGGAAGCGGGCGATTTCGTCTAGCATGGGCCGGGATTCCGGGAAGGGGAAAATGGGCCAGTCATGGATCAGGCCTTCCCCGACTTTCCAGTTCATCTCGGTCCCCGCGGTACCCTGGATCTTGTCGACCAGCGCCAGGCAGTCGGGATAGAAGATTTCCTCTGACCCGAAGACCAGCTTGACCTCCCCCAGGTCGTGAAGATCTCCGAAAAGCGGGGAAAGCAGGGGGTGACGGGGATCCTCTCCCCCGGCGTACAGCCCGGCGGCATATTGCAGCCCGGCCAGGGACAGGACCTGATCCCTCTCTCTGTAGCCTGGGGTTTCTGGATGGCTCAGGGTGAGATCCAGCCAGGGAGAGAGCAGGACGGTCTTACCCGGCCGAGGAGTGATATTTTGGTCCCGTAAAACCTGCAGGAAAGCCAGGGCCAGTCCGCCCCCGGCGGAATCCCCCAGCAGGCAGAATTCCTGATCAGGGTATCTTTCCCGGAGCTGGAGGTAGGTTTTCAGGAGGACGTCATGGGTGGTCCGATAGGTATGCTCCGGGCTTTTGGGGTAGTCGACCAGGGAGACCGACAGCCCGTAGGTTCCGGCCAGCTTTGCGGCCAGCTGACGGTGGAAAGGGGTGGCTTCTAAAATGTAGGCCCCGCCGGGTAGGAAAATAACGTGTTTCCAGGCGGGGTTGTCCCCCAGAAGGGTGATAATCCGAAAGCTGTCCACGGTCCAGGCTTCGGGCTGGAGGGATTTCTTAAAATTTTTCAGGTCCAGTGATCCGGTGCCCCGGGACGGATTTTTGAAGGAGCGGTAGACCAGCTCTCTGGCCCGGACCAGTTTTAAGATAGTCAGGGTAATCCTGGCTGCACGGCTCATGTGGGTTCCTCTCTGCGCTACTGAGTATAGTACAGATTCCGGGGAAAGGCAGGAGTGAGCAGTAAGCAGCGATCTGAGGTTGGAAGGAATTCCTGCGCTCTGGCTGGTGCCATCCGGCCACCTTCGTGGACCTCAAATGGATGTTTAAAAATAAGATGGCTGAATAAGATCTAGGGAGTCTCGTTGAGTCAATCTATTTATCCTGGGGTATGGTGGGTATGTATGACAAAACCATAAGCCCCACATATCGGGGCTTAATGATTGCTGGGATTTGTTATTTCCAAAAGGCGCGATCTGGAACCGATCAAAAATGTCAGCCCACAGATTTATCTGTCGGGCGGTGAAGGCATGTACCACTCCTTCTGTTTGTCCGACTGTCTGAAATTGGGTGATAGGAACCATATTGGTTTTTGGCTGGAACCTAAGCGCTCTGCGCCGGTTCGGGTTAATCAGATTGGATCAACCCGCTTTTCTCGATTAATTTCATAAAGACCTCTACGACCTGGGGATCGAAATGCGTCCCGCTCTGCTGGCGGATGTAGTCGAGGGTCTTCTCTTTCGACCAGGCTCCCCGGTAAGGGCGGTTGCTGGTCAGGGCGTCGTAGACATCCACAATCGCGAAGATGCGCGCCGCCAGCGGGATCTGTTCGCCTCTCAGGCCGCGGGGGTAGCCTGTGCCGTCCCATTTTTCATGATGGTAATAAGGGATATCCAGGGCAGGACGCAAATGGGCGATTTCTTTCAACAAATCATACGCATATTGAGGGTGTTCGCGCATGATGGCCCATTCATCCTCATCCAGTTTGCCAGGTTTGTGGAGAATGCTATCGGGCACGCCTATCTTGCCGATATCGTGCAGCAGCGCGCCGCGGCGGATATGGTCAAGCTCTTCACCAGTGATGCCCATGGATTTGGCCAGTTTTAAGGTGAGATCCGTGACCCGTTGGGAATGTCCCTCGGTTTCCATGTCGCGGTATTCCAGGGCTCTCACCAGGCCCTCGATGGTGGCGTCATAGGCTATCTGCAGATCGAGGTGGGCGCGTTGCAGCCCATCGATGAGCTGTGCATCCTCCAGGGCTACAGCAATCTGGGTCGCCAAGGTATCCAGATATGCCATCCAATTCTCATTCTCAGCTCCCGTCCGACGGCGGAATACCTCCAAAACACCCTGCACCGTTCCTCTGGCTATCAGCGGGGCGACCCAATAGGCGCCGAAATTTTCTATCTTGAGCAACCTGTTTGCCCAGCTGTCATCCTTACTTTGGGATAGATCGGGGATTTGCACAATGCGTCGTTTTAGCACCGCCGTACCGGCGTAGCTGGTGTCCAGGCGCACCTTGGACTGTGTATAGATTCTGGTGTTGAATCCCACCTCGGCACCAAAATACAGTTCCTGTAGCTGGGAGTCGTACAACAGCACACCTGCGGCGTCAACATCCAACTGCTCCTGAACATGTTTGATCAAGATATCGAGGGTGATCCTGATATCGACGTTGGCCGTGATGGCCTGGGTGACGGCATGTAAGGCTTGCAGCCGCTTCAGGCGGCGGTTGGTCTCGTGGTGCAGGCGCAGGCGGTGCAGGGACACCCCTGCAATCTCGATGATAGCCTCGATCAGGCGGAGCTGCTGGGTAGTGAGCGGGTTCTCGGCAGGTTTAGAGACGATCAAGACGCCGCTGATCTGATCCCCAATCCGGATGGGCAAGCAGGCTCCCCCCCAACCAGGCGGGCTTTGCCCAACGGCAGGGGGTTTGACCCTCGAATCAGCGCTGAAATCCGGTGAGATATAGACTTCACCTCTTGTAAACACATATCCCTCAATGCCTTCATTGGGAATCCGGACGGTTGCTTGGAGGGGTTCGAACCAACCGCGCCCTTCCACAATCTTCAGGCGGTTGATCTCCGGCTGGTAGAGGGTGATCGACCCGGCCGGGGCCGCCACCGCCGCCAGGGTTTCATCCAACAGTAGCGGTATGGCCCGCTCAACGCTTTCAGCTTCCCGGAGGGCAGCTGAAATTCTGTTGAGGGCTTCCAGTTCTTCGGCCCGGCGGCGGGCAACTTCGAACAGACGGGTGTTCTCCGTGGCAACGGCTATCTGGGCGGCCACCGTCTCTAACAGGCGCTGGTCTTCTTTGGTATAGATCCCCAGGCGTGGTGATTCTACGTTAACCACCCCGATGACCTTACCCCCAACCAGCATTGGCACACACAACTCTGAGCGAGTATCCTCCTGCAGGGGAAGGTAGCGTTCATCCTGGCGCGCGTCATTCAGGCGGACGCACTTGCCGTGCTGCGCCACCCAGCCGACGATGCCTTTCCCAACGCGGGGATTGCTGGCGCGGATATGTTCCTTTGTTTTGTGGATGAAATCCTCGCCCTGCCCCTGGTCGCTGACCGCATAGGGGATCAGCTTGCCGCTCTCCTGCTCGATCAGCATAACGGCGCAGTATTCATAATCCATAATGGTTTCCAGTAAGCGGACGGCGGCCTGGGCCAGTTCCCCGGGGGAGTGCAGTCTTTGCAGCATCTGGTTGGCCAGATGGATGATTCCCAATTCGTTCAACCTCCGCTCCAGCATGCGGATCATCTTGGCGCGCTCGGCCTCGGCCTGCACCCGTTCCCTCAAATCTATGATCACCGCCATCGTGCCGATGAAGTGGTCATGATCAAAACGCGGCTGCCCGGAGACCTGCACCGGGATGCGTTCTCCGTCTTTATGTAAAATCTCCACCTGGTAGCGGTCGGTTTCGCCCTGGACGCGCCGGTCGTCAGCGGATTTGATGATCTCTTGCTGGTCGGGCGGGATGATCTCGGTCCAGTGCATTCCGGTCATCTCTTCGACGGTGTAGCCCAGCATTTGCACCAGGGCCGGGTTAACGAAGGTCATTACGCCACCCTCATCCTGCACGACAATGCCTTCGGCAATGCCCTGGACGATGCTTTCGTTGAAGTCCTTCAGGCGGGTGATCTCTTTTTCGATCCGCTTGCTCTCGCTGACATCGTGCACCGACGCCAGAATATGATCCTCCCCCTTCAGGGTGAAGCGATTCAGGTAGACATGGGCATCGAAAGGCGTGCCGTCCAGACGGCTGTGTGTCCACTCGAAGGATTGCGGTTCCCCCGCCAGGGCGGCGCTGATCTGTTCGAGAGCCTTTTCCATCGAGTCGCGCCCATCAGGCTGCTGAGGTGGGGAAAAATGGTAAGGCGTCTGGCCAATGATCTCCTCCCGAGAGCAGGCGAACAGAGCCAGGGTGGCCGGGTTACAGTCGATGAAGGTTTCGCCCTGCATGATGAAAATGGCATCGGCAGCGGATTCGAACAGGGTGCGGTAGCGGACCTCATCGTCCAGGGTGCGCTGGTAGAGCCGGGCATTGTTCCAGGCAGCCGCGGCCGGGATGGCCAGGGATTCCAGCAGGCGCAGGTGTTCCTCCCTGTAAGCCGCCTCCTGGTAGCTGAGCACCTGGATCGCACCAGTCACCTCTCCGGCCAGCTTAATGGGAACCACAATACCGGAACGAGTGACCTGCCCATCATCCGGGACAGCATCCCGGGGATGCAATTTCCCATCAGCCTCCACGTTGTAGACCGTCGTGGTCTCTTGAAGTCGGGCCTGATAATCGTTGAAAAGCTGTGACTTCCCCGTTCGGATGACTTCGCTCTGGATGCCAGTCCCCTCCGGCTCCAGTGGAATGGCAGGGAATTTCTCCGGGGCGAGAGGATTGCCTTCTACGACGGCATATTCACAGCGGATGAGCTGTTCCCCCGGGTCATAGGAGGAGATAATTATCCCCTCACAGGGCATGCTGCGCTTCACCAACCCGGTGAGCACTGTGAACACCGCGGAAGGGTCCAATGTCTGGCTGAGCGCCTGCCCGGCCTGATAGAGCAGATCAAGGGTCTCATTCTGGCGTTTGCGTTCGGTGATGTCCCGCATCACATGAACCACGCCGATCACTTGACCCCCCTTGTCCTTGATGGGGTTGCAGAGAATGTGCAGCCACTTGCCGATGACGGGCTCCCAGATCTCGATCTCCTCTACCTTCCCGCTGCGCTGCGAACGGCGTAAAGGGCAGTCCTCAATGGGATAGTCCTGGTGATGAAAAACGCTGTAGCAGGGCTGCCCGGCGATCTCTTCCAGGCGGAAGTCAAAGGCCTCCGCTGCGGATTTGTTGGCGCGCAGGATCTGGAACCCTTCATCGTGGATGGTGACCATGTCGCTCATCGCGTCGAAGGTGGCGCGCCACTCCTCCGCGGCGTAGAGCAACTGTCCGCTGCGTTTCTCGACCAGGGATTCCAGCCGTGCCCGGCGGTTGGCGATCAGGTAGGCGATCAGGGTGGCGAAGGCCATGCCGGTGATTTCCAACAGCCGGAAGATCGCCAACTGGCTCGCGAAGCGGTTCGCCCAGCCCTCACGGGGTGCCACTGCCAGGGTCCACTCGCCTTCCGGCAGGGGTATCGTCAGTTTAACCGGGTCAGCTTCCCAAACGGCCGCTTCGCCGAAGAAAATATTCCCCGCCTGGTCGCTCAGCGCCAACCGTAAATCATCTGGGGGAGATAGCAAACCGGCTTCTTCCAAAATCGGCGGCACGTCCAGCACGATGCTGACAAGCCCCCAGTATTCATCCCCGACGAAGATCGCCTGCCGGGCGACGATCCCCAGACCGCCCTGGATCAATTCGTACGGGCGGCTGACGATAATTTCACCTGTCTCGACCGCGCGCAGCACCTCAGCGCGCACGAAGGCGCGTTCATCTGTGGCCGGTTCGTAGCCCAGCACGGTTTTGTTCTCTTCATAGGGGTAGACATTGACTATCACCCCGCCAGGAGCCAGGGCGATATTGCGGATTCCACCGCTCACATCATTTAATGCCTGCGCGAAGATCTCAAATTCCGAAACGGGGACATCGCCCTGGTTGTCCAGCTCGCCTTTCACAAACGCGCCCAGGCCGTGCACCAGGTTGAGCCTCTGCCCTAGGGAAATCCCCAGGTTATGGCTGTAGGCTTTCAACTGCTTTTCAACATCCGCGCGGATCGCTGCTTCCAGGCGGTCTGCTGCCGGGCGGTCCACCAGGAACCATAACAGCGGGGTCAGCAGCAAGAAGGCAAATAGGGCGCTGAGCAGGGAGATGCGGCGGGGTGTGGAGAGGATCGAGCGCAAACGCGAAAATTCAGGCATGGGTGCTGTGGAGGAGTAGAGGTTTGCGGGTTAAATAGCAGGAAGTAGGCGATAATGGTAAGTACTGACTTCCAACTCCTCATTCGCAATTCCTTATTCCTTTCTCCTCGTCATTGTGAATAGATTAAAGGCGCTGGTCAGCGGGCCGCCCAGACGGGGGCCCTCTTCCTCGGAGATCAGATATTCGCGCACCTGCCTGGAATGGTCGCTGCCGCGCGCCGCCAGTACGGTGATGGCGCTGTGAATAACCCCCTCCATCTCAGTGAAACGCAGCATCAGCAGGTTATCGGCAATGTGCGAGACACCGCGGCCGGTGAGGGTGAGTTCATTGGCGAACATGTCGCTCATCTCGGCGGTCAGCATGGCGGTGATGCCGCGGTCCTTGAACCATTGCACCAGGGCGTAGACGTAATTGAAGAAGCTCTCCGGATTGCTGCCCGCGCTGGCCCCCAGGTCTGAAATGCTGTCGATCACCACCCGGCGGGCGTTCACCGCGTTGATGGCGGCTACAATTTTGAGGGCATGTTCATTGATATCCAGGCCGATGGGGGAGGCATAAAGCATTTTGAGTTGGTTGATTTTGGCCAGGGATTCCACGTCGAATTTAAAATTCTCGGCGATGCGGGCAAGCTGGCTGGGGGCTTCCTGGAAGGAGATATACACCCCGGAGTCGTTATTTTGGGCGCCGTTGAGCAAGAAGTGCAGGGCGGTGACGGTTTTACCCACGCCAGGGTCGCCGGCCAATAGGGTGGTCGTCCCCCGCAGAATGCCGCCTGGGAATAACTCATCGTCGAAGCCAGGGATGCCGGTGGCGGCGCGCTCGAGGCTGGGGGTGTATTTGATCGGCTCCCGGGGGGTGGTGAAACGCGGGAAGACCTCCAGCCCGGCGGATGAAATCTTGAAGGTGTGCTCTCCGTGCAGGTAATCGCTGGCGCGCATTTTAAAGACCTTGAGCACGCGCTGCTCGAGCATGCCCTGATTGCGGTGCTGCAAATGCAGGATGACATCGGCGATGGAGGCTTCCACGGTGCGGGTCATCTCGTCTGGGTGATACTCACCAACCAGCAGGGCGGTGCAGGGCAGGGTGGTCAAAGTGCCGACCAGACGGAAGAAATCCCGCCGTGCGGCGGCCGCATTGGGGCTGAGGTCGTGGACTGCCCGGATGCTGTCCACGACCAGAAAGGCAGGCTGCATTTCCTGCAACAATTTTTCTAAGTGGGCCAACGCGGTTTCACTGCCCCCGGTCAGCAGCCGGGAGCTGAGGTCTTCGTAGACCACAGCATTTCCAGCCTTCTCGGGGACAAAAAATTGAAATTCCTGGGTATAACGGATCAGGCGTGAAAAAGGTTCCGAGAGCGTAGACACAAATAAAGCTTTGCGTTCAGCGGTTGCGTTGGCGTAGATGATCTGGTTAGCCAGCAAAGTTTTGCCGCTGCCCGGCGTACCGCTGATCAAGACCACGCTGTTGGCGGGTAAGCCGCCCCCCAGGATGACGTCAAGGTTAGGAATGTGAGTGGGTATTCTCTCGAGCATTTTTTCTCCAATGGATTGTCTGATTGCAGGCGAAGGATCGTATTGTATTCCTTCAGCCGGGCAGTCGGGTTTCGAGAATCCTCATCCTCAGTACACTTCAGCGCTCTATTAGATACATTGGTGTAACCTGTCTTCTATAATTTGAACGAATCCCCTCAGGGCTGCGTTTTCCAGGCTCCTGATCAGGATTCGACATTCAACAATTCTTCCACTTTCGTTTCTATCTCCTGCGGCAGAACGGGCTTGAGCAGGAAGCCATCAGCCCCGGCCTGGCGGGCGCGGCTTTCGTCAGCCAGCAGGGTGTGGAAGAGGACCGGGATGTGGGCAGTAGCCGCGTCGTTCTTCAGCTTCTGGCAAACTGTATAACCATCCAGGGAGGACAGCAGCCCTTCCATTATCACCAGATCAGGAAGGATTTCCCGCGTCTGCCGTAACAGGGACAGGCCATCTTCGACGAAAGACACTTGAAAATGCTTCCCAAGGCTGTGCGCCAACATGTGCTGCATGAAGGTATCACGCTCGCCGATCAGAATTCGGAAAGGGGGGGTATGAGACATAGGTCCTCTCAAAGGTGATATATCTTATTATATCCTCCTGGATTTATATTTCAAGTGCAGCATCACTCGGTTCAAAAAACACCATCTCAGATGTCGCTAGATCCAGACATTTATTGGGGCTGGTGTTGAGCCGCTTTTCAGCAAATAATGTATCCTGGTCTGTGATCAGTGAGAAAGCGCTTCCTTGCGGGAAATAGTGCCGGGACAGACCGTTGGAATTTTCACTGGAGAATGCCATCCTCAGGGAGGTGCTGGGAATCCCCCCGGGTCAATCCAGCAGTCGTTTTCCCTTTCAATTTGATTGCAATCCAGGAGACACCTTCCGCTTTCTAACAGCAAAGCGCAGTGGTGAACAGGGATCCGCTCCCAGATGACAGGAGGAAAACGGCTTCCTGGGCTTGATCGTAATTTGTAAGCTGTTTAAGGACCATTATTAGGTAAACTTGCAAAATTGTAATTTGGACCGGGACCCTCCCGAAAAAAAATCCGTATACTAGAAGAGATCAGAACCTGATGCTGGTTTGATAGACCATAGCAGATGGTATTTGTTTAGCAGGGATAGCTAATTATGGATTCAGAAATGCGGATATTGCTAATTTCAGAAGACCAGTCAGACTCCCAGATCCTGGCTGATTTTTTAAAGGGGGAAGATCTTCAGGCAGAGATCCATACGGCGGTAAATTTTTCCGCAGCATTGGATCATCTCACGTCCCATCCAGTGGATTTAATCATCACGGACTATCAAATTGGCCAGGAGCCGATCTTCGATCATCTGGACCTGTTCAATAATTACCCCTGGGTGATTTTAACCGCGCAGGGGAGCGAAAATATCGCTGTCCAGTCCTTGAAGAGCGGCGCGGTTGATTACATTGTCAAAGACGATCAGCAATCATATCTCCCACTGTTGATTGGAATACTGAAAAACGCGGTTTGTATCTGGGAGGAGAAGAAGCGGGAAGAACGCTACCGGCAGGAGCTTGAGAACAGCGTTTCCCAACACTCGGATGTCCTCCGGGAATCAAACCAGAGATTGGCGCAGGAAACACTCCAGAGGGTCCAGGTGGTGGAACGCCTGAAGGAAAGCCGGGAGATCTACCGCAGGTTCTTTCAAACATCCCGGGATGCCGTTTTCATTGCCTCATGCGATGGACGCTGGATAGACATGAATCAATCGGCTCTGGAGATGTTTGGTTATCAAGGACGGGAAGAAATCTGGCATGACAGTATGCTGGATTTATATTGGGATCCAGATGACAGGACCTCATATCTCCAGATCATTGAAGAACAGGGGAGCATCAAAGAGTACCCCGTCTCATTCAGAAAAAAGGACGGCAGCCGCATTGAAACCCTGGTCTCAGCCACCCCTTACGAGGTGGGCGGTCAACCGATCGGCTATCAGGGATTTATCCGGGATATCACCGGGGAGCTCCAGGTCCGCGAACAGCAGCAGAAAACCATCCAGCAGCAGGAAGCGCTGGACGTACTATCCCGGGCTCTGACCTCCTGCCTGACCCCCGAGGACATCTATCAGAACATCCTGGTCCAGATCAGAAAGCTGTTCCAGCTGGAAGCCCTGCATGTTTATAGGATTCCTGCTCAGGAAGGCGGGTTCCAGATCGAATTTACCTGGCGGAAGGACAGGGAATCCAAAAGACACAATTTCCGAGAGTTGGAACTGGAGAACCCCAACACCTCCTTTGCGGATGAACTGCTGGAGGAAAAAAAGGGCGTCTGGTCGTCCGATCTCAGGGCTTTCCAGACGGATCCGGATCCGGCAAAAAGCACTCTGTCCGGCTCAATGCTGGCAGTTCCCCTGGTTGTTGAGAATCGGGTCATCGCTGCTCTGCAGCTGCTTCACTCGGATCAGGGCCTTTATCAGGGGGAGGATCTGGTCTTGCTGTCCCGGATCGCCAATCTGGTAGCGATTGGACTTCAGAAGGCCTATCTCTACCAGGAAACTCAGACCCATCTCGACAAACTTACCAGCCTGCAGCGCATCGAGCAGACCGTTTTGGAAAACCTCTCTCTGCCCACCACCCTGGATATGCTGGTAGACCAGCTGGTAAAAGAATTAGCCGTGGACGCAGCGGCGATCCTGTACTTCCATCCTCAATTAAAGACGCTCAAGTTCATCACCCAGACTGGTTTCCGGCAGAATATCCTGCAGCACACGGATTTGGAGGTTGGTGAGGGTTTGGCAGGTCGAGCAGCTGAATCGAGGACCATGATCCACATACCTGATTTGAAACACACCACACAGCAGATCTCCCGGGACCTGGAATTCTCTACAGAAAGGTTCGTGTCCTATTTTGGCGTCCCGCTGACCGCCAAGGGCAGATTAGTGGGCGTGATGGAGCTGTTCCACCGTGAGAGGCTGGACCCGGATCAATCCTGGATCGACCTGCTGGAGATGATTGCCGGGTTGGCTGCTATTGCCATCGATCATCAAAATATCTACAAGAACCTGGAGCGTTCCCGGAATGAACTGGATATCGCCCTGGATGCCATCATCGAGGGCTGGGCTCAGGCCCTGGAGCTGCGGGGAATTGAATCCCCGGGACATTGGCGCCGAATTGAAGAATTAACGCTCTCAGTAGGCGCGAAACTGGGCATCAAAGGGGAATCCCTGGTCAATCTCCGGCGGGGAGCCTTGCTCCATGATATTGGGAAAATGGCCATCCCCGATGAAGTGCTCCATAAAAGAACCCCCCTCTCAGCGGATGAGCGGGCGCTGATTGGAAAACACCCCATTGACGCCTATGAGCTGCTCAAGGAAGTCGCGGGGTTGAAATCAGCCCTGGAAGTTCCCCTCTACCATCATGAGCGCTGGGATGGGACCGGCTACCCTTATCAGCTGGTAGGGGAGGACATCCCCTATCTTGCCAGGATATTCACGGTGGTCGATGTCTGGGATGCCATGCGCTCCGAGCGGCCCTACCGCAAAGCCTTTTCTCGTCAGAAAGCTCTCCAGACCCTCAAGGATGAGGCCGGGAAGGGTTTTGATCCGGAAATCGTTCAGGTTTTTATTGACCTGCTGGAGGAAGATGTGCCCGCTCCGGTACTGGAAACAGGACGGGGGAGTGCTGGCAGGGTCGAACCCCAGCAGACCTCTTTCGCCAGTAATTGAAATCCTGGCCTGCCCCCGGTAGCCGCACCACTCCTTAGGGTAGTGCAGTCGGACCCCGGATCGCTCCAACTGAGTTTAAAACCCGAGCTGGCACCGCCGCGCAAGTTATTTCCTTCTTAGAAATATTGAAAGTTTGTGCTTGCTGGCCAAAGGAGCTGGCAGGTGAGAAGTGTTATAACTGCACTATAAAAAAGAGCCCTGACCAACATTGATACTGCTGGAGAGAACTCTGGTTTTTCTGTTTTCCTGGATTTATTGATAAATTTTGCTATTTATCCTTGACACTGTTATTCATCGGTAGCTGACATATAATCAATCCTTATTGCCAAGCACATTTTCTGCTAGGGCCAATAGAGATTGAAGGTTCTTGTAAGTGTCTTCTGGCCTTCTAGCGACTTTGCAAATGACAACAACTAATTCATTATCAAATATTGCATAAATAATCCGATACTGACCTTGCCTAACCCGGTATAGTTGTTCTTCAAGTTTTACACACCCTGGAGGCCTTGGGTCTTCGCGAAGAGAGCGCAGGGCATTGACCACGCGCTCAAGTTTGTTCTTAGGTATGCGTTGAAGCTGCTTTTCTACTTTCCGGTGGATCTTTAATGAATACTTTGAAGTCATTGACCCAGCCTGGAAAATACTTCTTCAGCATCTATTACAATATCGGGATTTTCCATGTACTCAGCAATAGCCTGACGACCATCAAGTAGATCTTCCAGGAGCTCAACACGTTCGACCAAGTTATCAAAAAGCTCGGGATCGATTAACATCGCCTTGGGTTTACTGTGTGAAAGTACCAGGAGAGGTCCGTCTTCTAAGGTGGAAAGAAGAGATGATAAATCTGATCTTAGCTTAGAAACAGTAGTAGTTCTAAACATAGTTTCCTCGCAAAACGCACATAATTAGTAACGAATTATGTACAAATAATATAACAAGAAGGAGGATTGTCAAGGACTTGAAGTGGTTTGTTTTGGCAGCTAACGGATGAGCTCACCTGCGGCCGGTTCTTCCCGGTCTTTTTACCCCGGTCCTCGGTCTCTTTTTCCCGGTCGTTCGCGAAGCGAACCTTACCAGCTATCAGGTGGAGCGTAGGTTAGGAAACTTGACTCTATACCAATGCGTGGTCGAGTTTTAGGGTTTTAATCTTCTTGATGTCTTCGCTATTCGCTTTCTGAGCCTGGTAAAGGTCAAATCGAAGCTGAAGATTCATCCAGAACCCCGGTGTGTTTCCGAAATATTTAGCCAGACGTAAGGCAGTATCCGGAGTAATTCCCCGTTTCTCATTGATAATCTCGTTCACCCGCTGGTAGGGGACAAGAATGGCATCAGCAAGCTCGCGCTGAGTTAGCCCTAATGGACCAAGGAATTCTTCCCGGAGCATAATGCCAGGGTGAGTTGGTGTACGATTACTTGGAATGCGAACCATGTATCTATCCTCCAAATCCGCTAATGATAATCAGTAATCTCACCATTTACTGGACCAGATTGAGTCCAAATAAAACATATTCTGTATTGATCGTTAATTCTGATACTGTGCTGCCCTTTTCTGTTTCCCGATAATCCTTCCAGTCGATTACCAGGGGATTGGCGAGATCAGCCAGTTCTACAGCGGAATCCAGCTGGTCAAGCTTTCTGAAGACCACGTTCCAGATCTGATCGGGACTTTTTTCCTGGCAGAAGAACTGTTCTTGCCGTTGAAAACATCTTCTGTACCCTGGTTTGCGAAGCTAACAACCAGGGTAGCATGATAGCACGGATGCCATGCTATGCCAATAAAAAACAAGTTTAGCTAACGTTAAATTGTCTTTAACCTGCGGGATAACAAATTATCCAGATACCCCGGTGCCAAGGGCAAGAGCGCTTATCCAGATAACCTCCTGGCTTTCTCCCTTACGGACAGTTGATTAATAAGAAAAACTGCAAAAACTTACAATAATACTAATGATTGTGAGGACAATAAAAAGTGTCGCCGCACTAGAGATGTTTTTCAATTTCGTGGATTGATATTTTAGCTCATTTGTAATAGCTGGCAAGCTAATCTTATCTATTGCCTTTCTTAATTCTCTCAGCTCTTTAAGCTGCTCGCGGATGATCTCATCATTGCTAAGCTCTGAGATGTCCACTTCTTTCTGAAGTTCAGAAAATGTTTTCCGTTCCTCTAGTTCTCTCTTTGCAGCGCCAATCGCTTCAGGCTCCCATTTATTTGCACTAGCGTTGATGATGCTGGTCAGTTCCTGTTCAGTCTTGGTTTTCATCGTTTTTGCCTGAATTTCCTGGACTCTTTCCTCATTCATACTTATCGTTTATCCATGTGATCTGGTTTTATTTATAGATGCGAAAACACACCTGCCAGCAGGTGTTAACAGTATTGAATAACTCATAAAAACTACTATAGTGATATTAGACTTTCCGGGTCAAAAAACGGCATAACGCGAAAAACTGACCAGATCCCTAGTCAGGAATCCCAAACACCTTCTCCCAGATCTCCACCACCTGGGGGTCAAAATGGGCGCCGGCCTGCTCTCTAATATAATCGTTGACCTTTTCCGCCGGCCAGGCGTCCCGGTAGGGGCGGGGCGAGCTCAGCGCGTCCCAGACGTCGATGACTGCGAAGACCCGCGCTTCCAGGGGGATCTGGGCCCCGCGCAGGCCGTCCGGGTAGCCGCCCCCGTTCCACTTCTCATGGTGCGAGGTGGGGATGGGTAAGGCGGGGTGCAGGAACTCGATCGGCTCCAGCATCTCCCGGGCGTAGACCGGATGCTTGCGCATCAGGTCCCACTCCTCATCCGTCAGAGGGCCGGTTTTGTTGAGGATCCGGTCCGGGATGCCCAGCTTGCCGATATCGTGCAGCAGCGCCCCCCGCCGGATATGGACCAGCTGCTGGGGGGAAATGCCCACCGCGCCCGCCAGCTTGAGGGTGCGCTCCACCACCCGCTGGGTGTGGCCTGCGGTACAGGCGTCACGCAGGTCCAGGGCCCGCACCCAGCCTTCCAGGGTGGTGTTGTAGGCCTGGTCCAGCATCAGGTTGGTGCGCCGCAGGTTCTCCACCAGGGCGGCATTGTCCATGGCGATGGCTGCCTGGGCGCCTAGGGTGCGTAAAAATTCGTACCATTCCCGGTCCACCTGCAGGGGTGCCCGGTGAAAGACCTCCAGCACGCCCTTGATCTTGCCCTTGGCGATCAGCGGCACGCCGTGATAGGAGCGGAAATTTTCGATCGAAAACAACCCGCTGCCCAGCAGATCAGGCCGCTCCTCCGCCAGATCGGGCAGGGCTACCAGCTGGCGCTTGTACAGCGCGTCCCTGATCAAGTTATGATGGGACTGAGAGGTGCCGGATTGGGGCTGGTAGCGCCGGAATCCCAACCCTTCTGCGTAGGTGGTTTCCAGGGAGTCGGGGTCAAAGAGGATCACGTCCGCCGCGTCCACGCCCAGCTGGGAGATGACTTGCTCGAGGATGATGTGCAGGGTCAGGCTGAGATTGAAAGAACCGGAAATAGCCTGGTCAATGGCATGTAAAGCGGAAAGGCGCTCCAGGCGCCGCCGGGTGAGTTCATGCTCGCGGGCCCGCTGCAGGGCACTGGCAGTCATTTCTGCCACGCTGTGGACCAGCTGGCGCTCCAGGTCGTTCAGGGGTTGTGAGCGGCCAACCCACAGCGCGCCCAGCTGCTGGTTGTTGGCGGTCAGCGCCGTGCCATAGACCGGGCCGGGATAGGCTTCCAGGCTGGCCAGTTCCTCTAGAGGGCTGCACCTGCCGTTAAGCTTGTGGATGATGCGGGGGTCGATAAAATAGTCGGCCAACGCCTGGCTGCTGGGGCCTTTCCCTTGCCAATCTCCCCAGCTGAACAACAGCTTATAGGGCGTCTCCGGGGGGTTCCCCAGGGAGATGGCAGTCTGTTCCACCCCCAGCAGCACCTGCAGCTGGCGGGTGATGAGGGGGGGCATCTCTTCATGGCTCCGGGCTTTCCGAAGAGCCGCGGCAGTCCCTGTCAGGGCTTCCTGAATCCACAGGCGCCCCTGCAGAGAGGACTCCGTGAACAGGCACAGAATCTGGTGGTTCTCCCCGCCGGGAGCGATGGGGATCAGCTGGCAGGTCCAGGATCTGTCAGCGCGCTGGATTTCCCCCTGGGCGCTGGTGCCGGAAAGGGCCAGGCAGACCTGGTCCAGCAGGGCAGGGTGGTCCTCCAGCACAGTGAACACCGAGCGGCCAATCAAGCCGGCTGGTATCCAGGCTGGATCGGGGTCCCGGCCGGGGTCAACCCAGTCAATGATCCCCTCCCGGTTCAGGCTCCAGAGC